>Ga0179593_1626875_pt1 | contig 17427 bp, 22 predicted proteins | sample CZODoug2_1_08_16_FD_185931 | JGI IMG/M metagenome (GOLD analysis project Ga0179593, IMG submission 185931) | Vadose zone soil fungal communities from Angelo Coast Range Reserve, California, USA - CZODoug2_1_08_16fungal (PacBio error correction) | ecosystem: Environmental > Terrestrial > Soil >... | reverse complement strand
CGAGACTCTTCCCCCTGCGCCAGCTGTTTTCAATTGTCTGGTCTCCCCTCCCCCCTTGAGTCCGCGGGTTTTCAAGGGACCCAGACGGTGCCTTTGGATCGGCCTTTTTTCACGTCTTGTTTGAAGCAGTGCCCCGAGTGCGCACCTGGGTTTCAAGACAGTCCCCCCTTTTTCTTTTTTCAAACTGCTGATTGACCCTAATGTGTCCCCCCGCCAACCCCCCCCCTGTCCGGAGACACCGTCCTTTTTTTTTTTTCCCTTTTTTTTATTTTCCCCCCCCCCAGAGATAGTTGCTCGCGTTCATTTCAGTTCGTGCGAGCAAACCCTCCCTACGACGAACCACCCCTTTTTTTTTTGTTTGAGCTCAATGGGATTAGTCCGGTCTCTCTGGGCTTGCCGCAGGTCACTCACCTACCCTTTTTTTTTCTTAAGCTGTCTTCCTGGATTCCTTGTAGGAGAAACGTTATGGACCGCCTCCCTTTTTTCCTTCCATTCCCCCCCCCACTTTTTTTTTTCCTAGGGTTGCTTTTTTCCAAAATTTTGCTTAAGCAGTTTACTGGTCCCCTCGAGCAATGATTTTTTTTTCCAAGGATGATTTTCGCGACATCCTCGTCCCCAGACGATGTTACCTGTCCCCCCTTGACGTCCGGGGCCGTACCCTAGCAGTCCAATAGTTTTACGGTGGTCACGGATGGTCGCCTTTCCGTCAAGTCTTCGCCACTTTTAGGAGCCTTCCAACAAGGATTCATTTTTTTCGTAGCATACTTGATAGAGGCTTGTCCCCTCTCACGAAATACAGAGTTTTTATACCCGAGATTGCTTCAGGTTTGTCCCCGCTGTCCCCCCCCCCCCAAGAGTTCCTTGCCAACAACACTTTTCTTTTTGTTTCAGACGAGCCAATCCCCCAGTTCATGCGTGTCCCCCTTTCCCCGTCTTTTTTGGAAGTCCCTACCTTTTTTTTGCCATTGCCCCTTTGTTACGGGCCCGTGTTTCCCCAAACTGACCTGCGTGACCCCTTTTGCTGACCCCCGAACCGAGTCCCCCTCTCACGGCTGCTTACCACGTAAGACCGGTTTTTCACGACCAAGGGGTTCCCCCCCCCAGAAGAACCCACAGTACGAAGGTGTAACCCAGTTTCGTTGAGTTTTTTTTTTCCCCCCCCCGGTCCCACCCAGGATCGTCCTTTCCGTAGATGACATTTCTTTGTTGTGTTTGGGCGTTCCTTCCTGTTGCAATGTGTTTTCCTGTGACTTTTTTTTTTTCCCCAGTCAGCATACCGTCTACTTGATCTCCCCCCCCCCGTCGGGCACCTTTTTTTTTTCCTTGCTTTTTGAGACTTTCTTCCCCATTTTTTTTAGAAGAACTTTTTTGGTCGTTATGATCTGCATGGTCCGTTTTGCATGTTCCAGTAGGTTTTCTCCCCTCCTCTTGAGACAATACCTTTTTCAGTGATCTTTCCCCCCAAGCTGACCCCAACCTGACCACATCCTCCACCCCAAAGTGACTCTTTTCTACTAAATTCAAAACGAGCACAGTTTTTTTTTTTCGAGCCCCCCGGTTTTTTTCCAGTTTGGGATGTGTTGAAATATTTTTTTACTTTTTCCCCTCATTCCCCCCCTTTTTGTTGTTTTTTTTGTAGAGATTTTTTTTACCCCATCCCCCCGTGGTGCTGAAGAATTACCCCCCCCACTCGGAGTTTTTGTCCTTTTTGTCGGACGCTTCCCTTCTTTTTGGGGTAGGGTTGCATATTTTTTTTTTTGTTGCGGTCCCTTGATGTAGAACCCTGATTTCCAGCGGAGGTCGTCTTTTTTTTTTACGGATCTTCTGAGTATATAATGGTCCTTCCGCACCCCTTTTTTCTGGCCTCACAGCCCATCCTGGACCCAGATTCCCACATGCAAGCCCTCCAGTTTCGACACTTCCCCCCCCGATCGTACTCTCATTTTTTTTTTTTCTTTTTTTTTTTTTTTTCTTTTTTTTTCCCCCTTTTTACTGGTTTTTCCGGCCCTTTCCCAAGGAAAGGACAGTGACCCACACAAACGGAAAGTACTCTACTTTGTGGCAATAACCATTTTTTTTTTTCAATCCCAGCGGCCCCCCCTTTTTATGTGGTGTTACGTTTTAATGTTGTCCTTACCACGACCCCCCCCCCCCCCCACCATTTTTTTTTTTTTGAACGATTCCGGTTTGTTTTTTCTCGTGATTTTTCGTCGTAGGTCTTCTTTCTTCGTATGTTTTTCCCCCCCCCCCTGTCCACTTACTCCCTGGGAGCGTCTCCCCCCTTCTGCCCTTCAACACACCTTTTTAGTTGTGACCACAACCTTTCAAGGAAGTTTCTTTCACCTTTCGTCTCATCTATCTTTTTTTTTTTTTTTTTTTTTTTTTGCCGGTAGTTCATTCTTTTTGTTTGCGGATGCCCCCTTTCTTTTTAACACTCGCCGTTTTCAGCCCCCCTAGCTTCAAGAGGGTGGACGGACTTCCCCCGTAGATCCTCGTTAGAAGATTCCCTGAAGGTTGCCAGGCTCTGGCAATTTTTGTGTTGCCCCCCCCCCTCTGTCATCTGTACGCAGCACTTTTTTCTTTTCCCTGAAAACTTTTTTCCCCTCCTGACTATCGACCTCTTACCCCTTGGGTTTACAGCGTACCCTTCCCTGCAGTAGGCGGATGTGGAGTGGCCGTCCTCCCCGGCTTTGATTCCTCCCCTGGAACGCTTGACCGGATTCCCTTTTTTAAGAACCCCCCTTGATGAGTATCCCCCCCCCAAGGTATTTTGCGTTGCAACTTTTGAGTTACACAGGTCCTAGCCCCTTGTTTGCTACGTCTGACTCTTCCCCCTTTCAAGTTTGTAATGTTGAAGCTTGGTCCGCCTTCTTGCCCCCCCCCCCCTTTTGTTTTTTTTTTTTTTTTTTTTTTTTTTTTTTTTTTGTTTTTCTTTTTTTTTTTTTTGTGTTGTTTTTTTGTGGTTTTTTTTTTTTTCTTCTTTCTCTCTTCTTTCTTTTTTTGTGTTTTTTTTTGCTTTCGTTCCCAGTCACCCGCCCCCCCTTGCTGTTTGGTCGTTTTAACACTCAGTAAACGCCTTGTCTTTTACTGCTAGATAACCCTTTTTTTCCCGGACGCGTCCGACCTTCCCAGAGACCTTCAGATTTTGAGGCCCGGGTTTTCTACGAAGGTTTTCCACTTTTGGGCTCATCAGTGTTTAGGTCCCATTGGTTGCATGTACACGAAACAAACCGTTCTGTCTTAGCTATCTTTCTTTCGCCATGGTTTTTACAACAGGTTCCTCTTCCTGGCACCCACCCCCTTTTTTTGTGAAGCTCCCTTGGGGGTCCTTCCTCCGACGGGTTTCCCTTTTTTTTTAATGAGCTTATTTTTCCTTCTTCCATGTCACAACTTTATCGGCGAGACCAGATCTCCCCGTCAGCTGCCCCTTTGGATCCTAAGTCTTTCACACCCGTTTTTTTTTTGCCCCCCCCCCCCCGTACCCACTCATAAAAGCACTAAGCCGGCCTTGACCTTTTTCCCCCTTTGTGGCCCCACTCGCTCTTTGGCATTTCAAGTCCCGCAACCCCCCCTTCCCCCGACAAGAAAGATCCGTCGGATGTTTTTCCTCTCGGTGCAGAAAGACGGTCCATCATCCCCCCCCAAGGTTGTTTTTTCTTGTTGAACTTGATTTTTTTTTTGGAACCCACTGGTATCCCCGCTTTGCACAATTCTTTCGTGATGACAAGTAATTGTTTTTTTTTTCCTCCCATTTTTCCCCCAGGGCCTTTTCCCTCCCTGATGAAGTGATGTGTATGCGTCCACGGTCTCGTTTGTTGTACGATCCCCTCTTTGCTACCAACAGCCCCCACCTACCAACTACTGCGACCCCTCAAACTACCTTTCGTAATAACGGAACCCATTGGTTTAGATATGCAAAAACAGCTCCCCCGTTCCCCGGGCAAGAGGTCTTTTTTGAATACTCCCAGATTTCATTTCCTTTTTTCCCTTATACCAGTGACATGTACTTTCATGAAAAACTCCCAAGTTCAGCGAATTATTTTTCTAGGTGTGCGCAGTTCTTTCATTATGCTATGTTTATCCCACCCTACACCCCGCCCCTTACCTACCTACTGCCATACTAAAGTCCCCTCCTCCCAGTGCGGCAGCAGTTACAGGGGGTTCTGTGTTTAGCTGGCCCTACGCGCACCCCACCCCCCCCATGAATTTTTTTTTTTTTTGTTCATTTCTTACTGCGAAGAATGGTCTTGTTTTTTTTTTTTTTGAACGGAAGAAGACCTTTTTTTCCCCGGCAAGCTCGGTGCGTTTTATCGGCCATAATCTTTTTGCTTTTTCGTCGGCGGAAAGCTTTCGCGTTTATGTCTACATTTCCTACCAGATCCGGCCCCCTCCTTTCGCCCACGTCGTTTGAGGATTTCACTCAGATCGTTTTTTTTGTTCCGGTCCCTTCTACTCCTCGACCCCTTTTGTTTTTTACCCCCCCGCCGTTTTTATTGCACATCCCCCGACTTTCTCGAGCCTGCACCCTGCGGCAACACCACGCTGATAATCTGCGGCGGTGGGTTGTTTTGTTGGGAAATCACAGTTTTTCTTTTTTTTTTTTTTTTTTTTTTTTACCTGAACAACTTTTCAGGGTGTCTTTCCCCCCCCCCCCCCCTACGTCGAACACGTGCTTTTGAGCCAGCACCTGGGACTTTTTTTTTCATTACGCTGACCGGTACATGTGCCCTCAACATTTATTTTGTTTTACCAACTGAATTTTCCCCAGTTCTTCTCTAAGCTTTTTTCCCACCCTGCATCCTACTTTCCCTTTCCTGGAACCGAGAGATCTTTCTTCGGTAGCCCTGGCGCGCAAGGATTTTCTCCTTCTCTTTTCCTTTTTTCATATAATCCCCTTTTTTTCTTTTTGTGATTTTCGACTAAACTACTTTTGCGCTGTCCTTCCCCAAAAACTTATGAAAACTGAGTGTGTAGTCTTGAATCTCTTTTCCTCCCCCCGTCGGACCGGTTCGGGAAAACATTTCTATCACTTTTTAGTTATGCGCGCTTTCTTCCCTGACTCCAAATGTGACCAGTTTTTTCCGTGTTCTTCCTCGCGTGTGAAAGGCCTACCGCCGTACCAACGCACCCCTTTTTCCGATTTGTTCTGTTTTCCCTCCCAGTCCTCCCCGCCCTTTTTCCCACCCCCCCCCCCCCCCACCCCCCCTTCCCGTCATGTTCCACTTTCCTACTGAGAGTCTTTAAAGGGCAGGTTATTTCTTTTTGTAGCTCCTTCTTTTTTTTTTTCTTCGAAACTTTCCCCGTTGGATGAACCCCCCCAACAAAGATCTTTCCCCGGTTCCAAGGCCGGATACTTGCTTTTCCTCCCCCATGCACACCCCGGCCCCCCGTTTTTTCGTTTGAGTTTCCCCGTAGCGCTTCCCCTTTTGGCGAACTTTTTTTCCCCCTCCCAATTACGGCCGAATTGGGGCGGGATGCTGGGATTTTCTTTAGGGCGGGAGGAGCTCCAGGAGAATTTGGCTGGATCTCCGCCCCCCTCCACCCCTTCACCACACCTTTCCTTCTCACCCCTCCCCACCCCCTCCCTCTTTCCCACTCCCCCCATCCCACCCCTTCCCCCCTCCTGTTCCCCCCAAACCCCCCTCTTGTCTTACTTTCCTTCCCGGACAGTCGTTTTCCACCCCGAGGTTTCGAGTCTTCCCGATCTTTGGACCCTCCCCCCCCCTAATGCGCCCCTCTCTTCTGCCTGCCCCCGTCCTCAAGCTCCCCTTCGTCCTTGACCTTTTTCACCCGATTTAACGGCATACTGCGGGTGACCCTTTCCTTTTCGTGGGTTCTTTTTTCTTTTCCAAGCTGTTTCCGCGTCCACTAGGTTTTCCCATGGGCTCTACTCCTCTCCCGGAGTGATGGTTGCTGTGTTGCCTAGCGACCTATGCGGGGACCCCTTGCCGACCAGCCATGCTCACCCCGTATTTAGCCTTTTTGTCAAAATCCTCTTGGACCCTTTGCCGGCCTTCACCCAAGGCCCCCAACCACAATTCGGTTACCTCTAGTTTTGCAGAACCTTTCTAATTTCACACTCCTACATCTCTTTTTTTTTGTGATGGTTTTTTGCGCCCCCCCACTCCATTTTGGGTTTTTCACTTCGCAGTCGGGTTGGTGCTGGTTTGTCTTTTTTGACCGAGAGGGGTTATAGCTGATGTATATCGTCATCCGTTTCAGTGGCATTACCGGTTCATTCCGTTCTGAAACCCTACCTTTTTTTTGGCGCGCACAAGATTTCTGGAAGGCGCGTCCGCGTCTTCCGATTTGCCGAGAGAATTTAGCCGTCCCTCCCCAAAGTCTCGGCGTCATAGATCGAGGAGAAATGGTTTTTCCTGCCTTCACGATCCCCCCCCTGATGGATTATGTACCCTCTTTGGAGAAACTCCCTTCTCATTCCAAAACCTGTTTCTGGCCCTGCGGTAGTTGGTACTTTATCTCAGCGGTCTTCCCCTGACCATCGAAGACCCCAGTGGTGTTCCCCCTGATGGTCCTAGCAGGAGGGGGCTTTTTTTTCCCCTCTTTTCTCTCAGGACCTTCTTCCCCCCTGTTTCCTGGGGTGTTTGCTTTTATCCCTTAAGAAAGGGGCTTTCTCGATGTAAAAAGTTCCCTTCCCCGTTGCGCCCACTTCCTTTTTTTGAGGTGCTACAAAAAAGGGGTTTGTTCGTCACCGGCATCTGCCCCCGCATACAAAGAATTGCGTTTCCAGGCTGCTACTCCTCACTCCTATGGGTCCCTGCCCCCGCTTTGCTTTTTCACTTGTGCAGTACTCCTTTTTAATCGTCCAGGTTTTTGTGCTCTTTGCCGGTCTGTGCTTAGTGCTCTCCCCTTCCCTGAGCCCTTTTTTTTTCACAGTTTTTCTTTTCGTAGAAGACCCGTTTTTGTTTAGTCCCCCCCACTCAGAGTCTGAGGATGCCTTTTTTTTCGTGGCCCTCAGGTTTTCCCCGCGAAAAATAAAGCCCTTTCCCTTACCCACACCTACTCTTTCGCCCTTTTCCCACCACCTTTTCCTTTGTGGTGGAGTCCCCCCTTCCTGGGGCCCTTTTTTACTTTTGGTTTTCCTCCCCCTACACTTCCGTCCCTTCTTTCGTTCTAAGATAAGATTTTATCCCCCTCCCTACCCCCACCTGCTCCCCCCGGAAATGTTCCCTCCGGGGAACGTGCCTCTTTTTGAAAGACCCCCTCCCACCACAGTGTTGATGGAAGGGCCCTTTGTTGCTCTTTTCCCCTTATTTCTTCCTTTCTTCTTCATAGCTATGTTCGCATTTTTTCCTTGCGGGACGTTGGTCCTTCCTCGATCAGAACGTTTTTTTGTTCGACCTCGATTGGGCAAGGTTGGTTTCCCCTTTAGGGTATCTGTTCCTTCTCGACTGGTTCGATCCTTCTCGCTCGACACCCTTAAGTTCCCTGGACGAACCCCTTATCGAAATTTCCTTACACCCTTCCCCCTATTTCCCGAAGTCTCCCTCCCACCATCGATAAAGGAGCCCCTTTTTCCCACGGGAACAATTCCCCCACACTCTGTAAATTTTTTTAACTTTTTTTTCGCTTCAACCTGGTTTCCTTGCCAAATACTCATTAGACTTTTTGTTTTTTTCTCTGAGGAGGCATCCTTTCTGTGCAAAAAGTTCGATGTTTTTTCCTTTGGTGTAGTAGGCCCCGAGGCTCTTTTTTGTTCGTTGCCCCTTTTTTTTTCGTTTGTGATAGCCCCTCTTTCTCTTAAAGGGTTGTGCTTGACTGGAAACTGTTCCATGGTGTTTTTTTTTTGTGGTGAGCATATCTTTCCCGGTCGAGTTCTGTGATTCACCTCCACTCGGTTCCTGGACGTCCCCCCCTTTGTTTGGGAGGTTCCCGCATCAAAGATTTTCTGACCTTATGAACTTTGCCCGTACCGGTTACGCCCCAACGGCCTCTGCATCTCATTTTTTTGGGACAGCATCGATATTTTTCAACAAAGAGGCCCGACCAAATCGGTGTCCTGTGCTCTTACCTGGCTGATTGAGTTTTTCCCCTTTTCCCTTTTGATATCGGTTTTTTCCTGGCGAGTTAGATGTTGCGTGGCCCTACCCCTTTCGCCTTTCCCCTTGGATTAAAAGTTTTCTTACGTTATTTTCCACCCACCCTCTAGGATTCCCTCCTTCCCCAGTAGTTATTAGGCTCCCTATAGGTGGTTGTCCTGTCTTTAGTGTTGCTTTTCCCCTGATTTTTTCACAATTGACCTCCCTGTAAATTCCCCTTTCGATTCTCTGTGATTGTCACTTCCCTTCCTTTAGCAGGTCGACGCCCATCCCCTCCGTTCCCTTATCCGGGACCCTCTCTTAAACTCCGCATTTTTCTACCCCTGACCGATTTTTGATCGTCGTCCCGGGGACGCTCGTTTTTCCCTGGACCTTTTTCTGTCGATTCCTTTGGTTTTAGAGGCCTCATCATCTCTGACCCTTAGGGGTCCGGTGGACCGTCTGTTTTTTTCCCATGAGACCCACATTCCTTTGTGCCAATTCCTTCCCCAGCTAGCCCCCCTTCCTCCATCAGCGTTTCCCCTTTTCCCAGGCGGGGCCGCCTTCGGTTTGGAACTCCCCGCGCTCGGCGACTCCCCTCAAGGTCCCCCACCGGGTAGGAGGAGTCCTTCCAGGTTTACTCCCCCCTTTACCTCGCGGGGTTCCCCTTTTGGCCCAGCCTTCGGTTTTTTTAGGTCCCCTTTTGCGCTCTTCTTAATCGCTTGGTGGTTTTTCACCTTTGAGATAGTATTCCTTTTTCCAGATTTTTTTGCCCTCCCCACGGAGATCTCTTACAATTTACATTGGCGTTTTTGCGCTCCCTTCCTCTGTCCGGCGACTTTTGCGCTGTGTTTTCTTTTTCCGTATTCATTTATAGATTTCCTTTTGGATCAGCCCCCGGATTTCCCTCCTTAGGGCCCCTTTTCAGGGGGGACATATTAAGAACCCCCGGTACCCCCCTTCCCCCTCCCCAAGGGCTCTTTACCCCCTCTTTGCCACCTTTCATATTTCTGTGATGTCAGATACCATGTGTTCTCACCCTTCACTGACACATCTTTTTTCTGCGTAGGCGTTTGAAGTAGGATATGCCTTCCATCGTTCACGAGTTTTTTTTCTTCCTTTGTTTTATGTATAACCTACCCGTAGCCCTAATCATTTTTGAGTGACCCCTCCATCATTCGTGAGTGTTATTTTTTTCTTGGGTACCGGAGTTGTTCATTCCGGTGAGATCTGCCCCCCCCCCCCCCCTTGGTTAAATTCAGTTCTTGGATGATCCCCTTTCATTTCCACGGCTTTCCCTCTTGAGTCCAAGTTCTTTCCCCAGGCCGGAACCTCCTATTAGGGCGTCGCCGTGAAGTGTTTTTTTTTTGTCTGCATGGGGTTGCATTGGGAGTTGCCTTTGTGTCCCTCTAGGACGAATTTTTTTTTTCTTCCCATTGGCGTGAGGTGCTGAAAGTTATCGGATCTTAACCTCCCGTTTTTAGGGTAGTTTCCCCCAGTTTGGCCATTTTGTAGAGTGGTCTGACCTTGTTCCCCGCTGTCCGACTCCCTCGTCCCGGTTAGTTTCCTTTTTCAGATCAGGGGGTGTTCGTCTTTATCCCTCTTCGGACTCTTTTTGGTTTCTTTGACAACTGAGGATGTGGTTACCCCCGTTGGCCCCCACTTCTGTCCTAGACTCTTTCCCTCCACTGTGGAAAGAGGGTTGTTTTAGGCCTTTAAGTGTTTCTCAATTCCAGGCTCAATCTTTCTCTGTTTTCCTTTTGATGCCCAAGGATCCTCAAGTGAATCAAACCCATATTCCCCTTCCTTTTCCCCTAAAACGTTCTCCTCTTTCCCGACTAACCTTTTCCATTCTTTTTTCTCTCGGTCCTTCAGACAAGTAATTTTTCTCGGTTTCGACGGGTCCCCAAGGAACTCGAGGTCCTCTTCTAATTCATTTTTTTTTTTTTTTCAGGAGATCGGCCCCCCCCCTCCGTTTCTTGCGCTTAAAGGCTTCAACCTGGTTCCTTCCTAACCCACTTTGGTTCTGGCGTATGCCGGTTTTTTCACTTCGATTCCGGAGGATTCCTTTTTTTCCCCCCTTGTTATTTCAACTGTAGTACACATGGGCTTTCATTGCGCCCCTAGATGCCTTCTCTTTGCCAAGGCGTCTTTCCCCCCCCTCCTTCTCAACGAAAAACCCTTCGTCCACCCTTTTCTACGCGTAATCGCCCCGGGCGTTTTTTTGTCGTTCTTCGAATTCTCCCCTTCACCCACACGTCTTTGGTTGCCAGCATCTTATGCATTCTACTCCTGACGACCCATTTGCGTGGAGTTAGCTTTCGTTTTTCCCCCGGAAGGCTTCGGCGGTTTTCTCACAAGTACGTCCCCCCCTCCCTCTTCCTTTGTTATTTGCCTACCTCCCCCTTCTGGTAGATGGATTACTGGCATCACCCTAACTTCTTCCCTCCAACCCAGTAACTTCTTGATCCGCCGAAAACTCTCCTTTGCTTCCCTCCCCCCCCAGTCGGTCTCCCTTCAACGTTCTTTCGTTGTTTTTTTTTTTTGGACTGCTCGTAGGGTTTCCGTTTTTCTTTTATGTGTCCCCGTCGTGATGACGCCAAAAAACCCGTTCCACCCTTTTCTGGCTTTTCCCCAGTTTGTCATATGGGATATTTTTCCCTGTTGCAGTTCAGGTTTGGTGGATTTCCCCTTCTCATTCCTCTCAAACCTCCCTTCACAGCCATGGCACTCCTGATAGAGTCGTGCTGCACCTTTCTTCTTCTCCTGACACGTGGTCGGTTTGGGGTTGTCTTGATACAGTGAATCCCTTCCCAATTTTGATGGTTCCCACCCCCCCCCAAATCTGTCATCTTCCCCTTTTGCTTGAGGAACCCACCTAGCCTACCCCGCGTCTTTTTGGTTAGTTTTTTTCCTTTTTGTGGTTGGGCTCCCCCCCGTTAAACATCTTTTTCCCCCAATGATCCCCAGAGGTTGACCCCAACTACTACGGAAAGTCCTTTTCTTGCTGGTTGACTGGAGTTTGTGTTATTGGTGGTTTTTTCCTTCAGTCTTGGTTTTTTTCTTCTCGACGCCATGCCCCCCCTCTTGATTTAATTACTTTTCGTAGACGCCCCACTTTTTCTCCTCGAGAAACCCCCTACTAATTGGCGGGCCCGCTTCTTTCGGGCCGCCGATTCTCTTTGCCAGTTTTCCAACTCTGGAAGGTGCCCATCGGTGAGACCGTCCTCCCTTTTTTCCTTTTCAAAAAGTTGTCCAATCGTTTTCCTTTCTCTTCCAGTCTCGGTTTACTCCCGCCCCCCGAAAACCCCGTTGATTCTGTTTCGACGCAAACGTACCAACCAAAGGTGGAAACCTTCCTCCTGGCCTTGTCCCTCCTTTTCTTGGATGCGTACTGAAAACCACGAACTCCCGTCTCCCCCTCTTTTGTTTTTTTTTTTCTTTTCTCGCGACTGGCGTTTTGTTCTTTGCTTTTCACGCTTTTCCCTTCCCCCTCAAGGATCCGCTGTTCTTTTAGTTGGCCGATTTTTTTGCACGTGTTGCTGATTGGATTGCTTTTTCCTTCCGTTGCGCCCCCCCCCCCGGTGGGAGGCGTCACCCATCCCCGGGGATACCCCTGCCATACGGACGTTCATACCCAAGATGTTCTGCGCCCGGACACGCAGACTCCGGATGGGTACCTGTACCCGGTCCTTTCCCGTACAATCTCCCTTAACATCGGTTTTTGTACGGTGTTTTCTTCGACCCCTGTCGTCTTCAGTTTATTTTGCCTTAAGGCTGCCAACCGTCTTTTGGTCCATTCCAGGCATGATAGAACGTTTTTTTTCCTCCCCCTTTTTCCCCCTCTGCTACTCTCCTTCTACGGGGTTTTTTTGCTGTTATCCCCCCGGTCCAAGACAAAGCCGTTCGGACAGGCAACCAAGTCAAGAGGTCTTTTCCTCCCTCACTTTTTCGGCGGATATCACTTTCCCTTGTGTTTTTCGCGTGAACCTTTGGAGGCTTTCCTCTGACGGATCCAGTTAACCGTGTGATGTTCCTTCTCCCCGGCTAAGACACTCCCCCTATCTAAACCTGGAAGCCCCCCCCCTTTCCCTTTAGGTACTTTCTTTGGGTAGAGGGCCACTTTTCCCCAGCTTCCAAGAAACTTCTTTTGTGAATCTTTTTGCCCACGTGGATAGGAATGAATGTAGCTTGATGCTGCGGTGTGTTAAATTTAGGGGAGACCGACCTTTTTTCCCAAGTTGACCTTCCTTTGATTTTTTTCCAGAACAACTGCCCTGAGGCCAGGTTTACTTTTTTCTTGCCGAAGTTTTCTTCTTCGACCTGTTAGACCTATTTTCGACCCCGGTTTTATGCCCCTTTTCGAGTTTCACAGGTCTTGCCCGGACACTTCCTGACCTCTGGATCCCTTCACCCCTGTTTCACAGCCAAACCCCCCAGATGAAGACCCTCTCCAGGGACTCCGTTTTTCCCGAATTTCCCACAGTCCTGGTCTTTTTCATTTAGTCACTGCTCCCTGAACACGTTTTTGCCCCAAATCCTTTTCTCTCTTTTTACTACCGTTGTGTTTTTTCTGAGAGCTTTTTTTCCTCCCAGTTGTGCGCAACCTTTCGTATGTCGGGGTTTTTTTTCCTTTTCCAATTGGTCGTAGGACCGTTTCCCTCTGGATTCTTTGCAGGCTTTTTTTTCTTCCCCTTCTTTGATTCTTAGAGGTTCCTCCGGTCTCACGGACCTTCCTCCTGGTCGAGTTTTCATTTCGGTCGAACATTTTTTAGTTCGACCACGACGTTTTCCCCGTTTGTGTAGATCAACCCCCTCTAGTGATCCCTTTTCCTTGAGTCACTAGCCAGCCTTTTCTCCCCACACGGCAGGTCTTTGCACCCTCTTCAGTTTTTATTCCCCCCCAGCGTTCCGCTCCTGTGGTGTTCTTCCATTTATTAGGGTTTGACCCCACCCTCCCCCTGAGGTGTCCTTTGGTGGTGCTCCGTTTTTTGGATCGAGGTAGGGTTTCTTGCTGCAGCCCCCAGCCTTTGACGCGTTGGCAAGCGGCTGTCCCCCTGCTTTTTTGTGGGTCTTCCCCCGACGAGGTTTCACCCCGCCAGGGACCAGGTCGTTTCCCTGTTATTTGTGGCCGGGTAGGCGTTCTATGTGCGGTGGCAATTGGGTCCCAGAGACGTTTTATCTTCGCGTTCCCTGCGGATTTTTTCTCCCGGGGTTCTCCTTCCCTTTTCACGGACCTTTTCCCCAAGAGGTTTCAATTGCGACTCTGACGACGTTCATCCTTGCCCCCGTCCCCACTTTTTCACGCTTTCCTTGTCGTTTTCCCTTCTCGGGTGAAAGGTAAATAGTGTCTGCGAGTAGGTGGATTTTCTTCCCTTGTATTCCGTTGAAAGATGGCCGTGCACGATCTCTCTTTTTTTGGTGTGAGCCCCCCCCCCATTCCCTCCAAAGGTTGAGGAACTCTCTGACCCTTCCCCCCTCGTTCTCGGATTATAGGACCTCTTTCCAGTCCCTTATGACGCGTGACAAAGAACCGCTTTGCGTCCCCTTCCCAGTGACCCCCTCTTTCTTGGATCGTTTTCTTAACCTGGCGCGTCCCCCCACTTTTTCGAGTCCCCCGGGCCCTGCCCGAGTTTTTTTCTCTTTGTGGTCTTCGACTTTCCGTAGCTCGTTCCCCCTTCAAATTCGGGTTTTACGGCTTCCCAACAGGTCCGCCCTATAAGGTTACTGATCTTTGTGGACCCCCCCCCCTGGCGTCCCCAATCGGCTTCTCTTGCGAGCCTAGCTCCCTCGGCGACCGGGAAGCTTGGTTCGACCCTGTTTGAATAGTTTTTCTATTGGCACGTTCTCTGGCGACCGACGTCTGGTGGGGGACTTTCCCTCCCTGACTGGGATACATTCCCGCGCTGACCCCACGCCCTCAACCGTTTAACCCCCCTCCTCGCGCTCGTGTCGGGCCCCGCTTCGCGGTGGTCCCCTTTTGCGCGCACCGTTCTCCAGGATAGTCGGGTATTTTTTCGAATTTTCGTCCTCCTCGTTCCACGGATTGTGGGTTCCCCCCCCTTTTGAATTGTTTTCGGGCCCCCTTTTCGTCTACGCAGAATAACCAGCGCTATTTCCTTCCCTGTGGTCCGCTTTTTGAGATTTTCCTTTTAGACTGTCCCCCCCCCATTGCTTTCCTCCGAGCGGCTGTCATCTTTGTATTATTCCACCCGTGTACCTTTTCCCCTTGTTCAGTCTTCTCCACACAAGCCCCAGGAAAACCCTTTTTTGACCCTCGGACAATGGCGCTTTTCCTTTTCCCCTTTTTCCTCCCTTTTTTCTCAAGTTTTCGGGGCGGGTCAAGGTTCAATCTCCTTTTTTGCGTTCTGGCAAGTTTCTTCCCTACCCATCGACGTGTTGTCCGCTTAGGACCACCTCCCCGCCCCCCTTTTTTTATTCGCGTAGTTTTTCTTCCCGCTTTTAAAGTCTTCCCAACGTTCGGCGCCGCCCCCCCATTTGGGTGTCGCTTCGTTCCCCTCTCCCTGGGACTTTACGTTGTGTTTTCATCGACTCCTTTCGAAGTGATGACTTTCTGTTCACAAAACCTTCTCGCGATGACTTGTCTCCACCTTTTGGTAACTTCGGTTTTTCTTTGGAGGCCCTTAAGTCGACCCCCCCCTTTTTTTTTTTCCCGATCTGGTTTTCTCTTTGCATGTCCCCCCCATGTCCTCCTTCCCCCTTGGAAATTTTCAAACATTTCCATTTTACGACATTCTTGTAAGGCTACCCCACTTAATTTTTTTTTCACTTTTTTCTCTGGCTGTTGACCGAACCTTTTTCTCCTCTTGTGGAGGGTAGAGACGTCTCCGCCTCTTTTATCATCTTCTCTTTTGTGTGAGGGAGTCGTCCTCCAGGACCCCATTCGCTCCCTTAGGCCTTTAACCCCCTGATTAGGGAGACGGCTCCTCCGCGATTCGGTTAGTCGGTTCGTCCCCCTTACGACATCTTTTTTTCTTTTAAAATTCTTTTTCCCTGTTTTTTTATTTTTGATTTTTCTGTAGGGAATCCAAAGGGAAGTACTTAAATGCGAAACCTAGGTTAGGGATGATTGGTCGTACCAACAACCCTTCCCCCCCCCGTTTTCCCCCACCCCCTTTTTTGCAGCGTCCGTTTTTGAATCAGCGTTTTTGTGTTTTTGTCCCTTCGAATTATTTACGATTACCCCACCCCCCACCCCCCCAACGTCTTTCGATGTACGACGACGCCCGAACACCCACTTTCTCTTTCGAGCCCCCTCTCTACGTTGGTTGGAAGGATTTCAGGCGTTTGAACGTTCCAAGTTCACTCCTCCCTCTGACAGGTGCGTTCTTTTTTTCTCCCCTCACCACCTCAGTAGGGTCTCTTTCCCTATCCCCTTTCAGAACTCAGACTGAAGGACCAGCCCATTCCCAGAGAATCCCTCCCCCTCTTTGCCCGTCCGCAGACCCACTGATGACCCCCCTTTTCCTCTCTTGACGTGATTCGTGAGTTTTTCCCGGTCCCCTTTTTTTTTTGTCCTTAAATTTTCTTACTTCCTTTTCCCCCCGTTCTCTTTTTTGTGACCCATCCATCATGCAGTACCGTCGTTTTCTCTGGTGGCCCCCACCATCCTTGTCCTGACCAGGCAGGCCGCACATGCCCCACTCCCGAGCCCCAGGGTTTCTTTTGCTTGTCTGCGATTCCCTTGACCGCATGTCCTGGGATACCTGATCCCTTAAAACCCAAGGTGACCCCCCCAACCCTGTTTACTGGGGCCGGGGATCTTTTTTTTCCTACCTCTTTTCCTTTACCCAGGAAGGTCATTTTTGTTATGGGTTTGAGAGGCCCCCCCCATTCAAATCCTCTCTTCTGTGACCCCCCCCCTCCGACTTCCCCACTTCCCTGGTTGTTTCGGGTTACGTGTACCACTCAGGTGTGTTCTCGTTTTTATTTTGCGCCCTTTGCAATTGGTCTACTTTCGTTTCCCAATCTTCCCCGGGTTTGAGAATACCGAATTCCTTCCTTCCCTGCGAAAAAGCCCTTCCGCGAGGGACCGTGGCGCTTTTCCACCCTCCCCCTCCTGGTCGAGTTTTCCACCGATCGAAGTCTTTTTTTTTTCCCCAACCCCGATTCTTCCCCCCCCCCCTCTATCGAGGCGCCCCCCCTTTCAGTTGGAACACCGTGACGGTACCCCCCTCTTGATATGGTCCCCGGCGGTTTTTACGTCACGTACTTCTCCACCGCCGCCTTCTGGCTTCCGGTCCCTTTCGGCTGGACAGGACCGTCCCCTTTCCCGCCGTCAATTTGGTCCTGGAGTTTTTCAGGCTCGTAAGGTTCTTTTTTTCCCCGCTACCAGAAGGACGGACGCTGTTTCCTGGCTCGCATCCCCCGTCTCCTCACCTTTGTTGGGGAATTGGAAGTCCTGTTCTTTTAAAACTTGAGCCCACTTTCTTGTTTTTGGGAGAGCATTACCCCCAAGCGGATCTTACCACCTTGGCGAAGGCAAGTCTTTTCGGGGTCTCCTCCACTAACCCTCCCTCCCCCCTTTTCGATGGGTTACATGTACAAATAAGTTTAGTACTTTCGTCCCTAGGTTTTAAGGTTTGGTTACTGCGTCCCCTTGTAGACTGACAGGGGCACACCTTCATTGGACCAAAACCCCCAGGTCATCTTTTTCCTCCCGTCCTCAGTCGGGTTCTCACCAAGAGATACCTTAGACCTTCTCCTTTCCCCTCGGCGTTATCCTTTTTTCACTCCTCTCCCAAGAAAGATTCCCCAAGGTCCACCACAGATAGAGACTTCCCCCCGTCCTGGTCCTGGGCGGATTGACCTGTTTTCGACAAGTCTTGTTTCCGCCTGATTGAACCTTTAGTCAAAGCCCCTGCCCCCTTCCCTCACCGTTCCCCCCCCCCGACCTTTTTCAAACGGGCGCCAAAGGACTCTGGGGCGGTGAGGTTTAAGATTTTTCCCCCAAGGGCCTCAAAAACACCTTCTTGGTTTTTATCTGGGACACCCCCCCCCACCCTCTAAGATTTGCCCCTTTTCTTCAGGTAAGTTTTGGGCCCAGGCGGGCCGACGTTTTCCAGTCGCCCTATTCGTGTCTGGTCGACAGTCCGGTTGAACCGTTCGGGTCTGTGCTTACCCTGCCGTACACCTGTCTCTCCTTCCCTCCGGCTCCTCGACAAGGCAGACTACCCCTTTCTCCGTGGACACCTTTTTCTTTTTCGAATGCGGCGACATTTACAGCCCCTTTTGACCCCCTCCCCAGCTGACCCCTACCCCACCACTGCCAGGCGGACTGGTGTTTGCCCAATACGCCCCCCCCCCTCCTGCTTCTGGGACATCGGTTTTCGCATCACCTTTTTTGTTGACTTTTTTTTTTTTGACC
>Ga0179593_1675005_pt1 | contig 17428 bp, 18 predicted proteins | sample CZODoug2_1_08_16_FD_185931 | JGI IMG/M metagenome (GOLD analysis project Ga0179593, IMG submission 185931) | Vadose zone soil fungal communities from Angelo Coast Range Reserve, California, USA - CZODoug2_1_08_16fungal (PacBio error correction) | ecosystem: Environmental > Terrestrial > Soil >... | reverse complement strand
CAGAACCTTCTCTTCGATTTCAAAGACAATGCGCCCTCCCCGCGACCGTTACAGGCCTATGTCCCCAGACAATCCCCCCGAGAAACAGCGCAACCCTTTTCCCAGATCAGCCATACTTCACGTGTCACGTTTGAACGCCTCCCTACGTAAGTGACCTCTGAGCCCATCCTTTGCGACTGACCTTTTTGAAAGGGTGGTCATTATCGACCAAACGCGGTTTTCATTAGCAATCCCCACTCCTTTAACTCATTACAGCCCAAGCAAGTTAGATTTGGGACGGGATGCTCGCCCTTCTGCTCCTTAAAGGTAAACCCTTCACATCATAGCGTCTTGCAGAAGGACAATGGCAATTTGAGAGATTCCAGTCATCAACTACCGCAGCTTTTCCCCAGCCACGCTTGGTTATGCAGAGACCGCCCCTGGTAGCACCCGATCTCCTTTTTCCGATCACACATCTTTTCGCCATCCGCCGACGTTCCATCTGTGCGCCCGTTCACGTTTTTAGCAGGACCCTATCGTCTAGGGCTAGCTCTCGTCGTCGCGCCCCCCCCCTGATAGAAGCCGTCGCGGGCGACTGTGGATCTCAGATCGTCTTTGGCTCCCTTTGTATAAGACTACTACATAGAGCCTTACTTTCACGAACCGGTCCACAGATTCCCAGTCGTCACCCCCCCTCATTTCCCCTCTCTTCAGCAATCAGCCCCCTTAGCAGTCCCCCTCTTGGAATGTTTCTGACGGTCTCCGTGATCCGCCCCTCAAATTTCCCTATTATGTCCGCTGGTCCTCTTTACCCCCGACGGAACCTTACGACTGTCCCTGGCACGACTCCATCTTCCCGTGAAGCACGAGGGAGACCCTCCCCTTTGGTTGGACAAGGATACAATTCTGTAACAAGGTACTCAGTACTTTTCGGCAGACTTGTCGTCTACTACGCTTCCCCCCCTCATTAAACTTAGACAAGGACTAGGCGGTCGATCGCCCGTTCCCTGTTTCACAGTTTGTTTTTTACTGACCCCCCCTCTGCCGTTGACTCTATTGTTTTGTGATTGTGGCTACTCCGCGGGTCGGCGATTGGCGTTCAATCTTTATCACCGCGGTTTTTCCCCCCGCCCCTATCCAGACCGCCAAGGCATTCAGAGAAGTTAAACTTTTTTTACTTGGGGCTCGCGTCCCTGTGAACATTCTGGTATGTTTCCCTCTCTGAGTGGCACCAGAACCCGAATACCATTCAAACTTTCCTTTTGAACTATTTGGTGGCACTGTTGTCCGTTACTTGGATGTTCCTATTAAACGATACACGCGAGTAGGACCTTCTGCTCCACGCACTGTTCGACCCCCAGCTTGCTCTTCCCTTTTTCTCTTCAGACTTCGCCGTGTTGCCACGGTTTCTACCGCGAATGGCCGGGACGTCTCTAGGTATCAGTCTTTTGGTCATCCCTCTCTCGAACACTTGTTGCTTTCGAGTAACCATGATCCCAAGCCCCCCATTTTCGGCGAGGAGATTCCCCCCCGAGGAAGGTAGGCCCCTTCTCCGTACAACTACCAGTCCAGAGACGATTTTTAAGAAGGCGCAGTTCTATTCTGTTTTTCCGATGTATGATTACTCGCCTAAACATGATTTTCCCCCTCTTTCTAGATCCCCAAACATCACAAAGCCGAAACCCAAAGCCCGGTCTTCCAGTGAGACCGGGGGCCCATGTGGTGGTTGGGAGTGAGCAGGCCAGCGCACGACCTCCCCACAAAGAAGATACTCCTGTGACCAGATCTCGAACTACCTCCCAACCTGGATGCCCCCCGCTCACCTCCTCTCCCTGGTGATTCCCCTTCCTACTTTCTCCCCTCTCCCTCTCCGGACTCCCCTCCCAACGCCAGCCGCCCCCCCCAGCACTCCTTTTCCTCACTACTCCTTCACCCCGGTCCACACTGCCCCTCTCCCCCTCTCCCTCTCTTCCCTCCTCCCCCCTCCACCTCCTTCTTCCCCTTCTCACTCCCCTCTCTTCCTCCCACTCCTTCCCCCTCCTTCCACCCTTTCCCTCCCCCCTCCTCCCCGTCCCTCCCCTCCCCCCCCTTCCCTCTTCTAGTCCCTCCCCCCTCCTCCGGTCCCTCCCTTTCTCCCCCCCCTTCCCCCCCCACTCCTCTTTCATCTTCTCCCCCCCACCCCCCTCCCTCTCGTCCTTCCCCCCCCCCCCCCCCCCCCCTCCCCGCCTTTACCCCTTTTCCCCCTCCCCCCCCTCTCCCCCCCCACCACTTCCCAGAACGCTTCCCACTCTCCCCGTCTCTCCCCTCCCTGAAACCTCCTCCCTCCCCTCACTCCCCCCCCCCCCCCTCCCCCCTCCCTCCTCGATCTGCCCCCCCCACCCTTGTCAGCCCCCCCCCCCTTCCCCCCTCCCCCCCCCCCCCCCCCCCCCCCCCCCTCACCCCCTCCCCCTCCCCCCTCTCTTCCCCCACCCCCCCCTCCCCTCCCCCCCACCCCCCCCCCCCCCCCTCCCTTGAGCCCCCCCCCTTTTTCCCTCTCCTTTCCCTCTTTCTCCTCCCCCCTACCTCTCTCCCCCCTCATCCCCCCCCCTTGCCTCCTTCCCCCCTTCCTTGCCTCGCCCCCCCTCACACCCCCCCCCCTCCCCGCCCCCCCCCCCTCCCCCCCTTTCCCCCCCCCCCTCGTCCCCCCCCCCACGCCTTCCCCCCACTCCCCCCCCTCCTCACCCCCACCCTCTACCGCTTCCCCCCCCCCCCGCTTTCCACTTGCACCTCCCCCTCTCTTCTCTCCTTCCTCTAATTCCCCCGGCCGTTCCCCCCCACGACCCCACCCATCGAGTCCACCGAATGGTGCGCCTACCGCCCACCTGAGACCGATAGACCTTTCATATGCCTGCCTTCAAAACTTCCCTCTCTGTTTTTTTCACCGGAAGTTCCCCCCCCCTGCGGCCACACTCCCAACTACGTATGTAGAACCCTCAACCGACAAGTATGTTTCTCCACAGAGTCATGTACTTACCCTGCTTGTTCTTTTAAGAGGCACTGACCCGTTGTCAAAGCGGGAATCTTTTCTCCAAAAATTCCCTGAACCCCCCCCAGTCAAACAAAGAAATACCATGAAGAAATAAGTCTCCGTTATCGTTCTCTTCTTAACGCAACGTTCTGGATGTTTTGCCCCACCCCCGATTTTTTGGCATTAGGGGGCCCGTGACCCTGCATATCTTTATGCCAAGGCCCCCCCCACTTTCGTAACGCGGTGTCTACTCAGAAGGACCTAGCCGATACTCCAGGCGACCCACCTTCACAGTACACCGTTCGACGCCATGGAATCTCTCAACCTGCATTTGGATCACGGATACCGATGATGTCCCCGCGATGAGGGGAAGTACCAGCCACCCCCCCCTGCTCCCCCGTGTTTGGAGTGGCGCGATTCTATTCCTCTTTCTCAAGTTATTTTCTAGACTGACTATGATCTACCCACCATAAATTTAGCCTTACTCTTTGGTCAATCCTGACAGCTCCGTACTCAAACAGAAAACTTGCTTGAGGGTTGACGCTGGGCCTCAGCCTGGGTCCACTACCCAATAGTAATTATTTTTACGTCTGCTCTCAGTTTTTTTTAAGACCCTTTGATCAGAACGAGCATTCTTCATTTTTTCGAAGCAGGGGTTGCCCCTTATTCGGCTAATGTACACGCTGGTTAGTCTTAGATCCCCAGCCCTTCTCGGGATTACATTCTTATGCACATAAAGGTACGCGCCCCCGGATCCTTTCCCCTCACCCTGCCCCTTCCCTGCACGTATCCCCCCTTCCTCCCCTTGTCCCCCCCCCCATATACCTTTATGACCAGTGTACCCCCCCCCCCCTCCTCAAGCACCCCCTTTTGCGCACCCAGATGGTATTTCTTTCAACCGAGATTCCGGACGTTCGCTGGATGAGACGCCGTATTCCCCATGTGGCTGCTGGCCGTGTATTTTACTCCTCAACTGAACCTCTATAAGGCGACAACCCTCAAGTGACCGCCCGCGGATGGTACTCAACCTTTTTCGGTCGCCTATTAGTTTCGCTCTTTCACTTTCAGATTGAGGCTAGTCCGATAACGTGACAGGTTTCCCTTTTTTCTCCTCCGTGTCGCCCGCTCATGGAAAAGGGGCAGCCCTCTCCGTTTGGAGCTACTTGTTTGCCAGTTTGGTTTACTTCCTATAGCGGTGAGACCCGGTCTGCAGATTTCCCCATCCCGACTTTTGTAGACCCATCCTCGGACCACCCCCTGACCTCAGGGTTGTGCTGGACCCGTCGCCCCCCCGTCGTTTTTCCCGAGCCACTCCCCCATTGGCGTCCTTGCCATAGTACTTTTCACCTTTACCCCCTCCCCCTTCCATCGGCCCGTCTTTACTCGTTCAAACCTTTTCCCGTTCCCAGGACAGGACGTTCTTCCCCCCTCCCCGCTCCCGCGTGTCTTTTTTAGATTTTTCATTTCAGTACACATTGCGCCCCGTAAAAGGACGATTTTTTTATCTTTTCTCCATGTCCCTGGACCGTACCCAATTTGGGGTTTGTCTAATTAACGACCAGCCCCTCCTTGGGTATTCCAGAAGTGGATCTATCCTATCCCCCACCTTGCACTTCCGAGTTATGCCGATGGCCGACACTTTGACTGCAGCACATCCCCCCCCCCCCCTAACTGACGACCCCCGGCCCCAATCCCCACCGATTCAGACCACCTTAGAGGAGACCCACTCAGCTTCGACCCCGCCCGCCATGACAATCCCGTACGGTCCCCGTCACTAATCGATTCCTTGACCACACATTACAGAACTTCCTCCCTTTTCCCGTCAGGAGATTACCAACTGCATTCCCCCGCCTGATACCAATCCACACCTGATGAGCGAAGGTTGACCTCTTTTCGAGCAGGACGAAAAGCCGTTTTTTATCACCTCTCACTCTGCCCGACTTGCCCCCTGACTACAGCTCACATCTGCCGATCCTATCGGCGATACACGCTTTATAAATTTGTTTTTTCTCCTTTCTTTTGTCATGTCCATATGCTGCAATCCCCGCAGACCTTTCTTGATTCAAAAGCTTCGCGCCCTAGTAGACCCTAGTTTCGATAAGACAATTGACGGGTCCCTCCACTTCCCCCCAGCCGTCCCGCGGCTGCAGTCTCTATTCCCTCTCCGACGTCCACGGCTTTCCCGACAGGCACCCTTCCAAAGCGTCCGGTTACCCCCCTGTCTGTTAATGAAGACCTGTGCCTACAGCCCTTGCGTGCATACCCAGTCCATGAGTTAGCCCTCCTTTCGCCTGACGCAGGCCCCCACGTCCCTTGCGTACTTTTGACCCCTGTCACTCTGCGCAGTGTTGGACGAGTCCGTTGCGCGGACGCAGTGACCACCCAGAAGCTTTTTCTGAGGCTTTATGTTTGACGACTGAGTCGAGTATACAACTGGGAAGACCCCCTCTCCAGCATCCTCACCGCCCCCCTATTGTCACCCTGCACAATGTCCCAGCAGTAAACTGATTTTTTTCACCTACAACATCGTCCTCTAACCAGTGTGCAAACCCTCATTTTTTTTTAACTGTGCTCCTAGACCTTTTACTGCTTTCAAGCCCTTCCAGTTCTTAGGCGCCTCCCCCCCCGTAGGCCCTGAACAGGAATATGTGAAACCCTAATCAGTCCCGGCAATTTTGGAAATAAATAAGATTTGAAAATAGGCCCCTTTGAAGACCCACGAGACAGAACAGAAGGTTTCTCCTGCCTCTGTTTTGTACAGCCTCTTTGGTATAAGTCCTTCACGATCCCCGAGATTAACTAGGTATTCCCCCCTTTCCCCTACCTTTTCGTCCAACATAGGAAATGAAAATTGCCTCACGCATTGGCTAAAACTTTGGCAGACCTGCCCAATATCGCAATCAAGATTTCCCAGCTTTTTGCTTGTTACGCGCGGTCTTTTCGATGACGCTCTTCTGGGTCCTTGTTTTTTAGACGGGCAAGACCACGCACTTCCTTTGCACCTGTAGAAAGCAATATCCACCCTATTCACCGCAGGAAGGAGATCTCAAACGGGTCCTTTTACGTATTCTGAACTTGTCACCAGCCCCCGACCCACACCGAAAGGTTTACTCTCACGGACGTTTCTACGGTGGTGAGTAGGGTATTGTTGTACCCATCCCAGCTAACCTCTCGTTTCTCCCCCGCTATAATCGGCATAACCTACTCCCTCACTACCGCTGGTCTGCATGAGAGACCGAGGAGATACCAGGTAGTTTGGCTGACAAAGTAGTTTTCTCTCCTTCCCGTGCTCGCCCCTTCTCTTGCTTGTGATAGCTTTGTTCCATCTCTTTTCCTCTCCTCGTGCGTGGGTTGTAGAGTCTTCACCAAGTTTTCGAACCCTTGGGAACCCTCTCTCATTGGAGAACCCCTTCTCCCCAGCCCCCCTTCCCCATTAATTCCGTCCTGGCCGATTCTCATCTCCTTAGACTTGTTAGTTATGGAATATGCATCTTATTTTCTCCCAAACTCCAATTATATTTTTTTTCGGCCCGACCCCGGTCCCTTTAAACTTTTTTCCCACCCCTCTTTTCCCGTAGTTGGCGTAGCCGATCCCCCAGAACCTGAGGCGTTGGGAGACGGTCTTTCTTACTTTTCCCACGCTTGTCTCTCTCGCCCTGCAAATACGGTTGACATTCTGCGGCCGCTTTTTTTAGAACTTTTTCTCCGTGGACTCTATCTCCGTACCGCCGGCGACCCCCCATCGATCTTGCTTTTTATTTTCCGTCTTTCCTCCTCTGACACTCATCCCATATCTACCAGTCCAATTCTTTTACCCCCCCCAAGCTACACTCCCGGTCCGCATTTCTTCCCAATTTGTGTCACAAGACATCCGAGGCGGCCAGGACATGTCAACCGTCCCGTGAACAGGGGGACGCAGACCCCTTTTTCCGGCGTTTAGGCCCAGATTATCGTGTGGGTTAACCAAGCCTCCGGAGTTCCCCTTTGATGATATATTTTCGAGAAATACATCAAAACGTTTGTGTATCCGCTCCTGGATGAGGTACAACCAGTTGAGCGGGTTTGGCCTAGCTTTCGATTTTTTTGAAATATTGCCACTACCATTCCGCTGCCCTTCCCAGTGCGTTTATGTTGAACATCCCCACCATTTAAACCTGCGCTTATGCGGGTCCCCTCCCCCTTACCCTTCTATTCGGCAGACGTTTCTCTAATCCAATTGCCTAGTTGATAATTCCTTTACTTTTCCTTTCTCATTTCTTTATCTACCTGTGACAATGGTCATAATCTACATATCCTGATTTTGTACCCCCCCCCCGAGACGGCATTTCTCTGGTTGTAACCCTTCTCCACGTCACGAGGCCATTCGCCCACCTTCCCTATTGACCCCGACGAGTCACCTGCATTCAAAAATAGGACTAAGTGCAATGCCTTCTCATTTTTACCCCAGCGTGGAGGAGCGCCCCCGCCCCTACGAACGTGAGACCCCTCTTTCTTTTGCATGTCATTTCCTTCCCCCTGAGTTTATAGGCCACTTCCACTTACAGCCTCCTGACCGGCCTTCTCCGCCGTACTACCCCGGGTTGACCGGATTCAACTTGTACGGGGGTTACCCCACTCGATTCGTCTTCTACACTATGTCGAGCGCAATTCCCCTCTTCACAGCATGGATTTGACAACCTCCATCCACCCATTAGCTAAAGAGGCAAGGTTCGCGGACCTTTAATCCGATTTCTTTCTTCCCGCCTTTTACCTTCCACCCTATTTACCCCCGCAGACACCCACTCCAGTGGGCCCCATCCGGATCCCCTTGACGCCACCTTCCTTTTCTGCCCTGCGTCCCTCCCCCGTTTCTGCGAGGACCCCGGTACCCCCCCGCCCCCCCTTACAGCCCACTCCCCTTTCCCACCCCCCTGAGCCCATCCTCCTTTTTTCAGAAGGGCCCCGCGGGGTTTTATGACTCCTCCATCACTTTTTGCTTAGCCAAGCGCACGGCCAACCACACAGAGGGTAGACATTCTGACTAGCCCTTGCCCGTTTCCCTGGTGCTGCGATGTCGGACGTGAAGGGGCAGTGGTTTATCAAATCCCTTTTTGCCGTTCCCCTTACCCTCGATTCGATTCCTTTTAATGTGACCAACTGAAGGACCAATTCAAGCCCCCCCTCCCCTATTACTCCCCTTTTCCCCCGCTGCCGCGATGGCATCCGGCGACTTGATGTCCGTACTTACTCCCCCCCTTCTTCCTTTCATGACTCTCTATTCACCGTCCTTACCGCACCTTTTTCACGACTATAGGATCGATCCCGCCCATTAGTTCCACTTTCCCGATACATGACCCTTTCCAGGTGCCACGCCCCTGTCGTTATCTCTCTTTGACACGGCGCTTTTTTTTGGATCCCCCCCCTTACCTCAGTGAAACTCTTTTTTAATAAGCCTCAAGAAGGCGATCTCATTCGATCCGCCACCCTGAGCGATGCGTAGGATCGTTGATTTCCTCTCTGGAATTCTTGCGTAAAGATTCCGACGGTTATTGATGCCAGACACTCCCTTCCCTGTCCCCCCTAATGCTAGCGCGGGAGTTGGACGGTTCACTGTCATTAAGTTCCCCCTGTCTTGGTCTTTCCCCCCCCCCCCCAGACCTGACCCCTTCCGGCCGGGTAACCTCCCCTTGAAACGCTCGTTCCCCCCCTTCCGAAATTCCCCCCCCTCCTTCTAGAAAGCAGGACCTTTTCGCCCATTCTGACTTTTGGCACGCGCGTCCCCCGTTCTGCCTTCCTTTCTTTTTTTTTTCACAGCTCCGGTTTAGCACGCGGTGCAACCCCGAAACCTGACCTGCACCGGAGCTCATATTCTGGTAGTCCATCTTTTGTCCTCAAGGATTTAATATCCCTCGTTAGTACACTTCATCGGATCAAGCCAAACGCGCGCGCCAGCAGTGGGCAGTATTACTCAGTTTTGTTTTGCCCAAGTCGGTTTTTCTAGAAAGGTTTTACTCCTCCCTACATTGATTTCGAAAACCGTCTTCGCGGGGGTTATTGCCCCTTCTATACCCTTAATATTCCCTCCCAAGATACGCGCTCTTAAGCGGCGGCCGGCAGGCTAAAGCATTTCCTCTCTCCCTTTTTCTCACGACCCCCTAAGAATCTCGTCGTGGGCTTGATCACTGGTTGAGCGTGACCGCCATTTAGATTACATCAGTTTTCCCCTACCTTTTTTGACTCTTGTTTTTACTTGGGCCAGTTTCCACAGATAGAATTAGACTGAATGGTCTCACATAACTCTCCCTACCCCCCAACCCATCATTCGAGCCCGATTTCCTCCCCCCGGTGACCGCTAAGCTCACCATTCAGCTCCATAGCCTTTACCTGCCCCACAGCCTCCCCCCTCACCCCCTATACCTAATTTCCCGGCCCCTAAACGGTCCAAATTAAGCCCATAGAGGTCTTCATAGATCCCCCCCCGCTCAGGACCTCAACCCCTCGAGTAGAACAGCGGTTTCAAGACTCTTCCTCTTCTCCCCTTTCCCTCCTGCCTTTGTATTATACCTGCCATCGCGCGGAGGCTACCTTCACGTTCCCCTTAATTTCCTTCTATCCTTATGATGACGAGTCGCATCTGCCCCCCCCTGAGAGGACAAGGCCCCCCCAGTCTGTCTTATGGTGGCATCGCCTGGTCAACTTTCCCCACGACGTTGTGGAGTTTATCAGCGATAGCCACCTAAGCAATTCCTTCGTCCTACCAAAATTGTACTTTAACATGGAGTCTTTTTTCTAACAGTCCCGCCGTCCAGCTGACTTTCCTTTTCCCCCCCCCGCGGGCCCCCGGGTTCCCCTTCCTCGTGTCGCTCTGCATGTCCTTTTTCCCCTGCTCCTTTCCTTTTCTTTTTGAACTCTCACGCGCGATCTCCGCGCGGTCGGGGAGAAAGAAGAGATGCATGATCCCCCTTCCTCTGTGCTTCCAACTGTCCCTCTTATTTTTTTCGCGGGGAGGGTCGGCACCAGTCCGATGCCCCACCTTAAAGCCAGCAGTGCCTCATTTCCCATTTGGATCTCCTGTGTTTTTTCAGCCACTTGTGAGGTGCGTAGCGCACCCCAAGACAGCGCTAACTCCCTTCCTCGGTCTTCCCACAGTCTTGTCCTTTTACCACCCGACCTGCCTTCCCGGAAGATGGCGAGTAGGTTCTCTAAACGGTGTATTTCCCTTTCTCGTATCTCCCTTCCACGAAGATGAATCCCAGCGTTTGGCGTCTAGCTTGTGAATATTCCTATTTCCCTCCAAGTTGTGTTGTTTGTCCTCTGCAGTCACCACCGAGTATTTTTCCACCCCTCCTCCCTCCCCCTCCCTTCTGGAGCTGTTTGCCGGGGGTCCTATCGAATGTACGACAGCAACTAGTCTCCATGTCTCCCCCAGTCCGTCTTGCCAGTTGCCCTCCGCGCCCATCTTTCTCACAACGCTTGGTAGCTTGTTCAGCCCCCTCCCCCCCTGAACCCCGTCCCCCCACTGAGAAAAACAGATTCTTCGTGGGGTATGGGTTTATGTGGTCAGCGCTTTTTCCCCCTCCACCCTACTTTTGGAACCAACCGCTCTAATCCTGGTGACAGCTCGGCCCTCCTACAAAGTAAGTTTGATGACTTGCTCCTTCTTTCCCAGCTTGTGACATTTCTCCCCCTTTTCCCCTTATTCCTGCTTTCTCCCCGGGGAATCTCTCATGCAAACAGGCCAGAAACGTGGTGTTTTTTCCCCCCCCACAGCGACATCTGGAAATCTCCCCCGTGCTCGTACCCTCAAGGTAAACAGCTATCCTTTGCTTCGTCCCTCTCTTTCTTTTTCCTTACAGGTACTTTCAGGCACCTGGCTTTGATAATCCGCATTTCCCACCTCCAGGTCTCCAAGTATTCCACAGGATCCTTACACGCTCCCTACTACCCTTCCCCCTCGTTGGTCTGGAGGGCCCCCAGACCCCATATGTTTCGTTTTTCTGGGCTTCGCCGGTTATCTGATGCGGTTTTTCAGTATTCGACTCCTTTCTTCCTCGATTTCGCGTCCCCGCAAGGAGGCGTTTATAACACAATTTGCTACTGTTTCCCTCTCTTTTTCCCCTTTCTCTTTTTAGGTGAGCTGTCCCGCGCTTGGACGCCCTATTTCGCTGTAACCTCTCAAAGTACCCCTTCTTGTTGATGTCTTACTGGTTGCCCTTACGTCTTGATGATCCCCACCTGAATCAGACTCTCCTGACGGTTCCTTTCCCTGAAAAAGCAGCGTATCCCACGATTAATCTTTTTGAGTCCGATTCGCGCAATTACCCCAAATTGAACCCCCGTATCCCTCCCTGCCTAGCCTTAATTTGCGAATGGCGGTTTCTCAACTCTCTATTGGATTTTAGCCCCTGCTTTTCTCCTTATTCTTATACTCTCTTTTGGAAGTATCTTTTTATTCGGCCCTTGCCCCTGTATAAGAGGGAGTTTCATACCCGACGACCCTTTCCCCCCGAGATTTCCCCGCAGGTTTTTTTTTCTCCTGTAGAACCTTTATTTAGCTTCCCCCTAATTTGTTCTTTCTTGAACTCTATTTTCCCCCTCCGGCTTTGTTGCGGAGCTCATCTTGGATTCCGGTATTCCCTCGACTGACCCTCTTCAAGTTCACACCTCCCCCGGTACGCCCCTTCGATGGAAGCGCCTCGTTCCGGTTCGGAGGAGTGTTTCTCCCAGGTGAAGGGATCGCATTCCTTCTCTTTAAAGCCTTTGTTTTTAGCCAGTTCGGAATGTCCCTGTTATAAGGGAGTAAAAGGTTGATATTTGATTCCATCCGCCCTTTTGAGTCTTTTTTGAGGCAGCGCTTTTTTTTTTTGTTTTTTTTTTTTTTGTTTTGGTGTGTTAGAGAGACCCGCCGTCCGCATTGATCGATTAGCGCCATGTCCGGCTCCTGAAATCGATTTGACGTAGCGCAAGTTGGGGGTTATCCCTTTTCCGGCCTCTTTTTCTCCGCTACGTTCGTGCATCGCTTTAAGTACGACAAGGGGACTCTGAAGCTATCCCCCCCCCCAACCTTCTATTTTGTTTTCGATGGCCTCTTTCCCTTACGTATTTATAACTAAAATGGAAAGATGTCGATGAGTTCCCTTTTCCAGTTGAGAACTTTCCAACTCCATCCCTCCCATTCTTCCCTGGTAGTATCAGGACATTTGGTTTCTCATCCGATCCTTCCCATTTCTTGATCTGAGATTAATATGAGTAATCACCTTGCTGACTTCCCTAGGTTTTCACCCCTTTTCTACCCGTTAATCGGTCTTTAAATCCTTTTCCTCCGTCCCGATTCGAGGATCCCTTACAGTGGAGGAGAAAGATTCAGGCGGCATAAAGCCCCCTACCTCCCTGGTATCTTTATAGCTCACCCCCCTTTTCCGCGCACCTTCGAAATATACCCCCAATGGCCCCATTTTCCCAATTTCGCCCGCCCAACTTTTCCAAAGAGTCCCTTCTTCCTTCCAAGTCGTCTCCCCTTCCAATTAGGAACTTAGTAACGCCATATTCCAATCTCCGCCCCCTACTCCTCCTTCATAAGCCGTTCTTTGGACTTTTCCCCTTTCTAGACCATTTCTTTGCCCCACCTTAAGTATCCTACATGCCAAATAGATCTGACATAAATCACGCCCATCCCAACGTTCCCGCAGTTCAAAGTTCATTCTGCTTCCGGATTCACTAGTCAACACTCTGTCCTGTCACCCTTTTTTTTTTTCACGGCCGGCCGGAAGTTATCTTCTCCCGCCTTTGGTGTTCGCCCGACGGCATCATTCAGCCCCCGTCTGCCCAGCTTCTCAACTGCTCGTTTGCAGAGGTGCCGCCGTCGCAATCCCCTACTAGTCTTTAATCCTCTCCCTTTCCATTTCCCCGCGAGGAATTTGTGGATCGGTACTGGATTTGACCCCTTTGACTTGCCCTGTTGTTTCTGCACGAGATAGTCACCGCCCCAGTTCGATTATCGTAGCGACTTTTTCCCACCCGCGGAAGCCCCCCCACGCTTACGACCTGAAGTAGTCCGAGCGAGGTACCTTTTCATGAATTCTATATCGACGCCCCAATTTCTTCACACGCATCATAATACCAGTGTCCAAAGTGCCCTCTCAATCCGTTTGCCTCCCTCAGACTAATACGAGACGCGCAGCGACGTTTTCGCCGGAACCACTCATCTTTCCCCCCCGAGGTTTTCTTTCCTTCGACCCATGTAAGCATCCTAAGTCCCAGTCGACTGCGCTGCAGCGACCATGGCTTGCGCCCCAGCCGAATCATTCTCCTAGTCTAATTTAAACATACCCTGCTTGCTGCAGTGCCAGCCATGCGTTTAGACCGGTTCTAGTATGGTCCGAACTCATTTTTCTTTCCTTTTCCTTTCAATTTCCTCCTTGGGTGTGTGACTCACGAACGGAGCGATCGCTTGGCAATAGTCGCAAACATATGTCACTAATTGAGTCTCTCTAAATGTCACCCCCTCCTTTGACCTTCCTTTTTTGCTCCCCCCTACCCTTTCTTTTTCCTTAAATAGGCCTTCCAGTCAAGTATAGAACCCGAGGTCCGTGCAGAGGAAGGGACTTTTCCCCAATCCGTCTCCCCCCTCCCCCATTCTATAAAGATCCTCCCAAGGAAAGTATCCACTAACGAAGAAAGACGCTCGACCCCCTTAACGCTTTGACACATATTGACTAGAGTATTGTTCCCCCTAGGATTTTTCAGTCACATGCCCCCCCCCACCTTCCACATTATGCTGGAGTTTTTATGAGGGCATGTTCCCCAGTCTCCTTACATTCCCGAAAGAGTTACGTTGTCCCCGCTGTATCCTCGTCCTGCCCCTTTTTCAAGCCGACGGAGAAGAATTTCCCCTGTGAAAGAGTAGAACCCCCCTTAGGTCTTCTCTGATCGTGCGACCCCATCGTCATCGGACTCGCCGGAGACCGGGATCGCTTTGTTTAAGTCCACTTTTCCTCTTTTTCCCCTAATAATACTTTTTGGGTTGTTTGATCTCTATGATCCAAAGCTTGACACTTAATGCTCGACTTTTCGTATATTAACATCGCGTCCCGAATTTCCGCACTAATGTCGTGAGAATTCTCCCATTATCGGTTTTTGGCATTGCCTTGACGTAGGCAGCGTGTTCCTCCACTTGTTCCTGTCTTTGTTTTCCTCCAAGCCCCTCCTCCCACACCCTACAAATAAGCTTCCGGAGATTGTTTTGGGTTTTTGCGGGTGTGCTTTCCTCCCCCAAGAGCAGACTCGGACCCCCCGTCCCTCAACCTTTGCCCGAGGGCTCCTCTCCCTCTGTCTCGGCTCGTGAGACCCTTCTGGTCCGCGTCGATCTCCGTGCGGGTTTTTCTCCCTTTCTCTTAGTAAGGAGCAAAGCGGACTTCTCGCAAACGGACGCGCCTGGCAAACAAAGGCTCAATCTTGCCGTCCCTGCAATGTGACCGCTTAGTACAAAATTTGATTGTAAGCAATTCTTTTTTCCCGGCGGAATGTCTTACATCTATCACAGTTTTCCCGTTCCCCCAGAGGCGGAGAACACCGGCCACTCCGCCCCGCCGGGACGCAAACCCCCGGTCACCTTTCTGGACCTTGCCGCACAGGAACCAGTTCTCCCCCGAAAACACCACGACATCCCCCCCCAGGACCTCTGCCGTCTGGGGCAATCACTTTTTCTGAGAGGTTCAATGAGATGTTTTCCGGTTCCCCTCCATTGCCGACTCTTCGCCGCCGGCAATTACAAGAAGATGTTTCAGAGGCGTACCGGTTACTCATTTTACAAGCTGTGATGGTGCCCCTGGATCCCCCTTTTCCTATGGGCCAAGAGCTGTGGAGAGGACGCCCAATTCTTGTAGATGGCTTGAAGGATTTCTTCGTATTCCTCTGTGCGTTCTGACAATGTCTGATCTCCTCTCTTGGACAACAATCCCGCTACATGCTATATGTGTTTTTTTTCCCTTCCCCTCCCAAGATTGCCTCCACCCACTCTGTTCGAGATGGAGTCCCCCCCCCCCGTACTATTTTCTTCAAAGATAAAAATGGAGATAGAAAGCATTAAGTAACTGACAGGGGTTTCCATTATCTTCCGCACCACCCCCAGTATTTTGAGAGTAGTTACCGGTGAGGATTCAGAACCTTCTTCTTCTTATATGACCGACTATGTGACGTATACGGTCGCCCACAGGGGACCCCCTTCTATCTTCTACTCTGTATTCAGAGGAGCTTTAACCTTCGACCGCTTTTGCGTCGAAGCCCCCGAGTTCCGGTTGTTCCCGCTATGACCTTTAGTTATGGCTTATTTTGTCTTCATCAATGTAGGAGACCCCCGACGGTAGTACTTGCCGTGGAGACCACGTCCCGGCTCGTTAGCCCTAGCTGGGCGATTCCCAGTGTGAGATGGAATACGGGAGATCCGACTTTTCCCCGGTTCCCAGACCTTCTTCGTGACTCGGTCAGTAAGGGCGGCCCAGCGTGGACTCCTCTTTCGCCCCCCCTTTAGGTTTCTAAGACACCGTTTAGTCGGACGTGGGACCTGGTGGTTTTTAGAAGCGATAGGCCCCTCCCCCTCCTCCTGGGATGTTTTCTGTCCACGGCTTTCAGACGTTCCCCCCTCCCCACTCCCCTCCCGACGAATCTATGCCCCGGTTTTTATGTGGCATCTTCCCTCTGTGTCCCCCTCTTAAGGGAAATGACCGTCCGCCGCTCTAACATCCGGGGCTCCGATACATAGGGCAGGATACCTTCTTTTCTTCCCTCCGCACGTTGAAAAGGTTACCCAGGGCCCTTTTTTTCTCTGTCTTTTTTATATATTTCATCCTCCTCAGTTGTCATTTTTGATTTTCTGATAAATGTAGGGAATCTTACCTTTTCTCTGCCCGTGGGCTTTCTTTGCCCCACATAGGCCCCATCGTGATCGAGGTGAGAGCTTCATGCCTGGTCTCCTTTCTTTTTCCTATGTGAAGCTACTAGAGGACAAATATCGCCTTTTCTAGGACGAGTTATCCCTGGGTAACGTCGAGGTCGAGCCGGCGCAAAGAAACGATCTCTTCTTCGGCTGTTGAAAAGTCCTCTACCTTTCTTACCATTCATAAACCCCCCGAGGATACAGAACACAAGCGCTCCCTAGTCCATTTGCCCTCATTTTCTTTTGACAGGTAGGTCCCCGTCCCTTAGTGGCCCCTCCCCTTCAGGCTCCGTCGGCAGGGGAAGAAATACTCTCGCGCCGAGCGATTGACGACTTTCGCGTTTTTTAGGAAATTCAGTGGTCTTTAGAGTTCATTCAGCCTTTCTTCAATCAAGAATCCCTCTTCAATTTTTAGACTAGCTCGCCAAGAAATTTAGTGACTCCTTCGCTGCCCCGCACACTTGACCTCTAACTTCCGAACTCCTCCCGGATTTCCCCTATCCCCCTCCTACGTATTAGCTTTAAGAAATCTGATCCATGCAGCGGAATAGACAGCCCAAGCCAGTCTGTCTTCCGCCCAGAGCCTTCCCCTACGGAACCTGAGAAGCATCGAGGCGTCTTTGCACTCCCACTGCCCCTCTTGAGCCGTGCTTTATCTCCTCGGGGTGATTGACAGAGTTCAGCTCATCGTTTTCCCTGGGACGATGTACGCTCTGGTAGCCCGTTGTAAAACCAGACTTACGAGTAGGGAGATGGTTCTCATCTTTGAGTGTACTACGCCATTGTTCAGACATCATGCCGCTATAGAGAACGTGTACCATTCCCAAAGTCACATCTACTCTTTGTAGTAGAGCCTCACTGCATGCCAGACTCTGCGACCCCGCGATTTCCCCACCATGAGCCTTTCCACTTCCGCCCGCCCCCCCCCCCTTTCTCTTATGCTCGGCTGATCTCCCGTTTCCATTGGACCCCTGCACTATCCGGCGCATGTTAACCCTGACGCAAATTGCTCCCGCATCGAAAGCTAAGAGAGTTCCTCCCCTCCCCCCCCCCTTCCCCTTTCCCTCCCCCCCCCCCCCCCCCCTTCCTCCCCCCCACCCCACCCCACCTTTCCCCCCCCCACCCCCCCCCCCCCCCTCCCTCACCACCAACCAACCCCCCCCCCCCCCCCCCCCCAACCCACCCCCCCCCCCCACCCCCCCCACCCCACTCCCCCCCACCAACCCACACCCCACCCCCCCCCCCCCCCCCCCCCCCCCCCCCAAAACACAACCCGACCCCACACCCCCCCTCCCCCCCCCAACCCCCCCAGACGAAAGGGGGTTCTTCTTTTTGTCCCCTGTAGCTTTAACTGAAGGGATTTCACGTTTGTGGTGCTGCCACGGAGGATGATAAGACCCACCTCGTCGCCCCCCCCCCCATCTTTTTTTTACCTTAAATATATCGTATCCCGCGCCTGGAAGACCTGCCCACCTTCGGTTTTTACGGAACTAGGCCAGTTGTTGATCCCTCGTGGAGTGTGTAATCGA
>Ga0179593_1415135_pt1 | contig 17428 bp, 22 predicted proteins | sample CZODoug2_1_08_16_FD_185931 | JGI IMG/M metagenome (GOLD analysis project Ga0179593, IMG submission 185931) | Vadose zone soil fungal communities from Angelo Coast Range Reserve, California, USA - CZODoug2_1_08_16fungal (PacBio error correction) | ecosystem: Environmental > Terrestrial > Soil >... | reverse complement strand
CCGTCCCCAGATCGCGGGCAGGTTCTCTTGTTCAAAGGGCTGGACACTTTGTTTCCCGCCGCCGGCTGGTTGGGTTGGTGGTGTGTCTACCAGTTGCCTGGTTTAGGCCACGACCCGGTGTTCGTTTGAAAATGGCTGGAATATTCCATGCGCAACCCCCCCCTTTTCACTTTACACTGGGCGTTCCCATCCACCTAATCCCGCGTTTCCCTTTTCCTCTTTTTTCATCCCAGTCCATAACCCGCCCAAAAGAGATTCCCGACATACATGACGACTGCCCCCGGCCTTTCCCTGATCCTCTTTCAGCATTTTTTTTCCCCGATTACCTCTCAACCCCGGCCTCCCCCTCTGGTTTGACACGTGCTCGTATCTGTAGCGCCCCCCTGTTGTAATGGGTTGTGGGGTGGGGGGGGGGTTTGGTGGGGTGGGGGGGTGGTGGGGGGTGGGGGTGGGTTGGGGGGTGGTTGGGGGGGGGGTGGTTGGTGGTGGGGGGGGGGGGGGGAGGGGGGGGTGGGTGGGGGGGGGGGGGGGGGGGGGGAACCCACCCCCACACCCAACACCCACCCCACACAAACCTGAGATAGAATACGTGGCCCCCTAGAACATAGGCTTTCAATTAGACGGCACGTACCCGGGCGTTTCCCCAGGTTTTCAACTTTTGACGTATTTCTAAAAAGAATAGTCCCACCTCGATTCGTAATGTTTTTCGGACGATCGTTGACACGCTCGCCCCCCCGTGCGACCTTCCTGGTTGGGTCAACAAAAGACGGCGTTTTCCCGCCCACCCGTCCTCCCAATACCAAGACCCCCGCCGTCTTCTTTTTTCCCCAGTGGTGACCAGTTTTTCAACCTAACCCACTTCCCCTTACCTTCCACTGAATTTAAATGGATGCGACGAACCCTAACCATTCCCATTTTTCCCCTGTAGTTTTTCTTTCCCCCCCCTCCTTATGCATTCCCAGGTGGACCAGGGTGGCTTTCAAGTTTTCCTTCCCCTGACAGTTTCGTAGCCAAAACCCGGGCACACAGGCACGACCCCCTCTGCTGGTCCTTCGACACTATTCGTCTTTTTGCTTGCGGTCGGGATATTTTCCGAAAACTGTTCTGCCAATGTTCCCTGGATCCTGGAGGGCGATTTTTCCCCCTTTGCATCCCTACGCCCCCTTTTGGGAGCCCCGTCCAAATAACAGGTTTTTGCCGATTTTTTTTCCTTTCCCCCTGCACTTCCCATTTTGCCTGACTTTCTTCCCCTTTTTCAACCACCTGATTCCTTATCTGGCAACCCTTCTTTTTCCTGATTATCTTGGCGGTTTTATTACCTTTTCCTACCCTTCAATAGTTGCCGGCCCCCGCCCGTAAGGTTCGGCCATCCCTTTTGGTTTTGGGTCTGGTAGTTCGGGCTCTTTTGTTCGTGTCTTTCTGTCTGAACACAAAGAACCTGGACGGGTGTCCCGCTTCGCACCATCCTTTTAAAGTTCTTCCACTTCGCGCCGCTTTTTTTCCCCCCCGACCCTTCCCCCACCGAGGCCCCTTTCTTCCCGTGTGTTTCCCGACAAACTACGGGCAATCTTTGACAGTTTCCCGGATCTCCTTCATCTTAGTGTGATGACGGGTATTTTAGGCCAAGTTTTCTTTCTCCCTATCTCGGCTTCCACGGCCCTTCCTGACCGCTTTGTATGGCTGACGCGATCGGGCTTCATCAAGGCGTCGTCTGTTCTCAAACCCGTTTCATCCCCCGTTTTTTGTGATCTTTTTTTGTTTCGGGGTGACTGCAGACCGCCAAAATATTGACCCGCGCACATGACGCTTCTGCTTGTCGCCTTTTTCACGTGTTTTGCACAATACACCCCCCCCGTCTGACAAGACAATTTTTTTTCCCTATGTTGTTCGGTGAGTCGAGCAACCCTGCCTCCCTCTTTGACTCTTTTTTTATTCGTGGCCGGCCGGCCTTTGCTGTTGCCTCACTTACAGCGGCTCTGCCCCTGACCTTCCTAAAACGACACTCTATTCGTCACTTCTATCACCATCTTCCTTCCCCGTTCCTATATGCGCCCTGGGACTCCCTTCTTTCTGTCGCAGAACTTCACCACGGGGATTCCTTTCGGATCTGTTTTCAATGTTTCCTCAGCGCTTGGAGATGAATTTCTTTTCTTTTGGTCATCTTTTCCTTGGTTTGCCGGAAATCATTGGGCGCCTTCATTCCAGTCCTTGGAGTCGAAGTCCGAATCCCTATGCTGTGGTCTTTCTCCCGGATTTTTTTTGTTGGTCTCTAGTTTTCGACACCGTTGCATTCAATATCTTTTTTTTTTTTTTTTTTTCCTCCCCAAATACCCCAATCAGTGTACCTGGACCAGTATCTGCGGAAATATCCTCTGCCCCTCTTTCTTGCTTGCCTCAGAAAAAACTGGTCTTGCCCCTCCCAATCCCCCACCCCCTTTTTTTTGTATCTGTTTTTTTGGTGTTCGAGTTTCAGTGAAAAGGTTCAAAGAAAACCCCCCGGCCCATTACCTGGTTCCAACCCCGTACAAAAACCTTGGGCTCCTTTAACCCCCCCCCCACTTTTTTCCCTTTAAAACCCTGTCCCCGAAAGGCTTGTTGGAACGGTCCTCCATGTCCTTCCGCCAATTCCAGTCCTGCTCCCTTTCTCGTTGTCAACACAATCCGGTTTCATTTTTTGCGGTCACCGGGTCACTCGTTTTTCGATTATAACGGCCACCGTCGTCCTGATGGTCACGATGTTATGTTCCCGGCTGTTGCAGCACAATGGGCAATGTTATGCCCTGGTCGCGGTCTGGTCGTTGACGGAACCCCGGGTCCTCCACCCCCCCTGGCGAATGACTCCGGTCTAATTGCTTAATTCCCGGTTCTCCCCTTAAAACGCACCTCGCACTTTCCGCGCCGAGGGGCGCAATGGTTGCCTCGTGAATCTTTCCCCGATTCCCCAAATTGCCGTCGTTCCCCCGGCATGGGGTCCACCTCTGGTACCAATTTTGATGTTTCCACTCTATTTTTTTTTGACAAAAAATTTTCCTGAGTTCACGTAAGGTACGGTTTGAGGGACGCTAGGGCCGGCGGTCGGTCGCACCACCAGTCCGGAACATGCGTTGTTTTCCCCATTTGTGTGTCCCTTTTCCCACCGTTCGGTCGTACAGGTCCCTTTTGTGATGCGGGCCCCCTGTTTTACCCTCCTCTCACGTTCTTCCCCAACCCCGGATTTCCACCCCCCCACCGTAACTTTGTCCTGGCGTTTGATTTCTCCCCACCCAGGGCCCCTTTTCCACGGCAGCGGCGCCCTTTCGTCGTCAAGAACGCGATTTCTCCCTTTTGGTTCTTTTGGGGGCCTTTTTCCGAATTTTTCGTCCCCCGCCCTTTCCCGGCAACGAACTCCGGCAACACGGCCCCCTAGAAAGAACCAAGGTCCCCCCCCTCGTTGTCCTCCGGGGCCTTATTCATTCCGAGTACGGGTCCGTTCTTCCGCGAAAACTGGGTGTGCCACGAACCTACGGCAACGATCTGTTTCCAGGTTTTTTTGCCCCTGGAGGTGTTCAAAACAGGGGGCGGGGGCGGACAGGCCTACTTCCCGATTTCATTTTCCCCTGTCGGTTTGTTTGTGATTTATCAGGTTCCAACCCGTTGAACGCACCGGCATAGTGCCCCCCTCGCTTTTCCATTTCCCTTACTTTCCTTAACAATTGATCCGTCAACGGCCCACCCCCCGATGACCAGCCTTTTTTTCAGACACAAACTTCCCCACGTTCTTTCAACTCAACAAAGAGTAGTTTGTTTCCCCCACCCCCGTATTTGGAAAGCTGGTAGGCCCCCCCCAGGCGTCCGGAGTTTTTGGTCCTTCTTCCGCCGGACGGAGGATCTTCCGACAAAAAAGACCCCAGAACCCTTCTTCAGGGACTTTGTTGTTGGAAACCGATGGGTCTTTTTTTTTTCAGTCGTGAGCGGCCCACCTGTTCTTCCTCCAATCCCCCAACGGCGACCCCCTGGCGACCCTCCCCGTGGATGGCCTGGCGTGAATGAGATGAGTTGTGACCACCCACTTTTCCAGCCCAATCTCAACTATTGGACAAGACACTTGTAGGGGGTCCGGGGAACGCACCCTGATTGGCTGCAAAGTTCCGGGATCGCTGGGGCCGAAGGAGATGTTCCGGACGTTTGTCGGGGGTCCCCATGCTTATGGGTCTTTTTTTATCCCCTTCTTTGTCGCTCTTGATCCCCCCCGACACCCGCACCGTTGGCCATTTTTTCCCACACAATCACCTGGACAGACGGACTTTTTTTCATGTTTCGGTATGCTTTTTCGGGTCCCCAACCGGCATTTGGTTTCCCCCCACCCCTCCCTGACCAAGTACACCCAGCTTGTATCCCGCAAGGGTTGGTTGTTTGGCAACCTTTTGACCCAACAGCTGGTTTTTTTTGACCTTGTCCAGCTCCTGCGGGCCTGGGCAACCTGATGTTTGGCGAAGTAGCCGGATTGGCCCCCATCGTTTTCTGGATCTTCCCCCTACGTTTGTCGCCCCCCCCATGTGGAGGGAACCCACTTTGCCCGACATTGAAACAAGGATTGATGCCCCGTCGTGCTGTGCACCATCACTCAATTAGGGTCCCCCCCACCAGCTCGGTTTTTACTTTACCATGCGCCAAAGATCCTTTACTGACCGGACCCCCTTGGGGCCCCAGCCTCCTCCGTCAAAGGTGGAGTCCCCCCACTCCTTCTTCTGCACCGTTGCCAACCCTGTGGACACCAACCGCCTCTCGGGCCAGGCGTGCCCCTTCTTTCCTCACCCCCCCCCCCCCCCAATTCCCCCTCCTGGAACCACGTGATGAAATGCAATTTCGGAAGGTGCAGTTCCCCAAGGTCAAGCACCAGGTTGCTGACCGACAAGCTTTGCGTTAACTTTGGGGGGCTCTGTCCCCCCGGCCCCGAATTCCTTTTCGATGGCCGATATAAAACGGGCCAACCCGAACGCCAGTTCATTTTGAGTTGCCTTATCGAGAAGTCCCAGTATCTTTTTTTCTGCACGTACCAAGTTTTTTCCCTCCTGGACAACCAGCAAGGGTTTTGATGATCCAACGGCTCGAGGGTGATCTATTGTTGATGTGATCAGATGTTGTTCTCTTTTTCCGTCCATAGTACAATTGCCCTAAAACCATCAATTTCAATCTGCTACCATTCCCCAGTCGACGTTAAAGGCAAACCCTTTTTTCTTATTTCCTTCTGATCATCGTTGGGTCTGGGTTTTCCGGACCACCTCCTCTCCTGGCCCCTCCCAGCGGTACCGTAAATTCCCTTCAAGTTCCTAAGGGCGGGCTGGTTTGCGGGACCGGACGAGGGCTTCTGATCCCCCCGTGATCTTCTACCAGGGCCCAAAGGTTTGACCCCCCCGAGGTGAACCCCCTGGTTTTTCGGTTGGTTTAGTTTTTTCAGGAAAGGTGGTTGACTTTTCGACAGGGGTTGTGAAGCTCTTTCCGTACAAGAGTTCCCTTTCACCCCCCCCCCTTGTCCCCGTCTTGAGTTCTTCTGCCGACCTGTTCTACAACCCCCTTCACGTGGCTGCTGAAAAACCCTTGCCCATTGACCCGGGCCATAAGATCGAGCCGATTCCCTTCGTGGGCCCCCCCTCCCCACACAACCCCACCCGACCCCCCCATTTGAAATGCTGAGGGGCTGGTTCTTGAATTTTACAGTGGGACTGATTGGTGTGTCAAGTTCTCCTCCAGTACTGGGAGACCCCAGAGAGGGTTTTTTCCCGTTTTTCAGGGACACCATTTCGGCTCCGTGGAGATTGTCCTATATTTTTTTTTCTTGAGGGTACCCCCAAATAATTTCACGTTTTCACAGGCCGTAGAAAGCAACCCGGCGCCGTGATCCCCCTGATGACGATGTAATTTAAGCCCTTTCTTTTGGACAACCTGTCATTACTGTGTGGCGTGCCGTTGGTTCTTCCCCCCACAAACCCGGGGAATTATGGGACCACTACTGCTTGGCGTTTTCCCCTTGGAAGGGCGACTCCCCCCTGTGGACTTTTTTTCAACATCAGAGTAAGCAATCTGTAGCAAACCCCCCTGATTTCAAATGTCCTTTTCATGCAGTGGTTCCCCAACCATTGCCCCCATACCGGGGTCCTGTCCTTTGCAGACCCCTTTCTCCGCCGTGATGCAAGCTCCGAGATCACTACCCTTTTGTTATGCATCCTGGTAGCGCTCCCGGGGGGACCCTTTCTCTATTTTTTTGCCGGATGACAGCCATTCCGGATATGAGTTGGAACCCCGTCACACCTTCCGTGGTCTCCACGCCCGACCCACCCCTAGAACTTTCCTGGCTAGGTGCCGACCCTCCCTGGTCACTAGCAAAAATAAGGTTCAACGGTCATTCCAGGTGGTCCGTGTAGTGAAGTGCCCCCCCCAAACCCTGTTGGTTTTTTCCGAGTCTTTCTTCAAAAAAACAAGTGGAAGTTGACTCCACAGCAATTCAAACCAGCGGCCGGTGGCTCCTTCCCCTTTCATTTTCCGCGCCCTGGGATCACTCCCCCACTTTTTTTTTTCTCATCCCCTCTTCTGACTGGTTCTACCGACCCCCCGGGTGGCCCACCTTTTTGAAAAAGGAAGGTTTTGCGGCCAACCTTGGGCCCCCCCGGTTAGCACATTGGGCGTCGTGTTTTTTTTCTGGGACTTTTTTCTTTCCGGTTCTCGACTGGTTGACTGGTTGTGTCGACGGAGACATGGCCAGGCCCCGTTTCCTTGGACCTTCTTTTGTCGTAACACCCAGCTCGCGGGCCATTCTTCCCCCAGGGAACTGGCCAGGTTTACCTTTCCCTTTTCAGAAAATGACCCTTGGCCAAGGCCAGCACTTCCCCTCCCCCCTGGGCCCACACCCTGGCACTGCCAGCACGGTCCGTCCCCCCACGGAAGCCCAACGGGGGCCACTGGAACTTCCTTTCCACGGGCAACCCCAGTCCAAGCACGGCCCAGCAACTGTCCAATTCGGTCACAAATTTTTCGGCGGCGGGTACGGTTTTCCCTCAGTAAGAGTATTTGTCCCCGCCGGACAGGTGATCAAGGTCTTAGTGGTTTCCCCCTGTACTTCCCCGGGATTTATTCAAAAACCCGTCGTCCGGATCCCCCCCCGATCCGGTCAATCCCAGGAGGCAGATGTAGTCTCCGTTTGCCCCCCCCCCCCCCACGTTACCAGGTGGTTGTGAGAAATGATTGCTCCCTGCGAAGCTTCTTGTGGCCCGTTTCAGTCAATTCAAGCATAGGTGTGCCAGGGTTTTTTTTTTTTTCCCACCTGTTTCCCTTTGGCACGTGTGAATCTTCCAGGGAATCAGGGGTTGTCTGGTATCGGTACCAGGTAGGGACGGCCCCCCCCTTTCCCTCTCATCTGGTCGTTGTGCACCGGTTTCAGAAAGTTTCGTGCCCCCTATTTTTTACGGAACACCCTCTGGTGTTTGAAGGTTCACCCTGGTAGCACGGCGATTCTTTCTCTTTTTTTTCTCCGCCCCACATTTGCCCGCTGGCTAACCGCTCCCAGTGCTTCTTCCAACTCTGGTCGTAGCCTTAAGTAGGGACTGGTCTGTACCCTCCCCGGAGTGATTAGCGGGTCGCGTACCAGTGCCGTCCCCTAACCCAGTGGGTGCCTCAGTGTAACCCCACCGCCGAACCCACGCCCGCCAGGTTTTTTTTCTTAGTCCTTTTCCATTTCTTAATCCAGGAAAGTCCCTGTGCCGTCAACTCTGAAAATGTTCCAGATTTTTGTCACGTCTCCAGACCCCCTTTGAGAAAAGATTGAACAAGGGGGACCTTGTCCCCTTGAAAACGGTTCGCGGGGGGTTCTTTTTCTTTTTTTTTTTACAAAGGGGGCACCCCCCTTTCTAAGGTTCCCGCACACCCAACGTGAGGTTTCACACAGGAAACGCCAATGTCCCTTTCCCCCCCCCTCCCAGACTTCCCTGTAGATTTAAGTTGACAACGGCGCGGAACACTAGTCTTTTGCCTGCAACGCTTGTACCTGAATTTTCCGAGGATGAACGTCTCCATGAGCGTTGTCGTCTCGTTGGTTGCGATGAAGTTCTACGGGAGCCTGTCCAGTTGTTTTCACCGGAATGCGGGCCGCTGCCCCACAGACCTTCCTTCTTTCTCCTCCCCCTCCCTGGAAACCCACCTTGTTCGAGCTGATGGATGGTGCTGGAAATTCACAGCGGTCGATTTCAGAATCCTTTCGGCGATCAAGCTCCTCCCTCATTGAAGTGTCTCCCCCACCCCCCGTTCTTCTGATTTTCCCCTAGCAGTGAACAGGCCTGGGACAATTTCCGGCGCGATTGTCCCTGACTCCCTCACCCCCGCGATGACACGAACGGTGGTCCCTCCCGGCGCCGATGTCCAGCTTTGTGTTAGTTATCAGAGCCGCGACCGTGCGTTCTCACCGTACTGATGCCTCTAGCTTTGTCTCTGCTCCCCCCTCAACGTCGGTTCAGGCATGCCCCCTCGTGGACCCGAATCACGTCCTGACCCCTTTCTCCCCCCTGCCTTTTGGAGTTCCGGAGTGCTGACCTTTTTCCCTGGCGTCGTTGTGGGCCCTTTTCGACGCCCTCTCGGCGTTCAAGGACCACCGTGACGTCCCCGCCCCCCCCCCCAACGTTCTCAAGGCGGCAAGGTCCCCTTTTTTCGCCGAAGTTTTTTAGGACCATGACCGCTAGATCCACCTCCCCCCAACCGAACTTCTTCCCTCTTTTTTTTTTCCCATTGGTGATTCAGCCAGTTCTGTTCCCTGGAAAGAGGCTGTCGTGCGCGCCACTGTCGGGATTCAGTATTCAGTTGTCATGGAGACGTTGCCAGGTCCAGTTCGCGCCTCGTGAGTTAATTCGAGCCCGAGTTTTTGTCCCATGTGCCCCCGAGGACTGATCTTCGGTCTCCCTGACAGCAGTGTTTTGTAGAGGCTCCTCTTCGCCCCATTTTTCGGACCACCTGGTCCCTTGTTCTTCCGCGTTGACTGAACCAGTCGATCCATTGCGATTTTCCCAGGCGCGCCGCCTCTAACACATGAATGGATTGCTTGTCAAAAATACCCTCCCTCCTTTCCCTTTTTCCCTTCCCTTTTTGGTTGTTTCTGACTGATGCGGTATTTTCCCCCGGATCCCTCTTTTTATCGGCGGCCCGGCTCTTTCCTCTCGTTGTTTTTCTTCTCTTTCAGCCCAAACTGCTTCCAGACACATGGTGGGTTCCTGCCGAAAAGGCTCATGTTTGATCCTCTACACTGCTGTCTTGGCCTTTTCTTCTCCCCCATGGAAGCACATCTGGAGAGATTTCACTTCCGTTCGAGCGACTGTCGGCCCTTCTTTTTCCTTGACCCGGCTGACACTACCGACTTGACTCCCCTCTCTCCTCTTTCTGCCAGTACTGTTTCTGATCAAACCCTACGGTTTTCACTCTTTAATGACGTTCTGTGGTGGGAGGGCCCTTTTCCTTCTGCTGTTCATCAACTGGTTGGTGCTCGGCCTGACGGTGTCCCTCTGCCTTGATCCCGTTTTTTTTTCTTTTTTTTTTTTTTTTTTCTCACGGTGGTCTTACTTCTAGAAGTCGTCAGGAAGGGACCACCAGCCCGTGCCCAGGTCCACCAAAGGTACCATTGCGCCTTGCCAAACGCCAACCCTGCATTCCCCATAATGTCGGGGAGGGGGCACTTTCTTTTCTCTTCAAGCCTTTTTACCGACGTGAGTTTCGAAATAGGCCAATGCCTGATTCTGGGTTGCTCCTGGGTCCGGCTACGTTCCGCGTATGGCCATTGCTTGGTCATGGGCGCGCACTCGCTACATACAGATGTAATTCCTTGTTTCTTTTTCAACTTTCGGACATCGCCGGGGGCCGGTGGTCTGATGGTCCGCCAATTTTGGAAAGTATTTTTCAGAAGATTTCTCTTTCCAAGAGTGAGGCTGCTCTCCCCTTACATGCGCTACTCTGAACTGCTGTTCTCCCCTACCTCAGTCTCCTTCCCATTTTTCGATGGTCTATTCTTCCCCAGGGCGGGCGGTTGTGTGCTGGAGCAGCATAACGTTAGGCTTTATTCGCCCTCCCCAGAGTTTTACCCCGAATTGCGTGCATTTCCAGTAGTCCCCACCTGGGCCGGGGCCCTCCTCGAGTTCAGCGCCTTTGCATTCCTCACTTTTCGGGGCGTGAGGCCTTGGAGGAGTTTCCCAATACCTCACTTTTTTGGCGACCTGGTCCTGAGGGGCCCGGGCCCCCTGTTTAGTTTTCGAGACGTGGTCTTGTCCCAAGTAACCATGGGTCAAGGGCTTTGTTTCCTTTTTTTATTGACCGGGAAATGGGCAAAGGTTTTTTTCCCTTGGGACGTCATTGACTTCCCTTCTTACTACCCTGGCAAGTACCGGCGGAGGGCTTCGGCGTGTTCCCCCCAACCCATTTCTTCCCCACTGTTCGTCGGACTTTTCAAACCGCGGTCACGGGCTTGATCTGTACCTTCCTTGACCCCTGAGTCTTCCTTACAGCCCGAGGGTAGTCCAAAAAGGTTCGGCCGGGCGTTGGAGTTGTGGCCTCCCGATCCCTGGTACCTTTATTTCGCGCGGGCTACCCCTTTTTGGTGGACTTACCCCACCCCGCTTGTCCCCTTTAACTCCCCTTTTTTCCTCAAATGTCACTTTTTGGGTTGCACCAGCCAGCTTGGGAATAGACACTTGTCCCCTGGGCCTACCTGGGTCTGATAACTTGTCCCTATGATTACCTTTTTTGACGAGGGGCCACCCCGTTGCCCGCTTTTTTCCTGGGCCAATCTTTGTCAGTGACACGTTGAAGCGAACCGAGCGGCTGAAAAGACCACAGTTCTCCCCCCCCACCCCCTGTCGTGTGCGCAACCGGCTGTAATCACACAGCGGCCGTGAGTGGATTACCGTATTCGGTTTTTTCGTCCTCACGGTGGGTTCGACTTTCTTGGAGTAATTGAAGCCATACCTACACCTGCTCCTCCTTTCCCCGTTTGCGGCGCCTACCGAGTTAAATCTGTTCTTCCGTCACTGCGCCGTCTTTGTTCCCCTTTTTCCCTTACGTCTGCCCCCGTGCTTGTTTCCCCCCCCAGTGCTGGCGCGTGGTTGTCCTTTTTTTGTTGCTTGGGGCCGTGGCTGGTGCCGTGATTCCAGTGCTTCAGTTCCTCTTTTTTTTGCCGGTTCTGGCGTTACTTCAACGTCATGGCCGTGCTTGCAATTCCTGGACCGCATTTGGCCCCCCCTTTTACTGCCCTTTTTTGCCTTACGAAAACTATAGTCACATTCTCCTGGCTTTTTGTCGCCTGAGCACCCAAATTCACAGGCTCTCAGGCCGGGACGGAATTCCCCTCCCCCCCGCGTCCCCCGTGTTGCCCTTTCCGCGAATGAACAGGCTGGACCCCCAAGGGCCGTCCTTTTTTGGATTCCCTCCTCGTCAGCAGGTAGGGAAGAAACCATTGCGTATCCCCTGGAGGGAGGACTTCGGACCCTCAGGAACCGGGCCGCTTGGTGACTTGAATGTTTTATGTGGATCCCACGACAGTTTTGTTTCCCCCTCTTTTTCCCCAACACAAAAGGATGGCGTCATCGGACAAAGTTTCCTGCGTCCAGGCTTTGTTTGGCGGTCTTCCCCTGACGCAGCCCTCGCAGTCTATTTTTGACGGCGGTGGTCGGGCCCGTGCCGGTACGGGTTCCACACTCCCATTTTTTTTTTTTTTTTTTCTTGTCTGGTAAGCTGTCTTACCTGGGTCAACACGCTCCCCCTCCCGGTGGAGAGCCTGTTCCTTCTTCATAAACAAGGGGCTTTTATTATATTCGGCGTCGGCGGCGGACTGGTCGGCAAAGTTCCTAAGGCTGGTTTTTTTGCCCAATGGACAACAAATTGGTCTTTTTTTCCCGGGTGAGCGCGTGTTGTAGAAGGCGTTGCTGCTCGTTGGAAGAGGACTTTCCTTTCTGCTGCTTGCCCCACTTCCCGCGGGTTTAGGTTTAAATATTAAGTTGTTTGCGACCACCGTTCCCGGAAGTCTTCCCCCCCTTTTTAAGAATTTTTTCTGCCCCTGGTTCCACATCGCATAGGGATACAACGGGGCCGGTTTAGTGTCTACCGGTCCCTTTCCTTTACGGGCTTGGTTCCTAAACCCCTAAACCGGCCTACCCTGGGATCTTCCCCCTTTTTTCGCCCCTCTTTTCAATTTTCTACAGTCCACTCTCGTTCCTCGTCTTCTACTTCCTTGAAAAAAACCAGCACGTTGTCTCCCCTTGTCCCATAAGCACGTCCCCTGCATCTCCTTGCGTGTTTTTCCCGCCCCCCCCATTATGCAGGCCTCAGGTTTTCTCGAGATTGCTGGCCGGGTAATAGATAAGGTGTCTCGCCCACTTTTCCTGTGGGTGTGCGACGGTCGGCTCATGCGTCATAGTTCGTTGTTTTCCCCTCTTGTGTACTCCCAGGCGCCACCGTAGACTTACCCTCCTTATTGTCAACCCCCTTTTACCTTCCGTTTCCTTGTTTGACAACCCCTTTGTTTTCTCAGACTCACGGTTGACCTCATCTCGTCGGTCGCCCCCCAGGACAGAAAGGTATTACTTTTTTTTTTTTTTTTTCCCTTCCCTTTCTTTCTGTCTGGGCGTGGGCCATGTCCGGCGTGGTCTTCAACACCCCGTGACCCCCCTTCTGTCTGTCTACCACTGGTTGAGTCCCTTTTTTTTTCTCCCCCGTTCGTTGGCCTGTTGTTTGGGGGATCATCGGCAATGTATGTAAGCTTCTATGCCTGTCCTCCCCCTTTCTCCCCCCCTCGCTCATGCATCTAGCCTGTCCTTTCCTACCATTTGGATTTTTTTGTCCCCCCTTTCCATTAGTTTGCGGAACGCACCCCTCGTTTTACTTCTTCGAGCCTTGCCTCTTTGGACTCTTTCTTTTTCCTTTTTCATCGTGCAATCGCCGGGGTGGCCATCGCCACACCCTACGCTGTCCCCCCTTTTTTTTTCCTCTTTGACCGGGCTGCCCTTCCGGGCTGCCCTTAATAAGATTTTTCGTTAGTCTCTTTTTTGTTGTCCTCCTGGGCCCGGCTGGGGGCCTAGAGTTTTAGTGGTTCGGTTTTTTTGTTAACCCTTGGTCTGAGCAAGTCGTGGTACTACCGGTACGGTGATGCTGCCTTGGTGTTCCCCCCCCTGCGGTCGTCGGTCCTTGGACGCTGTTCAGCCTTAATCCAAGCTCTTTGTGTGTGGGCACCGAATGGACCTTGTATTTCCCCCTCCCGCCCGCTGGTTGTTAAATCATCTTGTTCTTTTTTTGGCACTCATGGTGCGACCTTCTTTCTCTTCCTCTTTTGTCCATTTCTGGCATTCGAACGGCAACTCTTTTCCTTTTGAACGCCGACCTTTCGTGACCCCCCACCAACCCCCCACCCCTTCACAACACAGTGTTGTCTTCTTGTGCTTTCACTTTCCATTCCTGGGACGTCTGTCTTTGGCTTGGGCGATTTGGTGGCGTGAATGGTTTTCGAGACCTTCCGCCATTCCCTAAATTCTGGTTTTTCCTAATTTGTATTTTGTTTTGCACGGTTCCTGTTCGGGATTCCTTGATCTCTCATGATGTTCTACACGAACAGGAATCCTTGTTATTTGCCCGAACCCCGTCAGTTTTCCTCCTCCCTTTGACGGACAGACTGACCCATTTTTGACGTTCAAGCCTAGTTCTTTGGAAACAGGCCCACCTACCTGTTCTGTTCTACTACGTGCTGTTGGTCTTCTGGTGGTAGCCCCAGCAGTTCATCTCCAACCCCTGCACCCTTTTTGTTGTCGCATGGGTGGCTTTTGAGTGGGGATTGCCTTCCTTTCTCTTTTTTTTTTCCCCGGGGGCGCTCGAGACCCAACGGGGCCAACACCCCACGGTCCTGAATTGTGATTTTTTTTTTTTTTTTTGGTTCTCACGCCAGTCATTTTGGACGACCATCTCCCGGCTCATTTTTTGTGACTCCCCCCTTCCTTTTTCCCCCGGGTGTTTCCCCTTTGCAACTAAGCTTTTTTTTTCCCAATTAGGTTTTCCCCTCTGGTGGCTGCGCTTTCTTTCTTTTTTTTCCCTGGAGATCCATGGTACTGTCATTTCTGGCCAGCGGTGCTGGTCCTATGAAGTCCGTGGCCCGGGTCCCTTTTCCCCCGTCCCCCACCCAAATTCACCTTTTAACTGTCCCATATTTCTTTCGGGCCTGTCACCCCGACCGCCCTTTCCCGACCTCTGACAACAGGAACACGTAGGCGTGCAGATTGTTTTCGTGTCAAAGTTATAGACCTCCCTTCGTTATTCTTTGCGTTGCCCGTCGGTTGTCCTTTTCTTTTGCGTATTGTCTGGCCGTGCGGTTAGTAGTGGGCCTATGGGCTGCCTTCCGGACCCCAAGAGGGCGTCAGTATGCTACCCAAGGTCCTACCTTGTGATCCCCCCCCTTCCCCCGTTGTGGGAACTTTAAATGGAACGGTCAGAAGCTTCCTTTGTTGCCCAGGTCTGGTGTTTTTGGTCACCTTTTCCTTCTTTCCACTTAGGTTGGTGTTGGCACGCGTTGGTAGAAAACTTTTATCCTCTTTTTTTCCCCCCATGGGCCGAATTTTTCACCCTGTTTCTGATCGTACCTCCCTTTTGTTGGGGGTTAATGACCTGGACCCACCCTTTCCCCTTCCTGTTTTTCGGGACTGGTGCCTCCCAAACCCCCCCTAACCGTCTGCCTTCTTATTCCATTACCACGGCCGGTGTTGACCGTAAAAAAGTTTTGAGGCCCCTTTTCTTCCCCCCAATTTCCCTCGTGACAATTTACCTGCTTTTTCCCCCATGCATTTAATACTGCAAGTTTTTGCTTTTCCACCTTTGATTGCGTGGCCGTGCGACTTTTTCCCCCAGTCGAGGATAATTTTTTAGTCTTTTTTTCTCTTTCTTTCGGGACCTGACGGGTCGGCGGGCAGTTTGAGTCCTAATCTTCTAACATTTTGTTCTGACAAGTTCTTCAAGAAAAGTTTCACTTAACCAGGGTAATCCCAACAGTTCCTTTTTGTCTTTTCACCCCCCATAGTCCCTCCCCTCGTTTACAAACATCGATGGTGGCCGGTCTTTAAACTCTTTATTCCTCTTTCCTTTCTTTTTCTTTTTTCTTGTGACCCTTCACCACCACAAAACATTCCGTCTTGTTGGTGTTTCCACCTCTCGTCGCCGCTTCCCTTTTTGCGGGAAAGTTGCTTCACGGTTTCCCCCCTGTTTCCTGCCTTGGTGTCTTGAGAAGGGTTTTAACCTGTGTCATTTTCCGGCCCTCCCCTGGTTCCTTTTCTCCATCTCTGTTTTTCTTTGAAAACCTTTTCTTGCAAGATAACCGCCCTAATTCCAATCCATTGGGTTTTGGGATTTCCACGGGGGGCCCCCTTTTTTTAGAGAAAGCGCCCTTTCAGAACTATCATTGACCGCTACTTTCCTGGTGCCTTTTGTTATTTTTGCGGTTCTTAGGATGGAACACAGACATTTTTCTTGACCCGCACCATACATATCGCCCTCCTTCCCTCCTTAAGGGGCCTGGTTCGAAAGATTTCCCCTCCACTACCTCCTTTGCAATATCAAATTCAGCTCAATCTCGCGGAAAAACCGACCAAATATTTTCCCTCTTCTTTCCCTGGTCCTGTTCCCTGACGACTCCTTTATTCACTGGGCAGATCCCAAGGTGAATTATAAGTTTATTCTTTAGACCTATAGGGTATTGCTTAATTTCGGTTTCCTCCGGATTACTATGCCAACAGTGCAGTCCCGCGAGACCATCGTAGGTTGAGGACAGTTTTCTCTCGCGTTCTGGCAATGATTTGTTCTCTTTGTTTTTTTCCGACGGTTGTTCGTTTGTGGTCCCCCCCCCCCCCCCTTGAGTTTTGCCGTTGCAACATTCATGTTCCGGCGGGCCTAATTTTTTGGTCGCCCATCAACCCACAACATTCTTTAAACCGGAGTCCCACTTTTGGCCCTCCTTAGCCGGCCCCATTGAGGGTGCAGCCTGCTTCTTCCTGTCTCTCATCTTGAAGCCAATTCCTGAAATGCTTTGAATCCTCTGATCGATCAAGTGCTCATCCGTTCACCTAAATATGACCTTCCCTGATCCCATGAGCTTCATCTTTGGACGTTTCGGTGTCGTCCACTTCCCCTCCCCCCCCCGTTTTCGTGACGTATGGTCAGGTAAATCGTAGCACTCTCCTTCTTCATCTCCAATGTCTTTAGCATGCCCTTTCCCCCCCTTCCCGTTATTCAACCCTCCCCCTCCCCGAAACCTTCGATAACAGATCCTTTTCTTCCGACCACGCGTTCTTTCTGCCGACCCTTAGGTCGGGCTAGAAGATGCTTTCGACCTTTTTCTTGTGCGTTGGCATCCCCTTCCTCTATTCAGGAGATTTTCCGTCGCTAATACATCCCCGTTTTTTCCCTGAGACCCCCAGAGGCGTGCATTATTTTTAGGATTTCTCCTGGAAAAGGTTTTTCCAGGGCTTCCCTCCCGTGTCTGGTTTAAGCTTGATGCGTTTCTCGAAATCGCTCCAGACTTTTTCGATTCCCACAGTGCCGTTTCACCCCCTCTACGCGCAGCACACACCTGAATCCTTTCGCGGTACTCCTTCGTTTCTTTGCCCCCCTGTTGGCGACGAAACCTCAGGAACTTTTACCTTCCTAAACTCCCCCGGATTTCTAGGGTCCATATCGTTGAGCCTTCGTGACTGGTGACGTTAGGTTAGGCATTTTCTGATTCGGTGTTCACGTCTTTTGAGTTCCTTTCAGACTGGTCCACACACTTGGAATGAAACTTCCTTTGTCTTTTCTTGAAGTTTCTTCCCCCCAGGAATCTTTGACCAAGCACTTCAGTTATCGGTTTCTCTTATCTCTCTCCTTTTCTCTGCTATCAGACGGGGGCCTAGTGTGAGTGGACCCCGTCCCACCAGGTGATTTTTTTATGTCCATGACTTTCTTCAGTGTCTTCCGCCACGCTGTCTCCGCAGCGAGGAGAGATACCCTGGCCTCCCAACCTGACCGGCGGGCGGTCCCCGGTACTATTTTTTTTCCGGTCCCCCTCTTGAGCCATGGCCGGAGTTTTGACAGGCGTATCGGAATATCTTCGTCTTGATCGGCCGTCCCTTCGTCCTGTTCAGTACTGTCCCCTGTTTGAGGTTTTCGGCGATGTGACCCAGAGCTTCCCGTTTTGCCCTCCCCCTCCGTTGGATTCTCCGTATCGAACGCCCGGGTATGTAACTTTGTTTTGCCCCCCGTCCGAAAACTTTTCCCGCATGGGTTCCGCATCCAACCTTTTGTTCTTTCTTTCTTTAACCCGCCCTTTCTAACACCCCAACCACCCCCCCCCCCCCCCCTCCTTTTCGCCATAATCCGGTCCCCAGTTTTTCAACTCTCCCCCGGAGCTCCGTTGCGT
>Ga0179593_1403208_pt1 | contig 17428 bp, 29 predicted proteins | sample CZODoug2_1_08_16_FD_185931 | JGI IMG/M metagenome (GOLD analysis project Ga0179593, IMG submission 185931) | Vadose zone soil fungal communities from Angelo Coast Range Reserve, California, USA - CZODoug2_1_08_16fungal (PacBio error correction) | ecosystem: Environmental > Terrestrial > Soil >... | reverse complement strand
TCCCCCCATTTTTTTGAGGTCATCCTTCCCACAGCGTTTTTCCTTTTTCCCAGAGGACCTTTTTTTTTTATGGCCCTAGTTTCCCTTTCTTTGAATTGGTCTGGTCTCTTTCTCTCTCCCTCAACCTTTTCCCGATTTCGTGTCTCCTGTTTTTTAGTAAACAACTCCAATTGTTATTTTTTTTTCTCCCCCCTCACACCCAACACCTTTCTTTTTTTTGCCATGCTCCTCCCCTTTTTTCCCCCCCCCCCCCCAGGCAACCCCTCCCCCCACGGAAATTGATTTTTACTTCCCCCCCTGCCCCTTTTTTTTTTCTGCGTCACCACTTAACGCCGTCCGTGTCCCCTTCATTTTCCCCCCAGTCCCCCCTTTTTTTCCTTGGCCCCCCCCCTTCCCAGCCCTTTTTTGTCCTCTTTTCTGAATTCCCCCCGTTCCCTTCCCCTTTACAACCTGCCCCCTCTTTTCTTTTGGCGGTCCTTTTTCTTCCCTTCGTTGCCGCCTTTAGCTCCCCTGCAGGCCAGACATTGGATGTTCCCTGCGGGGTTTCCATTACCCCCTTTCTTCCTTTAGTCAACAGCTTTTTCCCCACCCATTTTCCCTCCTGTTTTCCCTCTTCCCCCCATTTGACCCCCTCCTCTTTTTCGACCCCCCCCCTCCCCCGGTCCCTGTCCCCCCCCCCCATTTGATTTTGTATTACAACCCCTTCCCTCCCCCCAACTTTCAACCCATCTTTCTCTTTTCGCACCGGTTTTTGTTCCCTGCAATTTCACAACACCCCCCAGTTTTTGCCCACCTTTTTTTTCCAAATTTTTTCCCCCTTTTTGGACCCCTCCTTTTTCCGTTTCTTGGTAACCCCTTTCCCCTCCTCCCTTTAGATTTTACTCAATTAGGTGATTGTAGTTGTGACTTGTTTCCCCCTTCATTGGACCCCCTTCTTCCAATACAACCCCTTCTATTTTCTTACGGGCCTGTCTTCTCCCGATCTTCTTTTTTTTCCCATCCCTTTTTTTTTTTGTTTTTATGAGAGACTTTTTTCTTCTTTTGGCCGACCCTCTTTTCTACTGCTTGCTTTCCTCCCCCTTGTGCCCCCCCCAGGATTGACCTGATTTAATGCTCTGTTCAAGATCCCTTTTTTTGCGTTACATTTCCCCTAAACGTTCCCGTCCTCTTTTTCCCAACTCCCCCCCCCCCGTTCCTTTCTTTGCCCCACCTTTTTTTGTTGCCTGGTCCCCCAACCCATTCATTTCTAATCTGGTCTGTGTGTCTGGGACTTTACCCCTCCACTCCCCCCTCCAATTTTTCCCCTTTTTACGGCTTTTTTGGTCCCCCCCCGCTTACCTTCTCAAAAATACCTCCCCACTTTTTCCCCCTGTTGGTCCCCCAGCGCCCTTTTTTTTCTTTTTTTACCTTCCCTATTCGGTTCTTCTTTTTCGTGCCCTTGACTTTTCCCCTGAAGGGGACCCCCTCTGCCATCGTTTTTCCCCTTTTTTACCTCCCTTTATTTTCTATACCCTTTTTCCCCTTTGAGGGTGTTCTTTTTTCACCTGCCCCAGTTTTTTTTGTCCCTTTTTCCAAGCTCTTGAAACGTTTTAGACCCCCTGGATTGATGTTTGTCTTTTCCCTTTTTCGTTTTCCCTTTGGGTGCCCCCTTTTCTCTCTCTTTCCCAAACCACTTTCTTTTTTTTTTTCTGATTTTCCTCCTTCCCCCCCGTCTCTTGGTTTCCTCCCCCCCTCAACAAAACTAGATTTGGGCCCTCTCCCTGCCATTTTATAGGACCCTCCTGTCCGCCCCCCCCCTTTTTTTTTTTTCCCACTGAACCAACTCGTTTTCTTTTTCCCGACCCCCACATTGGTTTTTTCCCTTTTCGGTACCCCCTTCACTTGATTGACAACTCCCTTAACTCGTTTTCCCTTAACCAACCCTTCCCTTCTTTGGTATTCGGAAGTTCTCCCCCAAATTCTTTTTCATTCTGTTTTTTTTTCTGACCCTTTTTCTTCTTGGCTCACTCCCCCCCTTTTCGTTTCTTTGTTTACTTAAATTGTTGTCTTTTTCCCTTCCCCCCCCCCTAATTTTTTTCCCCCCTTTTTTCCACCTTTTTTTGCTTCACATAAAAGACCCGTTGATAATCCCCCCCTTAAGTTTTCCTTTTCATGTGCTTGCCCCATACCATTTCTTCTGGCTCGGGTTCCCTTTCCTTTCTGATTCTTTCTTTTCTCCCCACTTTCCCATACACCCAAATGCAAAATGGTCCCCTCCAACAAACCCCTGTTTTTTGGGTGTTGCTCTTTAGTGGTCTTGTTCTCTTTTTTGATTCTTTTTGTCTCCTTGGGACCCTCTCCCCTTTTTCCCCACCTTTTCGCTTTTGAACCCCCCCGCTTTTCCAGGTTACTTTCCCCTTTCAGATTCCCTTCCTGGCCCCCCCTCCCCCCTCTTTCCAAATGGCGTCCCCCTATTCCCTTTGTCTTTCTTTTTCTTTTTTTTCAACAAATGCCCCTTCGCTTCATCCTTTTTCCCCCCCCGCGTCCTTTTTTCCTGACTACCCCTTTGTCCAAGACACTGCGGACCCGCTTTCCCCCCCCTTTTTCAGGTGGCCCCTTTTGTTGGGGACCCTGGCATCCCTGATATAACTCCCCTTTCTCCGTGTATCTTTTCTTTCTTCTCTATCTTTTTATGGACACAGCTTTCCTCTCCTTTTTTTTCGTTTCTTTCCCTTCCCTCTTTTCCCACAATGTTTTTTTTTTTTTTATTCCTCCGCCCAGAAATGTTCGCTCTTGAAACACTCCGTAGAGTCTCCCCTTCACCCCCCCACTTTGACCAAAAGGTTCCCCCTCCCCCTTTTTTTTTTTTAGGACCCTTCCTATTGAAACGCGTTTTTCCTCCTTGACGTCCGTTTTTCTTCATATCTGTCTCCCGTATTTTTACTCTGTTCTTTGCTGTAGTGGGGTTCCCTCTATATGGTCTCCTCTCCTGTTCCATTTTTTTCCCCTGTCTTTTTCCCCCTTCTTTAGGGGATTATCTGGTTGAACCTCATGCTTCTGACTGCTGTTTCCTTTTCCTTGCAGCCCACTCCCCCCCCCCCTCGTTTCCTGTCCCCCCCCCTTCCCTTTGTCTTGCTGTACTTTCCTACTTGTCCCCTCCTTTGGAGAGATGAAGGTCCCCATCTAGACCAGTTCATTAATCCTTTCGGGGCCTTTTTTTTTCTTTTTTTTCTTTTTTCTGGCCCTGACATCCCCTTCAGGATGCTCCCCGAACCCCTTCCCTGACCATTTTCCCCAGGTGCCGTCCTTTTTCCTGCCAAGGAAGGACCCTTATTCACCTTTTGTTGATCTTGTCTTTTATCTCTTATCCTTGGTCGTTCCTTGTCACCCTCTTTGTTTTTCGACCCCCCTTCTCTTTACACTTTCTTGGCAGCCTTTTCCTACCTCCTTTCCCCTCCTTGTAAAGTTCACATCCCTTCCTCTTTTCTTTTGATTCTTTTTGGTGAAAGCCCTTACATGATTTTTGCCCCCTTCCCTGATCTTTCTGAAGGACCTCCCCCCTTCTCACGTCTTTCCTTTTTTCTTTTCCCTACGGTTTTTCTTCCCCCTCTTCTGACGACCCGCACGTCCGTCGACCGTCTTTTCGCTTGGTGACTTTCTTTTTTATTTTTTCTTTTAGGACCCCCGTCTTGACGCTTTTCTCCTTCTTGGTAAAAACTGCCCCCTTGTTCCTGATGTCCGCCCCCATCCTCGCGTTTTTTTTTTTTAATAACTTTTCCTCTAGACCTCTTTTTCCTAGGAACCCCTTTCCCCCTTCCCCCTCGCTCCCCACTCCCCTCGTGTTGTCCTTCCTTCTCCTCCTTTCTTTACAAAACCAGTCCCCTCTTCTTCTTTTTTTCCATCTTTATTCTTTTCCTTCCCTTTTTTGGGAAATTAATTCCCCCCCCTTTCCCTCTTATCCCATCTTTCCCTTTTTGTTTTTCTCTCTTTTTTCTGCTTGTCCTTTCCCCGCCTTTAATGATGATCTCCAAGGCCCCCCGTCCCTTCCTTTTTTCTCATATCTTCTTTTCTTTTTTCTCCTTCTTCCTCCCCCCTCGCCAAAACTTTTTTCTTTTGTTTTGAGGGAAAACCTTTTTCCACTTTTTTCTTGATACCCCAGCCTAGTGGGTTGTTTTTTTTTTTTTGGTGAATGACACTTTTTTCTTAAACAAAACACCCTCCCTCTTTCCCAATTCCCTCTTCCCCCCTCCCCCCCTTTTTGGCTGTTGGCAGCTCCATTCATTTTTTCACCCACACGTTTTCCTGTCCCTCCAACGTTGCCCCCCCAACCCCTCTGAAATTCCCACTTCCCCGATACTTTCCTGTACCTTGTCCTTTGTCTTTTCTTATGTGGGTCCCTTTTTTTGTCCAGTCCCTGCTGGGATCCTCTGTGGACGTCTCTTTTTTCTTCATGGTTCTTTCTTTTTCCCCCCTTCCCCCCTAGTCCTATTTTTTCCGGTCTGTTTCTCTTCATGGGATACTTCTTTCTGGCCCCCCCCCCCCCCCGTGTTACAAGTCTTCCCCTTCTTTTTCCCCCCTGGTTCCGTTTTTTTCTAGTTTTTGATGCCCCCCCTATTACCCCTTTACGATGTTGGAATTTTAATTTTTCCCCTTTTCTGTTTGAAAATCCCCCCCAGACCTCCACCCCCTCTTTTTTCCCCCTTTCTGCTTCCCCTTCCCTATTCCCCCCCACCTGCATCTTCTTTACCCCTTCCCCCATTTTCTCACGGTTTGCGTTTGCCGGTCTTTTTTTTTCCCTCCCTTCTTCCTTTATCCTCATTCCTGCTCAAGTTCTTCCCCTTCCCAACTAAGCAACACTTACCCTTCTTTTCCAAGTGTTCAAGTCCCTTTTTTCGCCTCCCTTGTGGGAATTCCTTTTCCTCTTTTTTTGATCCGTCTTCTAGTAGTTCATTTTTTCAATATCCTACTGGTCCCCCCTTTTTTTCGTTTTGTAGTTCCCGTTTTTTTTTTCTTTGATTGCTCTTCCCCTCTTCACCCGGCTTCCCCTCGCATTAAAGCATCACAATAACCCTCCCCTTACCTGAAGTATTTCCTCCCCCCCCTTACTCTCACCCTGTCAAAGAGAGGCCCCTCCCAGGGCTTTTATGCCTCTCTTCTTGTGTTCTTTTAGCAAACTCCCTCTCCCCCCCTTTTCCTTTTTTTTGGGAAAATCTTCTGTCGCATCTTCAAACACCTTTCTCCCTGGTTTATTTTTTTTTTTCTTCCTTAACCTTCGTCTTCTTCTTCACATTCTTTTTTTTTTTGTAGTTTGATTTCCCCCCAAGGTGTTGGCTTTTTTTCGACTGATTTTTTTTCCTCCTTCCTCCTGTTGACAATTCTTTTTTTTTCCCTTCCCCTAGCTTTATCAACTGAAACGACTCTCCTTTCCAGTGTTTAGGAGAGAAGACGTTCAAAACCACCCAAACCTGTCGTTCTCGTTCTTTTCTTTTTTTTTCATGCTTCTCCTGTGTTCCCCTCCCCCCTTATATTTTTTTCATTCCCTTTTCTTCTTTCTTGTTACCCCCTTATGATCTGGGATGGAAGTTTTTTTCTGCCCCCCCCTTTCCCCCCATTTGACCTACCCCATACTCGTAACACCACCCTTGGTCTTCCCCATGTGACCCCTACATTCCTTTCCTTTAGTTAAGGTCCCTCCTTTTTCCCCGTGTCCTTTTGTTATATCTTCACCAAGTGAATTCTTTCGAGCCATGACCTGAAAACTGCCCCCCGATATCCAATCTCGATTCCCCCCTCTGAATCCCCCCCCCCCAAGCAACGGTATTATTTTCCTGTGGTTTTTTTTGGATGTTTTTCGTCTTTGCGCAAAATCCTTCCTTTTTTTTTTGCTCCCTTGACGCCGTAGCCCCTCCCTCAAGTCCTTTTTTTTCCAGGCCTCCCCCCTTTGTTTTTTCTATACAAGTCTTGCTGTGATTTCCGTCGGTTTTGTTTTTTTCACCTCCCGACCTGGATTGGTGTTTTCCCCCCCCTGTGGAATTTTCTTCTTTTTTTTTGAGTTCCCCCCGTATTTTTTTTTCCCCCAATCCCACCTTTTCCCAGTTTGTTTTGGGGGTTTCCCCCTTCCCACCTTTTCCCCCCCCTTCTTTCCCCCCCCCCCTTTACCCACCAAACAGGTTCGTTGTTTTACTTTTTCCTTGATTTTCCCCCCTTCCCACCCCCCCCCCCCCCCCTTTTCCCAGGTGTATTGTCATCTGCGCATTTCATTATTTTCTTTTTTGGTCCCTCCGTTCTCCTTCACTTATTTGGTACCTTTTCCCTTGCTTGCGTTTTGCCATTGACCCCACCTCTGTTTTTTTTGCCTCTGCCCGATTGTTCTTCCCCCCCCTGTTTGCCGGTTTTCGAGTTACCTTCGTTTCCTACACCCTTTGTGCTTCAAACTTGGTGTGTTTTTGCGGTCCGGTTCCCACGGTCTGTTCTCCCCCCCCCCTCCCACCCCCTTTTCCTTCTTTTTGTGTCCCCCCCCCCCCCTTTGTTCCCAACGTCCAAATTGCCCCCCTTGAAACCGATCATTCATGCCCGTTCTTGTTTAGTTCCCCTTGTCTCAGTGCCTTTCTTTCCCCCTCCCCCTTTGGCTTTTTTCCCATTGTTTCCCCTCTTTCGATCCATCCCTTAACCTGGTAAATTGGTGCGAATTTTCCTTTTTTCTTTTCTGGTGTTTTTTCCTCTCTTCCTTGAAGCAACTTCCCCGCATCTCTTGGTTTGGGCGAGAACATACCAGTTTGCACTTGTTTTCCAACCGTTGGTTCCAACAACCCCAAAAACATTTCCTTCTTTTGCTTAACTTTTTTCTCTTTTCGGTTTTTTTCCTTTTCTGTCACCACATTGCGTCTTGATTTCCAACTTTCCCTTCCAAAAAATCGATTACCTTTCCTTTTTCAGTTGTGGTTCCTTCACCCCACACCCTTTTCAAACTGACTGTTCAAGCCAATTTTCACTGGCCCTTTTTTCCTTTATTTTCCTGTGTTTAGTTTCCAAAACCCTTTTTTTTCCCACTATTGATGCTCCTTCTGCAGGTCAGGAATTGTTTCACCGCTCGGAAATTCCCTTCTCCTCTTTCGGTCCCCTCTCTTTCCCCCTTCTTTCTCTTTTTTCCTTTCCTCCTCTTTGTTTTTTTTTTTTTCTCCAGGAAAGTTTTTCCCCTAAGTTTTTTTTCCCCATCGTGGAGTTGCCCTGCGCTCCCCTTCCTGGACCTTTTGGCGAAGGATGTCAAGATCCTTTTCTCGTTTCACATGTTCCACTAACCCCTCTTCCTTTTTTGGCCCAATTTCCCCCTTTTTCTTGAACCCTTTTTTTGTTTCCAAACTTTTTCCCCCACTTACTGTGCTCCATTTTTTCGTCCCATTTTTTTTTACTTTCTCTCAACCACTGTCCCTGTTAACCCCTTTTCTGAAACCCTTTCTTCATTCCATTTATCAAAATCAAATGAACAAAGTTTTTTGTTAACATTTGGTTCTCCCTCTCACTTGAGTATGTCTTCCTCCCCCTAACTTCTTTCTCTTTCTGGCACTCTTGTCCTTGTTTTTCCATATGGCTTTTTCTACTTGCACCCCCTTTCTTCTACATCGGTTCCAACGTTTATTTGATGGTGGGCCAAGTCCAAACTTTTGCGTTGCCCTTTTCTTCCCCCTGCTGCGTTTTTTCTTTTTTAAACGTTTATGCTTTTCCTTTTGTTCGGTGTGCCCCCTTTGATTTGTGTGCAAAAAACCACGTCTCATCCCGGCACAGGCAGTTTTGGCCGTCCTTTTCCCCCTCACCCCTTCTTCGCGTTTTCCCTTTTTTTTTTAAGCTCTTCCTGTGGAACCCCCCGGCCAACGACTGGACGCCCCAATGTTCTTTCCGGAACCAAACTAGGTCCCCTTTTCCCCCCGTGCACCCCCTTTTTCCTTCCTTGCTGATTTTTCTGTTTCCCCCCTCAATTTTTCCCCCCCCCTCTTCTCCCCAATACCACCTTCTCGGTTTGGTCTCGGCAGTCTACCTTCTGTGGGCGTTTCCCTTGGGTGGTCTTTTTTCTTCTTGCACGCCCACCTTGTGTTCGGTGTCCCCTTTTACCCCCTCTTGTCTTTTTCCATTTTTTAAAACACAAACCCCCTCCTCCTTGTGTTCCTCCAAGATCTTTCTGTACCAACATTTTTTTTCCCGTCTCTTTTACAAGTGTCTTGGCTTTTTTTCTTAACCTACTCTCCTTCTGGCCCCTTTTCGTCCCCGTTCGTTGCCGCCTACCTTTTTCTCAAATCTTCCACCCCCCTCCCTCCTGGAATTTGTCTTTTTTATGGTGCGTGGCTCGACCTTTTTGAGTTTCATTGGCTTGCAGCCTGTTGCACTTGTTCGTGGAAAAACCTCTCCCGGGCCCTTTTCTCCCCTGCCGGTTGGAAACCCCCAAAAAAAACGTTCCCCCCTTTTCCTTCACAGCTTCCCACTTTTTGTGGGCTTATGTACTGGAGTGTCTTTTTTTTTTTCCACCAACCCACCCTATTCTTTCTCCTACGTTTCCCCAGATTCGCATCGGTTACATCGACCTTTTCGGGCAAACCTGACCCCTATTCACCGGTGTTTTTTTTTTTTTTAGTGCCCAGGCGAGTTAATACGGACCAGCGTTTCTGGATTCTACTTTAATCGAGGTTTACCGTCCAGCTGCAGTTTGCTCATTTTCCAGTTAGGTTCCCTTCCCTGAGACTGCCCTGGCTTCATTCCCATCTCTGCTTGGAGGGTATCCTTCCGCCCCCGACCACCCACATGTCCTTGGCTTTGTGTGCTCCTCCCTGCCAGCAATTTCCCACTTTTTTTGGACTTAAGTTCTCTGTTTTTTTTTTTTTCTAATCGCTGCGCAGATCGGGCTTTTGTCGCGCTGCCCTTTCCATCTAGATGTTTTTGTATACTTGGTCAGTATTTGTTCCTGATGCACGGGCGGGTGCTGGTGCCTTTTGAGGGGTATTTGGTCGCTTTCGTTGTAGCAACTCCCCCGCCCCAAAACGTCTTTCTGCATAGTTTGATGCAGGGACTGATCTTGTTTTCCCCAGGACTAGTCGCGATTTTTTTTTTCACTTTCCCATTTATTAGTGTTTTCTTCTGGTGATGCTTGAGTGGCCTGATCCGTCCTTTTTTATTTTTCTCCCATCATCTGCGTTGGTGCCCCCCGAACCGGCCCCCGACGTGTCATGCCATTTTTTTTCGCCGCTTTTTCTTTTCTTTTGTTGCTCGATGTAGACGTTGGGTCTGTCTTGGCCTTGGTCTCGAACCATCATGCAGACGAGGCGTTGCATCCACTGGACCGAAATGCGCCCTCCGTTAGCGCTTTTTCAGTTTTCTAGCCTTTGTTCACCGCAATTCTGCGTTTAGACCAGCAGGAGTCGAAGGAACTCTTTTTAGTGCACAGGCCAGCTAGTTTTTTTTCCATCACTTTTTTTTTCCGTCTTCCATTATAGAAGAACCCCTTTCGCCCGTCGGACCTTGCGCGGTGATCAGGTATTGTTTTTCGTAGCCCCTCTTAGAGTGTCTGAGGCTGTAGCATGGCACAAATGCCAAAGCGGTTATCTTTTTGTTTTCCGGAAGCTCTTTGCTTCTTCATTAGCTAGGAGCATATCCGGGACCCAATGAACGGGGTTTTCCCTCTTTTTTTTCCACAACACTTGCTCAAAGCGTTTCGTGAACGCCCCAATCAAAGAACAAGATATGAGATTCATGCTTTCCTTTTCCTTAGCTTCATGATTCGGGCCCAATATGAAATTCTTCTTCCTCTGTCTGTTGTTGAGGATGATGATTTATGATTTCCCCCGGATTCATGATGCTTTTTCTTTTCCCCCCGGCTTCGCCTCATTGCTCTCTTTTCTTGATTTGAGCATGAATTTTCCTTTTTTTTTTTTGCAAAAACTCGTTGCTGTTTTTTGGTCCGCGCGGGTGTGGGGGTTTAAGAAAAGGTTTCCCCTTTCCACGTTTCCTCCATTTGCCTCGCTTGGGGTCCTAGTGCGAAACCCTCCACGCTGGCTTCTTGGGGCCGCTTCGTTCAACCGCAGGTGTTTTTCTCTATGTTGGCAAGTGCACCCTGGCAGGCCGCGTCATTGTCTGGAGGACACCCTCTCACTTTCGGAAAAGTATGCAACTAACTTTTTACTTACTCACCGGCCCATTTTTGCGACGTTTTTTTTTTGCCTCGGGGTTCTTCTTTCTTTTAAGCCGTCCGGAAGGTGCGCCTTCGTGCTCTGGGCATGGCTTGTTCCTTCCTCTTTCGTCCTGAGGTTTACGTCTCATTGCTTGCACCACGATACCTTGGAATTTTGTCTACGATTTTTCCCGCGTTCTCCGTATTCGTATGCCCCCTGCCATCGTCCTGATCATATCGCCCATCTTGCCAAGACTACCAATTCAATCTCCGATTCAACCTCAGATCACCAATTGCATTTTCCTTTATGACTACGGCGGTTCCGTGTCGGTTTTTTCCGCATGAATCTGGAGTAGACCTTTGGGATTCTTGGATGTCGGGCTTGCTTCATCATCCGTGGGCCCTAAGCCAACAGTCCCTGATTCCCAGGAACTGGCTTATTCCCCAAAGTGTTTTTTTGCCCCCCCCCACCCCCCATCCGCAGTAAAGTTGGGGGTGGCTTCCCTTCCTATTCGACTTTCCTTTATGGTTCGACCGCGTTTTGTGGTTGTGGCCGTTTTTTTTGAACTAGACCAATCTTTTCATACGTTTCGGCACCTTCTGAATGTGACACTTTGACCTTCAATCCCGGACCCATGTGTACTGACCGAGGTGCCTATTCTTTTTTTTGGACAAGGGTGGAACAAACATCCAGTTGCGATAGGATCTGGGCGATTACCTCCACGGTTTTTACCACCTTCCCGATTCTTACCCGTTATTCGTTTGCCCAAGCTGGTTTTTTTTGCGAGTCACAAGCGTCGACACCTTGGTTTCTTTTTGCGGCTTAATTGATGACCTTTCCCCGGATTCTGGAAGCGGAGGTTCAATTCGTCTGCAGCGGCCGACTTCATTTTGCGCCTCGGGCCCATCCTTTTCGTCCCATATTTCTTTGTAAAGTGAACGACGAGAGTTATCGTTTCGCTTCTTATTTTCGCCTTCCTTGCAACAACACCTTTTGTCTGAATCGATTGTTTTTTTTTTTCGCGGTTTTTGTCCGGTCGTGTCCAAGTGATTTGGGCCCTTTTTTCTTTTTTTTTTTCCTTCCTTGTTTCACCCTTTGGAGCGTTCTTTCTTTTCATTTTGATTGAAACCATCTTTTTTTACATACCCCCTTTACCCCTATTCTTCCTTTTTCCCCGCTTTTCAGGGGCCCCTTGGGATTATGTCCTGTTCCTCCTGTTTTGTGTTCCGCAGTACCACATTTTGCCCTTCTGGTAGGCCCCAGGAACTTGACCCATTTTTTCTCGCATTTCGCGTCCCCTTTTTCCCCGAGAAACACCCCCGTTCCCAAAACACACTCCCGGTTGCGTCTTTTTTTTTTCTGGATTTTTCCCATCGTAAAGTTTTTCGCTACCCCTTTGTCGTTGCCGCACGTGTACCCCCTTTTCTTCATTTGGTCAGACAGTTGGACCCATATCCACGTTCCTGGCGATTCCCTTCGTTAGTACCCAAGCTGGGTGATCGGCCCCCCCAAAGGGGCGTTGTTTTGGTGGTGACGGCCCCCCATCCACCGCGGTTCTCACAAAAACCCGAACGACACCCCCGTGTTTTGTCGTGACGCCCTACCAATCCGGGACCCAAACAGGTATCCACCATGAGGGTTTATCTGGCGCAGCAAAGATTCCCTTTAATATTAAGTAAAGTTTTTTTGGTCACCCTTTTTTTGTTCCTCCCTTGTCTCCCCTTGTGCGCGTTAAATGTCCCCCCTGTTTTGGTTCAACGAGACCGGGATTGCAGTAGTTCTTTGCCTTGAGGAGAATCTTCTCCTGCCCCCCAAGGTCCCCCCAGTCTTTTTGGCGTGTTCTTGGAGGCATGCGCCCTGTGTTCCCCCCCCACCCAACATTTTCTTTTTGATATTTCAAACTTTTTTTTTTTTTCACCCTGGTCCCCAACTTTTCCTTTTCGCTCACCGTTTCAGGGCCTTTGCGCACGCCACTTTCCTTTGCAGGCGTGCCGATCAATGACCTTTTCTGTTGCCCCCTTCTCCTGGTCACAGGCTTTCTCCATACCTTCCCCACCCCCCAGTTTTCGTAACAGCACCACTATTTGCGCAGTTTCGGTGCATTCTCCCCCCCCGAGGTGTTTTTTTTCAGTAAAGCCAAATTTTTGCGCAGGATGGGCGTTGTTTTTTGCGGCCCCCCCTTGCTCCACGTCATTTTGGTTCACAACTTCACTTTTCAGCGTCTCTGTTTCGTCCGTCCCTTTTCACTGTTTTTCCCATTTTTTTTTTGATCACAATTTCCAGCCACCACCAATTTCTAAAACCGTTTTTTACTTTTCAGTTGTGTGTTATTTTTCCCACAACCCCCCCCTTTTTTTCCCATAATCCATGGGGAACAACCCCCCCCTGGACAATTGGTGCCAAGGCTGCCGGTCGTTTTCCAATTGTTTTCAAGAGCACTTGACCCTCTTTCGCCCTCGTTTTTTTTTGGACCCTTACATTTTGACAAATTCTTCTTTCCCAACCCCACCCTCTCTGTCCTTGACTTTTGGACTCTTATCAGATTCTCTCTTTACGTTTTTTGTGTTTTTGTTCGATCTTCTGTTTTTCCCAGAGTTCATCCTGGCCCCCTCTTTTGGCCCCTTTCCCTCAGTCCTTTTTACCCTTTTGACTTTTTTCAACCTGACGGTCCCGCTCAATTTCCTCGGTTGACCTAAACGTCCTTTGCAGGCTTGGCATTGCATTTTCCAGTCTTTGTAACACCCCCCTTTTTTGTTTCCACTTTTCTTCCCCCCACCTACAAAGGCTTCACCTTTAGATTTTGCTTTGAACCTTGAGCATCACATTCAGTGCACTTAATTTCTTTTTCCCCCCCAATTCGCCTTCTTTGTCCTTTCAAATACCCTTCCAAACCCAGTTTTGTTTCACCATCTTTTTTTTTTTACCTTAAGTCACTTTTTTTTCTGGGCCGCCAAAGTCAGGGATTTGCAGCTGGTTTTTTCCTTTCTATCGAAGGGTCCCCTCCTTTCTTTCCGTTGCTTTTCTCTTCATTGACCCCCTCGTTGGTGCCCCGTTTTCTTTTTCACCATTGTCCAAATTGCGTGTTTTCCTTCGTTCACTTTGCGGGGTCACGTTCTTCCCCTTTTTTGTCTTCCGGGTGGGCGTTGTGTTTTTCCCCTTTTTTTCCTTACTCCTTCCCCCCCCCCCCAATTCTTTTTTTTTGTGTTTTTCCTCCCACTGCTTGGTCCTACAATTGAAACCGTGTTTTTAGTTTTGTTTTCTTTTCCGTCGTCCCCTTTCCAAAACTTTTAGACCGACCCCTTTTCTTTCCTTCTGGGCCACCATTGTTTTTTGGCATGGGACCTCTACCTACAAAGTTTCCTTTTTGAGGCGTCGCCCGCACCCTTTTTGATTTTTTTCCTCCTTCCCCCCTTTCTCGTTTCCCTTTTTTCTTTTTTTTCCCCCTCTCACCCCCCCCCTGATTTTTGGTACCTTTGGGGTTTTTCGGGTTTTTTTTTTTGTTTCCCCAGCCCCAACCCTGTTTTTGTTGTTGCCACTTGACCAACTTTTTTTTTGGAGGTGTCCCCTGCCACCCCCCCCTCCGTTGTTTTGTGATCCCGCCTTCGTGTCTGTCCCCTCCCAGGTTTTGAAAGTTCAGTTTCTATGGGTCCTTTGGTTTCTTTCCCCCCTACGTTTTTTCCCAGTTGTCCTTTGTCACCGCTATGATTTTTTTTCTTCCCCCCCCCCTCCAATCCCATCACACGTCCTCCGTCGTTTCTTTTTTTTTTTAGGGTATTTCTTCCTTTCTGAGTGAAGTTTCCTTTTAGTTCTGGTATTTGCCACCCGTCTTTTTGGAACCCTTGTAACGGCAGGACTTACCGTTGTTTTCTTTCTTGCCCCCCCTTTTGCCGAACCCAGTTGTTTGTTTCCCCCCCTGATTGAACTTCTTCTTCTGTTCCTTTTCTGGTTTTTCCCCCCCCTCCCCCCTTACTGGCATTTCCCCCGTTCCGTCCTGTAAAGTTTCATCCGTCCCTTGCCTGCCAAGTCGCCTCCCCCCATCGAATCCTCCCTGGTTGTTTGCCCGTTCCGGGCTGTCAAGACCTCTCTGACTTTCTTCCTTTTTCCTTTATTTCCAGTCTTGGTGTCCCTCATTTCCCCTCGTTCGACCTTTTTTCTTGTTCGTCCTTCTCCCCCAGTGTTGAAACATCTCCCAAATTCGCTATGAACGGAATTTCTTTTTAATTTTTCCCCCTGACACCCCTCACCAACATTCCTCCTTTGATTTTTTTGATCTCCTTCGCACATTTGAGTGCCCCCCCCCTTGTTTTTTCCTCTGATCCCAGTTCTTGATACCTCCTCTGATCCTTTACCTGCCTGTTCTTTCGCTCTGGACAGGGGTCCTTCTTCTCTTTTTTACACCGTCCCCCCCGTTACTTTCAGTATTTTTCCCGGTCTTTTCTTGTTTCTAGGTTGCCCCGTATCGTATTACTTTTTCAATTTCTCACTCCCCTTGTTCCCCAACCCTTTCTGAAACCCCCATCTTCTTGCGTTTTATCTTTTTCCCCACTACACTTTGGGTCTTCTTCCGGTCCCCTGCGACAATGCCTTTCATGATCTGCTTTTTTCTTATTGCTTCTTCAGAGTTAATTCCTTCCTCCCTTTTCTTTTTTTCACTGACTTTTCCTTTTCCTTCACCCCCCCTGGTCCCCTTGCCAACCTTTTCGCTGACTGGAAATCCCAGTCTTCCCTGTGTCTTCCTTCTCTATGTTCCTATTTTTTCCTTTTTCCATATTTTTTTCTCCCTCTATCTTCTGTTCCCCTCTTGTCCGAGTTTTACTTCCCTTCTTCTTCACTCCTCAAATGGCCCCACCCTGGCCAGTCTCTGTGTATTTTTTCGCTTTGTTTCCCCAAGAACCCCTTCCTCTTCGTATCTCCCTCTGCCGATTTTTTTTTTTCCTTTTTTTTTTTACTGTTTTAAGCCACCCGTTACAGCATTGCTCCTCTTCTCCTCCTTCCCTTTCTTTTCCCAGATAGTGAAGACCCCCCCTTCCCGATTTTCCATTTTTCAGTCGTTTTTTGGTTTGTATTCCAGTTCTTTTCGTTTCAATTCCTTTTCGCTCCAGTGAGCCTTGCGATTCACTTTCCCCCCAGAAACCCGGAGTCCCTCGTCACCCGCCAGACAGACTGTTGGGTTTCCTAATACCCTACATCGTCTTTCTTTCATGATCCGGCCAACCCCTGTTGTTTTCCCCGGGTTTCCTCTTTCCCACAACGCCCCCCACATTGTTTGCTCTGCTTCCTTCTCCCAACCTCAAGCAAAACATATGAGCTTATGCGTGATCCTTTTAATCGCAATGATCTGCTTTTGCACTCCTGAACTTTTTCCCTCCCCCCCCTACGTGTTTGTTTTTTGCTCGATTTGCAGATGGTTTCATGCCTTGTGGACCGATGCGCTTTGAGTTTGTCCCCACACCTTTTTTGTCCCCGGGCAAAATCGCTCGATCCTCATATATTTCTTTTTTTTCCTTCTTGCCTGCTCTCATTGGCAAAAGCTTGCTGGTTTGTGTTTGCGAGGGACTTTCCACTTTTCAGTTTTATGATATAGTTTTGCCCCACTGATGACCACACCAAGCGGCTTTTTTGTGGGCGCGTTTTTTTTTCCCGCGGCTTTTCGAGTTGGTTCTGGGTTTGGTGGCCATGCCCGCGCAGGTAGTTTCTTGCTTTAGTTTTGAACGTCCAACGGACGAATTATCCCCTGGCGACCTCCACCGGCTGTCGGGGTCTTCTATCGTTTTTCTCCTGGCCCGAAGGTGAGGCAGACGATCCGTGCTGCGGCATGTTCTTTCCTTCTCGCGCTTTTTCGATCCTCAACTACCATTTTTTGCACCCAAGATATTCCCTGACCGCTAACGGAATTTTTCTGCTTCGGTCGGTGATGCCACCTTTTTCGCTAGTTCCATATACTGACAATTTGACCAAATGGACAGGCCAACCCCGATCAACCTCCCTTTGATCAAACAAAATTGCATCTTCTCCCTTCATGACTCCGGGGTTGCTTGTCTTTTTCCGGCTTGATTCTGGAGCACCGTTGGGCCATTCGGTTTGCAGGGCTCTCCCTCATCCATAATTTCCAAACGGGGCCTCGGACGCCTTTTTTTTTTGGCGCGAGGGTTTTTGCTTGAACCGGCTTTCGCCAGTTATTTTTTTTTTGCCCGATCGAACCTCTTCCATTCCCGAGGGTGTTTCTGACGGGCGTTGCTGCTGACCAACCCGCAACAAGCGTTCATACGTACTGGGCAACTGACCTTACACCGTCACTTTCTGAATCCCCCCCCCTTTGGAAACTTAGAAGAGTCCCATACGCCCCACGCCCAACCAACAAGGAGAAATCAAATGCTGTTCTGATATGTACGATTCTTTTTACAAACCAGTTAGATTCCACTTTGCGTTGCGAATGGGGGCTTCTATTTTTTTTTTTGTCTATCTTCCAAACACCCTCCCTCCTTTCCCCCTTTGGGTTCTTTGGGAGGTCACCTTTGATACTTTTTTCTTTAGATATTGTTTCTCGTTTATGAATTTAAACTCCTTTTCTCTTCCGGTTTTTTCCCTCTAACTGCACCCCCTTTTTTTTACGAACCCTTATGTCCATTTTTTTCCGTCACCTTTTTCAGATTTCTCTGCCAGTGAACCCCCTCTGATGCTCTTGTGCTCCTTTTCAGAGTGTATTTTAATAGGAATTTCAACTTTCCAACCCCCCCCCTGTTATGACTATTTTGTTACGTAGAGTTTTCCTCAAGATTTTAGAGTTTCACCCCCCCCTTTTTCCACTTCGGACTTTAGTATTTTCCCCCAACTTCTGCCGGCTTTTCGTTTTTTTTTGACCACTCCCCTTCCCCGCCCCTTCGTCGCAATTTTTTTTTTTCCGCTTCAGGTTCAACCCCTTGTGGACAATCCGGCATTCCTCCATTTCCTTTTACGTTTTTTGCTACCCAGTGCAACCCAATGTCGCCCCGGAACTGGCTTGATCAATCTGGTGTACCACCTCGCATCCCCCCAAAACGCACCGGATTGGCCGGGTGGCTTGATTTTCTTTAGTTTGCGAAGCAAGTAGCGGGCACGCCCTGACCGGTACGGCCGTAAGCCGCGAAAGCGGTCAGTTAAGTTTTCCAGTGACATCCAAAGTCCTTGCTGATCCGGGCGTTGTTGTGCCAAGCCCAGAGGAGGGGTAGCCACGTGGAATTAGGTGGTTTGTGTGCCCCATCACACAGGTGGTTCGTATTCAACCGAAGACACAAGTTTTGGGCTGTGTTCCCCTC
>Ga0179593_1339610_pt1 | contig 17428 bp, 14 predicted proteins | sample CZODoug2_1_08_16_FD_185931 | JGI IMG/M metagenome (GOLD analysis project Ga0179593, IMG submission 185931) | Vadose zone soil fungal communities from Angelo Coast Range Reserve, California, USA - CZODoug2_1_08_16fungal (PacBio error correction) | ecosystem: Environmental > Terrestrial > Soil >... | reverse complement strand
CCGCGGGTAGAATGCAGCGCATGGTGAGCCCTTCCCCCCTCATTCTCCTTTGTACTAAAAAACGGTCCCTCCCGAAGAGCCGACATGGGCCCTGGAGAGACCGCGCACTTTTTTCCCTTTGGCACTTGCCACATCGTTCGCCCTCCGGTCCCCCCTTCTTGGATCGCGGTGTGCTTGCGCGTGTTGTTGATTTGCCTCTTCGCAAAGCCGAATCATTCATCGTGTTCGATTCGACACGTCGGAGAATGATTCTTCACGCTATCGAAAGGCCAAGGTGACCACACCCTTTTTGTGTTCCCTAGTTCGCCAAATGTCGGCGACCTTCCGGACCCCTTTTTCCGCTGATAAGGACCTCCTGAAAGCCCTCTTCTTTCAGGCCATGGATTTTCCTCCACGGGGTCTCCTTTGGCCGTTTCGCTTCTTTTCAGGTTTTTCCCATTTCTTGTAGATTTGCGCGCTTTTGGAAAGTAAGGCACTTTGGGAGAGTGACAGCGAATCTTCTGGGCCCCGGTTGTTTCTGTCCAGTTCCCAGAGAGCCACGTAAAGGTTTTTGGAGCGGCTCTTTTCGCCCATGATAATTCTCATTCTTTTTTGTTGAAATTAATTGGAGTATTCTTTTTTTTTGTGTGGGGGCCTATCCCCCTTATTCTATCACCCGTCGACGATTTTTTCGCAAGAGCTTAGCAAGAAATAGAAAAAAAATCATTAGGTCTACATCAGAAGAGGGAGGTGGGTGTGTCTGCTAGGGGGGTTTTTTTCTGTGGTTTTTGGGGGGGTGGGGGGGGGGGCGGGGTGGTTGGGGTGTGTTGGTTTGTGTTTTGGTCGGTTGGGGGTGGGGGGTTTGCGGCCTTTTGTGTTGGTGGGATGGGGGTTTGGGGGGTTGTGGGGGGGGTGGTGGGGGGTATTGTTGTTGGTTTTGGGGGGGGTGGGTGGGGGTAGGGTGTTTTTGGAGGGGGGGGTGGTGTGGTTTGGTGCGGGTGGTGTGGTGGGGGGTTGTTTTGTTTGGGTGTTTGGGTGGTGTGGGGTGGGGTGTTGGGACACTTTTTGGAGAACGCTCGCCCCGTAGTAAACCTCTTTCGCACAAAACCCGTGTGTCTCAGACCGGGTGGTTTTTTTTTCCCTTTTTTCTTTTTTTCCTCCTAGCGGTTCGCGACTTCTTTCAATTCCCTTTTGGTGGAGGGCCAGTTTTTTAATACTTTTTGCAGAGTTCGATTGAAAGCTTCCTCTTCTCCTCCGACACCTTTGGATTGATTCTTGTGTGCAGATTATTTTTTTGTGCTGCGGTAGGCCGCCTCCTTACGCTCCGCCGAAGAAAACGTCTTCCTTTCGAAACATTTCTTCTCTTTGTCTACACGCCGTGGTTTTCCCCTGATATTCTCTTCTTCCTCCGATAGCCCCCTCACCTCCGGTGTATTTTTTGCCGATATTTGTTCGCCGTCTTTCCTTGCACCGCCCGTTGGTGCTTTCGAGGAAAGTCGTGCGTGCTTTTCCGTTCAACGTTCAGTCGAGATCTGTTTCCGGCACGTTTCTTCCATCGCCGCCCGTCCGTCCTTTCGTTAATCTGGCACCCTTTTGTCTTTTTTACACGAACGTTTTCTTGCCTCTCCTCCCTCTACGTGTGTCGGAGGTGGGTGGTCGTGACGCCCTGAGTCCCCTTCCACCATTGCGGTTTAAACCCCCTCCTCCCTCTGATCTCACGGGTTTTTAAGAGGGCGAGGCTTTGCCTTTTTCGCCCCTCCCCCTCCTCCGTTTTTCGGCTTCGAGGAGGCGCCCATCGCTTAAGTAAGGCATGTAGTTTTTTTTCAAGGCTTGACCCTGGCCTTTCGTGGGGTTTTTTTTTGATGCGATTTTTTTTCTCCGCCGAGGAAGAGGGTTTTCAAGTTCTGCTTCTGATTGATTATCCCTCCCTTTATTTTGGGAGTTTGGGTTAAGAACGCGAAGCTCTCCAACTTCGAGTTCGAGTGTTGTAGCCCTCTTTCCCTTATATTTTTCCGCCGTAACGGGAATCGCTCCTCCAGTTGTGGGATAGAACGGACTTTTGTCCTCTTCGGTAATACTCCCAACGGCCGGTGGGTGTGTTGATACTTTTCATCGGTCCGTCCATCCCTTAGTAAGCAACCACATCATGGGGGTCTCGACTTATGTTTCTGAGAGGACAGTATTGGCCTGGACCGGGCGTTAGGACTCTCCCTGACGCTCCTCAGGCAGAACGTCTTTTTAGAAGGCCCCTCCGCTCAAATCGCGAGGTCCGGCCCCTTCGATAGGAGCGCGATTTTTCCGTTAGCTACCTGCGCACACTTTAGTCTCCCCCATTCCTTCCACGCTTTCCTTAAGGTGCCCGCGTTAATGATTCAAGCTCGGCCCCCCCCCTCTCCTCGGAGAGCCCACAGATAGCCGCTTCTTCCGTCCCTGAATTTAGATCACCCTACAATTTCGTACCATGACTTATTACACTCCGTTCTTTGATTAATGAACCATGTTTGCGGGGCGGTTGTTTTTTCCTCCGTCTTCCCACCCCGTGGCGGCGCCTCCTGGGTGGCGTTTGCATTTCTTACTAATTACGTTTAGCCGGTTTAGGAGAGGGAGCCGTGCCTCGGCGACAAAAATCGTGGCTCTCTCGCCTCTCCACCCTTCCTCGCCCTGTTGATTTCTTCTCTAACTCTTTGAGATATCATTCTTTCCTTCCCCCCCCCTGACCCCCAATGGTCGGGCGGCACTTTGCGTCCAGACTGCTTTTCTCGAGGCCCCGGCGCCCGGCAAGAGTCGGCGTCCCTTTTTTTTTTTTCTTTGAGGTTCGGAAAGGACCCTCTTTTTCCCTCCTCCCGGTGTTCCGGACCGTGGACACTATCCTACGAGGCCTGCTGTCATGCGCTCGGCATCTCTTTGGTCATCATTCTTTTCCCTGTTTTTCCTGTTATCTACTCTGCCTAGTGATGTTTATTCGGGCTCTCTTTCTTCTTTGTTGGTTTTTTACTTTCGGTTGCGATCCTTTCCAGTTCCCCATGACCGCGGGCACGATGTCCCATTCTTGCCGCGTCAAAAATGGGTTGATTTTTTTTTACTTCCTTTCCAATCGTCCTCTGTGCTTGTCACTTGAATAGAGATGGTGATCTGTTGATTTTATTCTGGAATTTTCGGCGCTCCTCGTGCTCTGAGTCTCCGATTTCCTCCCTCCCGGTCCCACCATTTTCCTTCACAAATCAGTTCTCCTCGGAAGCCGCTTGAATTTGGTTGAATTCTCTGGGAAGTGGACCTCCCGATTCCCCCAAAAAATGCCCAGTCCCCTTCTTTGGTGAACCGTATCCGCATTATGCCGCAAAATGTCTTTTTCTTTAAGACTTAGCAGTTTTCGGCCTTCCCCCCACTTTCTTGCTTTCCTTTCCCTCGAGCGCTCTCACGAGAGGTGCTAGAGGAGGAGTTATTACCCCTCAAAACTCTTTCTTCATCGTGAGATCCCCATCCGAACAGCTCGCCCTGCAAACTCTTCATTTAGGAGTGCACACCTTTCCTCTTCTCTTGCCGCCCCCTCGAGCGCCTTTTTCGCGGACCGGCCCTCCCATTTTCTGCCGAGAGGGCGCTTCGAATTCCCCCCTCCTTTCGACGTGACAAGTCATCTTTCCTCCTGTGAGTAAACATTTTATCCCCCGGTTTGCCTTTTTTCCACACGAACTTTTTTTTCTCTCCCGGCGGCCTTCCGATTCCGTTCAGGCTAGACCCCCTCTTCGTTGTTCGACTGATCTTCTCCCCCTGGAAGGTGAACTCCCTCCGAAGGGTGAAGCGGCGTTTTTTATTCGTGGAGCGGGACGGAACAGATCTCTCCCCCCTTCCGTCTTACCAAGTTAGACGCGTATGGCAGAGCCTTTTTCCGCACACTTCCTTTCTTCCCTTCTTAGAAGCCTTCTTCCTCCAATGTACACCCAAGCTCTTAGGTTCTTTTCGGTTCGCTGAATTCTTCGTGAGCTGAGCGAGCCCGGCGGGTTTGCCGTCAAGTTTCAGGTATAAGGGGCGATTTTCCCCCCCTTCTAGTTCCGTCGGCGTCGTCTTTCGGCCTACATCGGGCCTTTACGCTGAACTTAGAAAACACCCCACGACTCCCTCCCTCTTTCTCCGTTCGATCGCCCGTCTTTAATCTCACTCTCCACCGGGAAATTCTTTTTTTTTATTTTAATCTCGCCGGTCCGCCTTTCTCTCACGCGAGGGCTTCCGCTTCCCCCCCTCCGGGTTCACCGACCTGGCCCTTGGGACCATTTTTTCCTTGTGTTTTTTCTTTTCCATTGGATCCGTTTGCGAGCGTGGCCCTAACCCTATTCAGGGTCTGCGTCGCCGACTCGTGGTGTTTTCCCTCTTGCTGGATCATCGTCCGCGCGTGACGGGTATATAACGATTTCTGCGCACCCCCCCCCCCCCTCTTCGTCCTCTAACGAAAAAACTCCTTCTTTTTAAGGACTCCTTTGATTCGCACCGTGCGCTTCTGAAAAAGTGCTGTACGTTGTCTCTCGATCTGGTTGAGGCATCCCGTCTCCACCGGTGGCCCAGCCTCTTCTTTCCTCTCGCCAATTGTCAAGTTTTCCTGACTTGCCCTAGGCTTTTCTCTATCAACTTTCCCTCTGGGCAGCTGTCAAGAACGGAAAGGCGAAAGTTTCTTGCCCCGTGCCGTGACCTCCCCCCTCCCTTGTCCCCCGAAACTCGACTTTCCGGAGTTCCTCTCGCGGTTTAAGGAAGGTAGCCATTAGGCAACGTCCTCCCTCACAACATTTTTTTCCCGGGTCCTCTATATCTTCCTGGTCCCTTTTTACCCCCTTCGAAGACGTGTTTTTTGATCGACAATCTTTCTTCTTCTTCTTGCCTCCTATGTCGCACGATAAACAAAGCCCCCCACGTCCTCTCGGAAGTCAGTCCCCATTGCTCATGGGTTCCCGCCCCCCTGGAGCACTCTTTTTTGTTTCTTGTCCTCCTGCGGGCTAGCTAGGCCAGGTCCACTTTTTTGGGCAGTCCCGGTCCGCAGGTTTTATCCCTTAGATCGTTGTGTTCTTCTCCCCCCTCAAGAGATGGCATTTACGCGGATCTCTCTCCTCCAATCCGTTTTTTCGATCTCTCTCGCGTGTGGTAGATTTTTTCTCCAGGAGGTGCGCCTGACAGCAGATTTACCCGAAACGGCTTTTTCCCTTTCTCTGCAGCGTTACCTGCCGAGGGCGAGACAGTCGTTTTCGATACCCTGAGGGAAACCCGACCCAAGTCCGCCCCCATTAGAAGAGGTAAGAACACCTTCTGTTATCTCTTGTCTTCTTTTCTCTTCATCGCGTGCGTTTTGCTGTTGTTCTTGGCTGCTAAGCCGTCATCAAGCTTGTCTTTTCTAGGTACTTCTTTCTGACCGCCTCGAAAAGGCACGGACCCCACCTGTTTTAGTCCTTCTTTTTCCCATAGCGCCAATCCTTTTTTTTTGAGTCAACGGCTTAAGGACCTCCGTTCAAGTACTCTTTTTTCGTTTCCGGTTCCTGAGTGTATTTTGTCTGAAACACCGGCGGGTCTTGCCGCTTGCTCTCTTTTCCTGCTTTCCAGTCGGTCGATTGCCGCTTCTCGTTTTCCCCTTCATCTTGAAATGGGGCGCTTTTGGACAGGGACTCTTTTGGACCCGGTGGAACTCTTCCAGCTTCCTCTCCCGTCTGCAAAGGCGCTGTTTCCGGTTGGAGTTCCGGGAGAACCCTCTCTCCCCTTCCTTTAGATTAACTCAGGAGTGTTTCAGTAGTTCTTCGGTTCTTCCCTTTATCTTATACTATACCCCGTCAGAAGAGGTTTTTGAATTGTCCCTCTAACACCCTCTTTTCTTCTACCGCATCTTCCAGGTCTTAGTCCACTACCCAAACCAGCTTTTCTTTCTCCATTCCCAGGCAGTTTTCCCTCGTCCCGAAAAACCCTGTGTGTTTTTTTTTATAGACTGTAGGCCTCTTGCCGCGGTGAGTGGTCGGCCAAGCGTTTCACTTGCGGTTTTGGTTCGGATTTTTTTTCTTTCTTAGCGAGCATCTTTTCTTTTCTTTATTTGTTTGCGACCTTCCCTGCGTACCTTCCTTGTTTCTCTTAAGACCGCGCTCTGCTACTCCTATCGTTCGCCAAGTATCACCGATTAGCCGGTTTCCCAGGCTCGCTACCTTTTCCGTTCCCTCCTCGCCTACCTCCAGCACTTCCGATTTGGTCTTTCAAGGAGGTGCGATGTTTGTTCTGCGCCACTCCCGTTTCTTTGCTTCTTCACAGCTTTTTTTCCTTTCTCGCCTACCCCCCTCTCCCCCCTTACGCCGCATTGCGTCCCATTATCCAAGGCTCGGCACTCGAAGATCAGACTACCCCGTCCCCTTTTTTTTCCAAGCCCGTTTTTATTGGAGGTATTTCTGTGTTGGCCTTGTTTTTTACGTGCGGTTGAAAGAGCATCGATCCCGTTTTTTTTGCCAGCGGCGAGCGTTGACTTGTAAGAGTAGACACGAATCTAGCTTTCTCGCCTCGGCGTCCTTTCCCCCCGTCCCCCCTGTAGGTTTCCCCCGCGAATGTCGCTATCGGTTTGTTTCCCTTCGATGCGAGGGTGGAAGCCCTCTTGGAAGCGGTTTCATTTCTCTCTTTTGCTCTCTTATGACCTTCCACTCCCCCGGCTTTTTGTGTTGGCTTTTTCTTGGCTGATACTTGTCGAGTTCTCTACATGGCGCCCCTCTTTTTCTTGACGGAAGGCCCAGTCCACCGACGTGGTGGATTTTTTTTTTTTTTTTTAATCGGGATTCTGTTCATACTGTTCCACCCCCCGCCGGGCGTGTCTTTCCGGAGGGTTGACCTGACCTCGCGGTCGTTTACGTCACGGCCTTCGCTCTTCCCCCCCTTCCTGCGGCGTGCCGATAGCCCTGTGTTAGTGTCTCTTTCTTCTTCGGGTACTTTGTTTATCGATACGCGCCTCCCGGTAGCTCCGAGCAAGTTTTTTTTCTCCGCCTGGATTGTCCACTAAGTATCAAGAAAGGGACCTTTAGGAACTTCTCCTTCTTCGAGAATGATCCCCCGACCCCCCAACACCCCAAACCCCCCCCCAAAACCCCCCCCCCCCAGCCCCCCCCCCCCCCCCCCCCCCCCCACCACACCCCCCCCCTAGTTTCCGCCCATGGTTTATTACTGGCCCTTTCCTGGTTGTAAATAGGTGCCCCCGTGTAATTTTTCCCCCAGTACGCTCCCTGCAAATAAACCTCCATGCTCTCTTACTCTCCTGCCGATCGAAGCGGGAGAGCAACCTTACACCTGACAATCTCGACAGCAGAGAACACTCGCGGATGCCGTCTCCTCCAGTGCCCTCGCGGTTGCGTTGGATTCCCAAGCGTTCTAGAGGCCTTGGAGGTCTGAAGGGACGTTCGCAGTATTATCTTTCACACAGTCATTAGGCATTAGAGGAAGGTCCGGATTCGCGCGGCCGAACCCTTTGCCTAGGACTGTGACCACACTCTTTAAAAAATGGGCTCCGGTCCCACCTTTCTCCCGTTCTAATCTAACTTTGCACTACACTTGTTATGTCGTTTGTCATCTTTCAACTCCTCCTTTACCCATGTTTTCTCCTCCCCTTTTGTATGGACCCTCAGCCATTTTTTTAATAAGTCCCTTTGTGTTGAGAGACGACAGTCCTTTTCCTCCAACTTAGGGGGCGGTGCCCTGCAGTCGTCCCTTCCTCCAACACTCGTTGCCTTCCGTTACCTTCGCACCCGCTGTACGGATTGACGAATTTTCCCCTTTTCCCCGCCCAGCGGCCATTCCCAGCTTGTCCCTCCTACTCACCCGTTTTTTCCCCCAAAATTTTTCCACCTCCCCTCTTGCCCCAGGAATCTTTGCGTCACATCTTTTTTCCTTTTTTTAATCTCGTTTTTCTTGCCGGCCCGGCACGTCCTCTTTTTTTCCGGGCTTCTTCCTTTCCTTGAGTGGGTATGGTCTTGAGCTTTGAAGCCATTTGACCTTTTTTCCCATGAGTCCAGTCAGTGAACGCGGTACTTTCTTTCCTTTTTTCTATCGGCACTTCCTGAGCATTTCCCTCCCTTTTTCCCAGTGCATCGCGTGGTGATACCTTTTGTTCTTCGTTCTTTCGCGTTCTTCCCACGGGCTTCTCTCTTCTCTGCCACAGCCATTTCACTCCACTCACTTTTTCCCTCTGTCAGACGACCCCAGCTTTCGGATTCCCAGCATTTTGACGTTGTGTCCTTTCCTTACGTTCCGTGACGACTGATTTGTTCTAGGAACTCTTCCCATTCGCGTTGCGGATTTCCTCCTTTTCCCTCCGTTCTGCGCCACACGAGGGTATGAGGAATTCTCCGTGATTTTCCAAAGATCCATTTGATCCCTTACACTCGAAGCGTCTAACTCCTCTTTGGCGAGCGTCGTCGTTCTCCCCCCTCTAGCTGGGGGAGGCGATCTTCCCTCTCGCCCTCCCACTCCTCGGTTCGGAACAACCCTCCTCTCTTTTTGCAACCCCCCTCTCGTCGCCTGTTTCTCTGGGCTTCAACGCGTGGGAGATGTTTGCGCTGAAGCTCCCCCTATCTGTAGACCTGACACTGCCCCAACCTCGGCTCCGACCGACTTGGGCTTTCAAACAGAGTGTCGAATAGGGCGCGTTTCCCACCGCACTTTTCTGGTACTCTCCCCTTCTCCCTATTAAAAGGCCCCGCATTTTTAGTTAGGCCGCTGCCAACATCGTAGTGTCGGTTCCTCTCTTCTTATTTTAGAGGTGCCGGTCACTCCCGCCTTTCCCATCATGGGAAGCGCTTGGGGCAGCTCTGTTCTTTTTTCGGGCCTGGATGACCAGATCTCCTTCCCGTATTGCTTTAGCCCACTCTGCTCTGGACAGAAGTTTTTGAGAAACTTGCCGTGGACCGGCGTCTTTTTTTTTCCTATCGCCTGTCCCCACCACCTGCGATGATGATTTCTTGCTTTCTCTCGTGAAGACGCTCTTCGATCTTCTCTCATGCCCTTCTTGGTGCTGCAGTTCAAGAACGTCGAACTGCCTTTATTCTTCCTTGCGTCGGCGCAGGAGCCGTTTCCTCCCTTCTCCCGACGAACGTTAAAAAACCTCCTCCCTTAACTTGTTCGTCTGAATCTGTCATTTTCCCTTCCCCTGAAGAAATTCCCAAGATCCGTTTTTCACCCTATTCACTACAATCCGCTTTCCCTAACTGACTGGTTCCGAACTGAAGGGTTCTACTGATTTCCCCTTTTTCTGCTGGACGCTGTTTCGCCCGCGTTCCTCCCTCTTGTCCGAAGGGGGCGTCGCGTGCGCCTCACGCGTTGTCGTCGCAGTTTGATTTGCGTGACTCCGGCAGCCTCGCCCCTCCTGTTCTCCTTTCTAGGATAACGATGAGCCCCCTGAAGAAAAATCTCCACGCGACCCCGGAACCCTCCCCTGATCTAATCTACATGCCATCTTTGCCCAGGCGCCGCTCAGGACCCTCTTTTTATTGGATTCGAATTCGTTACCGGGCCTCGTTCAAACGTCTTGGAGCCTCCTTGGTCTCCATCTGAATTTTCCCTTTTTTCTGACTTGCCACCTCTTCCTCTCCCCTTAAGATTCAGCTTTTTTGTGCCCCCCCAAGGCGAACCCCGCTTTTTTCGTGGTGTGAAACTCCAGGTTCTCCTCCGGCCACGTCCCGACTTTGTCCTTATCTTGCTCTTTTCTTCAGGCTTTTCGAGCCTTTTTGCGCTCTTCCCCCCTTCCACCGTTTTTTGCGTTTTTTTTTAAGGGGCCTTCCTTTTTCTCCCCTTCCGTGTCTGAGGACAAGCTGACTTGATAGGTGTGCTCAGATGTAAGCACCCCCCCTATAAACACCAGGCCTTTCTTATGTTTTCGAAAAGCACCAAGAGTTTACAATTTTTTTTCCCTCTTCCCTATTGCGTTTTTTAAGCGTGAGGTCCCTTTCTCCTCCCTTTCCGTCCACGGTCGCTCGGGCGCAGGACTCCCTTTTCCAGTTCTTCTCTTTTTTTGGTCATGGTCGCCCTTTTTTTTTTTTTTATAACGGGATCTCTCTTTTTTCCCCTCTCCTTAATTGTTGTTTTCTCTCTCTTCTCTTCTTTTATCCCGCCCGCGAAACGTGGCACATCACAACCGCTGCTGTACGACCCCCCCTTTTTTTCCCGACCCTTTCCCTGGCCTCGAGCTCTTTTCCCGGTTCCCGGGTCTCCCCGAGCCACATGTTCCTGAAGATTCAACCAATTAGTGGTTTTATTCGCTTTTGTGTTTTTTCCGGACCTTTTTTCCTCTTTTGTCTTGTCGTGGGCAAACAGCGTAACCCTAACCCTTTTTTTTCTCATCGGACTCGGAGGCCCTTCCTTCTCGAACAGGCAAGTCACACCCAGGTTGAGTTCGGTCTGTGTTTTCCCAAATGATAGGCGACCTGCCGGCACTTTTAGCCTATCCTTACATCAGTCCCTTTTCCCTCTTTTTCCGGTGTCCTGGATGCACAAGAAAAAAGGCGGCCGTTGGCCTCCTTCCCCCTTTGCATCATGCGTGCCAGTTCGGTACTCATGCCTCTCCTCCTTGGTGCAGTCAGGATTGACCTTTGGCTAGTCCTTGCCACATGAGAATTTCTTTCTTGGAAGTGTACTCTTCCCGCTTACACGGCGTACAGACCTCTCTGTTAATTTTGAGCGGCGCCGTGGGCGAACCCACAGATTTTCCCCCTTTTCTTTAGAACTCCCCACACCTCTTTTTTTTTCCTTTTTCTTCAGCGTTCGGTCGGCAGTGGTATCATCCTATTTCTGCCGCAGCGGGGAAGTCCTGGAAGTTTCTCAAGCAAATCGCCAACCCCCCTATGTTTCCCCTGAAGCAGCGCAACTTCCTAGTGGTTTTGGCTCCCTCTCTCCCCCTTCGTTTGCGAAAACCCCCGTGGACGATTCCCAGGCCAGTGTTAGTTAGAAACCCACTTGTTTCAAGAAATCTCCCCCCTTGTTTCTCCTCTTTCCTTTCTTAGGTGTCCGTTCCAAGCTGATTTTTCTTTCGCGGGTTTCGCCCCTCCCTGCGGTTTTGTTTGACTGTTCGTTCAGTGGTTTTTGTGCGCAGCGCCCCGGGGAACGCCTCCGATCACTCCAAGTTCGTTTTCCCCCTTTCGACATGGATTGCTTCATCGCTTTTTTCCCCTCTCCTGATCGAATCTCGCGCTGGATCCTTCCCTACCTCCATTCTCGTGGGTGTACATGCTATCGGAGGGTTTGAGTCCTGATATTACGCGAACCCTCCCCCTTTTGATCCAGATTTAGTGATCACTAAGTTCCTTCGAGATTCGGCAAGATCCTCTCTCACGCATCAGTAATTTCTTCCCCTTGCTGTCCCCCCCCTGCCAGCTTTAGATCGTACCGACACCTCTTCCTCTGTTTTTTCTCCTCTTGCACGTTTGGGTCTTGCGTAGCTTAACCCAAACTTTTTTCTTTGAAAGTTTTTAATTTTCTCCCCCGCTCTCAAGTTGAGACCACGTCTTGATCCCGCTTTTCCTTTTTCCTCCCGTTCGAAGGTTAGCTCGAGCGGCCTCCCTCCACGGCAAAGTGGGCACTTTCCTCTAACAGTCGTTTCTCGTTTTGGCCGCTAGATGCGCTTTTTTCCGAGGTGCCCCCCCTTGGAGTGTAGATCCCCCGGCTTGTGGGGAGGGGGTGCCGTGTTTTTGAGGGCGAGAACGCGTGACAGCTGACCCTGACAACTCGGTTCGCGTCCGTCGATTGCGGGGGGGGGCGTGTGGTTTTGGGGTGGGGGTGGTTTTTGGTTCTTAGATTCCATTAGACCATTCTTCTTTTCCCCGTTTAGTTAAAGTAGACGTCTGGTTTTCCAAACGGAGTTGGACTTCTTCTGGAATTACGGTTAAACCCACCCGTCTTTCTTTTTAAGAGTTGGATCCCATTGTCACGGTCCCCCGTTCCCTTCTCCTTCAGCGGCCTTCTTAGTAAACGATTGGCTTAGGGGTCCTTCGTGCGGGACCGGTGCGTAGGCCTCTACTTACTCCCGATAAGAGTTTATTCTCCGAAGTCCCTCCGACAGAAACTCCCCGCTTTTTTTCCCCCTCTTGCACGGCAGTCCAGATGCGCGGGTCAATTTCCTATGCAGCCACGTCTCCGCCCATGGTCATCCGATTCCCTCCTGGGTCACATCTGCCTCCTTCCTTTTTTTCTCCCAGTCAGATACCTACCCACGCCCTGATCCTCTGAGCCCTCTATTCCTCCCTTTCTTTGACCGTTCCCCTGAGAGAAAAATCTCTTTAAATGAATGTACCAAGACTTTCTTATCTCTGGCGTAATTGTGAAACTTGCCTCCTCTGTGCGGGGCGTAGTGACCCTTTTCTTCAGGAGTGTCCTACTGATGGGTCGGTTCCTAGTCTTCCTCTTTCTCTTCCCCCCCTTTTCTCTTGAGCCGTGAATTTCAAACGCGGCCCCGCAAGCGTCCCCACCTGCGCCGTTTAACAGGTGTCGGGGAACCTCAGCTTTCTATCTTTCCCTTTTTTTTTCTCCTCCAATCTTTGTGTGTTGAGATGAGACAGTGAATTTTTCCCCTCCCCCCTTTTTCCTTGGTGATTCCTTCCGGGATCTGCCGCCGAGTTAGACTTTGAGGCCGCCCCTTCTACTTACGACCCTTAAAGGCGAATCCGGAATGACGAGGACCCCTCTTCACTCTCCCAAGATAAGAACAAGGTGACTAAAGCCGGACGGTTAACCTTCCTCCTCCCCCTCTTCGGCTGGTCATGATAATTATATCGGTCTTTTCATCATTCTTTCTAGATTTCGGCGGTTCTATTTTTGATTTCTTCCTCCCTGATTTTCGAGCTTCTGGATAATAGGAGCTCCTGGCGTGTGTTAATTTTCTTTCGCTGCTTGGAACCCCTTGGGGCACTGGAGGACCCCTTGTGGGCCGCATGAGGCGGATAGTTCGTCATTTATAGCTTTCTGGCCTCTCCTATCCTTCTTTGCACGTGCCATCGCTCTTTTTTTTCTCTTTGTTTATTCGGTGGACTTTGAGGTCATCCTAGGGATTTCTTTCCTTCCCCCCCCTCGCCCCGACTGCCCTCCAAAGAACTTCCACGGAATCTCCCCCGAGTTAGCCCTTCCGGGCCGTTAGGTTTTACTTTCATGCTGGAAGTTTTCCCCCACGATTTTAAACCCAGAGGCCCACGCCCGCATTTTTTTTAAACGATTACGCCTACGTCCACATTCCTTTTGCGCAAACAAGGTTTTTGTGTCCCCTCAGTGAACAAGGACAAGTGATTCACTTTTCGTCAATTACTGATTGCATCGAACACGTCGACCACCTCTTTGCTCTCTGACTTCTCTCCCTATTCTCCCAAATACCAACCAAAAACACCAAAATAAGGGGCCGGGTGGCGGGTGGGGGGATGGGGGTTGGGGTGGAAAAAGTTTTCGTAACCTCTTTTCTCCCCTTCCCTCCCCTAACTGCAATCTGACCAAACGTCGTCCTCTTTCTTCTTAACCCACCCCTCGCATCTCTCGGCCTGCACAAACTCTAGCTTCTGTTCGCGGGATTTCCCCCGACCTTTGCGGGGACGCAGAAGAAGGTCGTCTCTTTTAGAAGCGAAAACCCTCGTTACATTCCCCTTCCAAATTGGCTTACTCATGGACGAAGTACTCTGCCTTTGTTCACCGCACTTTTTCTGTTACTCGCAAGGTGAAAGAACAGGAATCCTATGGGAAGCTTGCTGGTTTTTTTTCCCCCACTAGCCGTTGGTAGGTTACGTCTGCGGTTCCGTTCCCTACCTTGGCCACCTGGACGGAACTTGCGGGCTTCTCGGTTCTCTTGGGCTGGAACCTATCGGAATGTAAGGCTTTTTTCTATCCAGGTTTCTCGCGCATGGGCTCCGCCTTCTTCCCCAGAAGACCTAACTCATTTACACCACCCTCTCTTGACTGGTGGATGATATAGGCTTACGAGAAGTCGAGAAGCCCTTTTTCTTGTGGCCGGCCCTCAGGTCTACGGGCTGTGAACGGTGACTCCCTTTTCTCGGCGTCAGTGTTGGTCGGAGTTCCTACCCCATAGACCGAACAAATGAAGCGCAAAAACCACCCTACATCCCGCCGCCTTGTTCGCGGGCGAATCGGTCCGTATTTTCACTCCCTGACCACTCTCTATTTTTCTTAAGTACGTTGAAGCTGGCCCTCCCCCTCCTGGTTCTCCGCTTTTCCCCCTCTGAGTCTACGGCGAAAGATGGTGATAACCTTCGTTGTCTTTTTTCCTCTTCGGCGACCCTCGGGGTTTGGCTCCATCTTTCTACGTGGGAGCTTTTGTTTTGTCGGGGGCGAGTCCGACCCTTTTTTTTTTTGGTGCGATGGCGTGGTTGCGATAGTGCTTTTCACCGTTAGCCCACTCCGCACCGATAAACGCTCTAAAAGGACAAAAACTCTTTGTTTCTAAGATCCCCTCCATATATTTCCCTCCCCTTCAGCTTCCCCCTGACTTTTTACTCCTTTTCAGTTTGATCTCGCGTCCTTGACGGAATCGGCCTTCTTTCCCCCTGATTGTTCAACTCCTCTTCGCCTGTCCGCCGGCGCCCCAATTGTCAATTCCTGATTTCCACAAAGAGGCAGGAAACTCTAACCCTTCAATTTCCAGCCTGCGGCATGCCAAGCGGGCCGGCTACCCGCTCTTTTTGTTTTCCCATAATCCCCTGATTTTCCGAAACTCTACCGGTGAACGACCCTCACTTTAAGGAGGTCCTTATCGCTACGGCAGTGGCTCGTTTTGAGTCATGAGGGAACCTTTACCAACTCCCAAACATTTGGTTTTTTCCGTGGCCGACTTTTTTTCGTCCTCTGTGTAAGATTCCCCCTTTGAATGGAGGTGCTTCGAAGATGTCAGCCCCCCTATCCACAACAGGCCCCCCGGCTTTTTAGTCCGAAAAAGAACCCCCGCGATTCCCCTCCATTTTTTTTGGACCGCGTTTTCAACTTTTGGCGGCTGCGTGTTCCCTTAGTACCTGTCGCGGGTCTCTCCCTCGTCCCGGTCCAAGTTCTGCGTCGTTCTTCCCTTTTCGTACAATAGATAGTTGTTGTCCTTTTCTCCGTTCTTTTTTTCATTTCCCGAAGTGACTCTTTCCTCTTTGGGGAGATTTCCGAGTCGGTAGAAGAGCGCCCCTTTTTTCTCAGGTCAAAACGACCTCCGGCCTTTTACGAAACTTCTCCCTTGCCCGACTCCGCCCATGGAAGAGGGACGATAAAGATCAGGTGACTCTCTTTCCCCTTCCCCGCGACAATTTTTCAGATCCGGTCACCGGTCTTTGGTTTGTTTCACTTAATCGCTTCCTTTTCTGTTGATCGTGGCTTCCATCTTCGCCACGCCTTCCTCAATTCAAGTTGTTTCTCTAATCTTTGACGAACGGTTTTTTTCCCTTATATATCCACCTTTCCCCCCCGGTTTGTTTTTTCCCTTTATCCCCCATTTTTAATGCTGGCCATCGCGAAGAACCCCTGGCCTTCTTTTCGTTCAGGCCAGTCGTCATCGTCCTGGATTGCCCACACGAAAAACGGCGGGTACTTTTTCTCTCGTCAGCAGGCGTCCGTTTTTTTCGTCTTTTCCCGTTATTGAGATATAGGCGCGGGAACACTTTTTGACCCCCGATGCGAGTCCCGGCCCGGCTCGTAAAAGTAGAGCTCTGTCGGTGTAGCTGTGTGTCCCTCCCCCCCCTCCTACTTTACTTGCTTAGAATGAGTTTTTAAGTTATTCGTCTTTCCTTTTGAGGACTTGCTACCTATTTATCCTATCACCTTCGCCGCAGCCCCCGGACGCTTGTTTTTCTTTTTCAAATGACCCCCCGATGGTTACGCCTCTTTCGGGGCTTCTGCACGCTCGCCCTTTAAGATTGTCTAAATGCGCCGAAGTCTCCCCTCAGGCCCAGTGCGTCGCGGTCGACCCCTTTTTTTTCGCGGGCCTATTTTTTTTTCGATTCTTCTGATGCTTCTTTTTCTAATCTTTTCACGTGCCTTTTTTCTCCATTCTTTTTCGTTAAATGTCGATTGCGCAGGGAGGAGTTCTGTCTTTTTGTGTGTTCCATTTAGCGTCCGTCGTCGATGTCTGACGCGCGCCGACCGCGCGACAGTTTGACTGATTAGTGAGAAAGTCTCATGATTTTCTTTCCCCTCACATCGGGTTCAGCAGCAATATCGTCTTCGATAGAAACCTCCGACCCCCTTCCTCCACTCATCGATTTGCTGTTACATGCGATATTCGTCGTTCTTCGTCTAGTTCGCTGCCCTTTTGCGCTGCTGTCAGAAGGACGCTTTCCTTTCTGTTTCAAGCCTTTTTCTCCTTGGTCCGGCCCCGAGCTTTCCGCCCCGAACTTCCTACAGGTTGAACCCTTCCCCTCCTCTAAGTCTCGACCGAAACGCGTCTCTGTTTCTCTTTCTCAGACCTCAGCCTAGTTTCGTTTTTTGTGGGAATTTTCTTTTCGTCTCGTCCCCTCCCCCCCACTTGCGTGTTGAACGATTACCCTCAGATGTAAAGCTTATCACCCCCCCCCCTCCTTCGAGAAGTCCTTGTCCTCGTCGCCCTAATCGGGGTTCGCTTCATTTATTTTGCTTTTGCATACTCCCCTTTTCCACTTTCCTTCCTTTACCTGTCTTTTCTCGTTTTCAGTTTGCGGTGCTAGATCTGCGAGGGTTTATGCCGACTGGGATGGTTTGCAGAAGCGTTTTCTTCTCCGTTGGGTTGCGTCATCCCTCGCCCGCTCTCAAACTTCGCGTTCGCTCGTTTAGTTACCATTTTGTCCGATGCTTTTCCTGCCGTATCTCAGTCCTACGGCAGTGTGAGCAAGAACGACTATTTAATAGTCTTCACCCCCACGGCCTGTTCGTGGGCCGACGTTTTGTCTAAAGCACGGGTCCTTTCGGCAGGCCTTTAACCTCATCCGGCTTCTTTTTACTTTCGCGATTTTCCTTCCCGTAGGGAAGTTCGGTGGAGGGACCTTGTTTTTTTATCCTCCCTTCTCCTCTATACTACGTCAAGTCTCCTCAAATAGTCCACACAATCGCGATTCCACTGGCAAAGCAGCTCGGAGTGGCGAGCGTCCTTTTCCTCCCCCTTCGACTTGTTCATCCCGCTTCACTAAGGTAATTCGCTTTGATTTGCTTCACGTCGCCTCCCCGACCCTCCCGCCCCATGATCCCGAGGAATCAGATCCTAACTCGTGGAGACGACTCAAGACCCTCTCCCCTAACAATACGTCAACAAGAAGATGCACTCCTCTGATTTCCTTTCCATGACCCTCTACGCTTTTTTCGTAGTTGTCAAGGGCTAGAGGCATTCACAGTTTGCTTCTCTCAGTTCTGGTCTCGTCCTCTAGGCTTCGCCGGAAGGCACGGAGTTGCCGAGGTTCCCCTTCGACAACCGCGTTGGCAAATAAGAAGTACTTTCCTCCCTCCCCTTTGTCGTGGACTTCATGAG
>Ga0179593_1585233_pt1 | contig 17429 bp, 23 predicted proteins | sample CZODoug2_1_08_16_FD_185931 | JGI IMG/M metagenome (GOLD analysis project Ga0179593, IMG submission 185931) | Vadose zone soil fungal communities from Angelo Coast Range Reserve, California, USA - CZODoug2_1_08_16fungal (PacBio error correction) | ecosystem: Environmental > Terrestrial > Soil >... | reverse complement strand
AAGGGAAGGCTAGAGGAGGTGTTATGCCGACTTGTGACCTGCGCCCGGCTATCGCTCGCTTGATAGCTAGCGGGACGACCGACTTGTATAAAGATTTTTTTGCGACATGAGCCCCGGTATTTGCTGTGAGATGATGCGGTCCTACTGCCGTCCTGCTTTTCTCCCTATCCCCTCTTTGTCGCAACTTTACTGTAACCTTGCATATCAGGCCCCAATTTCGTCTCGCGTTTTCCGCATCCACTTCGATCTTCGACCCTGCAATGTCTGGAATTCGAATTATGTGCCTGGTTCAACGGTGGACTTTCTCCTTCCTTTTCCGCCGTGTTGCTTTAGAGCATTCGGCTGACCTGTATGTGGCTCGCGGTGTTTATGTACGAATTCATACGAGGTCCTTTACCTCAGGCCCTTCCCCCTTCTCACCATCCATTCAGTGAATTAAAACTCCCCCTCGTGTGTGGCTGTGCCGATTCCCAGGCTTGCAAGCCTGAATGACGCGGCGAGCAGTCGAGAACAGCCTCTTTCCTTCGGTATCTTTTCCTTCCCTCTTTTTCTCCCTCTTGGCGAGGATGATGTGGAGGTCAATAGGGACCTCGATCAAACTCAGATTCGTCCGTTATTGGCCATCTGGTGATATCCCTCCCCTCCTTTTTTTTATGTTTGACCTCCCCCCCTCCTCTTCGTCAAACGACGGATGTTGAAGATGAGCCCGCACGGCTCGCCAAGCAGGTATGCCACCCCGCTCTCCCGGTTTATTAGCCCCTGCCGGGCCTCCCCTTTTTTGCTTTCGTTTTTTCTTCCCCCCCGGTGAGTTTCGCCTGCCGATGAGGGAAGAAACAAAAGTTTCGGGCGCGTGCGTATCAGCCGTTCCTTTTCTCCTTTTTTCCCTCTTCTCTTTCCGCTCGGACCCGTCGGCGGGGAGGAGGAGCAGGAGCCGCAGCATGCGCCCGCAGGCCCCAACATCAAACTCACCACACCCCCCCCCCCCATCCTTTGGTCTCCAGAGAAAAGGAAACCAATTCATGAAGCCCCCCCCCCCCCACCCAAAAATAAAAAAACAAACGACCCCCCCCCGCCCCCCCCCCCCCCCCCCCCCCCAGCCCCCCCCCCAAAATACCAACTCTTCAATCATATAACACTTGACACCACAGGCCATTTTACCACTGTTGAAGCCGCATGATACATATCGCCGAGCCAGCGGTTCCCTCGTTGGTACTAGTGCCGGCGTTTCCCGCATGTTTGGCTTTCATTTTCTCCACTATTCCTTTTTTCCTTTTTGTCCTTTTGGCGGGCAACGCTGATGGCAAATCCGATTGACCTTCGAGTAGCTCGGCACCTCCGAGCCCCCCGATCGGCCCCCCCTCCCTTTTTTCTTTCCTCCTCTTTTTTTCGTTCAGGAGCCAATAGGTGTTAATTACTGGACGGCTTGCGTGTGTAGTCGGGAGAGTGATCCGCACGATTTTCTTTCTTCTTCTCCTTTACTTTGTCTCCCCTCCCTTCCGGAACCAGGATTGAGCGGTACGCGTGCCTGGTTGCCGAACCAGCGTGCCTCACGGCCACCATCCGCCGACCCCTGGCTACCCTTTTTTTCTTCCTTTTCCTTTTTCGCCATGCCGCATTCGTCGTAGCTTAGGAAAAGGTCACGCCCGCCAGGATCGGAGCTCCTCTTAGTGGGCTCCGACCGCCACCCGACGGCGCTTAGCGCTCCATGCGTTTTCCCTGTGGGGACCCCCCGTTTCTCCCTCCCTGTTCTCCCCCCTTCGTGAGCTGGAACGATTTCGACGCCCACCGACGCCACCGTACGACAAACCCGCTGACTCTCCCTCTTCTTTCCTGATAGCAGGGTAGTAGGGTTGTAAACGATGGATTTTTTTTGTACCCCCCGACGGCCGGTATGTGAGAAGCGTCATCTCGTTGCCTGACTTCTTTTTCTTTCAGGTCAAGGAAAAATAAGAAAAAAGTGGGTCCAATGGTCCTGATTTTCCACTCTTTTTATGTTTCTGGGCAGACCAGCATTATGGTTAGTGTCGCCCCTAGCTTTATTCATTCTCCCCCCCCCCCCCCCTCCTGATCGATGACAATTACGGATTTTTTTCGGAACCGGTTTAGAGCCCCGGTGCAGGTCCAGGTATTTTCTCCCCTCTCCTCTTCCCCTCCACGTGAGAAAACGTGGTGAAAGAGTTACAACCAGCATTGGCTGCGACCTCCCTCTCCTTCCTTTCCTCCCCCCCTCAAAACGTTCGGTATGGCGTGGTGGCGGACATTGCCCCAGGGGTGCATCTGTCAAGAGCTTTCTATTGGTCCTCCCCCCCCCTCTTTTTTCCTCCTTTTTTATGAGCTTGAGGGGGGGTTTTGGCCAGAACGAATTGTGCAAAACTTTGCATGAGAGGGTACCGGGTCCCCCCCCCCCCTCTTTTCCCCTTGGTTGACGCGAGGAAGAGACAACCGAGGTCGACTCGGAAGCAGATCACTAGCGGTCTGTGTTTTTCCTTTCCTTCCCCAGCCGGAAAGGCAAGAACACCGAATAAGAGGTTTTGACTGCGCTGTTGCTTTTTTTTTTTTTTTTCCCCCCTTCCTCTTTGGGCGACGAGTGGAAAGAGAATATCGTGAATCAGGTGGGTTTTTTCCCCTTTTTTCTTCCCCTCTTTTCTCTTCCTTTCTTACTATCAGGTACCAGGTAACGAAAATCACGAGATGTGAGCTTTCTGGGCGGCGATGCGAATCGCACGGTCTTCATTTTTCCCCTCTTTTTTTTTTTTTTTTTTCTCGAGATGTCGCCGGCGCACAGATTCCGACCGGTGCGATTAGCCTCAGCCGCCCCCATCGTGGCTTCTACATCTCTGCTTTTTCCCTTCCCTTTTTCCCCTTCTCTTCCTTTTTTTTTGGCGGGTCATCTCGCTGAATGAACCCCCACCCCTCCCCACCCTGATTCAAGAAGAGGAGAGGGAAAAAGACGGAGAAAACGTGAGAGGTTTTTTCCCTCTCTCGGAAGGGGGAGAAACATGGACCCCTCTCCCCTCCCCTTTTTTTCGTCAGTTAAGGAGGGGGTAGTATCAAGGAAGTAATAACCCACCCATACCTCCCCCCTTCCCCCTTCAGTAAATAGGTGGGAGAGCCGGAGGAGTCACAACCGCTTTTCCGTCTTCTCTCTCCTCTTTTTTCCCCGGTACCATCTAATGAAGCGTTTTGCAAATGCGTGCTGGCACAACTCAAGCTCAATACCCTCTTTCTTCTTCAATTCTTTTCTTTTCGGAATTGAAAGTGGAGGAGAGAACTTTGAGTATATCAAAATAGAAATTTTCTGACCCTCTTCTTTTTCCCCCCCCCCCCTCCCCTTCCCCTCACTTTTTTGCAGGAGGTAAAAGGGACGCTTTTCTTTCTTTCTTTTCGTCGCAGACAAGGATGGTGTATATGTATAAAAAGCGATCATAAAGTGATTTCCTCCTCTCCCCCCATTACGCGGGAGAAGGAGTCATAGAGAATTTGGGTTACTATCCCCCCCTTTTTTCCCTTGTACCATTGACGTTGGGCGGATGGTTCCGGACCTGACCACCCCCCTTCCTTCCCTTCTGCCGTTCTCACCAAGGCCCGGCTAACCACGCCCTGTACACACACCGGACGGAACCCCTTTTCTCTCCTTTCCATGGAGAATCGGTTAGGCGAAGGTGTCGTCTTTCTCTTCTTCCCTCCCTTTCCCTTCCTTCCGGAACCAGGAAGCTGGACTCTCGGCGGCTTCCCCCCTTCCTTCTTTTTCCCTCCCTCTCCTACTCAGGAGGCATGGAGAAGGAAGTGACGCTACCACTGGGATGGCCGCCGGCAGATTTCCTTTTCCTGTTTCCCTTCCCCCCTTCTCCGCCCCTACCGAAGAAGGGTTACGGAGAGAGCTGAAAACTCAAGCCGGCCGCGCCCCTCCCCCCCCTTTCCCCTACCCTACAAAAAGCAGATAGCCTGGCCCGAGCAACCAGCCTGCATGGCCGCTCATTCCCTGAATCTCTTTTTCCGTTTGCATCCCTCCCTCCATCGCATGCGACCTAAAATACTGATGACACTCACTATGCACGACCTCCGGTTCTTGGTATCTGGATTTTCCTTTTCTCTCTCTTTCTGGGAAGAAGACGTGACAAGAACAACTCGCAGGAATCGGCTACGACGATATCGTCCCTAAAGTCCCCCCTTCCTGACACTAGGAATTAACCCCTATGCCCCAAGGACCCGGTGATCCGGTCGCCGCTTCATTCTATTCCGTCCCCATGTCTTTTCACTTCATGTCCTTTCCCCTCTCCTCCCCTCTAAATCGTCATCGCAACGCACTCATCCGCCGCGAATCGGCCTTCTTTGTTGATCGCGCGAGCCACTCTCTGGGGTTGTCGCATCCTCACCCCCCCCCCTTTTTCATGAAAACCAAACCCCACTGATCTATGTCCGACCCTGACCTCAGATGGGAGGCACCCTGGCCTCCTCGTGGTTGGAACACTTGGGGACTGATTCCCTCTCCTCCTCGAACAGAAGGACGGTTGAAGGACGGCGACGATTCTTCTTCCCCGCCATGCTGGCCGAACTCTTCTTTTCTCCCCCCAACATCTTTCTCCCTCTCTCCTCCACAGCATCCTAGACAGTTTTTTTTGTTGAACGCCCCTCTATCGCATTTGCCGGCGATCATATCAGGCGCTTCCTTTGCTTTTCATTTCCCTTCCCCTCTTCTGCTGGCTCGGACGATGCGAAGGCTGCAACCTCGGTCAACGCTTCGGTCGAGTCCAATGGCTTCATTTCACTTGGCACCTCCCTGTCTCTTCTTTTGACGATCCTTCCCCTCTGACTTTCCCAGTTCTCCCCTAAATTCTGGTCTTGGACCCGATGGCCTGACGATCTTGCCCCATTTGTTTCTTTTTTTGCACCTTTTTCTTCCCCTTCGCCGTACTGGATATTTTGATAGCCAGCACCCGCCCGAAGACGGACCATGTCGGACTACCCCCCGGTCTCGAATCCCACTTTTTTTCCTTACTTACATCCTCGAGAAGGAAGGGTTCCGGCGGCCACCACGCCGAGATACTTTTTACACCCCCCCCTTCTTTTCCTTCAAAAGAAGAGTGATGCGCTGTCGTTCTACGTAAACCATGCCATATAGGGCACGCCCCCGTCTTCTTTTTTTTTCTCCTTATTTGCTTGGCGATAAGATCAGACTGCCCCACGAAAATCTTTGGGTACCTTTCACGCCCCGAAGTCCACCTTTTAGTACCTTTCATGGTCCTCCCCTTCCCCTCGGAAAAAAGGTTGTATAAGGTGAAATTGTGTGACCGCTGCGCTCCCCCCTTCTGCGGCATTTCATCTGTTGTCCCCTGTCCGAGACGCCCCTCGTACCCCTCTTTTCTTTTCCTGGGTGACCATCGCAGCACAGAACGGTCATAGAAGAGGTCCCTGATCACACCTGGTTGTTCGCTTCACATCTTGTGACCATGGAAACGCAATTGAGCTAGTGTGTTCGCGACGTATTGTGTGAGTTCGCTTCTGGCCTCTTCTCTGTCCCCGCCATTCCCCCCTTCCCCCCGCGATTTCAGAACCTTCCAATCGAATCGAATTCATGCCTCACCGGCAGGTCCAACACCTTTCCCCCCCAACAGCTGCCGACTTTCTTTTTCCCTTTCTTTTTGACGGAGGACTCACCGCACAGTATATTCTTTCTCTGGCCTTCTTCTTCTCATCTTAATGGCACCCCGGCTCGTGGACCCGTTGCTCCGACGCTTGCCAAATATTACGATGGACCCTCCGTTTTTTTTTGCAGCGTGCGCCCGGAATCATCACTCGGCTGTTCCAGTGAAGACCAGCGCCCTTCCGCCACAACTGGCCTTCAATTCCCGTTCATGATAGCCACCTCGCTAGATACCGGTTTTCCGTTTCCTTCTTTGACCTTCTCCAGAATTAGACCCACTAGCAGACCGGATCAGTCGTTTTTTGGTGTTTCTTTTTAACCGATACATAGCTGCCACAAGTGATCGACACCCCCCTACACCCCCCCCAGTATCGCTGAGCCTCCCTACGTGCTCCTCCTTACCTTTAGGCCTCCCAAAAATGTCCGAATGATACTTGTGACATTCGCGCGCCGCAGTTCCTTGCATATTCTGGCCATACAGTGGGGTTATCTGGTCTTGCGATCTTTTACCACACGCCCTCTCCACCTGCCCCCTCTGTTGAAGAAGCGTATTTCTTTGCACCCTCTTTTTTTCCTCTCCCTTTTTCCAGACCAAGGACGGTGAGAGATATTACATACTGCTGTCCCCACGCAACTGTACATGAGTCTTCCCGATGCCAGAAAAAGGGAGGTGCAGTGCAACTGTTCAAATGATGATCACACGCTAAATGCTGATTATTTTCCCCACCCCTTCCCCCTCTCTTCCTTTCCCCCTTACAGCACGACATCAGATTTCCTCTCACGATGAACTGCCTCTCTCCACCCGCGCGGTTAAATTACTGTCAACGCCGGCCTTGGCAGCTCTCACTTTTCCATGTCAAGTGAGTCTCAGCTGCGCATTCCTCTCTCTCTTTTTTCCCTCCCTCCTTTCCTTTTCGTTCAACAACGGCAACGTTGATTTTGTCGATTACGTACTATACTGCTCTCTTTCCTTGTTGCAATCTGCGTCCCTACTTTTGAGTGGGTCGAGGTAGAGTACTGTCCATAGCTTCCTCCGTCATTCTTTTCATTATCCAACACTTTTTTTTCCTTTCCGTTCTGCCTCGATGCTTTCTTTTGGTCGGGTGTACTTAATTTTGTCCCATGGCGATGGTCTCCCCCGGTTGGCACCTTCGCGCCCCGTCTGGTGTATCTTGGTGTTGTTGTGCGAACCCCCTCTTCCCTGTTCTCCCCTTTCGCAGCATTGTTGTAGGCATTTCGCATTTGATATTCTTTTCTGGTTCACCGTTGTACAGTTTTCTCCTTTCCGTTCCTACACCCTGTCCCTTTTTTTTTGTGTGTCCCACCTTCCGCGGATCAGTTAACCGCTTCTTCCCCAAGGTGTCTTCCTCTTCTTCGCTCTTGGCGACAAAGAACAGTACAGACGGGGACCAACGTGTGAGGCACAGCAGGCGACCGTGATCCCGCGGACCTTTTTGTGAGGCCTGCTTGGCGCCTTTTTTGTTGTTTGCCTTTTATGTTGTCAATATTTTGTGACTGTAGGCATGTCGGATTGTTTTTCCCTTTTTCGTCCCCCTTTTCCTTTCAGGTCGGCGAGGGTCTAGATGATGTTTTCCTGTGGTTATGCTCGTGCTTCACACATTATATCCACTCCCCTTGCGGCTTCTCTGCACATCTTGCCCTTTGCTCCTTCTTCCTTTTTTTTTCATCTCCCTCTTTCTCCGTGATGGTTCCGGCGACGATGACGAAAGTCTCGTGAGCTGCGTTTTTCTGTGTTTTCATGTGTTACCACCCGCCCTAGACGTCCCCGTTTTTTTCGATTCTCCCGACCTTTCTTCCCCCCCCACAGGAAGCACCGGACGAAAGTATCTATTACTTTCGCTTGTTGATGGGTGTGGGCCCCAGCCGAAGTCAATATTTTTGTCCAACGCCTACCCTTTTCCCTCCCCTTGTCTTCTGGTCAAACGAAACATGACTTGTGCACCTCGTGAGAGCACCATCTGCCTTCCGCGTGGCGAAGTGTTTCCCCATGATGTTCTCTCACGCGTCACCCTAGGGCGAGGTTTGATGTGATGCTTCCTCTTTTTTCCTTCCCTCCTGGTGAGGCAGATAGCAAACGATGCGCACGCGCCGCACACCCCATTGCAACCGTAGACAACCGTTATTCCTCCTTTCATTTTCAAATTGTCCTTCCCCCCCTTCCCCACGGATTCCAGGAGTGAAAAAGTACCCACAGACTGTCGCGTTACGGAGTTCTGACTCCCGGTCCCCCCCATCATACTACTACTCGATAATGATCTTCTTTCTACCATCTAAAATCCCTCTTCTTTAAGGTTTGAGGGTAGCACAGATCAGCACGATACGGACGTTTTGCTCTGAACAGTTGTCCCTCTTTGTTTGTGTATGGGGTATGTACGGTCTATGCCACCTTTTCGCCTCATTGTGTGGCCCTTTTATTATTCCTCCTCTCCATTCTATTGAAGGACGATGGATGGTGTAGTAGGGATGTGTAGTCCTACGCGGGAGCTTTCAATGTCCGCCCCCTTTTTTTCCTTTCCACCTTTCCCTCACTCTCAGCATCGGGTCAAAGACCGTGTCCGACGGTAGTCTGGTCAGCGGTGGTACGCTTTTTGTGTGCAAGCTTTCGATGGTTTTTTGAATTCTCCCTGTGTCCCGAGGCCCAACCAACCTTTCTTTTCCTTCCCTCTGCTTTGCAGCCTGCGAACCTCTCGGTAAGTATGACAGCCGATCGACGTCCACCACCGGTTCACCACTAGCAGGGCTCCATCGCTCTGGACTTTACCCGATACCCTTATCTTTTTCTCCCCTCCCGCTCGGCGAGGATGCTGTGGACGTCTAGCGGCCCTATGCTACCGACCCCACCACAAGCCCTTAGTCTTGTGCACCGATCAGTGGTTGGCAGGTTTCAGCGCGTTCAGCCCCACCTTTCTTCTTTTTTCCTCCACAGCGTCGACAGTCGTATACAACCGATCTGTACCGCTTTGTCGTCGCTTGATTGTTTCTTTCGGCGCCCCACGTTCCACACTTCTTCCAGTAGTTGTGGCTGTTAAGGATGTGGCGACCCCCTCTCCCCTCCTTTCCCCCGATAGCAAGGATAGCCCCCTCGCCGTTGGGCTTGGTTGTCGTCTCATGGTGATAAAGGTCTCTTCCTGACACGCTTATGTTCTTTTTACCGCGTTTACGCTTGGTGACGTGGTTGCTGTTGTTTTTGTTTATCGCTCATGTCACTCCCCTTTCTTTTCCTTTTTTTCTCTGACAGTTTATGCGGTGCAGGCTAGAGTGTCATCCTGTCACGGTGTGTTGTGCGCTTTGACCGCGTGTCTCGAAGCAGGGGCGGCCATACCCACTCCTTTTTTAGGATTCTGCCAAACTCCCCCCGTGACAAGGCTGAGGCACCTAGCAATCAGGTTCGTGTGTGGCCGTGTGACCCCACCCGTGCCCGACACCTCCGGCCCGTGGTCGCGGTTCGCAGCTGCATAAGGTTGCCACCCGCTGAAAAATGAAGTCCTTCCCCCTCCTCTTTTCTTCCGTTTGCGCAGGCCTGATGTCGGATTTGCGCCGGAGTAGTAGGTCCGTTCTCTTCGTTTTCTCTCACGCGATTGTCCACGACCTGAACGGTGGGCTGACATTACTGATCGCTTTTGTCAGGGGATCAATTAGGTGTCTTTTTTTTTCTTTTCCCCTCCCGCTTTCTTAGTAGAGGGTTAGTTTTCACTGGAAGGTTCCTCTCGGGTTCCCCATTTGGTCGAGAGCTTCCCAGCGATACCACCCCGCTGCTGTCTCGCGCCTGTTCTATCTACATTTTCACCTTTTTTTAAAATGCCGTTTTCCTCTTTTCTCTTCCCCTTCCCTGAATGCAATTGCCGGCGGCCCCCTTTTTTACCCAGCGTGGCGTAGTGCGCGCATACTGCTATCTGACATGCAGTATGCCCTGTTCATTCTTTCGTCAGTGTGCCTCTTGCTCCTACCGTTTAAAAACCCCCCGCCCCTGTTGTCCCCTCCTTTTCCCGAAGAAGAGAATTGTTATCAAAGAGAATGTCGCCCAGGTTTACCCGTTGCCCAGGCTCCAGCATTCCATTGTCCGTTTGCATGCTTGAATGTTGTCGTCCCGTCTATTATTTAGCCACTCCTCTCCTTCTTCAAAGCAGATCTTTCCTTTGTTCACTGGGGATGTACGCCGGGTTCCAGTCTTTTTTTGGTCTGTTTCACCACGTGTGCGTCGTGAGGTGCTGAGATGGGTGTTCTTCTACATGTATTGTAATGTCACCCCCTGGAGTACTTCTTCCTCCCGTCATCGAGGGCGCGAAGGGACCATCGGGTTAGTCTATTTCGCTTGGTTTATCCGGTCCGTTAGAACCCCCATGCCTCCTACCTTCTTTAGGCCCTTCCCTTTCCTTCTCCCTTTTTCTTTTTCTGTTCTCGTACCAAAAGCTGCTACAGATTGAACCCACGGCATTGGTGCACGCCCCGGTCCTGGTGCGTGTCTTCTTCGAGACCACGTGCCGACGTGCCATGCGATGACATGAGGACACTACCTGTCTCCGCCTTTGTCCAAGATACACTCTGTCCCATCCTCCCCCCGCCCCGCTTCAATTTGCATCATGCAAAAAAATCGTCGAGTATGGCCGTGGTGGCACGACAGTGCCACAGGTGCCCGCCATCTGCTTGCTCAAGGCGCGTTTATTCGTTTACTGCCCAGTGAAAGGACCCCTCCCCCTTCTCTCTCTTTTTATTAGCTTGAGTTAGCGCAGCAAGCATTGTGCAGAAACAAATGCGGTCGAATGTCCCCTGAGTTTTTTTCCGGTAACCCTGCGTCCCCCCCTCGCTACGTCCACGATTTATTGTCATGTTCACCTTTCCCCTCTTTTTGGTGACGCGTCGGCGCCGCTACACCCCGCACGCCCGCGCACTGATACTTCGGACCCATCGCGATCCGGTGTCGCCATCGTATGGCGAATCTCTTTTCCCTTCACCCTTTCCTCCCCCCGCCAGGAAAGGAAGATATTTTACCAGCACATCCGTTGTTTTCGTGCTCCTTCGTAAATAGTGAGATGTCCTTATAGTGGGTCAGGTTGGTAACTCTATGACTTCTTTTTCCCTATGTGACACCGGCGCAGGTTGGGTTTCGATTGGTGTGTGTGACCTTACGACATCTCGTGTTATGCCATGTTGGTTTCACCGTGGTGGTTTCGCTAGATGACACCCATCACCTTGACAATCAATTTGTACCTCCCTCCTTCCCCCCTCCAACGAGATGTGGAGCGATGGGTGCGGTCGCATGAGAACATGCGCACTCCGGTCTGGCAATCTTCCTCGAGACTGGCCCGCACATCTTCTATCTTTTTCTCCTCCTCCGTTTTTTTTTTTCTTTCCTCCCCCCCTCTCCGGGAACGGTGCGATTCGCATCGCGCACCATAGCTCCAATCTCGTGATTGTTCGTTTCTGTGAACAGGAGGAGTCCATCACCCTTTTTCCCTCTCTCCCCCCCCCCGTCGAAAACACAAATGTCAACATGATTGATTCTCTTGTGTCAACAGCCCTGCGCCAAACCTGCGCCTGTTTTTCCTTTCCCCCTCCCAAGAGAAGTAAGCACCCGATTATTTTCTCCCCTTCCTTCTTTTTTCTTCGTCCAGGAAGTAAGAGACCCACCCCATCCTTCCGATGACTCTGCTTCCCTTTCCCCCCCCCCCTTGTTGTCTCTCTTCCCCCACAGCGTGTCAGATGAGGAGCCGTACCACGCGCGTTCTCCCGATTGGTTTCTTCCCCTTTTCTCTTTTCCACTCAAGCTCAAAATACCCTCGGGCTAGTCAAGGTTTTTCAGTTGCGGAATTTCCAATTCTCCCTTTCCTTTTCTATCCCCATGAGAAAGCTCTTGAACAAATGAGCTGCCAACCTGGGTCAATGTCGCCCAACGCCATACCGCACTCTTTTCCTTTCTTCCTCTTTTTCTCCCCCAGGATGGTGGGTATATGTAAAAAAGCGGGTGGCCTCACGTTTTTTTTCCTTTTTCCTTTTTTTCCCCCCTGTCACCAAGGAAAGAGTCGCCGGGTCATCGAGCTGCTTGGGTACGAGCTCCCCTCCCTTTTTCCCCCTTCCCTTGGATGATGGTTACGGAAATGACACCAACCCTTCTAAAACGATGACTTCGAGGCCTCGATGACCGTTCTCACCCCCCTTCTTTTACCCCCCCCCCCTCCTTCCCCCTCGATAAGGGAAATAGCCGGTAATCATGTAAATGCGACTCCGGTTCTTCCTCCCCTTTTTTTTCTCCCCTCTCAATGATATGAGATTGCAAGGACGGAACATGCCCGCTGTACGTCCCCCTTCTTCTTCCCCTTCCCTTTTCCCTCCGAGAAGAAGAAGGAGGAAGGCGGAGCAGTAAGATAACATGAAAGGGCAGCCGTCTATTGGCTTCATTTTCCTTTTTCTTCCACCTCTCCCTCTCGAAGAAGTTTCAGCTTTTCCTCCTCCTCTTCACGACGAAGCCGGTACCGCGACATCGACAGAAGACCCTTACGTCGTCCGCGCCGCCCTCCCCCCTTTCCTCCTCCTCCTCAGCCAGGGCGCTCATGAAATACGACAGAGCGACCTCTGACCGCCATAGATGGCCGCAAACGGACCTTTCCTTAGTCCTCCCCCCTCTCTTTTTCACGCAGAGTGCCCGACCACCTCGCCCCAGTCCGGCTACGGGCGATATCCGCCCGCCCTCCCCCCCTCCCTCTCGGTCGGCCGCTCCTGCGGCGAAGCGATCCCGCTCGCCTCCAAGCGACTGGGTCGAGCCTTCCCGGCTCCTTCTTCCTTCCCACTCCATAGACGGCTGATTAGAGAGACCCGACCCCTTTTCACTTCATTACTATGTTTTCGGCAGTTCTCCCTCACCCCTCTCCCCCCCCCCATTTCTATCTTCTCCGATGGAGGACAGAGACAGATGAAGGAGAGGAGGTTCCTGGCGGACTAGCCTCATCTTCCATCCTTTCCCCCTCTTTTCTTCCCCCCTCCTCGCGGGGTGAACAGGCACACACGACTGGGCTTCTGAGCCCGAGGACCTCCACCGATTCCTCCGCCCCCCCCCTTTTCCTTTTTTCTCGGTCCGCCCACTGCTGGACCGGATCCTCGGCGGCTGGCTCGCCGATGCTGCCGGCTTCCCCCCTCTCTTTCCTTTCCCTCCTCTCCCCTTCGTAATACCTCGAACTGGCCGACGCGTACCGCTGACCGAATAAATCCCCGGTATTGGACACGATTGCCTTTTTCTCCTCATCTTTTTTCTTCTCTTTTTCTCTCCCGCGAAGAAGAAAAGAAACTACACCATCTCGCAGTCCATCCTCGAGCAGTACTTTCCCCTTCTTCCCCTTTTCCTTTCTCTCCTTATAAACTAAAACCAGAACTCAACAGCCGAGCGCGTCTACCGAAACTTGCACTAGGGGCACTCCCCCCCCTTCTCCCCTCTTCTTCTTTTCTTGTCTCTCAGATACGAGAAGAAATCTTTGGGTAAGTTCCACGCCGGGAATAGGGTTCGCAGCTGAACTCGCTTACCTCTCCTCTCCCCCTTCCTTTTCTCTTCGCTAGTTGATGAGGCATAACAGGCGATGCCAAAGCACTCAGTGCAACATCTATGGCGTGCACCCTCCTCTCCCTTCCCTTTTCCCCTCCCCCCTTCGTCAAATGGAAAACGCGCGAACGGCTCGAAGAACGGCTACTTCCCATCTCCCCTTTCCCCTTCTCTTTTCCTTCTCTTTCCTCCTTTGGGTGACGGAGACTACCGCAAGCATCGCTCACTTCAAGCGGGGGGACACGTCCTCCCCCCCCTTTTTTTTTTTTTTTCCCCGGAATCATAACCGGCGCCACAGAGGCTTCCGCCCCATCTGCTTGTGAAACGCTTTGCCCCCCCCCTTCTCCCCTCCATCTCTTACCTCGCCGAAACGGAAAGTACATGGTGGGAGAACAGCAAGTGATCTTACCCTCACCACCCCGATACCCCCTCCCCTTTCTTCCTTTTCCTCCCCCTCTCCTTCTCCGCTCCTGCAACTGTACACAGAGGGCGGTCGGTGGCGACCACTCTCGCAGCCTGCTGCACGGGGCGGCTTCCCGGCGAGATCCAGTACTTTTTCTCTTTCCCCCCCCTCCTCTCCTCCCCCCCCTGCTGCGAAACGGCGCCGAGCTCTTAAAGGTCCAACGATGCTTGTCAAAACAGCCCGACCCGCTCTTCCCTTCTCTCCCATCATCCTTCCTCCTCGGCGTCTCAGGACATGCCAAGAAGCTTAGGTACGTCAACAACGGCAACGTTGGCTGCCTCTATATCTCTTCCTCATCCTCCGTGTTTTGTTTCTCTCTCTTCTCTTTTTCCCTACTTTTTCCCTTTCCTTATTCTCCTAGAGGTCGGGGCCATTGAGGCGGGGATGGACGGGGTCTGGACGAGGCCGCGTCGAGCGTGTCCTCTGTTTGACCGTCATCTTTCCCCTCTCTCTCTTCTTTTTCTTTTTTTTCGGAATCGATGAAGTTTGGCGGAAGTAGAGTTCTCACCGTCCTTTTTTTTAAACGCGCCCCAGTACTTCTCTTTCCTTTTCTTTTTCTTCTTGGTTCTCAACCGAAAGACGAGGGAAAGCTTGACAGGAAGAGGCGAGTGACTTTGAAGAAGGGGAATTTTTGTGCTTCCCTCCCTTTTTTTTTTCCTTTTTCCCCCCATTCTTCCTTTCGGCCGAGGTAAGAGATGACGGGCCCGGTCAACCCCCTTCCCTCTTTTTCACTTTTTTCGTCCAGGGGGAGGAAGAATCTGGGCGCACTGGTGATGATTTCCGGAGAAGCTGGACGACAGTCGCGCCTGATTTCTTTCTCCCTTACACGTTAGGCCAGATGATTGACGGTGAAGTCTCAGTCACTCCCAAAGGAGGCCCGGGACGAACCTCCTTCCCCCTCTCCTTCCTTCTCGTTCTTCGATTTGAAGTTAGCGAAGTGTGCCAGGTGAAGCGTGGAGTGCTGTCAAAAAACTAAAATGATGTCTCTGCGAGCACTGCTTCGGGCTTTCTTCCCTCCTTCCCCCTTTTTTCTTTTGGCTCTCCGGTGAATGAAGAAGAAATAGTTAGCGAGCGGGCCCAAATTGCCCTAGGAAACCGTTTTCCTTATTTTTGTCTTCCTTTTCTTTTCTTCTCGAGTTCAGATGCGGCCAAAGGATTAAGCGCGTAACGTTAACAAACGATTTCTTCTTTCTTCCCCCCCCTCCCCCCCTATAGGGGTTGTAGAACTTGACAGCAATGAAGGGGTGCGTGCACTCAGTGCCCACTTTTCCTTTTTTCCCCTTTCTTTTTTCTTTTTACGGGTCGAGAAATTACGGCTGCGACGTCGTCGGTGGTGTCAGCAGATTGCCCCGGTTCCCTCTCTCTTCCCTCTTCTTTTCGATGTAGTAGGAGAGGGAGCTTTCACTCCATCGCCTTTTCTACCCTCCCCTCGCGCAACTGAGCTTCTCAGCATTTGTCCACGCCCTTCGACCCTCCTTTCCCTTTCTCTTATTAGGCAGGTGATTGAGGTCCACGGGGTCGCCCTTCTCGACCGATTGAGGTTGCAGGCCTGCGACTTCCTCTCCCCCTCCCTCCTCCTCCTTTCTTCCTCGCAATGATAGAAGGAGGAGATGGGGCGTGCAATTTGGCGAGGCTTTCCTATTTTCTTCTTCCTTCTCCTTGCCGTGTCAAACAGAAGAGTTCGTCAAGCAGCTGGCGGACGCCTCCAGCGTCGCCGTCTCCTCACCCCCCTCCTTCTTTCCAAGGTCAGAAAAAGTCTCCCTGAAGCTGAGCCTTGAATCACAAGCGGTATTTCGCCTTTTTTTTCCCCCCCTTTTTCCCCCTTTTATTTCTCTTAATCAGATAGGTAATGAAGGTAGGGAGCCCCTATTTAAGGCAGGCTCAGGCCTCTTCTTTCTTCTTCTCCCCCTTTTTCCCCTCAGGCTCGGAAAAGTAGATGGGAGGAGGCGCAGGAGCGCTTCGCCAGGCAGCGGACGCCTCGGGAAGGCTGACGCCCTTTTTTTCTTCTCGCCCCGACAAGTATGCGGAGTACGATATAGTAGGAGCAGCTGACTGCGCGGTGGTTGGACACGCTGTTTTCCCCCCTCTCCTCTCTCCCATCTTCTTTCTTTTTCGCAGGCGATGGCGTCGGGTACGCTCCGTCGTAGTCTCAGGATCGCCCTGTGCTCTCGGCCGGCTTCGCTTTTTTTCTCTCTTGTCGACGGGACGGCTTCGTTCAGCGCGCGACGGCCAAACCCGGCTTCGCCGAGGTCGCTGGGCCGGCGTGCTCCCCTTCCCCTCCCCCTTCTTTCCTTTTGTCTCGGCCTGGCCTGCGAAATGAAGCCTTCGGTAGTGACTGCGGACAGGTCGCGAGTGTAGGCGTCTTCGTGGCCGCCGCCGAGACTTCCCCTCCTCCTTTTTCTTTTTCGCGTGAGCTGGCACGACGCGACGAAGACAAACGTAGAGAACCGAGTAGAAACGGAAATGAGGGAACGCGATTTTTCCTTTCTTTCTTTTCTTTCTCTTCCTGGGTGAGAAAAGTCATAGATGGCCGCGAAGGACATCGGGTAGAATTTTTTTTTTTTCCTTTCCCTTCCTCCCAAAGGAATGGTAAGATGGAAACGTAGCATTGTTCGCCCAGAGTGTTCGGCTCGCTACCCCCCCCCCCCCTCTCCTCTTTTCCTGGTGAAATGTGAGACAGGAAGAAGAAAGGAAATCACGTATTCAACCGTGGTGAACCCTCCCCCCCCTCCCCCTTCTTTCTTTTTTTCATCCTTCCCGACCCGTTCGGACAATGTTTGATTCATTCCCTCACTCACGGTTCGCACCACTAATAGTTCCTGGTGTATGTGTGTCGCTTTTATGTTGTATGTACCCCCATCCACGAATGCTCCACTTCTCCCTTCCCTCTCTTCGCTTCTCTGGGGAGAGATTCCACCCCCCCAGTGCTGATTCCGACGTAGGTGCTCGCCGCCATTATTGCCTCATTCTATTCTTGCACGAACACATGACCACATTTTTTCCCCCACTTTTTGACATCTTGTTCGTTTCGCTTTTTTTCCCCGGCCCGCATTGTGCAAAAGTTATTGCTATCGAGAGGGGTTACATGCTGACACAGCGCTCCGTGAACCAACATATTCATTCCACGTCTACTGTAGTATTGTAGTCCTACTGGCCTCCCCCTTTTGGTGACGCGCTCGGCGAGCCAACCTTCCTTGTGGAATTATTCCCCTGAGACCCTTTAACCTTTTTCGGAGACTCCCCTTTCCCTAGAGAAGGTATGGTGGGTTCGGACCTTTTCCCTGGCACGAAGTCCCCCGCTCATCCTGATATGTCCTCCCCTCTGTGTGATTCTTGCGCTGTGTGTCTTGCCAGTGTTATGGTGCTCCGCACGATGATCGGGCCGAGGTCCATTCATCCCCCTCCTTTTTTTCCTCCCTTTTCCTTTCCCCTTTTTTTTAATCCTGTGTGGTTCTAAGGTGGTGGTTTATATGTCCGAGGAGGACACCCGTACCATAAACAAACTTATTGCGACGTGTCTGAACTCTCCTCTCCCCACCCCCTTCCCTCTTTTCTCTCTTTTTCTTGCGCTGCGAATCGCACCGGTCTGTTGACCATTGCTTGGGACGGCCCGCTCACATCTCTCTTCCCTTTGTTTCATTCTTGCCCCGCCCGTGTCCGGGTATCTTCAGACAGGTATTTTTATGTTTTGGATACGAATTTTTTCTTTCCCCCTCTTCCGACCGGTGCGTCGATTCGCAATAGTCCCTGTCCCATATCTCGCTCCCAGACCT
>Ga0179593_1456980_pt1 | contig 17432 bp, 21 predicted proteins | sample CZODoug2_1_08_16_FD_185931 | JGI IMG/M metagenome (GOLD analysis project Ga0179593, IMG submission 185931) | Vadose zone soil fungal communities from Angelo Coast Range Reserve, California, USA - CZODoug2_1_08_16fungal (PacBio error correction) | ecosystem: Environmental > Terrestrial > Soil >... | reverse complement strand
GGAATTTCCCCGTCTGACACGGCGGCAATGAAACTTTCCTGATTGGTTTCCGGCAAACACCCTGCTTTCCGTTCCCTCACCTTTTTTTTGTCGCTGGACGCTGGAGCTTTTCAGACCCTTCGACCACAAAGGGATCCCGTCCTTTTCCCTCCTCGTCCTGCGCCAACCTTTTACCTTGCCTTTTTTTCTTCCTGCGCAATTGCCCCACCCTCCCATTTTTCCCCTCCGGGGCCCCGCCGTCCGTTAATACGCCTTTTCCTCCCTGCCCCCCCCTTTTTTCGGGCCTCTGGCCCCCTTGGGTTTGGCACCCTGACCCAATCTCTGAATTCCCTCTTCTTGTGTCGAAGAGGCTTGCCCCAAATGTTCCCCTTTTTCTTTTCTTCCTGTGCTCCTTTAGCACCGTGACTTTTTTTTTCAAAGTTTGCATTTCGAGTACTGTCTCGTTGAACGAAGAGCCTGCCCTTCCCTTCTTTTTCACCCTTTCCTCTTTGTTTTTCACCCTTCCGTGCTCCCTCGCGGGCAACCAAGGTACCTTCGGACCATTTTTGGGGTCCCTACCCTCACGTCAATCTCTCCCGCGAATCTTGATCTTTTCTCCTCCGACTCAGGCTACCCCCGAATTTTTACCACTCCCTCTCTTCCTATTCTCTCCCATGCTTCCAGTTCCCAGTAACATTCCTCTCTTGAACTTCTTCCCTTTCGGTTTCAAACAAGAGACGAATTTCCCTACTCCGTCGTTCGGACTCTATGCCCCCCTCTCTTTCTCACATTCCGGACTTTTACTGGCAATGTTCTCCAAAAGTCGTGATGAGTACCCCTCTGTGGCGAGCCCGGTTTCCGGGTTTTTTTATTTACAATGTGGATCCCCTATAGGTTATTTCCTCTTCTCCCGTGTCAGAACCCCTTCCCCCCTCACATTCTCCTTTTTTTCTTTTGTTCTACGATTCTCGGGTGGGGGGTTGCCTTTTTATTTTCTTTGGCCCGCTCCCCCCAAGGGTGGGGGCCTCCCCGCTACGATTGACTGTTCCTCCGTATCTCTTCCGCGCCATTATTTAGGTCCTCACCGGTGGATGGTAGTTCTACCTTCCCCTTCAATTTTATTCCCTCTGTCCATTGTTGCAAGTTTTCATTTCACCAACCGATTTTACAGCCAGATTCCCTCCCTTCTTTCGTTCACGGGTGGTGTTTCCGCATATTTTCGACGATCGGGGTCCCCTTTTTTACCAGCTGGCTCTCGCCTCTTCCCCTGTTTCGTTTTTTTGTGTAGGCCTTGTTTACGTGTACGGGACGTATTGTTTCTCAGTCATCCTGCTACTCGGGGGCATCCGATTTTGCACTGCGTTTTCAGCTTCCCTTTCTTGTCCGCGATGTTCACTGCTCCTGTCCCTCACTGTTTTACCTTTCCATAGTTCGGCATGGGCAAAAATTACTCTCCTTCTTGACGACCTTTCTATCATCCCCAAAATGCGTAATCAGGAAGCTCAATCTACCCCCCCTTTCCCACCACTTTAGTGTTTTCTTTCCTCCTCCTTTTTCTGAGTTTTGAATTTTTTAATCTAGTGACCCCCCCCCTCTTTTTTCGAGGCTTCCCCCCACTCATATAGAAGAAATCCCCTCCTATCATACTATGCCTTTCCAAGAGAACTGCAGAATGCGAGATGGGACCGCATTCCTTAATCTTATTTTTGGGCCGGGAGTGGGCTGTTTTCCCCGAGGTCCCTCTCTTAGTGGACTTCCTATAGGTTTTTATTCTAAATCCTTCTCCAAATTCGAAGGTGTCTATCTCTCTTCTTTTCCAGAACCCACGGTTTTTCGGACCAAATTATATTTTCTTTTGATTCGATTATTGTTGCTTTAAATCTATGTTATGCGTTTTTGGTTTTCCTTGTCAGTTTGGACATTTCACCCAAGTTGACCGGCAGTCAGATTCCCCAACCCACTTCATCGCTGCCTTTACGGTTCATCCTAGACTTCTCTAAGGTGTTTGAGTCAGTTCCCCCCCTTTCTTTTCGATGCTTAGTGATGATTTTTCTCCTTTGCCTTTAAATTTTCATTTTTGATGGACAACCCCCCCAACTACCTCTCTTCCATTCTTCACCAGCGATTCGTCCTCCCCCTTAGAGCATTTGTCTTTCCCTGGGCCCCTCCGGGTGTCGGCAGCGATCCTACAGATCTCGGCGGGCACCCCTCCCTCATGCCGGCCAAGCATCCATGTAACTTCCTAGATCGAAGCTATCCCCTGAATCACCTCCCACCTTTCCCTTTCCCTCCCTTCTTCTTTTCGCAGGCTTTCGTGCCTATTGATGCTTGTATTCCTTCCCCCTTCCCCTTTTCTACAACCTCTTTGGGGACCCCCCCAAATTTCCTCACTTCCTCTTCCCATCTTTTCCCCGAGCCTTCTTTTTTCCATAACCGCGAACGAAAGCAATGATTTCCCCTTTTTTTTGATGTTACGTTCAAAGGTAATCCCCTCTGCTAAATTTTGTTTTATGATTTTTATTGAATTTCTGAGGCGTCTTTTTCTTTATCCCGTTCAGTTACCCTATTAATTTCGCCGACCCTGCGTTGCCCCCTTCCCCATGATCTAGCCATCGATGATTGAAGGATGACGAGCGGACCCGCCATTCCCCCACGTCGCCCTGCTCCCCCCCTTTCCAACTCCACTCTTTAGGTTTCTCCCCAGGCCTGAAACAACGCCCTCCTCCTTTTCTGTAATCCTTCTCCCTCGGTTCTTATTCCCCCACCCGCTTTTTGGTTCACGTGAACAGAGAGGATTTAAAGTCTCCTTCCCCCCCCACCCCCCCTTTTTCATTACAGTTCTTTCAGTTCTCCCTCTTGACCTTCCCCCCTTTTTTCAGAGCACCCCTGTGGCATCATTTACTTTTTGTGCCCCTGTATACAATGTTCAGTCTACTCTTCCTCCTCGCTTTTTAATTTCTGCCCCAGCCGCGCGGTTTCGTTCGAACCCCCCCTCTCGAGGCACCCTAGTTTTTTCCCCTTCAAATCCCTCCCCACCCGCGCAGTTGATTCATTTTTTTCTTCCCTTTGGCTTCTAGCAATTCCCTTAGAAAGCATCTACATTCAAATCCACCCCCCCCCTTGCATACCTTTTCTCTCCCCCACCGGGGACGCCGCCCGGCTCTCCCCGCTTTTGTGGGCTTGTCCCCGTTCCCAACTTTAAGGTTTCCCCTTCTTAGACGTTTCTCCTCTGTAGTTTCGGCCCCCCAGTCAGGCTAAAGCTTTTCGCTCGACAGTCCTCCTTGAAAGTCGTTTCCCCTAGGTGTTATGAAGAAGCCTTCCCTTTCTCCTGGTCCTCTTCATGGTATCGTTTCTGGGCCCCCCCTCCCCCCTTCTTGGCTCTACTGATTCCTGACTATCTATCTCTCTCTCTTTTCTCCCGCGACGGAGCGCGTTTCGTGCTTGTCCTCCACCGTGCTTAAAGTTTTCTTTTAATTTTTGTGACATCAGTGACTGTCCCCCCGTACGTAACGTTTTTAGGCCCCCCCTCTACCCCAGCCTCCCCACTCAGAAGTAAGTGCTGCCCGCTCACAAGTCACTTTTTCTTCCCCGCTGCGCCCGCCCCAAATTTTGTTGAACCGTCCCCCTTTGTCCATCTTTTCCCAACAGACTAGCCTTTCCTTCTGTTCCCTCTGTTCCTTCCCAACTTCCCCTGTCCCAACACTCCTCTCTATCTTTTTTCCCCGCGGGTGCGCCGCCCTGGTTCTCGGAATGTTTCTTTCTTCTTACGAGATTGACTAAGAGGCCCCCCCCCGTAGCTCTAGTGCCTTTACAGACCAACCCTTCCTCCTTTCCTTTCGCCCTTTGAGGGTGTCAGGGGCGCGATTCGTTTTCCCTGGAGATTTTTTTTTCCCCCGGCGTTCCTTTTTTTTGTCTTTGCAAGAACAGTCCAATACTCTTCTCCCCCCCCCCCCTCCTTCTCTCGTCACGCGTGTTTTTTACCCTCCCCTTTACTTTTTTTAGTGACCAACGGTTTCTTTTTTATTGCCCTTTCCCCTCCTCCCTATATCCTTCCTTTTCGTTGTGTTTTGAGTATCTCTTTATTTCCTTGCACCGGCTACACATTTTTCCTGTCGTCATCAACGTACTGAGGGGTCCCAAGGAGCTTCCAGTTATCCCGTCTTTTTCCTCGATTTGTAGTTGACGCTGGCGCTGTTTGACGACATAGGTCCTTCCCAATGTCAAGTGCTCCCCCTTAACATCCCAATCAGATTGCCGCCCCCCTGCTGCTCTTTCGACCCCTGGTTGTTTCTCGTGCTCACTTTCCTTACGTCTCGAACTTTGTTTCCCCTCCTTTGACGGAAGTCCTCCCTTTCTCATCCCAAAGACATCCCTTCTCCCCTATTTCCCCTCCCCCCCTTCCTTGTCGGGGCTTGCGCCCGCGGGTTTTTTTTACTGACCTTTCAGTTTCCTTCCAAGTGGAAATCACCGATTTTTTGCTTTCTTGCCGCCTCGCGGGTTTATCCCCCCTTTCCTTTTGGGGACTGTCCTCTTCCCGACCTCTCCATAGATATTAGCGAAGCCAGTCTCTTTCCGACCAAGTCGGCCCTTTTTTTCTTCCTGAGACTCTCTGGAAACGGGCAGGTTTTCCCCTCTCTGTCTCACCCCTGTGTTTCGACCAAAGCAAGGTCACCCCTCCCCTGAGCCCAGTGAGTTTTCTTCCCTAGGTCCCCTTTTTCCTCAGGACGTTCTTCCCCTCTCCTCCAAGGTCATTTACCTCCCGCCTGCTCTCCCCCTTTCACTTTACTACCGCTCCCTGATGGCAGATATTTCCCATTCTCCGCCCCTTTAGGATGCGGACGTCCATCTTTTTTGAAAGATTTTTTTCTCCTCCTTATTTTCTACCCGCCTTGCAAATAGCTTCCGTTGGTCAAAAGAATTTGAATTCAGTCCCCCCCACATTCTCTCCTTGCTTTTCCCGCGTGGCGGAACCCTGTGTACTGGTTTTCTTACTTTATAAAACGATCTTTCTTTTCCCATTGATTCCTCAAAGTTGAATGATTCGATATCTGTGGGTAATTTGGGATTTGTTGACCCCTTGAAAGTTTTGTTGACTACGTTCTGAGACCCTATTTGATTTTTTCTGGCAGCTTCTTTTTCAAGTTCCCCCTCCTATATTAGATGTTTCCCTACTCTTTTTTTTTCCCCTATATTTTACCTTCTGCTTCTAAGGATGCATGGTTCATTTTTTTCTCTTATTGAGGAGATCTCCCCCTCGTATGAGCCAACCTGTTGGTTGTCCGTCCCTCCGCCGGATGTTTTTTTCGCATACCCACCTGTGACTTTTTTCATCGAGTCTCATCGGAGACCCATTTGTTTTCTTTTGAGGATTGATTGAGGATGGGAGCTGCCGTTCTACTCTTTTTCCAGCTCTTTTGGCCAACCCTTCGTTGAATTTCATTTTGCCAGTGGCCTTATCCTATCTTTAGATGAGAACCGCTTTTCTTCCTAATACTTTCTTCCGGTCATCTTTCAAGAGTTCACCTTCATATGGATCCGTTTTCTATGTACCCACAAAGTGGGCATTACAGATAATCCTTCACCCTCCCATCTCATTCGTGATGCTCATTTCTTCGTTCAGGATTTTTTCTTTTCTTCCCACCTTACTCTTTCCCAATATGGGCCATGAATGGCCCCTTTCCCCTAGTTGGAAAGAGCCGACCCTCATTTTTCAGTTCCGGTCACGTAGCCCCTAGTTCCCTCCTTTGCAGAGGAATGGACTTTTACCTGCAGCCTGGTTTTTTTTTCTCCCCCTTTCCGGTCTTCCTTCTTTGCCATCTCGGGGAGCTGTTCGGCCAGCCTTCTCCCAACGGCTCGGTTTCCCCCCTTAAGTTTTTCCTGACACCACTTGGTATTGCTAACCCCCAGGTGTTTGACCCAACGGTTCCCTCTTTCCTTCTTCTTTGGGTCTTGGTTTCCCGGCGTGGGCCCTCCCAATTTCACTTTCCCCTTCCTTCCCAACCCTAGCCCCTTGCCGTTTATTTAGAGAGTTACCTCCTTTTTTGTGAGAGTACGCCCACCAACTGTCTATTGTGTTGAGATGTTCTCTTGAAGACGAAATGACCAACTTGGTGTCTGCCCCCCCTCCTCCCCCCCCAATCAGTCAAACGTTTCTCGAAGCACCCTCCCAGCGTAAGTTGGACCCAATCCTTTGGAGGGAACTGTCAGCTATCTCTTCCCCCTTTCGATTTTTCTAAGTTTTTTGGCTTCCAACACGAACCTCCTCTGGCCCCGCCTTGCCAGTTACTCTAGCTGACACTTCAAACACCTGAGTCCCCAATCCCCTTGAGCGGTGCGTCAGAGTGCCTCTTTTTCTTTCCAGATGGATATCCCCTATGTTCCGTGCCTGCTCTGCTTTCCCCTTTTGCCTCCTCATGAGCCCCTTGTTTCCATAAATCTCCCCTTTCGTCTCCCTTGATGAGGTTTGCCCCCCTTCTTTCATGAGCAAAGTTTCTGGGATTCCTCCCCTCCCTTCTCGTGGATCTCCGATTTCATCGGCATGTTCTCCTGCCTGAGGTCCCGATTTGCAGCACCGTTTCGCAGTTTCCCGCGTGAAAGAGAGGCCAACCACTGTCATGCTTTCCCCCTTCCCCCCACTCCTTTTTTTCCTTTTTGATGCACCCAGCTTGCTGCTTACTCCCCCCCAGTACCGGTGTTATCCAGCCTCTTTTTGAAATTTTGGTTTACAACAACATATTGTCTCTTCTGTCTTGTCTTTCCCCCCTTACTGAGCTGGGTCTGAAAGGTTCCTCACTATAAGCTCTTCCCCACTTTGGGGAAATTTCGTGGTCCCCCATTCCCGAGCCGGCCCCGCGTTTTCCAAGCTGAAAACCCGTAGTCACCTTATCCCCTATGGAGACTCTCTAGTAACCTTTCTGCCCCCACCAAGACAGGAGATCCGATCCCTTCCTCTATAGAGCCGCGAAAGCAGCTTGCCTAGCTTCAACTCCTCTGCCCCCCCTTTGGAGCTGTCAACACGTGAACCATCCCTGCCTCTGATCCTTTCCGAGTTGAAGGGTACTCGAATTTTTTTCCATTAGAGGTAAAGCCTTTTCCCCATTTTACAAAAACAAAGGGAAATTTCTTCAGAGTTTTGGTGTTTTTTTTCCCCTCTCGGCCCCTTCTCCCCTCCCCTTGGTTGTCGGCCTTCGTTCACCTTAACCTTTTCCCCCCCAGATGGCTTTACGGATCCTAGGGTGCCGGTTCTCCTTTCTTCTTGTCAAATGAGTCTTGAGTTGAACCGGGCTCCGAAGACTTTGCCTTGTACCGTAATCGGGTGACCCCTTGTCTCTATTTCGGGGTCCTTTTTCTTTGCTTACAAATTTGAGGCTACTGCCCCCCCCCTTCTTTAATAGGCGATATGATATTCCCTAGATTCTGAGAGTTTCCTTCTTTCTCCAATTCCCCGACTATTTCCCTTCCCCTTCTTTCCCCTCGGGAAATGCATCCCTTTCACTTAAAAATTTGACCCCCAGACCTCGTTTAGATGTCCGTTTCCCACTGCATCCCTACTTCTCCTATGAAGTAACCCCCAAACACAAGGTGGATAGTCTATGAAAAGACCTACCTCCCCCCAAATTTTTGATTACGAACTCTTCTCCAGTTCCCCCCTCTCTTCTCCGGTGCTGGATCAAACGAAGTTGACCCCTCCTCTCCTTCTTTGCCAGCGGTAATGACTTTTCTATGCTCCCCCCCCCCCCCCGACCCTTCCGTAGACTGCCCAGTTCCTCTCCCTTTTTTTTATTAATTTTCGAAACCACACCCCCCTTTCCTCCCTGTCCCCCTTTTTTCACCGACTTCATTTTCTTGCTATGTCATGTTCCCCCCCTCTCCCCCTCTTTTACCAGGCGCTTCCCCCCCCTTTCCCCGGTCTAAATTTTAGAACTCCGTGATGACACACCTTTTTTTCTTCCTCCCCTCCCTCTCTCTTCTCCTCGTTGTTTTGTTTTTCGAGCATATCCTGGCAGACCGCACCCCAGTGGTCCCTTCAAAAGTCATTTTGACTTGTTTCTTCCCCCCCACATTCGCGTAGACGCTTGGTCGCCTCTAGTTCCTGCGGCCCCCTCGAGCTTTTCCCCAAAGGGTTCCCCGACCCCACTTTTTCCCCATCGCGCCCTCCCCCCCTCACAGCGAAGGACACTCCCTGTGGCGTTAACGTTAAGAATATTCTCCTTTAACTTGACATACCGTCCGGGCTCCCCCTCCCCGTTCACATGATGCCCCCCCCGCGGACTTTTTAAGGTCCCCACTATTCTCTTTGTGGCCCTTTTCGTTGAAGCGTTTTGACCGAGGGACCTTCGATTTTATGTTAAAAGATTTGATTTACCAACTTTTCCCTTTTTGTCTTCTTTCGCTGGCGTTTCTTCCCCCCCCTTCATTGTGGCACGGTAGTTTCCAGTATTTGGTGCCTCCGGCTTCGCTGTCAGGAGTTGGGGGCCCTCAACCCTTTTTCCCCCAGGAAGTGATGTGCCTTCTCGCGGTCCCCCGCCTTGCATCCTTTGACACTGTTTGCGCCCAAATTAAAATTGCGCCACCTGCTCACCTGTGATATCTGCGCTATTCTATAGAACCTCTTTAATTTCCTAAACATAAGCTCAGTACAGGCACCAGCTCTACGTCTGTGGTACCCCCTTTTTTTTTCGAAACAATTCCGGTCCCCCCCTCAGTTCGACCAAGCATTCTTCCCATTAGGAGGATATTTACCTCATCATGCCCACATATGAGATCTCCATCAGAGGTTTGAAAGTTCGGCCCTCCCCCGAAGCGCGCGGAAGTTCGCCCGTTCCGTTGGTTTGGCATTCCCCTGGGACTGACCTATATCTTCAGGCCACAATGTCCGGGTAATCTTTCGGGTTTGGGGTCCATTTTCCTTTGCCGTTGACCGTCTCCCAGTGTTTGGGAGAGTGTAGCACCGCTCTTTTTGGCCTGCTCTTTACGCGATGATTTTCATAGGCCGGTTGTTGCCGCTCCTGTTTTTCCCCCTTTCCCCTGACTTCTCCGTCTGACTGGGCCTTTGTTCGTTTTCCAAAACCTTTGAATTCCTTTCCCGCCCCGTTCTGCGCCAAACGGGTTTTGTTTTCCTTTGATCCTTTCGAGCAGTTTACATCTGTGTCCTTCCTCTACTAGGTTTATCCGTTTCTATCCCCTCCTCCGAGGGATGATCCCGGGCTGACGAAGCGTCCTTTCGATTTTCTTCCTTCTTGGCAAACCTTCGTGCCTCCCTACTGACCTTTTGGGGCCTTTACCTTATGAGCTCTTTTTGGCCAAGTCCCTTCTCCTTTATGGAGGTCTTTCCCCTGCTCAAAACGGGTTTCTTTACTCCGGTTTCCCCCCCTCCCTCCTTTTCGTTATGCTCATTTCGTGTTTTTCCCCCTTAGATGTCCCAAGTTTCTCTTCAACTTGGAAAACTAGTTTCCTTTCCTCTCATCGCAAGCCTTACCCCCGAGCTTATCCCCTCTGCCTTCCTAGAAGGGAAGAGCCGGACCGTTCCTCGGGCCGTGTTGATAGAGTGGGATGTCACTATTATTCGTTCTTATGCATCGGTTTTTGGTCGAAAAATAATCTTGACAAAGGTTGGTTCTATTACTTCCGGTCCGGCTTGTCGTCCCCCCCCACCCTCTCCTGTTCGGGGGGCTTGTCAGACTTTTCTCTGCCTCCTTTTTTCCCTTCCTTTTTTTCGGATCCACAGTTTACTTTCGGGCTTTCGCCCCCCAATTAGACATGCCTTTTCCGGGGGTAATCTCCGTTGTGTGACTCTCTTTTTTGACCCCGGCCATTTGGGATTTTAGTGATGTTGTTTTTTTTTTTTATGAACTGGCTGCCCCCCCCACGCGAATGAAGCGGCTGCCGCCCGCCTTACTGACTGTTATTTTTTTCCCTACCAAGAACTTTTTTTTTTTAAACTTCAGCGAGATCCCCCGGCCTTTTGAGAATTTTTGTAGAACCTACTCCAGACAGCAGACGAATTCCGCGTTCCCCTCCCTCTTCAAGCACCATGGGAGGCCCCCCCCCTATCCCATTGTTAGAGGGAAGGATGAGAGAGGTTTTTTGGAGGTAACCGTTGGGCAACAGTTTGCTTTCCCCTCTTGCCCTCTTTCTCTCAATTGATCGAGAATCAAGAAAGACTGACCCCTATCAGGAGGCCTTGTGGAAAGTTGTACTGATCATTGGTGATGATTTCTCGCTTGTCTCCCCTATTTTCCCTTTCCGATTCTTGGCAAGCTCTTCTCTCCCCTAAGTACTTACCCTTTTCAAAAGGTGAAGTTTTTCCCCAAGAAGGCATGACGCGCCAGTTCCTTCCCTTATGAACCCCCCCCTCTTCTCCTCTTCCCTCCTAACCTCAATTTCTTTCATACTTTTTTCCTTTGCTTCCATATTGATGCCAACGTGCTTCCTTTGGTCGAATTGAATCCCTTTTGCTTCCCTTACGCCCCCAATGTTTCTCCTTTCTTCAGCGGCGTCTTTTGGGCAGTGCCCCCCTACTGTTTTTCCGATGACGCCTTTCCAGGGAATTTATGGCCCCACCCATTCCTTTCCGAGTCCGATATACGCGTCACTTTTTTTCCTGCTTTTCATGTTTCTCTCTTCAAAAAGCCGAGCTTTTAAAAAAAGACGTCACCACTTTTCCTAAATTTTTCCCAACACCGAATCGAGCGTCTACTTGTTTTTGGAATCTATTCCTATACCCTTAATTCTCTTGGTAAACAAAACCCCCGCGCTACCGGGCCAGGTTTTCCAGCCCAGATCCCTTTTGGTCGTTCAAACGGGACTTGGGCGTCCAGTTCTTCCCTAGAGGATAGTAGAAATCGACTCGTTTTCCTCCATTCTTCGCTGCGGTCCAGTTCCCCTGGTCCCCGAGATGAATCCGAAACTTTTTGATCGCTCCGTATCAAACTTTTTGTGTGCTCTTTCCTCCTTTCCCCCGAATTAGAGACGCTTTCTTTTAAGATCGGTCTGCATTACTCCCCCCCTTGATGAGGTGAGAGATGCTCAAGGACGCGTTCCTCGAATAGTCCCCCCCCTCCCCCCTGATTCGAGATACGATCTTAAAATTTTTTTTTCCCGGCCGTTCCAAAAAATGTTTTCTTCCGATCGGAAGAAGAACCGAAACTTTTTTTTTTAAAGGAATCTTCAGACGACTCCTCCGTTTCCCCGCGAGAAGAGGATTTCCCTTTAAGCCCCTGCAACTCCTCTCTACCTTCCTGAGTCGTCTTTTCGGTAAATGTCCAGCCGAAGCCTTGATGCAAAACGTTCGTTCTTGCGCACGCCAAAACCCCCCTTTCCTCTTTGTACGGCGTGTTGGCGGGACCCTTTAGCGTTGGGCCTTTGAAATTATGCGTCTAGAAATCGCCAGGTCATCCCTGATCCCCCCCCTCCCTTTCGCTCTAAACGCGTTGTCCTTTTTCCCAAATCTGAGACAATGAGAAGGCTTTCCTTCCCGAATATCTCTTTTGGTGTTGGATCGATCTATTGTCCTTCAAGACTTCCCCTCCCCCCCCTTTTCCTTCAATAAAAGTAACGTCGGGGAGGTTCTTTTTTCGCGTTAAGGTTGGCTCGATTTTATCTTTCTCTTTTCATAGACATCGGACGTCCCAAACAGTCCTCCTTCTTGCCCTTGTTTCGACTCTCCCGTGACTTGACTTGTCGATGCTATCACTCGCGCTTTTTCCTTTAGTACTCCGGGCTCTCTTCATACTCCCCCTCCCGAGTAGTGTTGAGAATATTCAGAGGGAAGGGGCTTCCTCGTCGGCGCTCTCGTTTTCTTTTTCGATGCCCCCTGTTGCCTGGTCTGTGCGACGGTGAGGCGACGTATGTTCTTTGGCCTGTCCCCTCCCTTGCGCTTCGCTTCTTAAAGAGCCTTTTTAAGCCCCACACTTTTTCTTTCCAGTCTGAGAATGAAGGATCCTGCTGTCGGGGAGAGCGTTGCTCTCTTCTTCTCCCGATTATTTAAGGAAGTCAGCACCGCCAACACGCACGCGCGACCGGAAGTATGCTTTAATTTCAGACACCCTTCACGAGTCGACGCAGCTTCTTGGTCCCTTTTCTTCACTTCTCACCGATCCCTAAGAAGACGGCGTTCTGTCAACTTTCTTTTAAGAGCCTAGCCTCCCATTATGAAATTTTTTCCACAAGGACCTCGCGCGTCTCTTTTATCCTCCCTTTTCTACATTGGGTTTGGATGACTGATACCCGTCCCTTATTCATCCAAATGCCAGACACATTCCTCCGGATTTTTCTTTTCCCTCTGGCGTGGAACGCGCAAGTTGGTCCGCTTTCTTTTATTTCCCTTCCCTCTATGCTGCTGGCCGGTCCTGAACGCGCATCGTTTGCCCCTTTCCTGGTGGACGGTTTTAAGACTCTAATCTTACTTGCTTTTTGCCCCCTATGTTCCTTGCCATCGTTCGACACTTGTGGTTGGGTGTTGCAAGTATTCAGTGGTCCCTTTTCCCCCTCAGTTAGTTTCCTTTCGGCTTTGAGCCTGTTTTTCCCCGCACTGTCCCTTTCTTTTAGAAGGCAGCTTGACGGTGAATCCCCTCTTTTCCATCGTTCACCTTCCTTTCTTGGAGGAGTTGGCTTCGATATGGTGGTTGTCGAAGACGGATCGTGGGCCCATGCGTCTTACCTTCTATCCCTCTCCAATTGGAGCTCTTCTCTTACCATCCTTCTAAATCCTTTGGACTCTGCTAACTTCCGGGAACGAACTCCGTGGATGATTTTACTTCCTTCTTCCTTTTCACCTCCCTCTTGTAGCCGCCCTCGGCCGAAGGAACTTTTTTTTGATCGTTTTTGCTTCGTGATTTCTCTTCGAACCGCATATTTGATATACTGTTCCCACGGCTTGATCAAACGTTTGTCCCTTCTTCCTAGTTTTCCTCTCCCGTTCTCGGGCTGTCCCCCCCCCAAGGTTTTTTTCTCTTCCAGGAAAATCACTTCTTTTCCTCCTCCTTCTTTTTCATCTTCCTCCCTTTTTTTTTTCTCAGAGTCTGACCCTTCTCTCTGAGTGAGTGTTCGCCCGATGGTCCACCTCCCTGAACAGCAATTCCTCCGATAGATCCTTTTGTGACTCTTCGGCCTTATAAGAACCTTCTTTGCGTTTCCCACGTCCCTCTCCCCCTTTTCTCCCATCCGAAGCGCGAGGAACGCTGATGCACGCAGCCCCCCCTTATTCCACTTTTCCCGAGTAAGATGGGAGTATTGGACGGGAGCTCCTTTCCCCTGTGCGACCGCTCCCCTTGTCTCTCCTTTCTCCCTTAATAACTCTCACGAAAGCGAGCTCCCGACCTTCCTCTTTGTCTTTTTTCCCATGGTGATGATGTCCTCCTGAGATCTCCTTCATCGGTCCGCGGAAGGATCCGTTCTCCACGCGTTTTCCCTGTCCCTCTCCCCCCTTTTTCCCCCAGGGAAGAGAATCTCAGAATGTTTCCTTCTTTCTTCCAAAGCCCGCGCTAACTTTCAGAACACTGAATTCTTTTCCAGATGCTTGCCCCCCAGCCTGTAAATGCCCCCTATTCTTTTCCTTCTCCCCGTTTCCCAACCACAGTTTGGTCGGCTTTTCTCGATGCAGGCCAACTTGAAGAGCGCAAAGGCATCGTCTTAAAGGGACCCCCTTCCTTCGCACCCCCGATACCGATTCCGAATCCTTCGGAAGTCTCCCTAAGACTCTCGCCCACCCATTTTTCCAGTCAGAGGTTCCCCCCTGATCGATCTGGATTAATTTTCCTTACCTGTTATTGAATGACCCAGGAGAGATTACGCATTCTCCAGGTCATCCAAACCTTTTCCTGGCGGTGACTCCTCTACTGTTTCAAGGGCGACTTTTACGGTTTCCTCGCTAGGTCCTCTCTTCTTTATACTCGCCGTAGTTAAATGCTTCCTCCCTTTTAGGCCTCCTCTGTAGAATAGGACCTTCGAGATTTCGTCAGAGTCGGTCGGTTTTTCTGGGCTTCTCTTTATACATACTCTCAATAGCTCTATTTCCTTTTTAGGAGTTCTTATCTCCCGACCTTTAGCGATTCACTTTCCCACGTAGGTTGAATACAGATAGCTTCGTTGTCCCAGTAGTAGCGATTCACCCCCTTCACAAACCCACGGTGGCTCACGGCACCCGATCCTCCCCCTTTTTCTTTCAAGACTCAGAGACACCGCAAAGGCAGCCATGAGCGAGGCCAGGTCTTCGGCTTTTTTTCCTTCATCCCCGAGGCGCTCGTCTTTAGCCCTTTCGACTTACATTTGTTTCACGCCCCGGTCTCAGCGTGTTGCTGCGTGGGCAATTGCGCCTGTGCAATGCGATCTCTTTCTCCCTCTCTGGGCAATACATCTCCGTCCTGCCCTGCTCCTGACTTTGTGACTTTGCCGTTCTTGCTACCTTTCATTTCTCCTGTTTTAGATATTAAGGGGATCGACCCCCGTGGTTTCTTCACTCACATTCCCAGGTCGTACGGAACACAATCGCAGTTCCTCTCCTCGGGGAGCTTCGGGGAGGCTACTCCCCAGATTAATTTTCAATTATACCGGGCGTGCAATTCTGCCCGCACAGCAGGTCCCTTTCCTCAGACTTTGGTGTTTCTCGTGCAGCAGTTTTTCACCCTCGCGCCGGACGTAGTCTCGCGTAACGTCTCCTTCCCTACTTTTTTCGCCCGCTGGACAGCTGGGCGTGGCCTGGGCTCCCAGCCTGCCTTTCGATTCCCGCTAGTCGTTCGTGCCCTCCCCCAGTGGTTGGGCTGGACCTTCCTTTTTTGTTTTCCCCGGGGTTTGACGTAATCTAGTGTTGATGCAAGCGTATCTCGTTCCCTGATTGAGTTCGACGTGGACTAGGAAATCCGTCCCTCCAAGTTTCTTCGTTTAACAGCTCCGTTTCGCGGAGGAATACCGCTATCTCTATTTTCCATTAAACAATCGAGCAAAGCCTTTCCCCCCGACGCTTTCCTTTTCGAAGTAGCTCCCTGAACTTCGATTTAGCTCGGTGTTGTTCCCGTCGTTCGCCATCCTTCTTTTTCCTCCCCAGACCCCGCATCTGGCCATTGTTTGCCTCTTTCACCGGAAGACGTGGCCGCCTTTTTTTTTTGCGTCCTGCACCTTCGGGCGTCCCGTTGTTTTTATTTCCCCTTTCTCCCTATTGCTTTCGATCCTCCTTCCTTTCCCTTTTCGAGGTGGGTCCTTTCCGTGGATCCCCCCGGTGTTTCGCGATTGATTGTGCACCAACACCTTCTGACGCGTACCGGTCTTTTGATCTTCTCAGCGTCCCCCCCCGATTTTTCCCTCCCCTCGAGTCCTTGGTGGGTAACGCCCGAGTTTTTTTTTTACGAGAATGCCGATATTTTACTTTTATCCTTCGTGGTCTTCTCTCATCTTCCCTTTTTTGTGGAGCGGTGAAGAACTTTTGTTATGTTAGAACCCTTCCCTGGGTTTCCCGGCAGCGTTCCTAGTGGACCCCTTTTGAGAGTGCCATTTTTTTTTCCTTGATCATTTCGCTCTGTCTTCCAGTGTCGGCGTCCCTATTTTTCAGTAATATCAATCGCGGCCCCAACTTTGGCCTCCTCCCCCCAATTGGAGCGGCAAACCTATCGTTTTTGCTTTCAGGCTCGTTTTCGCGATGCGGCAGCGCTGCACAGCTGTTCGTTTGACCCCGACCCCCCTCGCCCCCCGAATAAGACTCCCGAGTCGTCCGCGGGGGAAGTGGGCCCCCAAGACTGTCTTTTTTTTTCGCGTCCGCCTGCCTTCGTGCTGGGCCTTTTCAGCCTTCTCCACCTCGGGTCTATTGCTTCCGTTTCGACCCCCCCTTTTTTTCCAACTGTGGTGGAATTCGCGGGGCTGTCATGGTGGGAGTTTCCCTCCCCCTTGAGCGGCCTTCCCTCCCCCTTCGACCTTCCTTTGGTGTCCATCCTCTCCTCCGTTGTTTGTTGTTTTTCTCTTTTAACCCCCGCAAAAGGGTTCTCATTGTGTTTCTTTGTTCTTGCCGACGGAATCCCCTCACCGGACCCAGCCCGAACGCTGATTATCTGCACTAGCCATCGCCCCTATAAGTTGAGGCGGGTTAGTCCCCTTCTTTCCCCGCCTTTTTTGATCGGATTTTTGAACACGCCGCCTGCGGTCAGCTCTTAATTGGCTCAGAGCCCCCCCTCTCAAAGGCCTTTCAGAGGCCAAGCGTAAGCGGGCGCCGTGCTTGTTCTCCACTTTGTGCCACGTGCCCAGCAGCGTTGGCAGCGCATTTTTCTCTTTTTTTTTAAGGAAGGGGTTTTTTCAGACGGCCTTTCCTTGGCCCGCTTCATTCCTGCACCTTTGGTGCTGATTCTCGGCTGAGTACCTCCCTCTCAGATGACCCCCCCCCTCTTTCCCGTCGGACAACCGCTTCTTCGGTGTTTGCAGAGTCTTACGATTTTTTCAGCTCTGCACTTTGTCGGTCGAACAGCGTCGCCTGCGCACCCCCTTTTTCCTCACGCCAGTTCTAAAGACAGCTGATCTGCAGAGATATGTATGCTTTTCCACTTCGCGTCAACCCCTCTCCGTGCGGTCCTCTGCTCTTTCACCCGGTCCCTGAAAACTTCAAGGTCTGGACAGTTTCGGTATCGCCCCCCTGCAGGTTCCTCACCTCCCGCGTTTTCGTTATTTCCGCGGGGTTGTTTTTTTTTGTTTTTTTTTTGGCCTCACAATACATCGCCTCCTCTCCCACCAGTAAAGCCCCTTCATCCGTAGAGTCTAGGCGGATTGGGTCTTTTTCCCTAAAGGAACTCGTTCCCAGGGTTCCCTCCCCCCCTTTGCCACCGAGTTGCCGTCACGGGCGCCTGTTTTTCGAGGCCTTTTTTCCACTTTTCTGTTTTCCCGTGGATGGCTTGCGGGTGAGCCTTTGGTTCACTCGTACTTCCCGCTTGGTTCAGTTTTTTTTTAGAAACTGGCCGCATACTTCGCGGCTCCGATTCGCGGGCCGGGTCCCACTGTTGGAGTGCTATTCAGGCTAATCGCCTCTGTCTATTCCGCGGACGGCTTCGAGTCTGACCTCTTAACGAGTTTTTTTTTCCTTCCCTACGGGCAACCATCTGTTCGTCCAGTCCTTCCGGTAAGACGATTTACCCCCTCACGTCTCGATTGCACAAACACGGTTTTATCATCAATTGACAAACCCCCTATGGTACAGTCATTCCCCCAGTGGAATCTCCCTGGATTAAACGAAAGGCCCAAACTTTTCCGGGAGTTTCTGTCGGAAGTTTGCTGAAGTACCATTAGCTTCTATTACTCTTCATCCCTAAACCACACGTTCGATTTCGAATGAATTCCCTCGCTTTTTTTTTATTGCTGCCCACCGGCTTTGATCCGTTTTCCAGCTTGTTCCACTATCGGCGCCTCGTCTTTGACGGCACCGCCCTTTATTGTTGAAGAAAACAATACAGTTGGCCTTTTCTTGCCTATCCTTTGTCTCG
>Ga0179593_1329529_pt1 | contig 17433 bp, 17 predicted proteins | sample CZODoug2_1_08_16_FD_185931 | JGI IMG/M metagenome (GOLD analysis project Ga0179593, IMG submission 185931) | Vadose zone soil fungal communities from Angelo Coast Range Reserve, California, USA - CZODoug2_1_08_16fungal (PacBio error correction) | ecosystem: Environmental > Terrestrial > Soil >... | reverse complement strand
CATATTCTCTTCCCTTTCTTAGATTCTTGCACGGCCTAGTTTATAGGCCCAACGCTTTACTTTCCATCTAAGGGGTGTTCGATTTTTTTGAGTGAATGACTACAACCCCCGGTTTTTCTTCTCCCCTTTTCCGATAATCCGTCAGGATGGCGGGCTCTGAAATTTTTAGACCAACCTTACGCTTTTCGAAGCCTTTTTGCCCGTCCCTCAGTCCCGTAACCCACCCCCCAAACTTTGTCCAGCTTTCCTTCCCTTTGCCGAAAGCGGGCTATGCTACCAGTTTAAATACCTCTTCCTTATTCTCCACGGCAAAGTCTCTTTTCAAGCAGGGATTCTTTTTTAGTGTGAACCTTTTCCTTGTTTTTCTCCTGCACGCGGATGAACGGTGCCGTTTCTCCAAGGGGGTAAGATTTTCGTTTGATCTCTTTCCCTCCTTTGGTTCCCGAAGTCTTCCACTTCTTGTGCGCGGGTTAAAGTTATACTCACCCACTTTCCCCTGGGGATTACGTCGGCTGTCCCGCATCCGGACATATGTTGCCCCCCCTGACCTCGACTTTGACTCATAGGCGAGGTTTCATCCCTAACCAAACTTCTGGTTGTATGGAGGGTGTCGGAAAAACATTTTTTGGGTGCTCCTCTCCTTACTGACATTCCGTCCCTTTCCCGACATCTTTGATTTTTGAGATCTTCATCCTTTCCCAGTCGTCCCCCTTGATCCCATAGGTCCCAGCCACAGTCCATTGTTTTGTTCGTTCAGCTTCCTTTTTTTCGTTTTTGATAATCTCTTGCTCGTTTTGCCGAGGTTACCTCTCTTCCCCCCATTGTTTTAAGTCCACAGGATTAACACTTTTTTTGGCCATCTTTTCTTTCCCTGCTGAGCCATAACACCACTTCCCTCCCCACTCGGTTACAATGAAGGCTGGTGCTGACAAGTTCTGCTCCTTTCGACGCATTGAAGAGCACGTCCGTTCTTTTTCCTTTTGTGGGATCAGCCCTTTGCGAATATTTCCTTCCCACTCCCCAATCCACCGCCATCCCCTCGTATGACTTTTCCTCACCTCTGTCGTCCCCCCTCCGCGGATGATGAGAGCTCTATCCTATCGATGTTTGGCACCGAGTTTTGTTGATCCCTTCTTTCTTCGTGCCTGCACCTCGGTAACGCCCCCCTACCTTTTCGTCGTTTACTAGGCTTTCAAGACCGTAACCCAACCTCCCCGGTCGCGAAGTTAGTTTTGGAGTCCTTTACATCCGCATTGCGCCTCAGCCTCCCCCCGTCACTTTTGAGTTCCCCCTTGAGCGAATAATAGAGTGTTTTCCCTCGCCCGATCTAATTGTTTTTTGCTCCCTTACGGATTTTTTGAATTGTTTTCCCGGTTCTACAGTGACCTTGACGATGGCACATTCGTTTTTTTCCCCCTTCCTCTTTCCTGGTTGCAAAAATAATTATTCCCAATTCGGACTTTCCTGCCTAGGTATTGAATCCTTCCGCAGTGTGCCCGTCAGCGACTTCGCGGATCAACCTCTTGACCTGACCCATGTTTAGACTTCCTCCTGGCTGGTTTTATTTCTATTCCTCATCATTTTTTGATAGTCTCTTTACAGCCAAACCCACCGCCCCTTTCCCCTACTTCAAATCCCTTTCCCCCCCTTTTCCTGCCTACGAAGTAGCTTTTTCTGCCGTCTCCTTCTGCCAACGTACTACCTCCGGCTGCAGCCCTTGGCCCTCCTCTAAGGCACAACGCCCGCTTTTAATTTGGACCTCCTCCTCCTACGGCACGTTTTTTCCCTAGGGTCTCACATTTAACTATTCCCCATCCTTCCGGTAGCAGGACTTTTATGATTCTCCACCCCTCTATTAGCGCCAGTGGCCCCTCTGCTTTTCTCCAGTGTAGAGCGTTTATGTCGCCCGGTTGGTGGTTGACCGACCGCAGCCTTAGGTCGTCTCGCTTCTGCGTTTTTTTTCGTCTTCACGTCTCCTCCCCAAGCTTGTTTTTATTTTGTGGTCGTTCCCATTTTCAATAAGATATTTTTTCCACCTCCCTCTTGCAGCCATTCTTCCCGTAAGGTTTCACTGAGTTTCGTCCCCTTTCCGGCCCTTTTTTGTTTCCACTTAATACGATTGCTGTCTTTTTTTTGATTTTATTTTTTACATTTCCCTATTTATCCCATGCAAAGCTTTCCAAGTCAACCACTCATCCCCCTTCTTTGTGGAAGTGATCTGGAGTTTTTGCCTTGAGGCATCCCTTTTTTCACCCCCTCATGTCGAACCGGTCCCTGTATTTGGTAGTTTTTGTGTTATGTTTTAGAATTAATGACCTCCAGATTTTACCTTCCTGCCCTCCACTTTCTTATATTGATGGTTTTCTTACCCCACCCTTTTTTGCCTTGCTTTAGTTCCCTAGGCCCCCCCCACTCTCACTGCCAATTATTGTCTTCCCCATTGCTGCCCCATACGATGCCGAAATAAGCTCCTTTTGACTGTGGTTGACTCTTTTACTACTTTGGCCAGTGATTTTTCTCCTATCTGCCTATGTCGTTGACCTTGTACGGAATTTAGTAGGAGATACGCCTGAGATTTTAGCCCATGGTTTTTTCTCAGCACCCTAGCCACCAGAGTTTGGTACCTGAGGTTCTGCACAGAATCCTTTTACATTTCGCAGCGTCGTTTCGGCAGGATTATTTTGCGAGTGACAGATTTTATTGTAAGTTTCCGAGTTCCCCCCTCTTTTGAGAAAGTTCAATTGTTTTTCAACTTAGACACTCAAGCTGACAGCACCTTTGGCTGACCTTCGTTCCCTTGCCGCAGGACTACAGAACACGTCTGCAGCCCCTCCCCCCGTTATAGAGGCTTACTTTTGAAAAGAGACCCTACTTTTGTTGCCTGCTCAACCGATTACCATCATCCGTCTGCCCGTTCTTTCCCCCTAGCGTGTGGACCCTCTCCCTATTTACTTTCGGGGTCCATATCCGCGGTTGGGCATTCGTTCCCTCGGGGCGAGTTGGTGTTGGTGGTTGTTTGGACTTTCCAACTGTGCGTAAAACCCCCTGTGACGTCCTTTTCTCCCTTTTTAAAATTGCTCGGAGCTCTTGCACCGCATTATCCTTTACCACCCGTTTTTCTCTCCGTCCCAATGTCGGAGCCGTATATAAACATCCCCCCCCCCCCCCCTTTTCCCCAACTTCAAGTATAGTGGATATCCCCCTTTCGCGACGTTTGATAGTCGTTTCTTCTCTTCTTCCTCCTTTCACTCCTCTCCGTGTTTTTTTTTTCTCATATACCATAATGTCAGCTTCGAGCCGGCTTCTCGACCCCTTTCCCCCGCTAAGGTTGGTCTTCGGTATGTCCGGCCTCCGTCCCATTGTTTTTTTAATTTTTCCCATACACACTTGTCCCGTTGCAAGCCCTTCCCGCGGCGGACAGCCTGGACGTTCCCAATTCAGTTCCACATTTTTTTTTCGGAATATTGTTTCCACCACATGGAAGGAACGGCCCAAACCCCCCCAACTTCCCAGCGGTATTCGTGCACCGCTTTCGCTTTTTACCCTTTTTTTTTTCCCCTTTGAAAATTTCTGCTGCTTATACCCACAAAATGGCGGCGCAGATTTGACGGTTTTTGGCCTTCTGGTTAGATTTTGACCCCCTCTTTCATGTTCCTATTGATGACAGGTTTTTTGACCCAGGGGCTTCGTGGTTCCGGGGATCTTTCTCTTTGCCTTCTTGTAATTCTCTTTCCTCCCCACACCGCTACTTTTTTAATGCGACCTTCAACCATGAGACCTTTGTTTCACTTTTGGTGAGGGGTTTTCCTTTCCCCCATCTTATCCCTCCTCCCCCCATCATCGCCGAACTCGCCCGGGCAGGATCAGGCGTATGGTCGAACTCCAACCCTTCTGTGACTAGGATGGCTGCTAAAAAAAACATCCCCGGTCGGGGCCGTCCTTTCCCCCTGACTCACCAATGCCGACAATCCACCGGACCCCATCGCGCGAGTATGCACTCAATTCCAAGATCCCCCATTTCGTGACAACGAGTCATCCACGTCAACTATGGTTCTTTAGATTATTGAGTCGAACATTCTTTTCCTTTTCTTGAGCGTTGGGCCCGGTTCCGGAATTTGCCACTGGTGTCTGCAACCCCCAAGGATTAAGCATCTTGCCGGGGAATCATGTTTCATTTTTTTCGCCCACATACCACCACCCCACTCTCCTACCCAAATATGCTTTGACACATGAGCTTGTTTGTTTTGACCCTGAGTCTTCATTTCCACGCCTTCGAAGGTTTCGTCCCTTTGTTGCTGTTTGTTCGGTTGTTCTTTCTTTTCCCCCCCTCAATAGGGAATTTCCAGAACCCCTTTTTTCTAGTTTTATGAAGTTGGGACTCCCCCCCAAGCGGCACGGCTCCTGGAAACGGATGCGTATATTTCCCTTAGACCCCCTTTTTTCAATGAGTCTGGTTTATACCCAGTCTGAGGTATGAAAAATTTGTACTCCCGAAAATCCAACCTTTTAGTGCTTGAACCCCTTTTGAAGGGGTTGTTTTTTTGCGGTCCCTCTTCCCCATCCAAAACTCAACGATTCGGTGAGGGGAGTCTTCCTTTCAGTCATTTTGCCATCCCTCAGCCTCCCACCTTGATCCCTAGGTTTTTCTGAGCGCCTAAATTTTTAGCTCCCCCCTTAAAAGCGGCCCCCGGGGGGGGGGGTGGTTTTTCTCTATTCCCCTCGGTGATTTTCCTTAGATTCCCAATTCGAGTTACCTTTCCTTCTTTCCGGGTCTCGTTCCTTTTCAATAGGTATTTTTTTATTCTTGCTAGAATTCGCCGTTTTAAGCGTTGATCCCTGACCATTGGACCCTTTCTCCCTTTTGGAGAATAGTCCCCATGGCTTGGTGGGGCTTTTCATCCTCCTCTTTCCCTATGTTTTTGTAGAGCCTTTTTTCCAGCACCCCCAAGATTCGATTCGCCCATAGTCCAGTGGTTCCTTCAGTATTTCTGCCGCGAATTCTGCCCTCAATACATTGCCGCTGTCCGCCTGGAACAGCTTTTGAATGTTCCTTCCTACGGAAGGTACCTCCTCCTCTCGGCCCCTTCACTTTTAGATTACCTCGAATGGGTGTGTTTTTCCGGGTGGTTGCCGACTGTGGCAGATTTTTTCTTGCCCGTTTGGAAACCAATCTATCTTACCTCCCGTGGCCCTCAGGTGATCATTTTTGGGATAGTGCTGAGGGAGGCGCAATTACTTATGGGCGGACTCCCCCCCCCTCCGTCTTCGGGTTTTGAGTTTTCCTGTTTGATTTTTGTCCTCCTCACACTCTTTTGGATTTTCTTTGCGGGAACCGTTTGCTTGTACAGATTCCTGGATCACCTTTCCTTCATCGTATCGTACTGGCCTCTAAGTTTCTATCTCCGTCTTTCCTTCCCTTTTCTTTTGGAGCCCTTCATAATTTTACTTTCTGGCTTTTTTTTCTTTCTGTCATTCCCTAGTTCGCTTTTTAAGCACCTGGCACTCCCACATAAGAAAAGCGGACCCTTGGCCTTTTGGAAATTCTCCCTCCCCTTTCCGTCACCCGTTCATGGTCGCAACAGGGTACGATAGGAGAGTTGTGGTTTGAGGGGGTCTCATAATGACATCAAGATTTCTCGGCAAAGCCTTTTCCCTCCTTGGGAATGCAAACAACGTTTACGCTTGGAACCCTTTCCCCTCCAATTCGTAATTATCCTGTCAGAGTGATCCCGCTGACAACGAACCATTGCTCGACCTAGTGGCTGGGCCTCTTTCACTCCTTGGACGTCTTTTGGTAACTTTTTTTCTGCTCTGCTCGCGAAGTATTGTCGGTGACCTTTCTTTCATACGGAGCTTACACTGCGATATTCTGTTACATCCATCCTAGTCCACAGTCCTTGTTTCTCTGGTCCGTTCCCCCGCTTTGAACGTTTTTGCGATTCGTTCCTCTTTTCTTTTTCCCCTCGATCTCTTATTTCTGATTCGTCTCCTAGTAACAACACGTTTGATGACACCCTTTTTTTGCTCTCACTCCTCCCCGAAAGAGGGAAGCCGTGGCCTCCTTTCCCTAAATTCTTCCCTCCCCTTTCAAACGGATGGCCGCCTGCACCGTTCGCGGGCTTCGTACGAACCGGTTCCCTTGTCCAATATAACCTGAGAAACGAATCCGTCTTTTCGGCCGCCCGCCTTTGCGTTGGATAATACAGTTCATATTTCTTTGGGTCCTCTAGCGTTTTTTTCCCTCGGCCCCAGCTTTGCGTCGTGTTGTTGGTTTCCTTACTTTTTTTGCTTTTTAAAATGCTTTTTCAAACCCACCTTTTTTCCCGTAATTGTTTCTACGTTTCCCTGATTACGACATGATCGGTTGGCCTTCTTTTCAATGATTCCGTTTGAAAACCCTTGGTTGTAGATTTCCTTTACCTCTTCCCTCCTGCCTGTGCATGTTTCCCCCCCCCTCGTCTTTTTTGAACGTCTTTCGTTGGCTAGAACCCCCATAGATTGTTTCGAGCTAAGCTCTAGTTCTTATCTTTTTTTTTTGTGTTGTCCTTAGAGATAATTTACTAGACTCTTCTTGTCGCTATTGCTCGTTGTTCCCGCCAATTTTTCTTTTCATCTCCTTGTGGTCTCGCGGCTCTTAGGCTCCGCATGAGTCCCGGCCCCCTCCAACCCCCTTTTTCCTGATAATTTTCATCTCCATCGATCTGGTCCTGGTCTCCCAGTTGTTTTCAACTGCCAGAAAAACGTCACCTTTTTTTTCGACGCAGTTGGATGTGAACCGCCCTGTTTGAACTTCCCAAACCCCCCACCTCGCCCGTCCCTTTCCTTTTCTGAAGTCAACGTTATAGCTCCCCCTCCCCTCCGATGGCGCTGGATTCCCCAAACTCCACTGCGCGTAGTTCCTTCTTTCTGTTTCCCTTCTTGGGGACCCCATCGGTCCGTTCGTACTCCCGCTTCGTTAACGGTTGTTGGACACTTTTCTTCCCCTTTGTTTTCCCGGGATTTTCGTCATTACGTTAGGGAACGCCGTTTTTCTCCCACTGCGTCCCGCTTTCTGCGGAAAGTGACCTCAACCCGGCCCCTTTTCTCCCGTGGGTGCTTCCTGCGTTTTTCCCCCGTATCTCTTTTTTTTTTTAAAGTCCAGCTCGAATCGCCGCGGTCGACGGATCCGTTCTCTTGTAGGTCTTTTTACCAAACTTTTGGTGCCCGTGGCTGAGCAACCCCCCTTGTCGCATGGACGACTTAACGCTCCTTTTCCCCTCCCCAAGCTGACAAGGACCGAATCTTTTTTCCGCTTGCAGAGACGAAATTTCCGTTCATAGTAAAAGTTAGTCCCAATTTCTTACATCCCCACTCAAAACGGTCTCTTCTCCTTTCGCGTGCAAGCGGACGGCTCCTTGCGCCGTTTGGCTGATTCTGCCTCTTTCAATTTTTGGCCCGAACCACATCCGGATTATAAGAAACTTCGTTAGCGGTATATTTCTTTGAGTGATGAAACCACCCTTCCTACCGTCTGGTTCGACGAGCGGGGACCCCCTTGAACCCTTTGGCGGCTCATTTCGCCCCTCCCCTTCTTCGACAGAGCCTTTGTGGTAATTTCTTTGTGTGTCAGTTTTCGCTTTTCATTTTCGAAATATGGTTCACAGACTCCCCGCCATCCCTTGTTGCATGCGGATCCCCACGGCGGCGGCGCTCTTCTGCGAGCGCGGTGTTTTTTTTGTGGGGGGGGTTGGGATCTTTTACCACACTGGCTGTTGACGCCCATTTTGGTGCCGTATTCTATGAGTTGCCGTCCCCCCCATGAGTTTTTTCTCCCGCACCCTTAGCACATAGGCGGTATGGAATTCAAATCCAAATATCCCACGACGCCGTGAAGGCGGGCGTCTCCCCTTACTCATTGCGCTTTCCCCCCCTCGCCTCTCACCTTCGCGCGGCCACTTTTCTTAAGATTGTTTTTCCTCTGACAATCGAGCTGACCCATTTTTTCGGACTCTGCAGTTACGAGGTGAATTTCTTCCTAGGCCCTTGCCGATTGACCCCAGTACTTGAACCGTTGTTACTTTCCACCCATGCTTCCAGGCGTTTTCCTTCATTTGGTTTCTGTTTTTTTTTCAATTTTCGCCGTTTTTGACGCGACTTCCGAGGCCTGCCCCCTTGGCCCGGAAATGTTCTGCTTAATCGGCCTTTTTTTGGGGTTTTGCTTTTACCTCTTTACTCTCCTCCTTTTTTTGTTGTTTAGCTGATTAAAAGCAAACCTCAAGTGATAGAAAAATTTCCTTTCAAAGGGTGCCTTCCTTCTCAATTTTTTCTGCCGGTCTGCCCACTACATGCCTCAGTCCTTTTCTATATTTTGCTTTCCCCCTGGACTACTTAAGGGACCCAATTTGGATCCCTTTTATTGCTCCTTTTCCCTCTAATCTCCGGTTAGTTCCCTCCCTTTTTGCGATATAACCCTTACTTAGCGCGTCCTCCGCGTTAACTTTGTTTCCGGCTTGCTGCTGAGTGCGCCAATTAGTTGGCGATATTTTTTCTTCCATTCAGTCTTGGGTTCGAGTTGTGGCTTTAGTTCTTGACCTCTATCCTCGCCACCTTGTTTTGCTTTTCCGGGGCGCCCTCTTGGAGTTTTCCTGGTTCACCTCTTGCAGCCAGTATCGTAAGGGACCCCAGAGCGCCCTTGATATCGTTACGCTGAATTTTTTGGAGTTAACTTTCTAACCCTCTTTTTTCGTTTGTATGTCTTTGCCCTTTGAATGTCTTCACACACCACTTAAGCGGGACTTTCTTCTTCGAATGCTTGTTCCCTGTCTCTCAATGTCAGGAAAAGATGAATGTAGTAAAAAGTCACTCATTTGTTAGGAGTGGGTTTTGTGGATAGAATTCCTACCGCGACAGAAGATATCTTGATGAGTGGCATCAAAAACCTTTCGATTCACATTTTAAACTCTTCACCCCCACGATCACGCTCACATTCTGTCTCGCTGTCAACAAGCTGACCCCTAAAACGCCGACCCGAGAAGTGTCCTTTTACTCAATTACGTTCTTGTCCCTGAGTGCGTCGCACCTTCTTTCGGTGGTTTTTTTTATTTTGGGTCCCTTTGTCTTTTTTTTGGAAGCTGAGCTTACGCAATCTCCGAAGCCCCGATTTTTCAGCAATCCTAGTCCTAATTTGTGGTCGAGGGTTCCCATCGTGATTCCTTAGACGAGGCTCTTTGGCGACCTAGTTGTATAGATCATATTTATGATTCCTTTTGCGTTAATCACCCCTTCTCCCAGTGCGTCCCATTCCCAGTGGGCCCTTCCACCTTCGTTCTGACTCTGCCGAACTTTGAAACATTCTTCCAGTAAAACCATCACAGTTTCATTCCTGTTTGATTTTCTACCGTTACGATTTCCCCAGCCCCTCATTTCAGTCTGCGTTCCGCCTCATTTGCGTTTTCTACTCCAGAGCCCAACCTTTTGGGTCACGATCGCGTTTGGCGGGTCGATTCCCGCCGGACCGCTGGGCCCGAGGTTGTTTGGGACGTTATGTTCTTTGCTTCCGACCCACAAAGTGTCCGTATTTTGCGACGTCCCATCGCTTTCCATTCCTCTCGGATTGCTTCTGCAACCTATTATACTCAAACCGTGGGTTTCTCTTTCCGTGTCCTTTCGCCCTATCCTCGAGACCCCACTGTTTGAAAGTTACCGTTGGCTTCCCAAACTAGCCGTGCGCCGACTTCCTTGCTCCCCTTTTTAAACTACTCCTTTTTTCGATCCAGAATAGCCTAGGAGTCGCGACACGGCTAGTTTTCTCTCCAACGCTAGCCTTTCCCTGTCAGGGGGTTCTATCGGGTCTGAGCAAGTTTTCCACCCCGGTCTTCTTCTCGGTCCGCTCCCATTCCAGGTGGCGGTCAGCGAGTGTTTCCCTTATCAAAACAGCGCACATTTTTGTTTTGCAGCATTTTAACCCACCGCCTTTGGCCCCACCCCTTTTGGCCCTGGCCTTTGACCCTCTTCCGCGCCCCCTCCGAAAGAGGCTTAGTTTCACACGCAACTTTCCCTTTTTCAAATGCACTTCGATGCTGGGCCTTTGTTAGCTGGGCCCATCTTCTTTCTTGGATGACCTTGCTCACGTGGGCTTTATCTTTTTATTATCGAGTTCATTTCCGGTTAACTCCGTTTCCCATTGTGGCGTTCCCCTCTTCCCTTACATGAGTCAACTTCTTCCCTTTGCTGATTACTCTTCGCCTATATTTCTGCTTTTTTCTCCAAATAATCGACTCCTGTCGACGGACATGCGATTTCTTTCCCCCGACCCCACCAACTCTTTTGAGGATGCTTTAGAAAACCCCTTCGTTCTCTTTGAGGGCGTCAGTCGAATTCCTTTCACCATTGCTACCCGTTCTCGGGCGATTTTCATAGCCGCCACTCCTTCCCAATCCCCACTTTGGAGTAAACTTCCCAGACTCCACGCTTTGGAGTGGTCTTTTTTGCGTGATACTCCCTCGACCAGGAGAACTCCTCTTGATCGTTTTTCCTCGGTTTACTGTTCTACCCGGTTTTGATGACAACCAAGGGATACTCAACTTCTCCGCGGGACCTCTTGCTGTCTTTTCAAACCCATTAAACACAATCAAACTAGCGGGGCCACGTTTCCTCCCCCCCCTGAAGCGGTTTTGTCCTTACCCCACAGTGTTTTTTCTTCCTATCCCAAGAGAAAGTCAGGATTTCTCAGGTTCGGGAGCTTTCTGTGATTTCCAATATTTGGCCTCAAAAGTCCCACCTTTCCACTCATCTTATTAAGGTGGATCCCCCAAGGGCCGTCGCCTTCCCCTTGACTAGGACTCCGATACTGGCTCCCAGTTTTTTTTTTCTCCATTTCTTGTTGAAGGTTGGAAAGAGGTGAACTCCCCGAAAATACCAAAGATTCTTTGTAATAGGATTTACAATAACTCAATCCAACCTTCTCTCATCGAAAGCCTATCGTTGCGTCAAGTTCCTTTTTCATATAATATCACACCCTGGATTACTGGAAGGGACCTTCTGCTAACTCCTCTTTTATACGAAATTCGAATCTCCCGTTCGAATACTTACTTATTCTATCTCCGATTTATTGCTTCACCCGATTCAGGGGCCTTCCAAAAATATGCCTTCTCGGCCAAGAAGGTCTGGTTTAGCCTTTTTTCCTTAGAAGATACGCTTCATCGCTCCTTGCCCCCCCCCTTGGTGGTCATTTTTGACTCTTCTGTTGATTGGTCCTTTTAATCCTCCCCCTTTTTTGTTTAGTGCTTTTCTCATTAAATTCCACAAAACTCCATTTCTTCTCAACATTCCTTCCCCTGGTCCGCCCCCGATCTTTCGGCCTGATTCAATTCCCCCAGACGCCGCTGAAGCCATTTTTTTTCCCTTCCCGAAGACGTCAAGTTGACCTTCCCTTTCTCCGGCAAGCTTCCTCTTCGGAATTACCCTCGCCTCGTCCGGTGGGAAGATTTCAGTTGCTCCCAATCTATAGCGCTACCAGGGTCCAGTTCTCCAGTTGGTTCTCGTTATGAGGTCGGCCCCCTTATTTTCTGAGCCCAACCTCAGACTTAGTGCAGTCCTATTATTCTAGTTTTCTTCGTTCTTATTAGCTCAGCGGGTTTGCTTGGGCGTTAACCTTGGGCACACCTCCCGGCACCGACTCATCCAGTTCTCTCCTTGACTTTCGCCCGTTTGGCCGCTGTTCACCGATTGATTTTTTTTTTTTGCCCTTAGCAAATGAAAGTCCAATGCACAAACTTAAGCCCCCCGCGCTGTCTTTCTCTTCTAAGTCGGTGCCATTCAGGCCCCCGCTTCCGTCGAACATTTCCTTATCTTGGTGTGGTTTCCTTTGGTTAATTTCTGTACATAACAGCTTACCGCTTCCAATCCATGGTAATTTTCGGTTTCCTTTCCCCCCCCTTTTCCCTTTCCTGTCACTAGGCCCTTTCCTCGCGCATTCGCTAAAATCATTTCCCCTCACCTCGAAGGTAAGTTTGAAGTTGGTTGGACTCTTTCCATGGTCCCGGTCGTTTTCGGAGTGATTCTCTTACCTCTGATGGATTTCTTTTCCCTTCTCCTTTTTGGTTTCCACCTACTTTTTGGATTGATCCAACCTTGATGGTTTTCTAATCCATCTATTCCACCACTCCTTTGGGTTCTCCATCGCTGATCCAGCCTTCCCCGGCGGTCAGATTCTTTTCTCTCTTTTTCAGATCTGTTCGTGCCTTTCTTCATTCCCATTTTCCCCTTTTCAGGTTATAAATTACCGAACTAGTCGGTTAACTCCTGTCTCCCTCGTTCCCTTGAATTCTTTCCTCATACCTTACCTCGCACACTTTTGATGGCAATCCCTTTTCACCTTTCCTTTTCAGTTTTGCCCTCACGGAAACTCCTTTCCCCTCTAACCTCTTCCCCCCCGAATCGCGCCGACGTGGTTTACTCCTATTCCATCTTTGTAGCTATCGCTTTTCCCCTGGCACTGCTTCCTTTCTTGGAGATTTGGGTTGTGGGCCGTTCTTTGGCTTTCACCTCTTCCTCACAAACCTTCTCATTTTTTTAAGTTTCCCATGGACATCATGATCTGCTTGCTCTACTCTCAGGCACCCCTTTTTTTGTAGATTTCCTTCCCCCCAGTGACGAGCCCGGCCTTTTCCCCCCAACCTTCGTTTTGACCAAGTATATCGTTTTCTTCGAACCACCCTCTTTCCTCGCCCCGCTAAGTCTCCTTAATCTCCGTTTTTTTGTGAGTGAGATAACTCTCCCTTTATCGTCTTAGTTTTTCTATCCCACGACTGAATCCCTTCATAACGGGTTCTCGCTGGATAGTTCGTTATTCATTGAGTCACCCTTCCTCTTAAACACCCCCGGTTTTTGATAATCGTCCCTAGCCAATTTTGGTACATTCCGTCCTTTTCGTCGCACTTCCTTCCACTTTTTTAGAAGCGTTTTCCCTCCCCTGGACGGCCCCCAAGACCCCCCCAATCCTCCCCAGCGGTCCTTCCTATTTTCCCCTTCCCTTTCCTACGACCAACCAGAACAGCGATGCGCTGTTCCCCCCCTCCCCTTCGTCTGCAACTGACAGAGGTAGATTTTCGGTAGATTTTAACACCCGTAGTTCGTACGTCCCTAGGTGTCCCGGTTCTCCCACCTTTGTTCTTCCTCTTTTTTTTTTTTCCTCCTTCAGTTTGGTCTCAGCTCCCGCTCGGGGAAAGTTCCCCTTCCCCCCTGCTCCCTTTTTTGAACGGTGTCATTACGCTGTCCGTCCTCCCAAATTCTGCAGCACCTCATATCTAACTCCCTCGTCCGCCTTCTTCCGTTTTTTTTTTTTTTTTCCCCCCCAACTTTCTTTTTGACTTAGTATTTTTTGCTTTTCACCACAATCGGTTTCCCTCTTTTGAGTCAAGTGACTTCCACTTAAGTAAGCCGACCTCTTCTCCTCTTCCTCGACGCACTCTTGCCCCCGCGTGATTTACCAGTCAGACCTTTTTCAAATTTCATCTGTGGTTCCCGTCTCTTGAGCCTGGAAGACAGCTTCCTTTCTCCTCTAGTTTTGGCGTCGGTAAGGACGACGTTTGCCAAGTGTGTTTCTTCTCCCCCCCCAGGATACTCATCGCTTTGGTCCAATTGTTTAATGCGAGACCCTCCACACACAACTTAACTCCCACAACTTTTAGAGGCCCTGGTTTGACCATGACTCTTCGTTGAATTGACAAGTGCTTCTTCCTTTTTCCATTCCAGTTTCATTATTTCTTACCGGTAGTTTCCCTTTCTATCGGTTATCTCTTTAATTCCCCGAATCCCCACTCAATACTCTCGCCTGGGACCAAGAGGCCTTGAGTCAGCGTCTAGCGAGATCTCTCCCTTCTGATTTAAGGTTCCTGTATCTGTTGAGTGTCCGGCCCTCTTTTCCTCCCGAACCCCCCCACCTACTTATTCCTTTCACGGCGGTAACCTCCCTTTCCCATCCAAAATATAACTCATCTCCTCCTAGGCTTTTTTTTGTTTTTTCCCCCCATCATTTGCGCCTCATCCAGCTTTCTCTTTATTTTCCGCGAGTGCCCCTGGGAGCTAATATGATTTTTTGAAATCGCAGTACATTTTCCCCCCCGGATTCCTAGGTTTCATTATCCGAAACCTTGCTTTACAATTCGAGTTCTTTCCCCTTTCCTGGTCCGGAAAAACACTTTTCTTTTTCCTGCGGACCCTGCATTTTTTTTTTCTTTTCCTACTCTCCGCTAAGAGTTACGCACATTTTCATTTTTTAGATATTTGGATGAGGGTTGATTAATCTTCCTCCTACTCAATAGTGTTTGAGTGAGTCTTTTAAAAGCCCCCCCCCCCTCATTCGATTCCCCAACTTACTTTCACCTGTGATTTTTAACGACTTCGATTCCTGCTTCTCTCCCATACAAATTCCGGCTTTCCAGACTTTGACGCCTTCTTTCTTCGCCCCCCAAGACGTTAAGGCAACCTCGAATGTGCCGGACCTTTATCGGTCCACCCATCGAAAAGTCTTCCCCTGATGGAAGACCTTTTTTATGATATTGCTCCCTCCCACAATGATGCCATTGGCCCTCTTCTTTGAATCAAGGGGGCTTTTAGTTCTTCCTCTCGTTAGGTTCCGCACCCGCAGCCGGTTTTTCCTATTAGGATCTTTGGGATTTCGTTCTTGAACCATCTTAGCCACCTACCGATTTTTTTCCTTTTCGGTTTTTTTTTTTCCTTTCCCAATCTTTTCCGAACTGTGTAACTACTCGCCAAGTATAGTAATGGCTTCTGACGCTGTCCTCCCCTTATCAGGAAGCTTTTCTTTCCAAATTCTGCGTGCGGTGGCGGCCTTTTCCTCCCTCCATGAAAGCGCCTATGGACAGCCCAAATTAATCCCTTCTTACTCCCGGGTAAGATTAGAGGCCCGGTGGACGAGCCAAACTTGTCATGACCACCGCTTCCTTTTTCCCCTGTTTTTTCTTTTTAGTTAGTGTTTGTTGGCTAGTATTTACTAAGCCCTACCCTTTTTTTTTCCCTAGGCGAATTCTATCCTTTTTCTGGTGGCCTCCACACACCCCAATTTGATTACAAGTAACCTCTTCCAAAGACCACGCTCCCATTAGATGATCACCAAGATGCAGACCCTCCATCACCTCTCTTTTTAAGTGCTTGACCCCCTTTTTTACTACTTTCTCTTGGAGTTCGTCCCTCCTCTTCATAGCGAATTATTCTTCTCCCTTTTCCTGTTTTTCCTCTTCCTGAGCTTTCGCCCGCGGTGTCGACAGTTTTTTCCCCTTAATTATCACCCCCTCCGTTTGTTCCTATTGTTACCCTCCCCACTAGCCCCTTCCTTCTCCTATTCAGTTCGGAGTCTGTGATTTCAGATTTATTCTCTTTCCTCCGGCTTTCGAACGATTGTTTCCCTTCCTCCGCAAAGCGGGACAAGTTGCCTTTTTTCTTACTTTCCCATGAACTTCTGACGATACCTACCGGAACACGTGCTTTTCCATCCCCACACTGAGTTAATACTTTGCCTTTGAACTTACACCTCTTTTCCCCCTCTCACATTCCACCAGTTACAAGCCTTCATGCCTTTTAGCAGAGACTTTCCTTTTCAGCCCTTATTTTTTTGGTTTTCTCCTCTTGCGGTTTGTCACTCAGGTCGTCGTTTGTTGTTTTTGTTTGTTTCTCTTTGATTTCCCCTCTACCCAAACACCATTTGACCTTTCTACGTTACCCTTGCCGCAAATCATGATCGTATGGATACCGATTATCAGGAAACCTTTTTTGTCGTGACTCCCTCCCCCTTCTCGGACTCTTTTTTTTTTTTGACCCCCCCCCCCATTTAGCTGTCCCTGTTGGTTGAATTGTCTCAAGAGTCTCCTTCCCCTTTTATCCTCTCCTTGGTGTTTTTTCTCTCTCTATTTTTAGTCCTAGACCGTCCTGCGCCATGGCTAGTTTTTTAGTCCCACTCTTATCCTCTTTCCCTTAATTTTTCTTTTCTTTTTCTCTTCTTCTCCTCATTGTCATTTTACCTACCAACCAAAGTCTTGCTTAACCCTTTTCCTCTCCCGACTTCTTCTTACGGCGAGGCCCCTTTTTCTCCAACCATGACGTCACCATTTTTGTTTCGATAGTGACATCCGCCTTCCCCTTCCCCCCCCTCCCCCTCCCCCGGTCTCTTTCGACCCCCGAGTCTAGTCCGAAAATCACGATTGAGCTCTTCCCACTTCAACTGCGCTTCCTCCCTCCGACCGGATGTGGTCCCGTCTGATGGGACCATCAGGTCCTTTTTTCTCCTTCCCTCGGATCCTTCGACCATGGTGCCTCTTTTGGCGGTCCTTAGAATTTTTTCCTCCGTCAGTCATGTTAATCGCCGTCGGAAGTTTGATATCCCCCCCCATTAGTAACATTTTATAATGTTTATCCTGCGCCCCCCCTCACTCAGAATTTCTTCGCCTCCCCCCCCCCCCGCCTCCATTTTAGATTTTTCCGGATTTCCTTTTTTCCCCCCGTCCCAACCCCTTTTTAGGTTTGGACGTTGCTTTCCTCTCACAACCTAGGCGCTATAAGCTGACGAAGATAATGCCTTTCCCCCTTGCCCTCCTCCCCCTTTGAATCCGCCCGAGGCACTTAATTTCTCACCTGGTATTAGGTCTTCCCCTCTTCTTTGCCCAAAGTCCAACGCTCTTGGTTTCTTTTTTCGTACTATTATCTGACAGCCTCGACAGGAAATTTGCTTGATACGTTTGAACTCTTTCTTACTTTTTCCCGGGGTTTCTCCCCATCCATGATAATTTTCTCTTCCTTTTTTCAATCTGTCCTTTTCCTGCAGAGCCTCCCCCCCAAACCACACAGTTTCCGGAGCAAGCTTTTTCCTTCCCCCTTGAGGCCCTTCTCGCTCCTCGAGCACGCCTTTTGAGTGTACGTCGCTTTATGTCTTTAAACTATTCCTTCCCTTCTCAACCGAAATCACTGTATGCCTACCTCCCCCCCCCTCCGTCCCCCCTGGAGAAGCTTCGAGAGGATATTCCCTTCCCCTCTCTTTTTCCTCGCTTGGCCCGTTTTGAGGTCCAAGAGTTTTGAACTGCCTCCCCTACCCCCACCCGCTTCCGTGATATTAGGCGTTTAGTCCCCCCCTCCCTAAACTCTAGTCCGAAGTGATTGCGGGGCTTCTCCCTCTTGCTCTCCTCTCACCCAATGTGCTTCTTCAGCGGGTCTTGCCCCATGTTTCGTTTTTTTTTTTCGTCCTTCCTATACACAGGATACCGTGACGGATTAGAGTTTGAATTTCTCCCCGATTCCCTTTCTCTTGCCCCCTATTTACTTAGTGGGCTGCACCCCTATCCCCTTCTTCCATTTTTGTATTCTTGGGACCTTTCTTTTTCTTTGCGTCCCCTGTGCCCTTTTAACGGACAATTTTTGAGCCTCTCCTGGCTTGTTGTTTTA
>Ga0179593_1277388_pt1 | contig 17433 bp, 31 predicted proteins | sample CZODoug2_1_08_16_FD_185931 | JGI IMG/M metagenome (GOLD analysis project Ga0179593, IMG submission 185931) | Vadose zone soil fungal communities from Angelo Coast Range Reserve, California, USA - CZODoug2_1_08_16fungal (PacBio error correction) | ecosystem: Environmental > Terrestrial > Soil >... | reverse complement strand
GAAGAGGCACCGTCCCCTCGTCCTGGCGCGTCTTGCAATCCAGCCCGTTGGCCTCTTGAAACTTACCCCTTTCTCTGCCTCTGGCAAAGTAGCCCCACTGCCATTAGACATTCTCCGAACGTTTGCCCCTTCCTTCCTTTACCAAAAGTTTTTCTCAGTTGTCTAGATGCGCGCATGCTCCCCCATGTCGTCACGAGGAAACAGGTTCCCCCCCCTTGTGCACCCCCTTATCTTCTCTCCTGACTTCATTCGTCATGACTTTCGTTCCCCTCCCTGGAGTTCGTTACCCCTCTTATAGTTCTTTTGATCAAATGCATCAGATCTGAGACCTTTCCGTAGAGTTCCCCTTCTTCCCCGTTGCCTCTCCCATCTTCGCCCGCTTTTGTGCGTGTTTATAGTTTCCTCTCCCCCCAGTTTTTTTCCCGAGCGGTCCAATGAAAGCACAGCTCCCTTTGTTCCACCGTTCACGTTCAGCTCCAGGCAAGAGGTAAATTCTTTTTCCTTCCTTTATCCCCCGTTACCCTTGACGAGTTATCTACCCAATCTTTTTCCTAACCTTCTTCTACCTCTGGGTCAGGTCCCCTTTCTTCCTGTTCCCATTGCGGCACACCAATAGGATCTGCTGCAGACCATCCTCTTGTTTTCTGCCTACACAATAGTTTTCACCCGAATGCCTCCTTACCTCCTCTGACTCAGTCCCCCGAATAGCTTGACGTCCCGATTACCTGCCGCTCCCCGTGAGTTTGTTAGAGGGATTTCTTTCTGACTTTGCCCCCCCCTCCAAGAAATCCTTTGCCCGGTGAGACCCTTCTCCTGATAACGGAAAGACGGTCGTGCGTTATACACCCGGGAAAGGTATTTCCTCCTTTTTTTCCCCCAAAACCCTGGGTCCTTCGGGCTGGATAGACACTGTTGAGCTTTTCCTCCCATATGACCCTTAATCCGCCTTTTTTTAGCCACAATAGTGCGCCCTTCCTCTGTTCACAACCCTTTTCCTCTTCATACCTAATGAACTTTTTTCCGTGATGAATCCTCCATTACACGTTTTTGGCACGACTTTTCCCCCAAATCTTGATGTTTTGTTATTTTTTCGGTGAAACACCGTCTTGGATTTCGTTCCGCGTACATTGTTTCCCTCCATCTTAGTATTTTTGATTTTTTATCTCTTCAACCCCGGACCAAGTTTTTCTTTTTCTTCCCTGTACGTCATCACACTATCGCATTCAATTTATTGGGCATTTTTCTTCGCTTTTCCCTTCTCTAACCAATTTGGAATTGTTTCCATCAGATCTGCCTACCTCTTTCGTGCATTTGTCTTTTACATCGTTTCACCCTTAATATTTCTTGTCCAATTCCCGCCTCCATTTTTCCCTTCCTGCCTCTTTCCTTAAGTTCCTTTCCATAACAACCCCCCCCATCACTTCCTCCGGACGAGAAACTCCCTCTTCGTTCTTTTGCTAGTAGAAAATTCCCCCTCTCCTTTTCCACACGAAAAAATTCTTTCGCTCCAAAAATAATAGGTTTGATGTTTTCATCACACTCTCCCTTTTTTTTCCTCTTTGCTTTTTCTGACCTTTCCCTTTCGTTTCAGATGATTGATCGGTCTAAAAGTTGTGGATTCTCGGCTTTATACCCCTCCCCCTTTTTCCCGATGGACTTTTTAGTTCCTCATTCTCTTCTCTCCTTAATTCTTTCTGTTTTTGACCTGTAGTGAAGCTATGGTCTTTTTCGTTTTTCTTTTCGTTGGGGAACGCGATTCTGTCGTGTCTTCTTTTTTCTCTTCCCACTGAGACAACATTGCGTTTGTCTTCTCCTTTCCCCCTGAATATGCTGATCACAAGATGTCTTCATCTCATCCGCCTGCAAAACGGTTCGTTTCACCTCCCCTTTGGTTAGCAAAATCTTTTTCACTCCCTCCTCTTCCTGCTTCTCTAATCCTGTGCCCTGCTCACTTTTTTCCCTATCCGTCAAACTCTCAGCATCCTTTGGCAATTATGTTCTTTCCTGTAGAGGCCTGCACGCCCCCCTTTTTCTCCCTTCGAGATCGTATCTGGTAGACCCGCCTTTTTCGTGTGCGCACCTCTTCCCCATGAGCCTTTGACCAGAATTCCCTCCTTTCCTCCTTCGTTTTTTTTTTCGAGATATCTTTCGCCAGTTTCCCATTTAAGATGCGCACACATTTTTTCGCCGTCTCTTCCTCCTTTTTAGATTTCAGTCTCATCTTACTTTTTAGTCAGGCGGAGATTTAACGAGTGACCCGTTCCTCACAGTTTCCCCCTTCTGTCGTCTGTCCTCTTTGAGTTTCTCCGTTCGCTTGCACCGAGTTAGCTCTCTCTGATCAGGAGATTGACTCTTTTTTTCCGTAGTTGTTCCCTTGTTTACTTTCCCCGTCCCTGTTTTTTTTTTTTTTTTTTGAGGATTTGCATCTGGTGTAGCCGCATTCGTGGCCCTTCCTTCAACTCACGTGTTTAAGGGTAAGTCTGTTTGAAGGAAGGCAAAAGCCTCATTTTGTCCCCCCCCCCCGTCAATGCCGCAGCCAAATTCCCTTTCCCTTTCTTCATTCCTGTCAGTCTACCGTTTTAGTGACGCGACTGCCTTTTCCGTTACAACCAGATCCAGTTTTTCCCCATCTCTTGTGTTACTGATTGCCGCTCTCCAGCAACTTTGAGCTTCCTTTTTTTGACTTATCGGCCTTCCCAGCCCCCTGCGGGACCCATGCTGTTTTCTGACTCTTCCCTTAGTTTTTATTTTTTTATTCTGGATTTTTGTTTTGGAAAATTAGTCCTTTTTATTTGCTTACTATCCCTTCTGTTTCTCGCGGATTTTTTTGTTTCATTTGGCATTGGGGGTTAGGGATTCCCTCCTTTTCCTTGGGCGCCCTTCCGAAGATACGTCCTTTACCACTTTTCTCTGGCGTGATCGCCATAAACTTGGAAAAACTACTTCCTTCATTGATATGGGCTTTTATTCCGCCTCATGGGCTCACCGTCATTTCTCCCCCCTGTCTCGCATGGCGAAACCCCTGAACCCCTAACCGTCATTATCATTTTGGTCTTTTTGGCCCTGCGCCCTACTGACACCCCCCTCGGTTACGGTTTCTTTCAGCGTCTTTCCAAAAAACCATGTTTGATTTTCCTCGGACCGATGGATACCCCCCTCAAAAACCTTCAGCAGTGGAGCACCTCACCCCCCTTTTCTCCCAAGAATCTTGCTCCTTTAATTGTGACAACTTTCTGTTCCCGCTTCATGCCCTGCCTTTATACTTTCCCTCACTCAAGTTGTCCATGCTTGTTTTTTTCAGTCTCTTTTCCCCTGAGCCTTGTGGTTTTGATTCCGGTGGAAGATGTTTTTTCATCGCATCAGGGCGAACGGCCCCTTTTTTACCCTTTTTTTTTGTTGTCCAATTTTTCTCAGATAAAGGATGTTTCTCCCTCCTTTATTTATCCCATGTCTTTGGTCCCTACAATGGGGTTGTTTTTCCATGCGAGGGCTTTTTGAGCTTTCTCGTGGTTTGACGCACCTCGACGAAATGCTTTGGTTTTTCCTTTGACTTCCATCTCCCTCTTTCCTTCTTCTATTCTTCCTATCATATTTTCGGGACCCTTTTCGTTTAACCTTCTCTTCTTTTTGTAATGCATGGGAGCGTTTGCACTTTTTTATCCCCCTTTTTCCGCTCCAAGTTTGCGATGGTTAGTTACTTTTATTGAAAGATTTTCCTTGTCGGCGCATTTACTTACCTCTCCTTCATCAAGTTCCGTTTTGCACGAGAACATTCCGGTCGTAATTGCTTTTGCCCTTTCCTTGCTGAAGCCCGGCTCCATGGTTGCCCCCAACTGGTTTTCCTCTTTCCCCCCCTCCACCTGCGATCTCTTTCGTATCTCCGTCCGGGGATTCTGTCCTTTCGTCTTCGTCTTTTATGACTTTAGACAACTGAGAATCTTTACGAACTGCCTCTTCCTTTTTCATACCAGCGGGTCCCTTTTTTAAGCTATGACGAAAAATTATTCTCCCTTGACTTCAGAGTGTTTTCTCAATGGGATGTTGTCGGACGAAATGTTACCTGTTTTCTCGGCTAGGATACCACCCTATTCGGAAGTTATCCGCTTCCATTATGGTGTTTTCCGTTCGTAAATGTTGCGGCTTCTTTCTTTCCTCTTACCTGATTCCCTTATCATAGTTATAGTTCCACAGAGGAAGGCGGTTTCTTTGCCCGTCTCACACACAGTTTTTCTTTATAGTCTCCTTCCTTTCCTTCCATAAGTTGTTTTGATTCTGAGTTCTTTCTTCTCCAATGGTTTTGTCTCGATTCCCCCATCCCCTTATGACTGCCACGTCACGTGATGCCGGTGCATCCTTTCCCTTCACGCCACTTCATTCCGCCATTCTCCGAACCCCTTCCTTTCCTCCTGGATCCCTTGTAAGAAATTTGTAATACTAGCTATCCCCTTTTGTCTCTGCGGAAATTTCCCTGCCACTTCGCCAACGCTATGTTTTATAATAATGAAAACTGTAGTCTCTTCCCCTCCCCAGAGTGTTCCTTTCAACCGTCAATCTTCTTGAAATTTTATTCTCAGTTGTACTCCTATCCTCTCTCGAACTTTCGCAAGCCCCGGACTTCACCGGCAGAGAAACTCTTTCAGAGCGCGGTGTCGTGTTTCCTTTTTTCGTTTACCCCAACTTCCTCTGTACGGTCTTCTCCATGAACGGCCCCATCTTAACCTGTTGTCCCGTACTGGAGCGTCTTCCCGATGTCATTCCGATTTAAGGTAACAAAGGCTTGCTCGTTCCCTTTTTTTCCTGTTCCTATAACCCCTGCGTCTTTTGCGCATTTTAGCGTCTGTCCTTTACTTTCTGACCGACCCATTGGTTAAAAATAGCGATGCGCCTGCTATTTTTCTCCCCCCTCTTCCCCTCCATCGTGGTCCTCTTGCCCATAGTGACTAAGGCCTCTTCTTGCGTACTCTTTTTCAAGACCGAGTCCGCGTTTTTTTTGATTTCGAGAGGGACTCCTCTACTCTCCAACTACCAGCGCATGCCCGTGACTTGACCCCTTGTTTCTTCTCCCCCCGGCTCCCTGGGCTTTTTGAGACTGTTTTCCCCTCCTAAACCCCGGTCGTTTGCTCCTTTTCCAACAACACTGGGTCACAGGGGGCGTTGATTCGCCATGAATGCGTCGTGGCAATCCTTCCACACCGTAATCTACACACCCCCTTTTCTGGACATCGGGAGAACACAGGTTTGACCTTACACCTTTTCTCCTCTTTCCATCCTTTCTGTCTCAGCACATAACACGTGTGGCAGCTTTCGGCCCCCCCCAGTTTCCTTCGCTTTTCTTCTGGGTGGAGGTTCCACGGCTGTGCTTTTTCCGTTCCTTCTTTCCCTCTGCGCCAATTTTCCCATCTCAGTCTTTGTTTGGGGCCCCCCTCTTGTGAAAAAGTACCCAGTTTTCTTTTTTGTAAGTAACTTTATCCCCTCCCAAACCCTTTTCTCCCCACCCTGTTTATTTGGGTTTTTTCAGGGGGTTTCCCACTGCCCGTTAACAATTTTTCCCCCTGACTTGCTGCACCCATTAGATCTGCAGAAAGCACAGTCTTCGTTCTTTCCCCCTTCGTTTTCCCCTGTTCATTTTCTTTTTCTTTACTCTCCGTCCAATTTTAAAGGCGCATATTCTTCCTCTTCCCCAATTCTTTCATCAAACCACCCAAGTCTCTCATCTCTCCCCTATCTTCGGCCCCCCCTCAAATGATAGTTATTTTCACCTCAAAAATCGTTCTTTTTTTTAACCTAAAAACAGATCAAACTTTTTGTCCTCCTCCACAAGCGCCCTTTTTCCCTCGTTTTTTTCTTTGCCTGATTCACTTTGGGCTTTGATTTGTTTTTTCGGTTTCTTTTTTCCCTTTCCCCCTTTCTGTGCAAAGATGGACTATGGTGAGTGGTAACTTTTTCTCCCTTATAAGACTTTTTCTCTAGTTCGTACACATGTTATTTTTCTCCTTGTCTTTTTTTCAAGGTTTTTATGCTGAACTGGAGTTGGGTTTTGGATGGCTTCGCACCTTTCCCGACGTTCCCCTTTCCCCTCTTCAAGTCTTTCTCTGAGAATGGGCCACGTGAATTGCTTCCTCTCCCCCCCATCTGGGTCTCTCCTCCTTTGCAAAATTCTTTTCCCCCCCAACGAACAACCTCCTCTGTAGCAAAATCGTCGTTCTTTCCCTAATGCTCAGTTTCGCTACTGCACTCGATGCCTCAAATGCTTCCCTCTGCCTCCTTTGCAACTTCTGCTGTACCTCCGCACCCCTGCCTCCTGAAACGCCCCCTTTTTCTGAAATCCGAGAATCTCTCAGCTTCTGGCTCCTTGTCTCACGAATTTTTTGTGGCCTTTCCTTTCCTCTTCTTCCTCTCTCCCTTTCTCATCCTCTCCTTGTGTTGTTGTTCTCTCCTTTCTCTCCCCGTATTGAACAATGAACGAGTTGCGTCCCCACGGCACTTTCGTTTGCTACAGCGTTCAGGCTTTTTTGCTTTTTTCTTCATTTCCCTAGTTCTGAGTTTCAGGAGCTTAGCTTACAGGCTCATTTGCACCAGGTGTGCCGGAGTTTCCGAGATTTCTCCCCCTCTTGTCCCAGCGTTATAGAAGCTTCTCTTATGGTAAGATTTTCCCTTCTTTTCCCTACCCCGCAGATTTTGGGAACCGAGTTGAAGCAGGAATTCTCTTTTGAACTTCATTTTGTGTATCGCCGCATTCGTGGCCCGGTATCGTTTCCCTTTTTTCCTCAGGGGTAGAGCGGTCGTCTGATTCCTAAACGCCAGCATCGGTTCCCCCCCCCCCTTAATCCCCCTCAGAATAAACCCTCCGACATGCCACCTCTTTTCCTCCCTACTTGTAACCCCTTTCAAAGTCTTAGAAGAGCGATTCCCCCCCTTCATCACTTCCCAGATCCCTCTCAATCTCCCCCTTTTTCATTTGACTCATTCCTCCATTCCTGATCAAGATTCCCCCTTCTTTGTCTCCCTTTATTCAGGATTGCAAACCTTTTTCGCGGACCCAACCCTCCTCTTTGACATCCCCCTATTATTGTTTGAGTCTTCCTTTTCCAATTTCTAGCTTTTTTTCTTCCGACTTTCGTTTTTCATTTTTCCTTTTTTATCGTCTGCGAGCCTTTTCCTTTGTGGGGGTTTTTTTTATTCGGTTCTTGGGGATCCGTCATCATCTGCTAAGTCCTTTCACTGCCGATGCTGGCATTTTATCCGCCTATTTATTTCTTTGAAATTTGACATTCCTTTCCTAGGGCTTTCTGTCCCTATCCGAAATGGCTCCACCTTCTGTTCCCTTGGATCTTTGGACAGCCCCCTGCAAAAGGTCCCCCCCCACCTTTTTATCCTTTCTCTTTCTTTATTGGGGACGGTCCCCTCTCCCCCCACCCTCCCTTGGTACGGTTTCAGCGGAATCCCCCCCCCACACTTCCCCTGCCGATGATTTACTGCCTTTCTTAGTGATTCCTCCCCTCCCCAATCCGTTTTGGTCAACTCCACCACTCAATCGCAAAATCCCTTCTTTCTTTGGCCCTGGGTTGTTGTAAATGCCTTTCTCCCATGGTCCAGGACCTTTTCCTTGTTCCTCCTGAAGAATTTTTTGTATTCCGTGTGCTCCTCAATCTTGTCTGAAGCTTTTTTTGCTATGAATTTGGTGACCGATGGTTTCCCCATCTCCTCCCCTCGGTTGAGATTTCTTTGGCGACCTCGGTGAAACATTTGTTTTTCCTCCAATTTTCTAAGTAAATGGCCCGTTTTTCTTAGACAAGCATTTCTTTTACACCCGCGCTTTTGTTCTCCCCCCTTTCCTGGAAAGTTCGTCTTTTTTCTTTATTTTGTGTTTTATAGTTCGTGGTTTCATCCCTCGACTACCTCCAGGTCTATTCCTTTATTTCGGACAGAGCTTTTCCTGCTGTATATTCCTCTCCTCCTATGCGTTTCTATTTTTCTTCATTTTTCAACCCCCCGGGAACAGTCTCGCTCCTTTTACCGTTGTTTTTTCTCATCTGGACCTTAAATCTGCGCTACCTTTCTTCTGCTCTTTCTCGTAACGTGCGCAACTATTGCCCCATTCCCTACGTCCTTTCCCCGTTCCCTTCCCTCTAAGTCCTCCTGGCATGGTTTTTCCCGGGAACTCGTTTGCCCCAACGTTCCCTGTTGGCCTTTGAGGAAGCCCGTTTCACTTTGCGCCCCTTTTGTGTGATCGCAACCTATCCACCCCTCCCCGCTCTCTTCGACCTGAATCATGCGGTGTTTGAACCTTTTTACCGATGCGGACCTTTTCTAGACATGCTTCAGTTTTAATACCCCGATTCTCTTTACGATCCCCGATCCCCTTTTTCTCCCCCAACCTCTTTCATTTGACGATGCTTCCTCAACAAGTGCTTTCTGACGGCCTTTTCTTTTGTCAATTTTCCTGCATTTCCGCGGACGACAGTGTTCTCCTTTTTCCTCCTGGATGTAATGACCCCCCCGATGCTGACAGCTTTCCCTCTTTCATGATCTTTGTGCCTTCTTGTATGGAGGAATGCCATTTTCGGTCCCTTACATTGCTTCCTACCCCACCTCCCCCCCCACATTCATTTTCCTAGATATATTCTGCCAAGGGACTTCTTGTTGGATCTCAATCCAACCCTTGGCGTGATCCCCTCCTCTCCTCCTTTCTTCATCATCCCTCGGTTTGTGTTTTCTTCTTTGTCCGAGGATCCTGCTCAAATTGTGAGTGGCACAATCACACCGCTTCCTTTTCCCACGCTCCCGTGCATTGGAAGAATTTCCCCTTCCCCGCCCCCCTTCATTACGCCCTTCTTCCCAGAGGACCCAATCTCCGCGTTATTCCCCGCCTGTTTCTACCTTGGATACTATTTCATAACCCCTTTCTGTAACTCTTTTTTCCACTGCGTCCCCTTGCGACACTTCCCTTTCTTATCCCCCTGTAACCTTCTTTTCTTAATTTTTGTCAAAGCCACGCTCGTTCTTGCGCAAGCTTACTCTTCTATCATAATTCCAGATTCTTTTGCTGAAAAACTTTATCAGCCGCTACAGCTTTTCCCAGAATAGGTAAACATCTCCCCCTTTTATATACCGTACGGGATTTAGTCTCGGTTCTTTTTGTTCTGATTGGTGAGATAACACAAGTTTTTTTCTCCTTCTCACGCTCCTCCCTTAACGTCCCCATCTTCCCCCCCTGGACCCTGTGAATTTTTCGCGCCCCAGGTTTTTACCCCCGCCTTTCTTCTTACGGCTCCAACTGATGGCTCGTTCACCTCCCTTTATCCTACAGCTCCCACCAGCGCCTGTCCCCCGCCACTTTTTTTTATCTAGCGGTCCTTCTCCTGCGACGCTAAAATTTTCTTCCCCACTAGGTTTTCTGCAGAGTTTTCTTAGATCCCCCCTAGATTGCCAGCACATAGTCCATCCTTCCGCCTATACTCCCGGCTTCCTTTTCCTCTTTGCCTTATCTTTTGCGTGATTTACGGCGGGCTTTTTTCCCCCGTATCCTATCCCACCCTCCAGCGTTTCCCTATTCCCCACCTTGTTTTTTACCTAGCCTTTTAACGAAGACTTGTTCTCATTCCACCCTGGCACCGGTCATTTCTCACCTTCGCACAAACCCTGGTGTCCCGGATTTGTAGGCGTCCCTGAATTTCTCGTTTCCTCCCTTCCCAAATGTAATCATTCCCCTTTCCTGTAGTCCCCTTTGCTCCCAAAAGTGTATGGTGCCAACTTCTTTTTTTTTTCCTACCTCCTGTGCCTTCCTGACCATTTACCTTGTGTTTCCAGAGTGGGTTCCCCATAACGCCCTTTGATTTTTGCTCTTTCTGGGGTGTTATTTCTTTTTCTTTTTTAGTTTATCAGCCGTTCATGCTGAGAAATCGCTTTCGGCTTTTTTTGTGGGCATTACGTCTTACCCCTAACATTCGGTTTCTCATTCCCCTTTTTCCTTCCCCCTCCCCCCCTATCGCAATTTTAACCCCATGGTTTGTTTTTTCCGGGGGTGTTACTCCTGATCCAATTTTTCATTCCCCTTTACCCTCTGTTTCTGCAACCCTCCAGATCATGTTTTTCATCGTTTCACCAGTTTAAATTCCTTTCTCAGTCTCCGTCTACCAAGTTTACCGACTTATTTCTGCTTGCCTTTCCGCGGCCAATCCTTCCCCCTACCCCAAACTGCAAATTTTTCTCCCGCTCCCCCTGCCCCTGTCCTTCCCCGCCCCTTGATCTCCATCAAAGCTACACTTCCCCCTCCCCCTCCCAGCACTCAAACCTTTTGGATGCGGCCGAACAAGCGCCCCTGCTTTCCCGCTTTCTTCTTCCAGGATTATTTCTCTGCTGATTGGCTTGACTCGGTCCTCAAGTTTCGGCTTTTTATTTCTTTTTCCCACCCCGTTCCAAGCTTTTGGATGCAAAGTTTTTTTTCTATTTTGTCTTAATTCCTTGTTTTTTCCTCTCTTCTAGAATTTGCATTCGTGTGGATAAAATTATTCAGTTCAAGCTTTTTGCCCCCTTTCCTTCTTGTCTTGTCATATTGTTTTTTTTTTACCTCCCTCTTATGGCTGTATGCTTCTTCAGTCCTCTCTTCACCCAATGCTCCCAGTGTTTTCTCTGGTCTGACTGTGGACCGAATGCTTTTTCTAACCGATTTTCCTTCTTTACTTCTCCTCACCGGTTCTTTTCCCAAGAACAGTTCGTTAGCACACTGTAGTACAACCCTTCTTAGTGCGCAGCTTCTTTTTCCCCGACTATTCAACTTCTTACCCTCGTCGCATCACTTGTTTTTTGTCAACGCCTTTGCCTAGCCCTTTTTTTTTGTAAACCCTCCCCGTATTTCTTTCACTCGATCTCTCCGTTCCTCGTCTCCCCTACTTTTAGGTGTTTTCCTCTTTTCCTGTTCCTCTGGAGGTCCCTATCTCTTTTTACCCTCCCGTTTTTTTTTTTTTTTTCGAGTCTCTCTTCCCCCTTCTCCCATGAACGAGGACACACGTACCTCTTTTCTCACCTCTGCTACGAAGGATTTTACCATCCCAGGCGTAGAAGAAGAGGGTTGCTTTCCTTCGGCTATTTTGTCCCGAGCCCTGTAGAAGGGAACAACCTGATGCTGTTTTTTTTTACCTTTTAGTTTTCGCCTTCGACTTCCCACTTTAGAGAAGATGAGATGATCTTCCTTCCTTCCGCATTTCTGTACCGCATATTTTCCGGGAACCGTTTTTTTTTTTTCTGCATCATTGTAGATTGAAGCTTCTCTTGATTTTAGTGGACCCTCTCCGTCTTTCTATCTGTTCTACTTTTCTCCTGAGGCCTCCTTGCGAAGCACACAAGCCACTTCTTTTTGCCCCCCCCACCAATGAATGAAGCCCTAAAAAACCTTTCCCTTTTCACAAATGATTACCCATTAAGTTTTACAACAAGATTCAATTGTCCTTCGCTATTCCCTCTTAATTCACCTCCTATCCAGATTGATCCACCCTAGACCGGTGTTCTTTTTCCTTTTTTCGTTCCTCCTCCAAAGTTCGAAATCTTTTTTTTTTTTTTCCACGCTTTGCTCCTTCTCAGGTCCTCTTCCAAAAAGCAAGAGGGAAAATCGCTTGTTCTTTGACGCCTACACATTATTTTTGAGTCTGTGATTTTCTGTTTTTTTCAACTTCCTTTTTTATTCCTCCTTAGGTGACCGAGCGGCTTTTTCTCGTTTCTTTCCTTTTACTTTTTTTTTTGGCTTCTTTCTCCGCCTTGGGGATGGGCAGAATGCTACCTACTTTACCCTTTTTTGAGATGTCCGGAATTATTGCCAATTTATCCTGTTATGACAGTCTGTTACAGCCTCATGAATACTTGTCTCTGCCGATCGACTGCTTCTTGTAAAAATTGTGAAGGCCTTCACCCACTGTCCCAACAGATTGTGATCATTTTCTATTTTTTGGGATTTTTGCCTTACCAGAGCCTGAACCCCGACCTGGGGTACGGTTTCCTGCTCCCACCCAACAAATCCTTGCCGGATCCTTCTATGGACGCTGAAACGACCCCCTCCCCCTCTTGTTGAAATAACCCTCACTCTTCCCACCCTCTCATGATTTTCTTTTGCCCTTTCTTGAAACCCCCTGTACTGGGAGGATCATGAACTACTTATTTTTTGTAATCATGACCCGGGTGTCCAATCTTTTTGTCCTTTGTCGGACTCCTGTTGGTGGTTTTTTCAGCTGGCGGACACTCGCATCATTTTTTTTGATACTGACATCTTTGAAACTTTTTTTTTGTGCGAAAAAGGTGCTAAGTACCTGGACCGGTTTTTATTCTCACTCCGTCTTTTGCTCCCATTCGCCTGTTTCCAGCGGTCAGTGAAAGGTATACTTGGAGATTCTTTGGTGTACGCGTCTTGACGCACGTCCTCTAACATCCCTTTCTGATCGGATTGAAGCGTCTGGCCCCGAGAACCTTCCCCTAGTCTATTCTTCCTTTTCCTATGGTTCCTTTTTTCTTTAAACACCCCAGGGTCATTCCTCGACCTTTTCTTCCTGGGAGAGTCAGCAGGGTTTTTTCTTCCCCTTCGCCCAGTGGCGCACTGTCTGGTTCTCGTAAAACGGGAGCAATCTGTACTTGAGCCGGAGTCTTCCGGACCTTCATCCGACTTTCCCTGGGAGCGACCATTCACGTTTGCCAAACGGTTGAATTTTTTCGTTATTTTCCGTGAAGCCGCGCAATGTCTCAACAGGTTGTGATACCCCTCATCCCCAGCCCCCGAGAGTATGCGCAGACTTTTTTTTTTATATGCCGGTAATCCGGGGAACGATGCTTCCCCTGGCTTCGCTTGATTCCCTTTCCCCAAAGAGAATCTTTACGCCGCCGCGTTCCCTTCTCCCTCCACGCTTTTTTCGCGAGAAGAAACACTGTGTCGGAGCATCTCTTTTAGCGATTGGCGACCTGTTTCGGTTCTTTTGATTCATGTGAAGCTGGCTTCGCTCTCTTTACACGATGGTAAGCACCTGTGTCCTTTTCTTTTGTGTGCAGCGTTAGGATAACGGCTGGCAATTCCTGTTTTCCTCCTGCTGCCTGCATCACCCGGGATCTTTTTTTTTTCCCTCAGTCAGGTCCGTTTTGGAGGGGAATTCTCCACCAGTTTTGCGCGTATCGGCACTCTCTCCCTCCATATTCCGTTTTGTGTTAGCGGTGAGCGCTTACGCGAAACGGTTTCTTTGCTGTTAACACGAATGTAGGGAAACTCCTTTTTGAGTTCACTGAATGCAATGCACGAACGGCTCAGCCCCTCTACATCCAAGCTGCACACCACCCATCCGGATTTCCCCTTGGTAGAGTGTTTATGCTTTCGCCAGCCTAACCTGTGTCGCGTCAAATGCCGGCCATTTGTTCTGGTCCAGGCGTTTTCAGAATGCAAACCTTTTCTTCAGCTCTCAAAAAGCAGAGATGTCTTGCGACACGTCAGCTTCTGCCTATTATCGTTGATGATCATCCCCCTCTCAGTACCGGTGCCGAAAGGGCTACCCGTATTCACCGGCAGTCAGCCTTTCCTCCTCGGTGAGTTGTTTTATCTTGGTTCCCCCGTCTAACCACAATTTTCTGTGGCTCCCCCCTTTTTCTTCCCCAACGACCGGCTTAACTTTATGTCTCCCCCTGTCTTCTTGCCCCAGGCATGATGTACCTCTTTCAGGCAATTTCCTTCTCCTTTTCCCATTGACCTCTGCTTCACCCTGAGAATGTCATTCATTTTAGCCATGTTCCTTTCAACGATGCGACGCTTCCCTTTTTCACCCTCTTCCCCCTTTTTTGCATGCCCGAGTGTTTGAGCAACTTTTCCCCCCCTAATATTGACCAGGCAGAATGTCAGGATTTTGTTGACGTCTCTCCCAGCCGCGCGTGATGTCTAGGTTATCACAGACGCGCAACAAAACCTCGTGCCTTTACCTGTTGCCCTGCCCTTTCTCTTGCGTCTTCACTTCCTCCCTGATACGGTCGGTGCGTCTAACACCCCTTGTCATTCCCTGCTTCCCCCGGTTTGAACCCACCCCACCTTTTTCCTTATGGCCGGATCGCCCTTCCTGCCTATTTTGACCCTGTCCATCATTCCTAATCGCACACCCTTGGAAGAACCTTTTTTCGTCAGAACCCACCATTACTTGACCTCTTCCTGATTCCTTATAATCCTTATGACTTTCCCTAAAAGTGTAGTCCCAAGCCCGGGGCCACATCACCGGTTGCTTCTGCTCTTTTTTTGATGTGCCCAAGGCTGGGTTTTCTTTTTCGTTATAAGAGTCCTTTTTCACCCTATTGTTTTATTTTGGGACTTCCCCCGATGGAAACCGCCAGGTTTTTCTGTGTGTCCTTCCTCTGTATTACCCCCCCTCCCCCCCACTTCAATGATCCACCTTTTCTCTTATTTCATGGTTTGTAGCGACTCCCCCCATTTTACTGGCCTTGTCCTCCTGAGAATGCTTTAACAGTTGCCTTGATTTTTTCTGCATCGTTCAAAGTTATTAAATTACTTTTCTAATCCCGCCACTCACCAATTTTCTTTCCCTTCACTTAGTGCAGATTTGCAGCGGCCCATACTTCGGCCCCATACCAATGCCCAATGCTTCTTTTAATGCCTTCTTTCAACAGAAAATGAGTCTCTGCCCAATAAAGTTGAATTTTTCCCAGAAAATTCCTCCGCCCCCTCCTAGTTTGATGTCTTTCCCAAGCGCAGTTTCCCGAGTTGCTGTTTGACTGATTAACTTTTTCGCAGTTTTCCCGGTTGGTCCTCGGTTCTTGGTTCTTCTCCCCCTTAACACAAGCTATGGGGCTAAACAATCTGGCTCTGGAGTGTAACTTCCGAGGGCTTCTCTTTGTCTAGATTTTTTGAAGTTTTTTTTACCCTTTCCCGTGAGCTTTTGCAAAGGTTCCCGCGGTTTTTATTCGTCCCATAATTTGCTTTTGGGGAACGCTTTTGTTTTGTTTTCTAGCTCCCCTGAGGAAAAGAGTGAGTGCCTTACATTTGGCACCGTTTTGATGCGGGACACCAGATGCCGTCTCTACTCCTGCTGCCCACGGTCTTTCCCCCTACCTTTTTCATTCTTAGCCCCTTTTCTAGTTAATCTTTCCTTATGCATCTTTCGTTTTCCCGAGACTGCCTCGGGTGGAACCCCTTTCCCTCCTTTTTTCCCCCTCTCATGCTGGAATAGGCCCCGAATCTTTTTCTCTTCTGACATCTTTTTCTCCGGATTCAAACGTCCTTTCTTTTTGTTCCGCACTCGTTCACCGTTGAGGAAAGACTCTCGCTCCTCCTCCGTTGTGGTGCTCTCTTCTTTCTTTTTTCCCCTCCCGATGCGCCACACGAATTCGTGTATCTTGAGACGGAATTTTTATAGATTCAGATGTCCTGACTAAGAGTTTTTTTTTTTATTCGGAGAGTGAACTTTTTATTTGCCAACCGTCTTCTTCTTCGTTAATCTAGTTTTTTGAGTCGCTCAGCGTAGAGAAGATGAGCTGTGGAGCTACCTCTCTCCCTCTTTTTGGGAACCGCCGTTTTGCGATTTTTTGACTGATTTCGGCATTCTTCTTTGACGATTTTCCCCCCCCCTTTCCCCCCCCGCAATTCCGTCTTGTTCGTTTTCCTCGGGGTGGCAGGCTATACCGTCTTTTCTTTTCCCAAATTAATGCCTTTGCAACACGTTCTTTCCCCCCTCTTTTTTACGTATTAGTTTACCAAAACTTTTTCCAAAAGTTCGTAGCCTCTGATCTGCTCGGAAGTCCCACCTCAGCCAACTTCCCCCCAGCTTTTATTTGATCTCCCTTGACCTCCCTCATTGAGGACCGTCTCAAAGCCGACTCCGAAAGTGAATCAGGTGAACCCTCCCCCCTCTTCCCCCTGCGCTTGTTTCTGACGCTCCAATATATGTTTGAGTATGTTATTTTTTCTTTTCACTGCCTTTTAACCTATCTTGTACGGGTGAAGCCTTTATTTTGTCTTGGCATTTGCATGGGGGGTATGGAGCTCCTGATTCCTTTTCTCTTTTTACTTGGCTCGCTAAGTCATGTTACCCCCACTTTTTTTTCTTTGATATCGCCTCATTATAACTTTGAACCCAACTTGCCCCGCCCTTGTTTCTTCTTTTCTCTGCAGATCGAATGGGCTCAAGACTGTTTAAATTGGTCCTGCCTTGTTCCCCCCCCCCTGTTTTTTTTGCCCAAAGCAAATCACACATTTTCTAATGAGATCTTGTTTGAGGGTCTTCGGAACGATGGACTGCCACCAAGCATGCCCTTTCTCTCTTTCTTTCATTCCCAAAACATTGCCGATGATTTCAGCAATCGTTGGACAGAAAAAAGTCCAGCGTTTGTTCACTCAAAACAAGACCTCTACAAATTTTTTTGATGTTGGGCCCCGGGTGGCAATTATGGTCTCTCATTGCTTCCTCCTAAGTAGGAATCATTAAGATTTGTACATGAAGTGCTCTCTATGTTCGACCCCCTTTGTCCTGACGTTCTTGTGTCCCTTTTGTATTTGGCGGGCCAAATTAGCCTTCTTCCTCTTCATCCGTGCCCAGGTTTTTGTGATCCCTTCCCTTTTCTGGTGGTGTATTCTCCCGTTTTCTTTATCCCATTGTCCGGTTCTTCCCCTCTTGTCTGGTTTACGTGAGATGATCCGGGACTTTTTGTCGCGTCTCGTTTTTTTTTCCCGAAGCACTCGACGCCACCACCATTTTTTTACTCTTCTTAAATCGAATTCGGTCTGTTTTCCTATTTACTCTATCGGGGACGTTTTTGCACAATCTCGGGAATGGTACCCGCCTTCTTTACCTTTGAGCGTCTCAGACTGGACAGGACCCCCCAGCCCCGTCCAGTGGCGGACATTCTCTTGTTCTTTTACCTTGCGCCCTTTCTCGCAAGGAGAATTTCCCCCTGCTTCCGTCACCCTCTGAAGTCCATCCTTCCTGTTCTCCCCCCCTAACACGGGGACAACGTGCCTGTGGTTGCCGTTTCCTTGATTGAAGCCCTTCTTTGCGCCCAATTTGTCTAGCCCCCCCCCCTACAACACGCACGCGCGCTGCTTCCCGGTATCTTCGGTAATCCGCTTGCACCGATGCGGCCCGTTCCCCCACTCCCCGCTCTGATTGCTCCCTTTCTAATCTTCCCTCCCTCGCTCTGAAGTTGCTGCCCCGTTGGGCTCGACGATCTGACTACTTTTCCGAGTCTCCTTGACGTCTTTTTTCTCCTTCTTCTTTCTTTTTCCGAAAGAAGGTGCCTCTTATCTTTTATGACATTGCGCCAGTCCGGTTTTTCTGTTCTGTTTTTTCGCGTTCGGAGACTGTCTTTGTACTGGCAGTGAGGAAATTTCCCCCCCCTTCTGCCTGCATCACGGTCGTGGCACCTCTTCATTTGTGTCAGGGACGAGTCCCCCACGTGGTTCTACCTCTT
>Ga0179593_1276560_pt1 | contig 17433 bp, 17 predicted proteins | sample CZODoug2_1_08_16_FD_185931 | JGI IMG/M metagenome (GOLD analysis project Ga0179593, IMG submission 185931) | Vadose zone soil fungal communities from Angelo Coast Range Reserve, California, USA - CZODoug2_1_08_16fungal (PacBio error correction) | ecosystem: Environmental > Terrestrial > Soil >... | reverse complement strand
TTTTTAGTTGGCGTCCGCCCTTAGGCTGGAAGTTCGCCTCAATTATCGCCGCTGTCCCTGAAGATACGTGGAATCCTGCTGCTCCTGTGCCTTTGGCGAACCGAGTGATCGATGATCTCTACTTGCCTTCCCTGCTCTATGCGACGATGTGTAAACGGATGAAATTGTTTATGAAGTCGAAGTTTTCCCTCCACTGTCCGAGATAAAGTTCTTCAAGCAAAACCCGGTTTAAGTTTCTTCCACTCGGCGACGTTCCTTTTGCTGTCGGGCTGACCCATGCCTTTTTCCTCCCAATGATTTATTTTAAAGTTTTCCCAGAGGGTGGTATCTGCCTAAGCGCTTCGGGTTCCCCCTTTGAGTACAATCCAGGTCCGTTCTGAATGAGGGCACCCACTCTCTTTCCAGATCTCTCCTCCCCTAGATCAGATAGGACCTAAACGTGGCAGTAGTCCTTCGGGGGCTTGTGTTTTTTTTTTTTTTTTTTCACCTAGGAAGAAACCTGACCAACCCAATTTTGGTGAATCTTATTATTGCTTCCTCTTTTTTTCTTACCTTCTTTTCGTGAAAAGCATTCCTAAAGTTCCTTTTCCACTGCGGGATGTTCCCTGCATACGAAGGATTGGTCGTTTCTCCGGTGGAGTTCCCTTTGGGAGCAAGCCATCTCGTCCCCTTCGTCGCCCCTTGTTATGGTTTCCTCACGTTTTTTCTGCAGAATCGGAAGCTCTTCCCCTTCGCACCCTCGGGTTTATGATTTAATGAACGTGTGCAGAGCTTTCTTTTAGGAGAGGCCCTGCCGCCCTAAACTATGATTACCGAGTCCCCCTACGGTCCCCCCCTCACGAATTAGTCCGAAAGGGAGTGATTCCTTGGCTCCCTCCTTTTGAGACTCGAAGAGCAGGAGATTGGTTTTTTTATGGGCCGGGAAGGATCCCCCCCCCTCTCGGCATCTTCACTCCCCCCTGAATATTATTTTTTTCGAAGGCTCGTGCCTCTCCCTGTAACTTGTTTTTTTAGGCGACAATTCCCCGCTGCTAGTGGTCACCTTATTACATGCAGGAGACGCCCCACCTGATAATAGATTAGGTCCTCCTCCAACTACCCCCCCCCCCGCTCTTCCCGGCGAGCCGTTTCTCCCCTGGAGAGCCCTTCCTGGCGGTTTTTTTCTTTTTGGCCCCTTCTTTCCTCCCTTTAGCACAGGCTGGGAGTTTTTCCTGTTTCATGCTTCACTCCCTGAACCCCTGCCGATGCGTCCTTTTTTGGGGGAAATGCGCATTGATCCGTTCCACCCCTTCTCCATCCGGTCCAGGTTTCACCCGCTCCGCTTTTCTGCAGGAGCTCGCCTCTTTTTCGTGTCCTCCCCCCCCAGTCTATACCCGATTTTTTCCTCAACCCTTTAGGGAACCTGACCAAGAGCTTCCTCCAGGAGCTGCGGATTTTTCCCCTGAGCTTCCCGGACGGAGTTCCCCGCACTTTCGTTGGAACCCTTGAAGAACTTTTTTGGCAAGCCCATTTTCCTCTCCCAGTTTTTCTTCCTCTGTTTCAGTCGTTCAGACCCTAAACTGGTGTTGTTTTGATTCTTGATCAATAGACCCTGATTAACTTTTTTCTCTCCCTGGCACCTTTTCTCATAGGGCTTGCCGAGAAGCTTGGCCCGCACCCTGAGGCCCAGTTTTTAAGGGCACCCCCACTCGCTGAATGAGAAGCCCCTTTTGGCGTTCCTTCTTTTATCGTGCCTACATGTTTTAGAAACCGCCGTTTATTTCGTTTAATTCCCCATCCTTGTTTTAGAACGACCTCGGCCAGGATTTCTTTCCTCAGAGGTTTTGGGAAACCTTTCAGGTCTGCTAAGGTTTAGGGATCCGAGCATTTTTCCCCCCCTTCCCAATCTTTTTAGGTCTCATATACCTTTTCCCAATCATTCACTCATGCCCCCTTCATCCTTTTTCTTTTAGAAGTGCTCCCCCCCCAGAGACTCCCGAACACCAGAATATTATGTATGGTCGACGTTAATCTGAGAGAAGCCTCCCGGGTTTCTTTCTCCCACAGAATCAGAGGACTTCCTTTCATGTTCCTTTTTTTCCAAGAATGCCCCCCCGAGAATGCGTGTGTTATTCTTTTTTTTACACGGCTCACTTCTACCAGCTTGCTTTGCAGAGACGTCGATTTCACCATATGTCTTTCTTTTGTTATGGTTTTTTTTTGAAAGAAGGACCGTTCCAAACAGAACTCTCATGCTAGTAGGGCTCCCTCCCGAGCAACCTGGCCTCCCCTTTCCTCGGGCGACTTTCCGCCCTTGTTCGACTCCCGTCTGCCCTGATTGGTCTCGGCTCGACTTGAAGCAAGCAACTAGGATTCCCGGGATAGGTCCCTTTTCGTACATCTTTGCCTCACGTCCTTTTTCATCTACCTGCCTCCCTTTCATCTCGTTTTAGGGCGGCTCTCGCCTTTGACACTATTTTAGGGAAGTTCGCCTCCACCTCCGTTCTCTTTGCTCGTTCTGAGCAGCAAAAGTACCTCGGTTTCCGATACCCAAATAGATTCATTGGAACCCATTATTACGTTCCTCGAGTGTCGCTGCTGGCTTGCAGACAGTACGACCTTTGCCGGCACAATACCCGTTCATGCACAAAAGTTTCTTTCGTCCCTTTCTTTCGGGGCTTTCAATGACCACCGTACTCTACGTTTCCAGGCCATCGCTCCTCGTCCTCTGCGATGGATTTTTTCCTTCGTGAGATCCCGTAGAAGCCATCATTACCAAGCTGTTGAGTCGGCCTGAAGTTTTTCGACAATTCCTTGCCCCTGAAGCAGCGGTTGTCTTCTCTCTCCCCCGCCCCTTGAACTTGCCAAGACTTTGGGATTTTTTCGCCCACGGGCTTTTTTTTGAGCCGACACTCGGTACCCTTCTAGTTTTCAAGACACTTTCCCCGTTTTGCTCGGAAGTAGGCCTGATCGTCTATGACATGGCTCACGCTTCTCCCCCGGTAGAGGGAATTTTCTGATTTCCTCATAGAACCCCATTCTTCCGTATTTTGGCTGATCTAATCTCTCACCTCTCCCCCGTCCCCTCTTTGCGCGTTTCACGATTTGGACGGAGGAAGCCCTGGCGGGATCTCGGCAGGAATCTGCAGCTTTTTTCTCATCGCAAATAATCGGAAGCCCCCCTTTCCCCCTCTCCTTCAAGAAGGAGCGTTCGCTCAGCTTGCGCTTGAAGTCCTTGTTGGTTGCGAAGCGGGACATTGCACGATTTTGAATTTATTACCTTTCCTTGAGGCGAATGGTGATTCATTTTATTATCCCCCCAAAATTTCCGTTCTTTGGGACTTCGATTGGGCGGAAATAGTGACTGACCCTTTCCCGTCCCCCCCCCCTTTCTTTATGGTTTTTATTTTATTTATGCAAGTCCACTCGTCGTGTACAACCCTCTCTTTTCTATGGTGCGTTGGCCCGCCTTGCATTCCCCGGTCTCAACAGTTGTCAGTTCAACCCTCCTCTCCTTCCACCGTCAGATCGGCGCTATTCAGCAACATTTTTTCCCCCTCTTCTTTCCAGTTGTTGTTTGATCTCAGATTCCCCCCCAGATTTCTGTTTTCTTTCCCCCGAAGAGCCTTTGATTGTTTCTCCTCTTCTTTTGCGTGTTTGTCCCAAAGCTCTCCCTTGCTCTGTTATCACCTGTTCCCTTTCTCTTCCTTGCATGTGCGTTTTTGACAAGAGTAGAGTCCAAGCCGTTATAATGGCCCTTATTTCGTCGAATTCCCTCAATCCCAGGTAACTCCTGGGGTGCCCCTTTCGCCCTCCTTGGAATTCCCCCCCGTGCCTTTGGGGATTTTTGTTGATCCTCACCCCTTTGCCCTTAGCTGGGACCTTCCCAAGGAAGTTCGAAGCCAATGGCGCGTCTAATCTCCCCAAGCACACCAGCTCCCGGACCCTATTTCTTTCGCGCCCTATTCAGTCTTATGATAGAGGGCCCTTTTCGGGATGGTCTCCCCCTCCTTTTTTTTTTTTGTATGATTTTTTGCATGAATGCCTAGTCCGACATATCGAAGCCGGTCCGAGATCTGAAGCTTGTGTCGTCTTTCCGTTGCAGAATTTGTGATCCATGATTCGAGGAATTGGCCCTCCCCCTTCATGCTATGATGTTTCCAGGAATACCCCCTCCCTGATGCCCTCCGTGGTCTTTTTTTTTCCTAGGTGAACCAGCGTTGAGCAGGCAAACCATTCCATGTAGTGAGCGCTTTCGCCGTTTCAAGTAGTAGGACTTCCCCGTCCCCCCTTTCCCGCCACCTGCCTTGGTATGTTAACTATTCTGTTCCTGAGTAGTCCCTCCCCTTAGCGGCTGCTTCAGTTAATACTCCCAAGGCGGCGATTTCCCCTTAGGGAGTTACGCGTTCATCTTCCCCGTAGCTAGCCTTGCTCTTGGACTTGCAAGTCTCGAATCCCCGTGTAATTTGCGAAATACGTCTCGTACAACACCTTTTTTGGGAATCTAACCTGGTATCGCACGGAGAGGTCGCTCTGTCTTCCCTCCTCTCTAAGGTGATACGCAACTGATGTGATTCTAGACGTGGGTCTTTTGGTTTCGCGTCCACCCAGGTGACGGTGCTCTGTGCTTCCTCTTCCCAGGCGTCCTTCGACGTTGCTTCTTGGATTCCCTCCCCAAGTTGTGTTGGTGGGGTTCCTGGTGTTTTTTTTTTTTTTTTTTTCGACCGTTCCTCGGCTCCGTCCGCCTTCAGAAAGGTTTTTCATGGAGTCTGTCCCCGTCCTCCGTGACTCCCGATTTCGTCGGCGCGTGCTCCGACGACGATTCGCTGTTTAGTCGAGCTCTCCCTTCCTCTCGGTCGCTTTTCCCCCTACGTTGGAGCAGTGACCGCTTTCCACTTGACGGTGTCGGTTTTCTCCGCGCCTAGCAGGAGCGGGTCTGTTTTTTCCCCTGGGTCCCTTTTTGTCTCCGTCCCCCACGTTCGCTAATGGTTTTCTTCTGACGGCTCGGTGCTCGCTTCCCCAGTTTTCGAGGTGCTGTTCTCGATGCGGGCAGATGTCAACCCCGCCCAACTGCAGTTCGGGATCCCCATTATCCAACCATCCCACCCCGGCGACACGTCCACTTCAATAAAAACAACAACGAGAAACTTCTGCCGTCCCCAGGCGTCGCCCTCCTTGAGAATTCGGTCCGTGACCCAATTCGTTTTGTTGCTGAGGCGGGCCTGGGAGCACTTCCCTTTCCCTTGCCCGATTCCTGGACCTGATGGGAATTTCAGTTCCCCTATATCTTCCTTTTCCCTAACAGGTTAAAATAGAACCTACACCTTCGGCCCAGGGTTTTTTCCCCCAGTCCGCCCTCCTCCGCAGAGATAGGCCTCGTGCCCCCCAACAAGCTGAATTCCAAGACAGGTTTCTAAAAACCTTTGTTCTGAAAGACCCTTCAAAGTACTCCGTCAGCGTGGGCTATGTCCGGAGTCACTATTTCCCGGATTGGCCCCAGTGGAAGATTCGCGCTGGTCCCCTCACCATGGCTTTCGCCTTTCCTACTATCGTGTATCTCGTGGTCTTTAGTCGCCTTATTGCTGTTGTGTTTGTTGTCCGATCATTTCGTGTCCTTTACGAAACTAGATTAACCAGAGAGATCGAAATTTGTATCTCCCTTTTCTTTGTCCCCCAGATCCTCCTCCCATTGATGCCTTGAAAATCAATTCTGTCTTTACTCCCCCCTCGTTAAGACCACTTTTTCGTACTTTGCCTGACTTGGAGTGCTTCTTGATTTGTTTTTTTTGTGTTAGACTTTCTGGCTGGTTCCCCGCTTTTTGATTCTCCCCGACCACGGCATCTCTCGCGCCGCAGTCGGCGTGGAGGGTTTCACACCCTTCCTGGATTTTCTGTCGGGATGACCGCTTTCCCGCGCCCCTGATCAGATTATTTTCCCCCTCATGCCAATCCCAGGTTTCACCCCCGCTTCCCATGCGACTGTCCGGTTCCTTTCCCCTCTCCCCCACTGCGCCCTCCCCTGTCAGGAGTCGGCGCCCCTTATTCCTCGCGCTCCCTCCTCTGCCGTTTTTTTTTTTCAGAAAAGAAGTGCCCCAGGTTTTTTGGCATCGCCTTCCCTGAAGAAGTTGACCCTCATTTCGACATCTGTCCCCCCCTCCTTGGGCCCATTCCACATCGACCACTCCTTTCAGACGCTCCACAGATTTCTTTCAATTGAAGACTCCCGTTGAACGCAGACTTTCCGCCCCCGAAAAAGAATCCCCCCCCCCCCCTTCTGCTCGTCGCGGTTCCCCCCTAAAGTTCGTTTCTCTTATTTTTTTTTTTTAGAGATAGTATCTCCGACTAACTAGATATCTTTGGCCGTCGAGCTTCCCCCCCGATCAGGCTCAGATAGATTTCAGCCTCCTCCCCTCCTAGGCATTTCCTTCCTCATTAGAATTTCCATTTTTCCTTTATCATTCCCTAACCGGCTTTCGTCCAGGATTTAGAGCATTAAGATTATACCTGCCCTTTGGTCCTCCCGTTTTCGAGGTTTTATTCTATCCAGACCCCCGCAAAGTTAACTCCCTTTCCTGCCAACCAAAAATTAGGATATAATTCCCCATCAGGTGTTCTAATCCCCTCCTTGAGTCGGGTAATGATTCGCCACTCTCCCCTCGCCTTTCATCCTAAAAATTTCGCTGAACAAAATTTGTTGTTTTCGGTTGGAGCCTTCCATGTACTGAACCTTTTTTATCTTACCCTTTGCCGCTTTTTTTTTCTCATTCCCTTCCAGTGATCGGGCCTCGGTAGAACGTAATCATTCTCACCCCCTTGGAATGCCAGCCGTTTAGAAAGAAAGCGCGACATAGGTTTAGCTCTATCCAGTCCACTCGTGAAATAAACCCCTCATTCTTTTGTCCGCCCACGAGAATCGGAGTCGTAGTACAGCGACGTCTGCCTTCTCACTTTTTTGCTCCACTTGTGTTTTGTCTGACTGCCCTTTCCCGGCAGCTCTCCCGTCCCAGTCCTACAATCTAGGATATTCGGCTTCCTTACAGTTTCCTCGTAGGGCTCTTGTCTTTTGTCACATCCTTACTCCGGCCCAAGATGGCGCGTTTCAATTGGGGCGGACCACAGTCTGATGGGGGCGTATCCTGTTCCTTGGATAGAGGAGCATCTGCATTCCCTTGATCCATCTCCCCCACAAGGGCTCCCCTGACCTGACTACCAAGATTGATCGTCCCTGCTCAGCCCTGGCGGCCTTTTGTCCATCTCTTGTTGGAATTTTCTTTCTGTTTACTTTTCCGACGATGCTTGTCATTGGGCTTCTTTACTTGTCTCCCTCCTTTTCTTCCTTTTTTTCAGGTTCCCCCCCAGCCAGAAGGAACATGATTGCGGAAAAATAGGGATGAAAAGGTTCCCCGTCAACCCCTTGCTTGATTGGGTTGACCTGAATAAGTCAAATGTCATTCTGAAGGCTGTCTCTTTAAATACGGTTTACGCCACATCTCAATCTCATTTTTTTGATTTTTTAGTTACTAGGTCTGAAGAGGGCCCCCCCCCCCCCCCCCCCCCCCCCCCCCCCCAACAAAGTCTTCAACCACCCCCCCTCCCCCTCGCCCCGTCCTGGGGCGCGTTCGACTGGCACAGAAACTTTTCTTCTTTCAAACTAAACTTGGTGATTAGTATTCATCCCGAAGCCAGCCTTCTCTGGGCTTTTTTAGCTAGTTCCCCTTTTTCTTGGCTGGGCCTTCCTTTGTCTGTCCTCTCCTCACTGGTTGACCCTTTCAGAGGACATGTGATTTTCTTTTGAGCTGGTGGCTCCCGCCGGATATGCTTCCAATTAAAGCGTTCCTCTCTTCCGGCTCCTTCGAATTCCCTCACGCATTTTTTCTTAAAGTAAGGTAATCGCCCTTGCCTTCTTGAATTACCCCCTCCAGCGGGGATTTTGTTTCGAAGAACCTTAAGGTCTTCCTACCCTTCCTTTGGACCGAAACAGCCGGCCATAGTTCCCCGAGCCCTTTCCCTCCCAAGACCAAACCCCTCGTCAATTGAGCTTTCTCTCTTTTTCTGTCGATGCCGGCGGTCGGCCCTTTTTCCTAAGCGCTTTATTTGTCCCTTCTGTCTTCTCAACCCCGCTTGTTAAGAAGACTAGGTCGAGTCTTGAGATTCGTGCCGGGAGAAGGTGTCTCCCCTGATTATCGGATCCCGTTAATTCGTCTCCCCTCTTTTCTGGCCTTTTTCCACCCTAGATGAAGATCGTGTTTGACCTTATATCTTATCCAGTTTTTTTCTATCTTGATACGTGAAAGACCCCCATTTAGTTCCCCGAGTCCACTTTTCTTCGGCTTTCCCCATTTCCCCTTGGGCGACCCTACTTTTTTCTTTTCTTTTTTTTCGGCCCTTCACCGCTTTTGGAGACTCCCCCGAGGAGTAGACGGCCTTCAAAATCTAAACTTGCTTTTCCGATTACTTATCGTCACTCCGCCGTCCTCCCCTTCTTTTCAGATTCTCCTTTTCTAGACTGTTTGGGTTTTTTCCCCTTGCTTCCAGAATAAGGGCATTCCTAAATAGCCCTTTCCCGACCACACACCTTTGACTTTATCTCCAGGCGGATGTCCTTACGTTGTCTGGGGAAAGCACTATAGTCCCCCACTATGGCCCATTAATCTAATTGCACGGGATATTTATTTTTTCCGTGTCTTCCAAGAAGTCATGGTTGCGGTGTATGCGCCAGCATCTCCCTTCCGAGAGACGATTTTTTGGATCCGACCGAGGCTTTTCCCCTTCCTTTTTCGAGCTATGCCGATCCTGCGGAAAATAACGGGCGTCTGAGCATGAATGACTAGTAGTTTCCCAGTTCTTTGCAGTCCCCCCTAGCCCTTCGTGCCTTTGAGAGCGCTGCTTGATCGGTAGTTAGTCTTCGCTCCTGATCTTTTTTAGCAACTTTCGTCAGCGGTCCCGCCCGACCGCGGCTGCCCGACGGTTCTGGTTTTTTTCCGGACAGAATTGTTTTTATTGATTGTATAAAGACTGCGTTCCCGCCCCTGTCCCTGCGATAAAGCATATTTCCTTCCCCCTACTGTTCCGGGCCGCGAGTGCTTGGTTTCTTTTTCTTCCTTGTCCTGAAGCCCCCAGAGTGGTCCGCGTCATGCGGTACGTTAATGCCCTACTATTATTCTGTTCGATGCCACCTTAAAGGAGAAGATGAGGCTTTTAGGAATTTCTGCGCCGTCACCCTGCCCTTTTCCTTTTCTGGGGTTTTTGAAAGGTTAGAACTGTAGGACTCGCTTCATCGTGCCATGTGGTACTGAAGTAACTATATCGTCCACCCGAGACAGACTTTTAGATTATATCACCCCCTGAAACTCCCCCGTTTCCCTTTCCCAAGATAAGCTTTCTGAGAGATAGTGGTCTGTTTCCCAAAAACGCGACCCCTACATTACGACCTTTCTAACAACTTTGGGCCTTTTTAAAAGTCGGCCCCATTAGCTGTCTGCAGGAAACTGTGTTACGCTGAAGACGTTCCCGATTCCCCATCTTCCTGCCTGTGTCACTCCCCCCCCAGCTTTCCTCTCCAAGGAACATTGGGTCTTGCCTTTGCTACTTATCCCTTGCGTGCTGTCTATTCTCATAAGTTTGTTTTTTGGAGACACCCCCCCGATCACTCTCTTACCCGAGATCTAGCAGAAATGGTCTGTCCAAGCACCCCTTTTAAAGCTCTTTGCCCCCTGGTCCCGTAGAGTGTCCGACCTCCGTTTCCTGCTCAAATTCCCTTGAGCACCTTTGGCGTTTCTCTCTGTTGATTTTTTAGTCCCCTCCACAGAAGAGGAATTAGGTCCGGAGCTGTTGTTTCCCCACCTTCACACGCTCTATCGTTGTCTTGGTGAATTAAAAACCTCCGGATGTCCTTTTTCTTAGGACCGAGATAACTCTCCTCTGACTTCCCCCCATTATTGTGAAATGCTAAATTTGTACACCTCGATGACCTGACGAAGTGATAAACACCGTTCATCCTTCTTTCCACGCTCCCTGACCAGCGGCTGCTTTAATTCCTCCCCCCTTAGAAGACTCTGGTGTTGTGTTTCCTTCGAACCCTATAGTTTTTTTTTTTCAGTAGACTTCATGTCCTTGAACGCCGCACGCGGTGCTTCCCTTTTCTAAATTAAATAGCGTTTCCCCTCCCCTCACCGTGATTTAAGCGCTGACATCTTCCCGTCGACACCTATCCCGTTCTTCCGACCGGCTTTGAAAGATGAGACCAGTCCCCCCCTAACAGACACATCTAATGATAGTAGAGATCACCCGCACCCTGTATCTCTTGAGGGATCACGCGTTTTTGTAGATATTCCCCCTGATATCGCCGGTTTTCAGTTTTCTTTCCTCCCTGATCATCAAGCGACTAGGCGCCAGGTTAATCGCATATGCAATCACGGGAGCCCTTTTCCATTTCCTCCCCCCCCCCCCCAGGGTTCCCTATTCAATGACGGCTCTCCACGGCATTCCGCTTCCCCTCCCCCTCCTGGAATCACAAAAGATTCGAGTAGCTTTTGGCGACGCAGTTCCCCCCCCCCCTCCACTTGTTCCGACGCACCCAACCAAAAGAATTATCTCAGGTACCTTGCCGGTATCTTTTCGTATTAGGATGATTGGACCACCTACTACTAGAGTTCCCCCCATTTAGTAGGGGGGTAGTATTTGAAGATTCACCTTCACTCCAAATAAACGGTTGCCGCCGATCTCAAGGCGGAGATTTGAGAGCTGGGATCGTGTCTTATCCTCCCCCGCTAGAGGGTTATCTGATTGATCATGCCCCCTCCGGGCTACCCTCCTCGAGGTTGGGTAGTCGATATTCGACGTGTTGAAACTTGGCCCCCCCAAAGCAGGATGGTCTGCAACGGATGTTACCGACAAGAGCTCCAGGATCGCTCCTTCCCCTTACTTGACCTTTTAACGGGAAGTCTAGTAGCGGCATCTCGCCGACTTTCCCTCCAGAGATCCGGCCCTCACTTTTCCCACGAGCGGCATTTCTTTCGTTCTTACAGGGCCTCGCATTGTCTGTAAGAATGAAGAGCTAATGACATCACGCCTTTGCCCTTACCTCTCCGGAGGCCCCCTCTCTCGGGAGGATGGAGAGATCCGGATTGCATGCCTCCGGCTCCTCTGGCAATCGTCGGCGCCCCCCCCCTTTCTCGCCTCGTGTCATCAAAGACGGACCCCCCTTGATACCCCCCTGGTCGGTTTCCCCCTTTTTGTCACCCTTCGGTTGTATATATTCCCTTTTTGAACGGTCCAGAGTGCGGCAATTGTGGCGGGCACCCTACTGAGCGATGGCCTCATTTTCTCCCCCCAACCCAGCCCGGCTGGTGGGGGGAATTCCGACTTTGGTCGGAAAATAGGGCCTACCCTTCTACAATTGAGAATCGACGGACCGCCCCCTTCTCCTCTTTATCCTATCCTTTCCCCAAAACAGCGTCGCCTCTGTCGTCGCCTTGTAACCAGTTCCGATCTTCCCCAGGCGCAGGCGGCTCTCTTGTCTTCCCCCGCTAGATAATACCCGGGTTACAGCACCCTTGGGGATGGAATCCTTTTTTTTTTGGTTTGAGACGAGTCTTCATCCCCAAGTTTGATCCTTCGAAAGCGCGTTCGTTGTGATTTTCCGGGTTTTTTTTTTTTTAAGAGTGAAATTGCATGCTGATAGCTGACCCCGAGTTCTGCTCTGTCCTGTTTGCGTCCCTCAGGCTATTCCCCAGAGTGTCCCCCCCTCCTTTCCTACAGTTCGATTCTCCCGAATTACAATCCCCCCCAATGGTTGACTGATACCTTAATGTCCTGGTGACAGAAGTCGGAAGCCCTTACGGTTGCTGGAATCCATTGGCTCCCGCCACCATTTCTTACTTGAAATCCGCCCCAACTTCCCTCCGTCCATCGTTCGCCTCAAGGGACCCTTAACGTCATAAAACACCCAGACCCAACCCGCGCTCACCTGACCTTCCATTTGAGTCCTCCTCTCCAGTATTTATTTTCCCTTGGTTCCGCCGCATTTGTTTGCGTATTTTTCTCGAGGCATGAGATGCCGCCTCCTCTTAACGAAATTTGACCGCTGTTCCCCTCTCCGTTGCCGCCTTTCGAGACCTCGTGCCGGGTTAAGCGTGATCTATGATCCGACTCCTTTTTCAGCAGGCAGACTGTCAGGAATACTGGAAGAGATCGTGGTTCCTTGTTCTGCGGCAGAGCGCACGACCCCTTCTTTTCTCGGAGAGTTCCGCCCCTTTTACCTTCCCCCATGTCAGTTTGTGGTGGTGCGAGGCCTCGTCCACTTCGCGTCTTTGGACCCCTTCGCCCATCATGGCCGGTGGCACGTCACCCCCGCGTGCTGTCTCTCTTTAAGCCAACCCGCTTCTCCTTTGTTGCCGGCCTGGCTCACAAATCCTACTGGTTTAATCTACACGTCCCCCCCTGTCTTCGTATATACTACTTAAACGATACCCAGATGCAGATCGCCTGCTTCGCTCCTTCCCACGTCTAGATTTTTGTTCGTGCTTGATGAAATACGGCCCCCATGACCCACCCTTCCCCACTTTTTTCTTGGCCGGATCTGTAGTAAGGTTTGTGCTCCCGCTCTTGACTAAGGCTCCATGTCCTCCCCCTGGCTCCCCGTTTGGCGCTAAAGTGTGGACCCCCCCCCCCCCTTGGATTATCCCCTCTTACGTGCTTACTTCAGTCCTCTCTGTGGTTTGAAGCCCCTTCCCTTCATTTCCCTTTCTCACTCATTGAGCTTCTTGGCCCAGGTCGTTTCTTAGTCAGCGGGCTATCCATGGACTCCGAGGCTCTTCGCTCTTCTAGTAGAAGGTCTATCCCCGTAGTTCTCCTAATCCTTCTCTCACGCGTGGCTATCGCCGCGCCTCCCGGTGCCCCTCTTTGCTGTGTGATTGTTGGGGTGGGGGGGGTATCGACGGCAGGTCTTTTCGTTATGGGAAGGCCACGGTTTCCTCCCGCCGTTTACCAGACTCGCCCGACTATACTTCAGGCCTTCCCCGCAGGGATGGTCTGGGTTCATTGACCCTCGATGCGGCAGATGTCGACGAAACGACTCCCCGTTGTCAATCTTCATGGAGAAGGAAAATCTGTATTTTCTGTTCGACCCAAATGTCCCCCTTTCTGAGGGCCCTGATAAGCCCCCTGCGGATTGATGAGATTGGTAAGTCCCTGTTTCTCAACCTTTCGTTGAAATAGCTTGTGCCTGTCATGCAGTTTCACGAGATTTTAGACTAGACACCGAAGCTTCTCTGTAAATTCCCTCCCCTCGATTTCCCACAGGAAATGGTTAAAGATAACAGGCAGGAGACTCTCTCTCGATTTTTCTTTCACCCCCCCAAGAGGACTTCCCTCCATTCTCTTGTTACCTTCCCCATGGCGGGTCAAGATCAAGGCCGCCTACTCCCCGGCCCTCTTTTAGGGGGACGATGCGTAAAGATAGAGTGAGGTGACAGGGCAGCCCACTCCTCATCACTGGATCTCCAGTTGCTCGATTTCGGGTATTTCTGGGAGCATTATCTTTAGGGAAGAAGCCGTGGGTGGTTTTGGACTCGACGACGCCCTGTCGATAAAGTACTTCTTAGCTTTTTTTCCCCTCTCCCATGGGAGGAAACATATAGAGCTTTTTTGTCCCAATTCCCCTCACTAGAGCGTCCGCCCTCTTGCCATCGGACTTCCCTTCCTCAGATCTTTGGCGTCGAGCTGATGGTCGATGCCGCCATGTTTAGACCCCTGCGGCCTTTTAGAGCCTCTTTTTTTGAAAGAACCTTGGCCGAGTCGGCACTCTTTGCCCCTTTTACGTTCTTTTCATGTTTCGGATCGCCCGAGCCCTTTCACTGTCTTTCTGGGCGAGTTTTCTCTTTTCCTCAGCACCATCAGGTACCCCCTCTGCGATCGACGTGCCCCCCCCCTCCTTTCCGCAAGCCGCCGCTCAGAACAATCGCATGCTGTAGGAGCGAATTCCCGGCGAAGCGCCGCACGTGTATGCCCTGAATATCATGAGCGATCCAAGGTTTTCGTCGGCAGGTTCTGGCGTGACCCGAGTTATGTGTTAATCCCCCTTTCCTTTCCCGCATCTATCCCTCAACGACCCTGCCGCAGCGGTCCCCCCTCTTTAGGGAGATAGGCGGCGTATCAGAGAAGGAGTGGGCAACTTCAGCCTGCGCCCCTTCCCCCAAGAAAACCTGACCCATATTTGCTCTTCGCGGTTCGGCTCATCCCCGTATTGGATAACTCGGCGCGTTGAGTCTAACTCCTCGCGATAGAGACGATTTTGCTTCAGTAACATACTCCACTCCTCTCGGTGATCCGATTTCAGTTTATCGGCGCACTTCAAGTGATGTCCATCATTCCATGTGCTTTTGCTTTTTTCCCCCTATAATTCTAATAAGAGGTAGACTAATCGGTCGAGAGCCCCCTAAGAATTTTTTCTTTCTCTCTGGCTTTCAGCAGACGCCCCCCTCCCCCACACTGAATGACGCCCAACTCCCCTAAAAGGGGTATACTTCTTTGCTGCCGCCCCAGCCTTCCTCAATAGAGTTCACAATACCTTCGATGCACCCAATTTTGTGGTCGTGATGCGGTGAAATACCCGTGAATTCTCTGCCACCTTTTCCGAAGATCCCGTCGGAGATTTTCTACTCTTGTATCGGGTTAGTAGAGCCCCATGCCCATCCCCCTCACAACCCCCCACGGATATGAAGCCGACGGATTGGTCACTCCAGTCTGAAAAAATGAGCTTTTAGCTTTTCTCTAGTATTTAAAGCCCTGCGGTTTACCTACAGAACCCCTCCAGGGCAAGGGCCCACTTTTGAGCCCGACCTTCTCAGTGTCGTATTTACTCCTCCCTTTACATGGTTGTCTGGCAGTTATTATCTCATTTCCCCCCAGCTTTGTCTCACGAAGGAAGAACCCACGAGCGGCATCTGGCTGGCGGCCTCCCGATCGCCCCTTTTCCTCCTTCCTTTCCGATCATCGACCAACATTCCTCCCTGCACTATGGCAGCCCTTTTTCTGGCCACTCGGGGCGAGGAGAATGGTTTTTGATCGAGCCCGTCCCGATCTCATGCTCCTCCTCCCCAATACGAAGCCCCGGACTACTCCCGATCTTTGGAAAACTTTCCCTTCGGCAAGCAAGATTCTTGACCCCGTTTTTTTTTCTTGTTATGGACGTAGACGCTTCGGCACGCTTGAGTCCCGATGCTGCTTTTTGTCCTTTGGCCTTCACCCGGACAGCGACGTGGGCTCTCAACAAAGCCGGCGGGGGGCATCCGTGCCTTTGCGCAACTAACCAACTTTCCCTTCCCCCCCTTGGTGAGTTTTCTCCGAAGTGAAACCGTTTCATGATCTGCTTGTCACTTTTCCCTCTGTTAGCCATGGGGTTCGAACGCACAGAGACTTCAGCCGATCGGTCCTTCCGCTGAGGATAAGAAGTCCCCAGGCCCTCCCCCCCTCCTCTGCTACGTCCCGGCTCGGTCTCTGATTTCTCCTGCCAGCACCTTGTATCTCCTTTAATCCCGTTGTTTTGTGAGATGATCCCCCCCCCCCCTTTTGCCTTCGAACCTTGATCGCGGCGGAGCGGCTTTTTTTCGTTGCCTGCACGGCAGCCTGCCTGAATGACGACTTCCTTATGTTGCCTTCGCCTTTTCAGTATTTTCTCGGTCTTATGATAAAGTCCATTGTAGCATTCGTCGATCCAGCCACCGTCCCCTTTCAGTTTCTCTTCCTCCCTCCTTTTTTTGAATTCAAAATTTCCCCTGCAGTTGGTTTGTGGGCTTTTTGTTGACGAGATAAATTATCGGAAGGCCGCCCAGCGACTCTTCTGGCCGCACGTTTCCGTCCCTTTCTCTTTTTTCCAACTACACACCCCCCTCTTTCAATTCCCTAATTTGAGTGATACCTTTCTTTATGATCGATTTCTGAGGTCCTTCGCATTCACTATTTTATTGTTTTTTATGAGATCGTATTAAGAGCCCGCCGCCCCGTCCCCCCTCCATACCAGGTTTAATATAGGTCCCTCCTTTTCTCCATTCTGAAGGTCGAATGAGTGCTAGATTCCGACGGCATTCGGGCCCCATCCGTCCTCCCCCCTTTAGGATAAAGTGCATCTCCTTCGTGATTCGCGTTTTGAGCCCGGTCTCTTCTATTCCTTCCTCTCATACAGGAAACCTAAGGTCGTGCTCTCCCCTTCCCCTCCCTGGACAAGCCCGCGTGGGCTAAATGCCCGTGGTTTACCCCCCCTTTCGGCCTTTTTAAACCCGCGTGGAGATGATACTTCCCAACCGCTGCTGCGTTTTCTTTTCAATATTCCCTCCATTGCGTAGATTATGGTCTCTACCTACGCGCCCCCTCTACCCTCTCTTCGCGTCGGATCGAGTGGCCATCGCCCGTGCTGTACCCCCTTGCCTGACCTTTCCGAGACACGAACCCCCCCCCCCTTTTTGGGCCACGAAATGGTATTGAGACACGGCGATGTGTACCTGGTCTTCCCCCTATGAATTCCAAGGATAAGACATGTGCCTATGCACCTCCTCCGAGGGATTTTGTCGTTAGTACCAGTATTTACGGATTGCCGGCCTGATGACGCAAGAACGGACGCGCGCGCCGTTGATGGGATTCCCCCCCTACCTATGGGACTGCCGGAAAGTCCTCCGACGTCACGAATTTCCAATCCCTTTCGGAATGACTCTTGATTGACAAGGCCCAGATTCCCGATGGGCATTTCTTTCGGCAGTTATCCCTGGTATTCGTATTTACATTCTGACCTTTCGCGATGAAGCCCTCGATCATCTTTTTATATATACCTAGTGGAGAAGACCGATGCGGCTCAAAGACGGTGCGGTTTAGGCGGCGAGGTAGAGGGTCTGTTTTGCGAAATTCAAGCCTTCGCCAGATGCCTTTTATCTTTCCTCGGATCATGTGACGACCTAAATCTGGTTCGTCGGTTCCCTAGAGTCGGCTGGCGAAGAAGAACGTGGTTCACCTTCTCCCTGGAATTGGACCGGTCCACCCGCATATGATTCTGGTACTCCTCCGACTAACCCTTCCCCTTTCTTATATTAGGCCGAAGGGCTTTTTTGCCGAGGATGCTGACCTGAGCCGCGTCTTATCGACCTGTGAAATGGTTGAATGACTTTACCTATACATCCTGCCAAGAGCGTTACGCCCCCTCTCAACCAGCCAATGCTAAACAAGGCCCGTTTTTCCCCCCAGCTGTTTGCAGCCTCCTGGGCCGTTGGTCGTTCTCACAACACCCAGCTTTTCCCCTACATTAGTCAAATGGCGCGTTCTACCCACAAGCGCGACTCCCACGGAGATTCACTTATTTGGGGCTATGTACTGACGGGCGTTCATATCGACTCTGGGCCAGCCAGAAATTCGCGCTGGGCCCAAGCCCTGTGACCTTTGGACAGGCCCCTGGGATTCCTTCGATTA
>Ga0179593_1623339_pt1 | contig 17436 bp, 22 predicted proteins | sample CZODoug2_1_08_16_FD_185931 | JGI IMG/M metagenome (GOLD analysis project Ga0179593, IMG submission 185931) | Vadose zone soil fungal communities from Angelo Coast Range Reserve, California, USA - CZODoug2_1_08_16fungal (PacBio error correction) | ecosystem: Environmental > Terrestrial > Soil >... | reverse complement strand
CTATCTTGACCTCTGATATTCTAGAAGACTTCCAGCCCGTAGTTTTCGACCCCCCCCCCCCCCTGTGGTTTTCCCCTCTCTTCGATCTAAGTTTGAGAGTCCTTCTTTCCCCCGTTCACCTTGCTGGGATTTAAGTTATTGTCCCCCCTCGAGTCCTTTTAGCGTCCAAGTCTTGTCCTCCAATACGATTCATCGTTTCCACCGTTCAAACCCCCTTTCTCTTGTCACCTGAAGGATATACTTTCTTCACTCCCCCCCCCTTCACTTTCGCGTCTTTTTCATTTCACCGTCCCCCCTTCCTCCCCTCTATCTCCCCCCCTTAGTTAACTTTCCCTGACCCACGACACTCTTTCCCTTTTCCCAAATTTCCCGCGAGTCTTGTTTTAATGTCCCCCCCCTTGATTCTCCTATGCTCTCCTCCTTTCTTGTTCAATGCAGCCGAGAATTCCGGCGTTTTCCTCTCCCTTTGTTTTTTTTCGTCCCACCCCTTCTCAGACCAGTGCCCAACAAAGTGACCCCCCACCCCCCTGCACACCCCTTTATGAATCCTTAATACTTTCCCCTTCCAGATACCTTCCCTTTCCTGTTTCATTTTAAAATAGCTCCAGTCCTTTTTTTTTTTTTTATCAGTCCCAACTTCCCAGGCAAGCAGGGCCATCAGGCAGATTACAGCTTTGACTTCCCCTTTTTTTTACGAACCTCCCGAAGGATCCCTTTTTTTTTTTCTCCCCGCATGAAGAGTAAGCATGAACAGCCATTTTCTCCGACTCTTTTCCCCCTTTCGCCTGCCTTGTAAATCCCGCCTCTTTAATATCCTCACTGTGCGCCTTCTCTTTTCCCCCCCTCTCCCTCTCCCAGCAAGTCCCCCTTACCTCCCCTCAAGTCCCCTCCTCCCTCCTCCAAGCCCTCCTGGAAAAAGAATGAATTCCTCAAGCTCTGCTTCCTTTATCATCTGCGGAATGAGTTTTATCCGCCCGTTTTCCTCCCCTTTCTCCAGTTGTAGGACCCGAAAATTAATCCTCCCAAACCCTTCCCCCCTCCATCCTTTCTATGAAAAAATGGTCGGTGCTTTCCCAATTTTGATGCCCCCCCATTTTATCTCGACTTGTACTGAAAGGCTCCCTCCGCCATTCCCTTCTGTTTTCCCTCCTTTTGAAGCTCCTCCTTTCCCTCCTCCTTTTTCAGGAAAATTGGTCTTCTCTCGGGCCCCTTTCACGACCTATTTTCAACGTCCGGTGAGTTCCTCCTCCCCTCTTAACAATGGAAGGCTTAAGTCGCCTGAGGCCTCGTTTCTCTCTTTCCCCAAAAAAAAGGAATTTTTGCTCCCCCAATAGCGATTGTAGCCCTCTCCCCCCCCCTTGGCGTTCACAAAGCGGCTTCTCAAGTCTTTTCCTTTTCTTACCCCCCTTCAAAAATCGTAAGGCCCAACACAGATTCAGACCCCCCTCCAGCCGAACAGAAATCCCCCCTCTCTTTTGACTCTCCCAGCCGGCGTATCTCGATCCCTGGCTTCCTCCCCCCCGCTCATCTTCCTCCTCCTTCCTCAACATGAAGACTTAAACTTCAGCGTTTTCCCCCGCTTTTTCGTCACGCTGTCCCCTTGCTAACCCATCTCTCCCTGAGGGTTTTCTTCTGTCCTGCCCACTCCATCCTCTATTCTCCCCTTTCCTCCTTTCCAGGGCTTGAGGAAAAACTTTAACCCTTCCCTCGTCGCACGCCTTGAATAGCTTCTCCCAACTTTAGCCTTTTTTCTAGGCTCCCCCCCTTTCCCTCTATGCCCATTGGAGTACCGGTTCCCCATTTTTCCCCTTCCCAGAAAAAACCGTCCCCCTTCCCTTCAGGCCTATCCTCCAGTATAGTATTATGGCACATTCCTCCCCCTCTCTCCCCGATGTCAAAACTTCCGGCCCCCCTGTCTAATTCTCTGCCCCCACCAGAGAAATCCCCTCCCACACTGCCCCTTCCCTCCCGGCGCGGGTTCCAAATTTTCCTTTCCTAAGTGCCCCGCTGTTCCCCCTAGCCCCCTTTCTTCTCAAGTACAAAAAATTCTTCTTCCAATCCTCCTCTTTTTTTCCGAATCTTTTTCTCCGCCAATTAAAGCTCCGCCCAGGGTCTTTTCTCCCCCTCCATTCCGATCCCCCCCAGAACACCCTTTTCGAACGTGTAGTGAAAGCCCACCTTCCAAAGCTTTCCCCCTGTTGCAGCAGAGGTATCCCTTATCCTTTTATATTTTCCCTTTCCTTCACCTAGTTGTTGTTTTTAGCTCTCTTCCTGTCCCCGTCTTTCTCTTGAAATGGGCACTTTCATTTCCCCCCGATTCTCTCGTTCACCGATCCCTTCTCTCTTCTTTTTTCTCGGAACTCCCGGTCTTCTCCCTTTTTCTAAGCCCTTTTCCCCTTTCTTTGGACTTGAGTAAAAATCTTTCCACCCCTTTCTGCTGAACCGAAGAGGTTTTTTTTCATTCACATGATTCGTGACCCCCCCCCTTTTTTTGAGCCCACTTTGAGAATTACTTCTTTTTTCCCGAACGGTCTCTTTAATGTTCTAGTCTCTGGTCCCCCCGAGATTTCTGTTTTTCCCCTCTTCCTTGTACGGGTTCAGGACCTTTTTTGGACATTTTCTCTTTGCCCCTTTCCCAGTTCAACGGACAAATCTCTCTTTTTCCTTCCCTTTTTAGCCGGAAAAATTTTTTTACCCATGGTCCTTTTCGTCGGGTTTCCTCTCCGATCCGGTCACCCCCCTTTTTCCCTCACCCTTTCTCTCTCCTAAACCGAGGAACTTTCTTACCTCCCTTCCTACGCTGTCCCCCACCCTTTTTCCGCAGACTCCCCTTGATCAGATTGATACATTTTCCAATCCTCTTCCATAACGTGGAATAAACCCTACGCGTCTTCCTAATCGGCTTTGTAAACGTCCTTCCCTCCAGCCTCTCTCCTCCGCCACCCCTTTTTTTCAGTAGCAGTTCTCCTTGCAATAAGTTTCCTTTTTTCTTTCTTTTAATGGCCTCCAGATGTACCGATTCCTCACCTCCTTTCTTCCCGCTTCGATTAAGTATGGTTTTCCTGCCCTTTTCTGAATGTCAGCCTCGTACCCCTTCAGGATCGTTCACTCCTCTCAAAACCCGTTCACGACTGTTCTCACCCCCTCTCCTTTTCCCCCCCCGGTACGGGTCCGGTGGGGCCTACCTACTCGGTGGGTCCGAAACCCTTTCTTTCCCCTTTTCCCCCCCTTCATGACCTGCCTAGAGATTCCCCCCCCTCTTTAAGTCTGTCTCTAGCTACTACAGTCCCCTTTAGCCCTGATTTCCTCGCTTTCAGCACTGTTTCCCCCCCACTTTTTTCCCCCTCCCTCAACATTTCCGATACAAAGATCCACGTCCCTTACTATTTATTAAAGGTTCCGGACTGTCAACACGCCTAGAAATTGCATCACTGAGAGTCCCAGCCCCTTTTTCCCATTCTGATGCTTTCTCCCTTGTTACCCCCCTGCTCTTTTTCCCCGACCTTCCATATTCCAGAGAGAAAGGTGAGACAGCTTCCCCCCGACCAGCTTTCCGCCGATGATAACTCCATTATGTCCTTGCTCCTCGTATTGTTACCAGTTCTCTTGCCTAGTCTTTTCCTTCCCCTTTGCTTTAAGGGAGGAGGCGTTTCTTTTTGTCCCCTCGCTACGACCTGAGTTCATCTTTCCCCCTTCTTTCCGAAGTCTACCTCCCCCCCCTATGTAGCTCGTTCTATCTCCATGTTTTTCCCCTATTCATGAGGGATAATAACTTTCCGAGCTCCCCCCCCCCTCAACTAGCACCCTGGATCGCGTTTCTTTCTTCCCCCGCCCCACTTTTTCCCTTCTTTTCTAGAGGTCGGAAAGAGTTCTAAAACCTCCCTCCGTCCTTACCCTTCAACCGCGCTGATTATTGTTTCTTTTGGCCTTCCTGAGCCATTCAGTTGTTTGCGATGGAAGTCCTTCTTTTTTTTTTGATTCAGCGCTAGTGTTTGTCAATCGTCTCCCTGCCTCCCCTCTCCCAAGCCAATGAGAGAGGATGATTTCCTCTGTCGATGACCCTTCCGATTCGACCCCTGTCCCCCTTGGCACCCATTCCACCCCCCTCAATCGTTCTTCTCCTCACTCTCTCCCTTTAGTTTTTTTGTGACTGGTCACGTACGAAGGAAGAGGAATTCCATTTTCTCTTAGGTCCCAGCGGAAGGAAGGAAAGCCCTGCTTTGCCGAGTTAGAGACCCTGCTTCCTTCCTCCTCTACAGCCGTTTCATAAGGGTCCCCCCCCCTCTTAGGTCCTCCCCTATTCCGAAGGGGGAGAGGAGCGTGTTTGCCCCCCGAAATCCTATGGTAGTTTACGTCCTGCCACCCCCCTTCGCGAGCCCCCCCTTCCGTGGTGGAGATAACTCCCGGCTTTTTCCCCTTCTTCCGAGAGTAAAATAAGGTGTAGTAATTCCTATAGTCTCTCCTTCCTTTCCCCCCCCCTATACTTTTTTCTCGCGACATTTCTTCTTCTTCCCTAGCTTTCTCTTCTTTCTTTCCAGCCCAGTCTTTTAAGAAAAACGAAAACTTTCCCTTCCCCTCTTCTTCCTTCTCGGCTTTTCGTACTCGAGATCCCCTCCAACCCCTTCTGTTGTTTCCTTTCTTTTGCAAGACGCGAGTGTTCCTCTCTCCCTGTCCCTCTCTTCCCGCGTCCTTGACACGTTCCTGAAACTTGAGTATAAAATGCTTTTGATCCATATCTTTCCCTCAAATTTTCTCTCCTTGGACGCTTTTTTTTCTACCGTCCCCATTAGACAGATTTCCTCGCCTCGTTCCCTTTCTATCCACCCCCCTCCCTTCGCGAAAGTTGCCAAAATGGCAAGAGATGTCTTTTTTGCTCCTCTAGAGGATCTCCCCTTCCTTGCGGCGTCACCTGCAGCCCGTGGAATCTGGATTGCCCTTTTTTGTCAAAACCCCTCCCCTCCAGAGAACCCTTCCCCAACCCTCCCCTCCCCAAATCGTCACCACTTCTTCTTTGGCCTTCCCCAGCACGTAACCTGAGCCTTCTTTTTTCCCCCCCCCCCTTTCCCACCGTTACTTATTTGGTTCTGACGATTGAATAAATATAAATTTTAAAGGTCTTCGTCTTCCTCCCTCCCTTCCAGATTCATTGTGCTTTTATATTGTCCTCCCCCCGCCTACCAGCGTCCACTTTAGGACTCCCCTGCCTGACGCTGCGACCCTGCTTTAATCCCTTTCACTTCTCTTTATGTTTTCTTGTTTTTCTGATTTTTTGGAAGCCCCCCTCGCCCCCTTTCTCCCTCTTCTCGTCTAGGTTAAAAAACGTCCCCCCGCCCCTCCCCCAGTCCTTCAAAATCGTGCTATTCACCGTCACTTTGAAAACTCCCTGATACTCAGCTTCCCTTCTATGTCGAGTTATATAGTAGTCTGCCTTTTTCTTCTCCTGTAGCCCCCCTTCCTCCCTGACCCCTGAGATTTACGTGTATGAGAACACCCCCCCCCCTTTGACCCAAAAAATTTCCCAGTTCTTCCAATGTGGGCTTTTTTTCAAGTGAAACTCGTAATTATTTTTTTCCTCGTTTCGTCCTCCTCCCCCTCAGCGAAGAGTTTTTCTGTTCCCCTCCTTTTTCCTCCTCTTTGACCTTTTTCGGGCCATGGCTGGATTTGCTTTGCCTATTTGACGAAACTTATTATTTCCCGGATATGACTACCCTCTTACCCCCCCCCACCTCCTCCACTGTTAATTAGATTTCCTGTTTCTATCTTTTTGAGACACAAGTTCCTTGACCACATATCGATTGGTCCCCCCCCTTCAACCCCCCCCCACCCATCGACACCTTCCGGAGGGCCAAATGGACTCTCCCCTTTACAACGGTTTATAGGAAAAAAACAGCTTCCGGCACAACGAGTTCCCTTGATTTTCCTGTAAACAACACTCATTCTCCCCAGGACTCCCCCTACTTCTTCGAGCAGCCCGGCGGAGGATACCTCGGCGATTCTTCCCGCCCCTTCCTCACTTGCTTCCATTATAACCTTTTCCTCCTCGCTCTCACCTGTTCGCCTTCGAAAGACTGGATGGCGACCGGTGCCCTTACCCCGGAGGGGATCCACCCTGCTTGATGCCATTACTCCCTTAGCTCACTTCTTTTTCGCGACCCCCCTTCCGTAAATTTCACTTCCCCCTCCCTCTCTTCTTCGTTAAGTAAAAAGGTTGTTGATTCGTCCTTTCCCCCTTTCAGTCGCCCCCCTTTGCTCCGCTTAACCTCCCCCTTCAACCTTTTCCTTTTCCGGCCCCTCTGTAGTATGAAGTCTCCTTTTTGAAGTTTTCGGGGAAGAAAGAAGCCTTTGTCTTTTAACCGAGAGATTTTCAAACGGCTCCCGGTCTAGCTACGACTCTCCCCGCCTTCCCTCCCTATCTCAAAGAGCCCCTGCTCGAGCCAAATTCCCCCTGCTGAACTTTCCTTTACTTTGAGAAGAACTTTTCGCCCCGTCTCAATCACCTATTAAAAAAACATTCTGTTCATTGTCCATATTGAAAGATGGTTCCTCCCCTGCTCCCCTTCTTTTTTCTAGTACCCCCTACGCCCTTGATACCCTCCATTCGACCCAAATTCGTGAACGAGCTCGTCTCCTCCTCCTCTTCCCCCCCTTTAACCAGCAGCTTTCCCCCACCTCACTTATTTTTCCCTAATCCCTCCTTTGTCGAACTCTGACCTGGAGACAGCACCCTCTGCCTTCCCCTGTGCCATTCATTTTCATGGCCCGTATCGTCCACTGCCACTTTTTCTCCATATTTCTGTTTCCCTTCTTTTTCGTACTGTTAATATCAGTTCGCCACAGGTTCCCTTGGAATGGGCCCCCTTCCAACAATATTCCACAGTGCAACCTTTCTTCCCCCCTCCAGGGTTTTTTAATTAAAGTGATTCTCTTTTTTTCAAGACCCGTCCGCCAGTCGTCCCTATTCCTTAGTTAATTGTCTATCCTTTTCCCCCCCTCTTTTCCCCCTGAGACTTAGGATGTATTGTTTCCCTGACGGCACCGGGTCCTTCCTCATCGACCGTTTAGGAACCTTTCAAGTCCGGCAACGCGATTATCCTCCCAGTCCCTTCACGAGGGGGTGGTTTAATCTCCCTGCCCTCGTGGGCCCTCTTCTCCCCCCTGTTTTGCCCCCCTTCTTCCCCCAGTTTTGAATGAATCAAATATGTCTTCGTATAGCTTTCCCTGTGGAAGTGCTTGTTGTACAGGCAACCTTCCCTCTTGCTCTTTAAGCCTTTTCTTCATCTACCCTCGTTTTTAATCACCTCCGCCTTTCTGGGCCCCTCCATCTACACATCCAGTCTCCTCTCAGGCTCCCGGCAAAAGAGGCTAGTTTCATCAGGTTCCTCAGTTATTCGTTATTGCGTTATTCTCCTGTCTCCTCCCTCCCCGACCTTGACTTTCTTTTTTTCCCCGCATCTTTGTTTTAATGTTCGGATGCTGTTTCTCCTTTTCCGGTTGCAGCCTCCTGATCCCCCCCCTTGTTTATAATCTTTTAACGAATTTTTCCTTCGCCTCTTCCCGTAGATTTTCCCTAGACTATGGTGGTCGCACTACACTGTTTACCCCCATCCATGACTGCTTCGAACCCCACTTCTCTTCATTTGCCTCTGCTGCCCCCCCGTTTTGGCTGAAATAAATAGTTTTCTTCCATCTTTCTCGGATCATCCGGCTTTCCCCACCCTTTGAACTTTTCTTATCGCGCCCAACGCAGACCACCGCGTCTTTTCCCGGAGAAGCGTTATCAGGTCCTTCTCAGGACTCTTCTTTACTTGTATAATTTTCCTCCCCTGACGTCTTTTTCAAGTTGTTGTTCCCCCTTCTGCCCCCACAAAGTCCTCGATCTAGCGCCCTTCCTCTAGCCCCTTTTAGTCCAGCACTATTACGCCTTACCCCCTCTCCTCGTTTCCTTGAGATCTGTAGAGTCTATCTTTTCCGCTTTGGATTGACGACGATGGTTGAATTCATGTTCCCTTTTCCTTTCGAGGTTTTACTCGCACTCTAGAGTACACGATTGATGACGATCCAAAATTGCAGGCTCCCTCTTCCCTGTCTCTTCCCTCTGTCAGGAGGCCATTCGGTGTATCCACCTTTTTTCTCCATCCTCCAGTCCATTTCCCATTCAATTCTTCCATTTCCCGTCTTAAGCAGACTGCTTTTTAATTCTTTTAAAGCTCTAAAGCCCCAGACTTATCTTTCACTTTATGAATTTTATAGTGATTTCCTCCCCCCTATTTTCCTCTTCCCTCTGTTGTCCGATGTGTTTTCCTGAGTTCTTTGATATCGAATTTTTTGTCATACTCCCCTGTCATCTTTAAACTGCATTCCCCCATTTCTTCTCGGCTTCACCTACGCAGGTAGATGAGATCACTAGTCTTTTGCATTCCCAACAAGACCGCTGGCAATTTTACAAACGGCTCAGTTATTGTGACTTCTCCCTTCCTTGACGATATGCCTATTACTTTTCGTTTTTTTCCTTTTTCAGTAGCCTGTGAAGGAAAGTCCTTCACCCCATTTTCATTGATCTTTCGGCCTGATGCACTATCCCGGCGTTCAATCCTTTGTCAACTCGTATGTGACCCACCCTTTTTTAATTGGTCTTTGAGCGCGCGCTTCTCTCCCCCAGTTCCCCCCGGTTTTTTTACTTATCGCCTTTACCCCAATTTCGCCTTCGAATGCTTAAATGACAAATGTTTTCTCCTAACCTTTTTAGTCCCCCATCTCTTTCTTGGGATCCCCTCAATGCATCTAGTTGACATCTTTTCTCAAACGTTTTTAGAGAGAAATTCGATTCTACCCGATGGGCGATCTAGACCTCTTCCCCCCCCCCTTTTTTGAGATTCTCCACGAACCCCTTTTCCGCGCTATCTGCCTGCTCTACTACTCGATACCTTCCCATTCCCCCTTTTGTTGGTGATTGATCCTCGCACTGCGTCCTCAGTCGCAGCGAGTTCCCTTCCGAGGTTTCCCTTTTGATGACCTAGATCTCAATCGCGCGGCATCGCCACTTACTTTCCTTTGATGAGATGTCCTTACTTCTCTTTGTTCCCCCTGACCTCTTCAGTACTTTAAAGGACCGATCCCCCCCCCCAACACTCCCTTAATACCTCTCTTCTTGTCCTGCAATCCTCTTCTCTCTCTAGTCTTGCATCTACTTTCTCCTGCCTTCCCCAATTTCCTGTTTTATCGCTTGAAGTTTTGCTGGTCCCCCTGTTTCTAACAGTCCCCACCACTCCGAACACCCATCGTTCCCATAATCTCTTTCTAATCTGTCCTCCCTATACCCTTCATATTCCAGTTCCTGTAACCTCCTCCAACCAGGGTTGGCTCCCTCAATTTTACAGTTAAGCCTTTTTTCTTCCGGCCGCCCTTTATATCTCTTCCTCTTTTCCTCTAGTCCTTCTGCCAGCATTCCTCTGTTCCGTTTTTTTGTCCTTCATCGCCGACTCTTTCTTTTTCGTCTCTCGCTCCGCTGTACTCTCAGCTCGTTTTTTCGGTCCTCAGGTCAAACGCCTACCCCCCCGCAACTTCCCAGTCCTCTTCAAACTTTTTTTACTTTTTTTTCGGACCCCCCCCCAGATCGCAAACTTTTCCCCGGCTTTTTTTTTGGCTAAAGTTCTGCTTTTGCACTTTCGACTCCCTCATTTTTCTTGTCGGCCCTCCAAATCATAACTTTCCAACCCCAAAGCCATAATGGAGATGAAACTTTTTTTCTCATCTTCCCCCAATTCGATTGCCCTTATATAGAATTCTACCTAACTTTAACGAAAGCCCCCCAGCTCCATGTGGCGCGTTTTCTAGTTTTTTAATTTCGCTTTTCCTGACCCTTGCTGGGATTTCTTGACTCTTGAGATTCCCTCCTGGCCGTTCTTCCAATTCTTCTTTTTACTTTTTACGAACGGTTAATATCTTGGCCTGCTTGGAGTACCGCAATCCGGAGTTCGCCACCATAGGCGTTGCTTCCCGGCTCCGGAAAATTTCCTGTCCCCCAGGTGCCCGGATTCTTTCCACAAACACTTTGCCTCCGGAAGGCACGACTGACTTTCAGACCAAAAAGCATGTTTCTCCCATGTAAGCCTCTACTGACTCAGTTGCAATCCGTACGAGGACAGCGGCGACCGTTTTCATTTCCTTCCGACCCGGAATAAATTGACTTACTTCCCACCTCAGACTTTTTTTTCAACTCTTTCGCGTCTTCTCTCCGTACTGCGGCTATCTGTTTTTATCTTTGACGATGTCGCGGAGTTCCGATTGATGATTTTAGTCATTAGTTCCTTCTGAGCAACTCTTCCTTCTCCCCCACTAAACTTCCACCGGGATAAAGAGATTCGATTTTCTTTTTCTCAACCTTCTGCTTTTTCTGGAGCCGGATTCAGAGTACCAAATTCGTTTTGCTTTAGTAAAAACGCCGCCCTACCACGACCTCTTTTTTTGTTTTTTTATTATAGCCTTTTCGGACCTAACCAGACGCCAGGCGCGAATCCTCCACAACCCTTACGGCCCATGTAGACAATTTCCTCCCCCACCTCCAGGCAGACCTCCGCCCCCCCAGCGCCCTTTCTCCCAAATACGTCCCGCGCCGATTCATTGCCTCCCGTGCGCCTCACCTTCCTCCGCGAATCCCCCGGTTCCCGTAAAACCTTTCTTGTAGCCCTTTCAAGTGTTTACGCCCGCTTTATTCCTTTTTTTCACGCGTTTTTCCAGGATTCCGATAAAATACCTCTTTTTTCCCTTCGTGAATCTCCCCCGTCTCATTTGGGACAATGATGCCTGAGATTCGTCCCAGTCGGCTCTCCTGAGATCTTCGAGCGTTTCTTTTTAAGATTTCTCTGGTCCCTCATTTTCAGGGTTTTTGGGACGATCTCGTTCAATCGCATCGAGCTTCGTTTTTATCTGCATCTGGTCGTCGGTACTACCTGGCACCTTCTTTTATGTTTTTTAAACATCTTTGAACCCCTCTGACCCCCTCTGAAACTAAGAAGGTTTTACTTCCAAGGATTTTGGTTGATGGTATTTTGTTAGCGAAAGGTCCCCTTTGCCCCAATATGTCTCGCCGTCTTTAATTTGGCAGAGATTCGGATTGCCTCCCTCTGATTTGGCGACTTTTTTTAGAGTTTTGTCTTTTTTACAGTTTTAATTCAAGTACCTATTTTTACTAGCCCCTTTTGTATTTCTTTTTTAGTTTTTTTTTTTTTTTTTTTTTCACCCCCCCCCCCCCCCTTCACTGCACCCCAAGCTGACCTAATCACAGGAAGTCACACTATTTTTTTTTGTGGTACGTAGGTTCTAATCGCAGATTCAGGAGCCACCATGGCCCTTCTGCGCTCCCACGTTCCTTTTTTTACTCAAGTCTTCTCTTATCCTTTTGACGTTACCCTTCCCGCCCCCCAACGCTGCTCTGCTTCCCTGACATCAAGAGTGATGTCCCCCCCCCCCCCCTCTTCCCTCTCCTCTGATGCCCCCTTGTGTCACTGAGCAGTCGATCGAAGACTGATCCCTCGAGTTTTGTTGCCTCGTCACTTTGAACTCCTCTTCCTTGTAGCGTCTCTCTTCCTTTTCCCGCCTCCGAGCCTTCGAAGATTCAGGGATCTTTCTGCTTCATGATTTCTTCTGCCTTCGGTTCTCTTCTTTCGTATTTCTTTTTTGTGCGATAATCTTTCACCTAGCTTTTCTCCGAACCTGTTTTCAGACCTCTCCTATGGTGGTATCCCTTTCTTCCCCTTTCCCCCCCCCCAAGACCCTCGCTCCTCGCGAAACCTTTTGAGACTTCAGTTTCAGTTCTAGACTGTTTCGCTCCCTTCCCAATCTAGTTCGTCAATGATTTTCTCCTTTTCCTTCCTCACCCTGTACCCCCCCCCCAACTTCTGAAATCCCCTCCCGCCCCCAACCCCTGCAACGTATAGACCCAACTGGTTCACAGCGCTTAAAGGTGCTTCTGTCCACGTCGATGACATCATCAGCTCTCCCGAAGCCATTTTCCTCTCCATGGTTGCTTTGAGAGAAATTTTTGTCACTTCTCTGACAACGTGTAACGATCATCGCGTCCCAGAGGTCCTTACCCCCCCCTTGAAAGGTCCCCCAAGCATTCCAACCGTCCAGTTCGCTTACTTTTGCTGCTTGTTCCCCCAGTGCTTGCGCTTTGAAGCGTCCCCCGTGACGGCGATGTCGATTTCTTCGTGAGGGTGTAGGCCCTTTTACCTCGCCCTGCCGCAGCAGACTGAGGATGAGTCCTGCTTAATTCCGTTAGACACCAACCAGACAACGGCTCTTTTTTATCTTCAGATTTCAGGCGGAAGAGTCCGGGCTTTCCGAGTCGACAAGAAAACTGGTCCCGGACTTCAATCGACGTGGCTTTCTCCTGCCTGCGTCCTTTTTTGATTCGTTCTACCCCCCTCCTTCGACATTTTCGTTTTTTAAAACTGTATTCTTTTGTATCGTGCGGGAGGCCAAGTTATGAAGAGCTTTCGGTTTTGAGTGGGTGTTGATCTGGTAGTTGTTTGCCCTGGTTTTCTCGCAGGTTTTTTAACCCCGCGCGACGAAACTTTACCTTTGGTCTCGGCTGCAGGTGACGCCTGCCTGTTCCCCCTCCCTTCCCCTCTTGCCAGTTTTCCCCCCATCCTCTCTTGCATGTCCCAGTTTTTCCCCCCCGTTGAGTGGGTTGTTCCTTGTAACGTTGAATAGACGTCACTGTCGGTTTTGACGGTATGACCAGCGCGAGACATTTTTTAAGCTTTTCCCCGCTGGACCCTTCCGCGAGCTTTTTGCTCAGCAGTTAACCCTCTGACCCTTCAACCCTTCTTCCTTCCTCGTGTTAAAATTTGGACGGACGTCTCGCGGGCTGCCAGCCAACCCCCCCTTCTTTCCCTTCCCCTCGGTGTCTTGTCGTTTCTCTCTGATCCAACCCCCTTTTCCTTTTCCTCACTCCTCTCGCCATGAATTTTCGGTGGAGCTCCAGACTCTCTCAGGAGATTTCGAGCGCGACACCTCTTCAGTTCGTCTCTCTTTTTAATCATTTTTACCCCCCTCCTTTTTTTTAGAGTCCCCCTCTTCATTCTCATATACCGATGGGGCGCGCTCTAACTCGTCTCAAGCTCGGTCGCCACATGCGTCGACGCGACGCCGGCTTTGTTCGGCGTTCCCCCCCACGTCACCCTTTCTTTTTATTACTCTTTTAAAGCCTCCTCTCCTCTGTCCTTTTTTAACTCTCTCACGGAGTGGACCTTTCCCACGGCGTTTAGCTGCGCCGGCTCTCACTTACCCCCCCTTTCTCTTCCACTGTGGTCATACCGTCCCAATTACGACCCTTTTCTCTTTCTTCTTTCTTCCTTCTCACGTGAAACACAAAGAACTTCTCTCTTCATGAATTCCGATTTTGAATGGCTCTGGGAGATTCTCGAATTTACTTGCTCCAAATCAGGCGAGAATTTCCTCGTTTCCTTGCAGTTCTCTCCTGGCCCCCACAAACCCTTGCGTCGATCAACAGGCCCACCGATCAACACTCGCAACACTTTAACTATAAGCTTGCCTTAACGCACGATAAACAATAATCCTTAGTAACTTACCTTCTAATTTCTTTTGGTTAGATCCCTCTCCTTGCGCGAAGCAGCCACGCGCCCCTGACGGCAGTTTCTTTTTTTCGACTGCCATCTCATTTCCTGCAGATGTTCTCATAAGCATTCGCCCCAACTCCTTTTATTTGTGGAGGTAGCCTTCTAATTTCCTTCCAGTATCTTCTCCTAAGTCTTGCTTCTCAGTTTCAACACCCCCCAGATAACAGCCCTCCCTTACCACATACCGCAAGAAGATTCGTTCCTTACGTCGACAGACCGCAAAAAGTCCTTCCCCCGCTGGCTTGCGTAATCGGGATGGCTACCTCCGCTTTCTCCCGATCGCGGTCTCTCTTTTGCCCCGGGGTCGGCGAAAATCACATGGAACCCCCCCCAAAGCTCATGGAGATGAACAATTTCGGGACCCTGCCTCAAGCGTGATGCCTTATCTCGACGGTTCCATTTATACGTGGCCTCTCTTCAAGCGTTTAAGGTTGCGTCTTTGATTTAGAAGTTTTAATTTCATGGCTGGATTGGAGCGTCCTTTTGCCTGACGCCCATTTATAATTGCGGTTTGATAGACCCCCAGTTACACTCTTAATTCTGAGAGAGCTCAGGATCTTTTTTTCACCCGGACAATAACTGGGTAAAAAATAGTTTTCCACCAAGGTTCAGGCGCAGAGTAAAAGTCGTAAAGGATTATCTTTACCCCCCTAACTTGATCCGCAATGACTGATGAACGCTTTTCCCCCCGATTCAAAAAACAGAATGCCGAACATAAGCCCCCTCTTCCTGAAATTCAAGACGCAAGGAAAGGCTGAGCTAGTTTAGAAAAGAGGAATGAAATACCTAGACCATACCTGCCTACTAATCGACTTCCCCCCTCTGTTGGCAAACCGTAGCTCTTAGAGACGTTTTGATTCTTTTTCCGATTTGTTCCTTGCTTAACTCATAGTAGAAGATGTACGCTTTCGTTGCTTTATGTCCTGCCACAAGGGTCAGTTTTTTTAACCGTAGTTAGGTCGAGGGACAACCGGGGGAAACTCCGGTCTCCCCCTCGATCCTTTAATAGGAGTAAGAATCACCTGTCCTACTTGTTGGAAGGCTCCCATGGAGATCCTTTTTCCCGGACTCGGATCCGTAAAAGAGTACCCCCGTTCCCCCCCCCCCCAGATCCCCCCGGCAGAGTATCAGATCTTGTGGAGGGAAGAAAGAAGAGCTACGAAACGTGATGAACAACACCCCCAACACACCCCCCTCGTACCCCTTTCTCCATCTCTCCGATCGCGCACCACTCCATCCATCGGCCCCAGCAAGAAGCTCGCGAACAATTAATACGCATGTAATGCCCTCGCCCGTCAGAACCCTTTCCCTTCTGTAAGTTTTACCCCTTCTTTCGTGTTCAGCCATTTTTAACATAGTATTAAGATGGTTACTCCCCCCCATTCCCCCATTCCTCTTCTTTTCTAGTACGCGAAAAGGATGAAGATCCCGAACCCCTATCTCGCGCCACCTTTAGTGTGGAGAAATCGTCGTCCACCAATTTATTGCCAGGGCCTCAATGCCCTCTTTCGCCCCTTTCTTTCCTTATTTTCCCCTCTTTATAATCCCTTGTTTCTCGAAGTTTCCAGCTTTTCTGCTGCCCTGGGTCCAATCTTTCCACGTTCTCGTTCACAATGATGATAACCCCTCTTCTTTACTTCTTTATTTTCCCATCGTTTCTGTTTCCCTCTACTCTCTTAGCCCCTCTGGATATGGGCTCTTCAAATATTGAAAATGATGAAAATCCTCTCATACAATCCTTCATCTGAGTCTTTCAGACTTTAGGAGACAAGGAATCACTCCGTTCATTTTGCTCTTCTCCAGTCTCTTCTTAGGCATTAGGAATTTGAGTGCCTCGATTCTGCTTGATTCCCCTGTTCCACGGATTCCATCTCTCTGTGTTTCTTCCCCCCGGCAGTTCGTTTCCCAGTCCACCTCCATTTTCTTCCATTCCCTTCCCAAAGTACCCCCGATGCTCCTTTTCTTCGGGTGTACGTTGCGATGCAGGATCCCGTGTTAGACAGGGTCTCCTTCCTCCCCCCTTGGTCCACCTTTTTTTTGTCCGAAACCTCCCTTGTTCCCCGATGTATCCGGTGACGTCCCTTCCCTTGTCCGCCAGCCGCCTCTGTTTTCCAGTAATAATGATGGTGAGTTCATCTCCCCGCTCACCCTAAAATATCGAATAGGATGGAACTTTTTCTTAAGAACTGAATTTCGTTTTGCCACAACGCGGCTTTCCGTTTTGCCCTGAAATCCCTTTATTTTATTTCCTCCTGGATCCCCCCGAAGGGCTTACTTCCCGTGATCGGGTCCGTGTTTTTTTTTTGTATTTCTGAATATTGACGGCCCATCGTCCTTTTTCTTAAAAGTTTTTTATTTGTTCCGCTCCATAGTCACACTGTACTTCAGCTTTTTCTCTTTCTTCTGGAAGGGGTACTCCCCCCCCCTTCCGTTTTTTGGTCTCCCCCCTCCAGCCCCCTTTTTTTTCCCCAAACAGACCGGAGTCCTCGCATTCAAACCGTTTTTGCTTCCCTGCAGGTATCTGTTCGCCGGCACTCCCATAGTGTGTTGCCACCTCATGATTTCGTTTCTTCATCCATCTGGTCCTTTTTTTCCCTTTAAAGTCTTTCGCTCCACCACGCGCATTTATCAACGCTGCCGCGCTTTCACTTTTCTTCGATCTGAACTTCGAGATAAATGTCGTTTTTTCCCTTTTGCCCTATCATCTCAATGCTCTTGGAGAAATTCACTTTTTTTCTGACCGCTTGACAACGTCATCGATTTCTCTAAAGTTTTTCGGCGAGCCGGAAGATGTCGCCTGTTGTTTCTGCCAAGTCACGCCCCCTTGTCATCCAACCATGCCCCGTTGCACGTGATGACTTTTTTCTCGATTAGAACTTTTCTTTTCCATTAGCTTGCGCTTTGAGCGTCCGGTCTTCCTTCTGATTAAGACTTTGGCCCGCGTGATCTTGGAGTTTCCCTCCAGAGCTGAGCTATTACTCTCCTGCTTTCCCGGTAAGGCGACCGACCCACTGAACAGAGGCTTTTTTTTTGACCCTTCGGCGGCACCATCCTTCTTCTTTCCCCCCTTGTTTTTAGACGAAAAGGGCAGTACCCTGATTCCGCTTCCCTGCCAGTTGGCTTTGCTCCGCCTCGCGTTCTTCCCCCGGTTAAGCCGTCTCACCTCCCTCTCATTTTTTGTTTCCTTTTACCCCCCGGAAGAGGCCTGTTGATAGTTTGCTCCTTCCCCTTCCCTGAGATATTCATCTGTCGATGGGTGTGATCCGGGAGTTTTTTTTTGTGATTTTCCCTTTTTGAAAAGCCCCCCCTTGAGAAAATGCAAGCGCATCGAGGCCCTTCTTCTCTGCCGTTTCCGCTGAAATTCGCGATTAGATAATGAAAGATTCCATTTCCCCACCTCTTTTTTGATGGCAATGGGATTTCCCCCCGTGAGCCCAGTGTCTTTGTTTGTTGTGGCTCATTTAAGATACGATCTAATAGGACATTTGTCGTATACAAGAGCTTTTGAAAGTGAGGACAGGCTAGTTTCCCCTTGGCGGGAAGTGCTCCGCTTGCGCCTCTTCCTCAGCCTTACTCCCTTTGACAGCACGGGTCAAACCCCACTTTGGCCGCCCTTCCCCTACTGAACGGGACGTGGCTTCGGCTCCTCATACAAATCAAAAGACAGTTTCTTCTCATCGCGTTAGTCCGCGTCCCAAGGCATCGTCGTCGCAAGCCCCTTGACGCGCACTTCCACAGTTTTTGGCTATAAAGACGGCTTGAGATCTGCGTCCTTGTAGAATCAGAGATCGTT
>Ga0179593_1617602_pt1 | contig 17437 bp, 26 predicted proteins | sample CZODoug2_1_08_16_FD_185931 | JGI IMG/M metagenome (GOLD analysis project Ga0179593, IMG submission 185931) | Vadose zone soil fungal communities from Angelo Coast Range Reserve, California, USA - CZODoug2_1_08_16fungal (PacBio error correction) | ecosystem: Environmental > Terrestrial > Soil >... | reverse complement strand
TGGGCGATGTTTCCTTTGCGGATCGGAACCAGCGGTACTTCTTTTCCCATATCCTCCTTTCCCGCCGACGAGCAATTTCTCCAAGGCCCGTTGCTTTTTTTTTTTGTCGCTGCAATATTGCCCATGGAGCCCTTTGTTTCAGGAACCTTTGCCGTCTTGCAGTAAGGCTCCAGGCACACGCCTGTCTCTTCCAAGGAGAAGGCGGTCCTCTGCGCTTCGCTTCGCAGCTCCCCCCTCCCACCTGTCGTCACTTTCCATGCTGCGGGACGGCTAGACTCTTTTTTTCCTTTCTCTCAACAGAGGTATAGTCCGACCGATCGCGCGAAGTCCCCCTTTTTGTCTTTGTTCTTCCAAGAGGGGTCGTTTCTTTTCTCGTATTAAACAGGCTCCTTTTCGGGGCTTTTTTTTTTTCCCGATCACTGTTGTTGTCGCACTTAGCAGGACACGTTTTCCCTCTTTTCTCCCGGAATGTTCGGGCTGCGACCTCCCCCTGCATCCTTTCCCCGGCCAAAACGGTCTAATGTAGAGAGTCTTGACAGCGTTCGAAGATTTCTGCAATTCTCCTTTCCCCTCCCGAAAGACATCCAGGCCTGTTGCTCGGGTAATTTTGCGTCCCTTCTTCCTTTTTTCGATCAAGTTGCTCTCCACCGCCTTGGTACGAAGTGCTTTTTCTCCCCTTTTCGGCCTACACTCCTCTCCATCAGTAGGATTCTGCTCCCTTCTCTCTCGCGGAAATTGCGCTTCCCTGAGCAACCGAATGGTATCTATTTCCCCTTTCTTCTTGGCTTCCCGCTTTCCTCCATGCTCAGAAGCACCTTCCGAAAAGTTTCTTCGAAAACAACTCGTCTCCTCCTTTCCGCCTTTTTTGCCTTTCTTCAAGGCCATTTCTTTTGAGCAAGGATCGTTTTGGCGAAGGAAGCAAGAACAAGCATCGTTTTTCCTTTCTTTCTCTTGCCGACTCCTGACAGCTGAGCCCCCCCGCAACCGAAAGAAAACTTCGTCAGGCCCAGTATATTTGCTTTTTTTTCCTTTTCTAGCTGACGTACGCTCATAGACCTCGACCCTTTCCTTGTTCAAAGTTCATAATCTCTCCCATTACATGAGTTTTCTTTCCCCCCAATCCACTATGTCCTTTATGGGAAGATAAGTGTGCCCCTTAAAGTAAAGTATGCAATTGATTATTACTGTTGAGCAAGCTTTCTTCCCTGGGTCTCAGGGAACTTTTTTCGTGGTAGGCTAATTTCGCACCCGACCGCGGGACGTTCTTCCCTTTATCTGCGATGCCTTGTTCCTCCGGAATCGGCGAGTTCTGAACCCCCCACCCACACACTTTTCGAGCCGTGCCGTTTCGCTCTTTCTTTTTTTCACGTGTTGGCAACACACCTCCGTGCTCGGCGAGCTTTTTTATTTATGACCCTTTTTTTTTCTCGAAATGGGTATTGGCTGACCTCAATCTTTTTTTTTCCCACCGCCCCGAAGACCGGAAAAGCATCGAAGTAGCCTTTTTAAAATTCGTTCATAACACCTTTTCTCATTTTCATCTATCAGTTTTTTTTCTCTTTAAACGTAATTTTCCCTCTGCTTTCGGATACTGTAGACGCATTCCGTCTCGAGAGACGCCTTCCCCTTCTCCCGAGTATTCTGCGCAGGGCCAGAATACACGACAGCCCCTCTTTCCGATAGATGAGAAAGCAGGGGACTCTTTTTAAACTCTCCCCCATGCGGGAGGCGGGGGAAAGGAAAACGACGATCCCCTCGGGCACCCGGCGAGAGGGATATAAAAGTTTCTTCTTAGATGGTCGGTTCCCCTTTTTTTTCCCTTCGCCGACCAAGGCATATCGGATTCTTCCGTTTCCCTTGCAAGGTCTGGTGCCCTCTCCTTTACGATTTTCCACCGTAGGAAGTTATTAACTCACTTCCCCCTTTTTCCCCCAAATTTGAACATCTCAGGGGATTGGCTATACTCAACTTTTTTTTTCCTTCCTTATATTTTCCGTCCGCGTAGGAACATATGAACTACTAGTAGAATCTTCTTTCCTTCAGTCGAGAAGAATGGGGAGGCAGATAGAATGGGCTTCTCTCTTCTTTTTTTTTTCGTTGACCGCTGCGGCAAGGGACGGAGTCGACGCATGCTCCCCTCCCCCCCTTCCGTACTAAGAAAGACGATCTGCCTTCCCCCTCTCCGAGAGGAGAGCGCGGCCCTCTCTGGGATCGAGCTGCCCTCCCCTGAAGTAACGCCCTCGCCTCCTTCTTTTCGAAGTCTTCTTCCGCCCGGTCTTGTTCGTTCCTCCAAGGGTGATTATTGAGGATCCGCGCAGCTCCGATTCGGAAGGCATCATCGATACCATCGGTTTTTCCGTTAAGCGTACAAGTGCAAGATCGCGAAAGAAATTCTCTCTATCCTAATGATGGGATCGATTTTTTTTGGCGATCTTGATGCGGCACGTTCCCCCCCTTTTCGCGTTTCTTCGCAACTGGATCGACGCTCACCTGTTATCCTTTCCCCCCAAATTACATCGAAGGCACCCTTCTGAATGCCAGCGACGGGGTCCCTCCTCCTTTCTTTTTTTTTCCATCTTTCCTTTCCCCTCTGGTAAAGATGAGCGAGTTTTCTTCTTCTGTGCCGTTTCAGCTCCATTTTGTCGAGCCCCGCCCTCTTTCCCTTTGGATTTCTTGCCCGAATTGCGCCAAACATGGGTCTTTCGGCCCCCCCCTTTTTCTCGCGAGACAAATAAAACGAACCCTCCCCCTCGACACATCGCGCGTCCGCTTCTTTTGCTCTTTTTCTACGGTGGCCGATTTATTCGGTCCCTGATTTACCGCCCCTTGCTATGTATTTACAGCAAACCTCTTTCTTCCCCCTGCCGCATGCTTTCAGCTGGCGAGCGTGGCGATCGCCCTTTTCCTCTCAAGAGCCTCATCGACACAAATTCAGGCGCTTTCCCTTCTCTTTTTTTTTTTCATGATCCCCAGCGTGGTTGCACTAGGCGCCCCAGTCCCCCCTCATGGTCCTCTCCCCGAGCGCGTATCTCCTTAATCCAGACTTTTTCCCTGGCGCGCGGCTCCCGTCGTCTAGGGAGCAGTACGAAGATGAAATGCTGTTTTTAGTACCGCATGGTTCCTGATCCGCACCTTTTTTCCCCATCGCCAAGTGGTACGGACCCCTTCCCTTTTTGTCACTAGATGGTGCTTTCCGTAAACAACTGGGCCGAGTTCCTTTCCTCCCGTGCGGATCAGGAAAAAAGCGGTACTGCCCCTTTTTTTCCTCTTCGTACGGCCTCCCTAGGTAATCGCCCTGCTCCCTTCCTTCTGTGATCTCCTCTGTTGGCGCTTAAAATATTGCTCCATGGAGACTTTTTCCCTCTTGTTAAGGAAATCTTTTCTGAGGCTCACCTTAAGGAATCGCCCTTCCTTTTTGGGAACCCATATTTCTCTGGAAGATTCACCTTTTCTCCCCTTTTTTTTTTGATCGCCACGCGCCGCAAGTCCGCGCACCCCCACCTCCCTTCTTCTTTAGCTGTTTTCTTTTTCCTTTCACCCTAGCAAAGGTTAACAGAAACGGTATCGCCCCCTTTCTCCCAAGATTCGCGCGCCTTTCTGTGGCGGCGTCTTTCAGAGCGGGTCTTTCTTTCTTTTTTCTTTCGCCTTAAATCTCCCTTTCCCCTCCACGATACAATTGTGGGCGCACTTTTTTCTTTTCGAACTTGTAGTATTAGTCCCAAATGGGCCTCTGGACCCATTTTTCCCCTCATCATGTCTCGCTTTCTGATCCTCTATCATCTTTCCCGATTTCTGAAAGTGATATTCGCAAACACGTCAGCTTCCCTCCTCTCAGACAGGTTTTCTTTCCCTTGTCATTTTGCGTCACTTGCGATTCCTTTTTTCCCCTTTTCTCCGCGAGAAGAAGGTTTGTCCGACGTAAGACCTCCATCCTCCCCACGATATCCCTCAGTAGGCTCTTGCCAATGATTCGCGAATCTTCGCCCCCTCTCCCCCGGATAAGAACCTTATGAGCAAACCGCCTTGTCTTTCCTTCCCCGAAGCGGATGCACCGCTTTTCTCTTCATTACGAACAGGCCCTCGTCCCTCCGGGCGGGCGAAACCCCCCTTCTCCTCGCGATAGCGTCTGCGCGGGCGTCCCCCTTTGGAGCCAGGATCGGGTACAAAGCTTTTTCCCCCCTCTTTTTTCCCTTTTACGAAGCTCCTTTCTCGACGGAGTACTTTTACCTTTCTTTCAGCGAGAAGTGTAACGCCACTCCTCCTTTAAAAACAGCTCGTAGCAGCCCAGCTCTTTTTTCCCTCCCCTGACGCCTCCTCTCATAGACCGTAGACAGATTGTCTTCCTCATAGTCGAGGCCCAAAGATTCCTCTGGCAGTATCTCTCCCCCCCTCCTGGACTACGTTTGGCAAATTGGGAACGGACCTTCTCCCTTCTTCCTACGGTGCATGGTCTGCTCCTTTTGCCAAAGGGAACTGAGCCGCCTCTATTTTTTTTCCCCTCGGCACCGCCCTCCTCCTTCCCCTTCTATGAGCAATGTTATACGAGAGGCTGTGTTCCCTTTTTTTAGTTTTAATGAGAACCACCTTCTTTCGACTTTGCTAGAACTCGCTACCACTGCCTTTTTCCCTTAAACTTCCTGCTCTGTCGGCGGACTTGCGCCTGAATACCTCCCTTCGCCGGCAGTCGATAACGAACCCTAAGCCGGTCCATTCTTTCCCTCTCTTTCCCTTTTTTTTTTTTAGAGATTGGAAGTTAAGGGTAAGAAACGAATGCCCTCTTTTTTCTTTTTCGTCGGGAAAGAGACTGCCTTTTGAGGTCAGCGGAGTATTATCATTCTCCCCTTCCGCCTGAAGGTTCCTTCTCGCCCTCTCTCTCCTTTTTGGTAAGAGTAGAGCCCTCTTGCACGGTGCGTTTTTCCCCGTCCCACGAAATCGAACTCGCCGTGCGGCCGTCCCTTCCCCCCCCCTTTCGTAATCGGACGTTAAGTTCGCGTTGTTTCTCCGGCGTTCTTTCCCCCTTTTCCGGGAAAGGCGGTTGTCTTTTATACAGAAGATGGCCCCTCCCTTGAATACGTTAAGTTCCCACTTTCCCCATTTCAGGCCTAGGCTTGCGCTCTACTGCCCCTGGATGGTGATCGTGACTCTCCTTTCTGTCCCCTATCGTCTTTTCCTTCCTTGCGTCGTACGTCAGTCGAAGACCGCTTTCATGCGCGAGAGCAACTCTTTTTCCCAGAAGGTGTTTTGGATTTGCCCCCGCTCGCGGCAGGGCGGCCGTTCCTCCAGAGAGAGACCTTTACAAAAGTACTACCGTCTCCCCTTTCTCTTTTTCAGCTTGATCTTTTTGACACGATCCTGGCTCCCGGTTATCCTAGAGAGAGGATTGCCCCCCCGCGCAGAAGTACTCGCGCTTTCTTTTTTTGATGTCTGGGGTTTCTTCCTCAAGGTTCTTCTTGAGCATGCGGTGAAATGGTTTCTTAAGGCATCGAAGGCGGCACATCTTCAAGGGGCTTAGCAGTGGATCTCCCCCCTTGATCGCTAGACCTCGCGAAGCAGTTTTTTTTCTCTATCGTCGAGGCCTATGCTGGCACGTAGGACAAAGGCTTTTTTTCGCCCGTTGTCCTTCTCGACCAGGAAACTCGCACCTTCCCTTTCTGCAAAAGGCCTGGTCGCCCTGCCCGGGGTCCTAGAACGTGTTGCCTCCTTCTTTCTCACGATTTTCCAGACTGATCGAGGATCATCTTTTTTTTTTTGACGGATTAGATGGTAGAGGCTTCTTTGAGCCACTTTCCCCTAACGACCCCCGTTCTGCGAATTGCGCCCCCTTTTTTCAAGGAAGATTTTGCTCTTTTGACACTAAAAAACGACCCTTTTTCCCCTTTTTCATTTCAGCAAACGGTCCTGCGCGAGTCTGGTATCCGCCTCTTTTTTTTCTTTAACCTTTGCATATGTATTCCCTTCCCGCAGCATATTCAACTGATTCTCCCCCTTTCCTTTTCTGCGATAACGTCCCTCCGCGCAGCGAAGATGCACTTCGCAAGAGCTCTTCCTTCCCCAATTCCGGGCGATGGCATGCGCTCCACCGTCATTTCCTGAACCAGCGGTTTTTCCTTTTTTGCATATTTGTCTCCCCCCCCACTGCGCGATTCATCCCGACGACACTCCAATGGTTCTTCTCCCGCGGCGATGACGGCTAGGAGCCTTCTTGCGAAGCGCGGACGGGCCGTCCTCTTTTTTCCTTTCTTCTATGAGCCGGACCCCTTTCCACGATTTTACGACCTGAGCCCCTTCTTTGTTGAGAGAGATGGATGCTCGTCCGTTCATCGCGAAGCGGACACCGGCTCTTCTTGCGCAACCTCATTCATTTTTTTCCTCTCCCAGACCGTCATCGCGCGAGCCATTTTTTTTGAGGTAGGAGGGATGAATCTCTCTAGTGACTCAATGGAGAAGCCTGCCTCTTTTCCTGAATTTGCTTTTCTTCGGGCAGAAGGCTCCAGTCCATTCTATGACAAGGCGAAGGCGGTCCTTCGAAGTGCATCTTCGCTTCTCTTTCGCGCACCCCCATTTCGATACTGTGGAAATGCTTCTTTTTTCCCTGTATAATAGCACTCGTTATCGTCAGATAAAATCTTTTCTCCTCTGGCAGTTTTGCTTCCCTCTATTCTGGTCCGCCGCACGCGCACTGTGTCCAGATCTTTCGTATAAAACAGGCTCCCTTCCCCCCACGAGAACATGTTGGTTTTCCTTTCTCCCCTTGTCTTTTTCCCCCTTCATGTTAGTGCTGCGACAAAATGCTCTGGAATCCGTCAGCCTGCATGTATCGAGTTCTTTTTCCTTTCCTCGAAGTTGTTTTCCCTTTTTTACTCCCTAGTCGCAAACATTCGGCTCTTCATTCTCAGATATCATCTCCAGGTTGCTAGTCTCTATGTCCCCTTTTTTCCTGTTGTTCTTCGTATCCCGTTTTTTAGCAGCGCGCACACTTTGCCGCACAAGATAGCCCCTCCCTTTTCATCATCTCTTCTTGCCACTGCCTTCTCTTATAGGGGACTGTTTCTAGAGCAACCCTCCTTTTTTTTTCTTTCTTTCTCCTGCGGGATGAACGCTTTCCGCTTCTCCCCTTGATGAACGAACAGCCTCGAACCACTCGCTCTCCCGAGTAGGCTCTGCGCGGGCGTTACAGGTCCCCCTGAGCCAGGATCGGGTCCCCTCCCGAACCGCTCGTTCCTTTTCGTTACTTGTACGCGTTCTCTCGCCGAGCCCCTTTTTTTTTCCCCAAACGACAAACCGCACACCAAAACTCCCCAACTCCGTTTTCTTCCTCCCTGTTATTTGCTCTCGCGTCCTTCTGCGGCTAGAATGGACTTTCTCCGTGAGACAGATCTGTTTTTCTTCTTCCTCCGAGCCACTCTCACCATACTCCTCTTCGTAGAGTCCTTTGGACGCTTACGTGCGGCACCTTTTTCCCATCTTTCTTCTCAAGTCTCGGTTTCAAGCGGAACTCTTCGGGCCTGGCCAAGTTTCCCTTTCGGGCGTCGGATCCTGCTCCCCCCCGGCAACAAGAAGCGTCCCTTCGATGAAGAAAATTTTATCCCTCTCTTTTTCCTGAATCTTGCCTAGTCGATTTCCGTCCCCCCCAGCACGCAGCGATGTTCTCGAACTGTAACACTGTTTTTTGATTTCCTTTTCATGCGGCTGTAGGCTCCTTTCCCCGAGTGACATCCTCGTCCCCGAACGAAACCGATAGAAGAGCCTCCTCTCTCATTGTTGACCCGGACTTCCAAGAGCTCTCTTTAATACGCCTCCGTTTTTTTTCTCCCGAACGAATGGACCCCTTCTTCTTTTCTCTCTACTGCAGGCAGATGCACGATGTTTTTCCACTTCAGGCAGCATGCCGCCTGAAGGTATTTCTCCCCTCTCTGGCTATCTCTCCCTTCGAAACGAGACCCGCCTTGGTTTCCAGGAAACGAATAGAAGCTTCCGGCAGGCACAAAGGGCGTCCTAGTAATAGACTGGCGGGTGCCTTCCGTCTGCAGCGCCGTCCCAACTCCCTCTTTTTCTCCAGGTTCAATGGGCCCGGTGGGCAGCTTTCCTGACGAGTTTCCCCCCGCTTTACTTTATAAATCAAGTGCATTACGTTACTTTTCGAGTCCCAGGCAGGCAGAGTTCCTCCGTAATCACAAACGGCCCGGTATTTTTTTATAACTCCCCTTCCTAGTAGACAGATCTGTCTACTTTAGACAAAAAGATGCCCTAGACTGGGTGCCTACGAGTTTTTTCCCCCCTCTGTTCGCGTTTCGTGACACGCTCCGCGGCACGGGCCCTCCCTGAAGAGAAAGCTGTCCCCCCTTGTCTTGCCTTCCTTCGCCGACTCTCTTCTTCTTTTTTCTGTTGAGGCATGAGAGCGCGCTGCCAAGAGAAGAAGATAATCGCGATTTTTCCCTTGGTTCGCCGCAAGGTCTTTTTCCCTTCTTTCTTTTTCGCAGCCCCCCTTTTCCCTTTGCATCCCGATTAAGAAGGCATTCCTTTTTCCCCCCCCGATAAAATTAGGTTGATAATAAGGGTTCAGCAGAAAGAGAACGTCCTCTCTCTCACCCCCCCACGCCCATTTTGACGTTCATTCCTCCTTCTGTGATCGATAGTAGAGGACATGCTTTCCTTAGAAAAGGGAGTTCTTTCCCCTCCTCCCCCTCCGAAGCCCTAACCTTCTTTCTCCCCCCGCAGATACCCTCAGCCACTTCCATCGAGCAACAGCTTTTCCTCTTTGGAATGCCCCCCCTTTCTTCGATTTTTCTCATATGGAGTAAATTGCAGACCCTTTTGGATAAAGATTTTTTTTTTTATCAGACTCCCCCCTCTTTTTTCTCCCCCCCTTCGCCGGCACCCTTTGCTGACGGGCTTCGATTTCCTCGTCTTTTCTCTCCCCCGAACTTCCGGAATTCCCTCGGACCGTTCCTTCCCTCTTTTGGCACCACCCCCCCTCTTCTCGCGAGCGGTTTATACGCTCACATAAAAAACGACCCGCTTTCTTCCGCGGTCCGACAACGGGTCTCTTTTCCCTTTCTTTTAGGACTCTCCTCCCGGTGATGCGGAACCTTTGCTATGTCCCTTTATACCTTTTACATGGCGGTGAAAGCTTTCCTTTCGAATCCCTCCTCCTCCTCGAAGATTGCAATTCGCAAGCCCCTTCGCCCGTGGAAGCACACACCTTCTTTTTTTTTCTTCCTTCCCGCCCCGTTCCCCCTTCACATCGTTGGTTGACTCTCTCAATATATTGAAGCGCATCCGACACTCCAAGGGACCTTGGATACCCTTGATGATGCTCTTTCGCTTACGGAAGATGAAAGCGTTTTCTTTCTTTAGTTCATGATCACCACGGTGCGGTTTTACGCCAAGTGGTACGGAACGATCCCCCCTTTTTTCTTTTGTTGCGTCTGGTTCCTCGTTCCCGTACAACTTGGCGATGTTTCCCGCTCCCTTTTTTTTTCTCAGGAAAAGCGGTAATGAAAGGACTCTTTTCTTCGTACGGCTCCCTAGCAGTCCTTTTTCCCTCCTTTCTTCCTTGTCTGTAGTTTTTCATCGCGATCGTTGCTGCTCCCATTCTACGCCTGCAGAGTTCAACAAACGCTTTCCCTTCCTTTTTTCCCTTTTCCACGCTTCCTTTGTCGATGACAAGGCGAATTCTTCCTTGAATATTAGCTGCGCTTAGCTTCGACTCTTTTTCCATGTCGATCAGTTGAATATGCTTCTTTTCCCTTAATACCGATCACGTTTCCAAGACCGCGTTATCGTCCGACCTTTTAGAAAAGATCGCGCTTCTTTGGTCGGAGTATGTAAGAGTTTTTTCCCTTTTTTCCTTCGGCTCGCCCCTCGGTCGGTGCAGCAAGAGAACATGTTGGGCGCCTTTCCCCGGTAGATGTTTTTTTTAATGTTCGGGGCTGAGAAAAATTTTCTCCTTTTTTTCAGCCCCACAACGGCCCCGCGCCGGTCTCGAGCTTCCCGCTGACGAACCAGCGTTCTTTTGACGCCCATTCGAAACCCCTTCTCTTCCTTTTCACAGCCTGCTAGACAAGGCCTGTTTGCCTTTCCATTGTGCGTCACTTAGCGTCGATCCCTTTTTTTCTCTCCAGCAGCGCGCCACTTTTTCCTTGCCGCATAAAGGATCGCCCTCGATCACATAATTCTTCTCGCTTTCTTTCACCCCGCTGTGGCACTTGGCTCCACTTCTCTAGCAAACCGAATGGTTCTGCGAGGTGATGCCCTTTTCCGCATGCTCAAGCATTGAACGAAACAGGCTTGGCGGCGAAACCCCCTCTCAAATTTCTTCGCTTCTGAGCGGGCGTTCTTTTCTAGATTGGCCACGCCCCCCCTCCCCAACATTAGCTCCTCTCCGACCTTTTCTCCTTCCTAACAAGGTTTTATCCTTATTTAGTATTGTAAAGGTTCTCTTTTTTTCAGCGACGTGTCCACCGTACTGGGAAAAAAGCTCTTTCTCCCTCTTTCCAGGTTGTTCCCCGTAACTGACGTACGCTCATCGCCCTCCTCTTAGTTAAAGTGACTAATCGTCTCACCATACCTTCTTTTTTTCCCTTTTCAATCCCCTTCCTCCTTTTCCGGCTAAGTGTTTTCCAAGTAACGTAGGACCCCCCTTCCTACGGTGGACCTCGTCTTCTCCCTCCCGGTTCTGGGGAAAAATTTCCGATAGGAGTGTTTCCCCTCAGTGGATGGGAAGGCACCCCTTCCGGATGACACCCTTTCTTTTCCGGCCGAGCTGTGTGCCGCCGGATTTTTTATGGAAAAAAGCACGTCCCTTTCCTTCGGTACCACTGAGGGAGCACCCCCTCTCCTAATTAGGCTTCTTTTTCTTCTCCCTTGAGCCTGACCGAACTCCTCGCCTCCCCTCCCTTGAGTTCCTCCAAGCAGAGGTCCAATTCGTCCGAAAATATATTATTTCCTCCTCCGAGAGATGGCCCTTTCCTTTTCATACCTCCCTTTTCCTCTTGCTGTCGGATCGTAGAGCGTTAGCGACGCAGGAAGATGCCTCTTTCGTTCTTCGGCGAAAGGGAGCCCTCCCCTTTAGCCCCCTCTTCGACCCCCAGCAAGTGCTGGGAAGCATAGTCGACGAAAAGAGCCCCTCCGCTTTCATCATTTGACCCCTCCCTCTGCCAAACTATCGCCCTGTGATCCCCCCTCCTTCTCGACGCCGATATAATAAAAGTCCGTCCGGTTTTACCCCCCCTCCCCTCCTCTCCGGTGACGGACCTCCCCTTCTGGCAGGCTCCCTTTCGGCTTCAGGTGCCCTGTCCTGCCTTTTTTGCGTGCGAAGTTCCGCTGTGCTTCTCACAGTTAGGAAGGTACGTGAATATTTCTTTTTCTTTGTCCTTCCCCTCAGGCAGAGGGATTGCTCCCCCTCAGGTTATTTCTCCTAGTAGGAACTTGACCTTCCTCTGCTCCTCCCCCCGTAGAGTTCGACCTTCCCTGTCTAGCAGAAAGACATGCCATCCTCTGAATGGCTACCTACGAGCTTCTTCTTTCGGTGGCGTTGTGAAACGCTCTCTTCTTTTCTCTCTCATCTCCCTCAGTACAAGTACTCCCTTGTCTTGCATTAATTCGAAGATCGCATCCTGGATCCATTTCCCCTCTTTGAGCTTTCCCCTCCCGCGAAGAAGTATCTTCTTCTTAGTAGAAGACCGGATTTCGAGGAAATGTTTCTCCCCCCCCTCGAATTGCGGTCCTCTTTCCTCCTATTAGGAGGCTCGCCTTCCTATACAATTCAGGTTTGCTGGAAGCGCAAGTGCCCTCTCCTCTCCTTTTGAACAGGTTTCCCCTCCTGATGGGATCGATCGTCGCGTCTCTATTGATGAGGAACGTCTTTCTGTGGGCGCGATGCTGCCTTTCTCGCCCAGGCCCCTTCTCCCGTGTCCGCAAATTACATCGAGCCCCTTTTTCTGGAATGAACGCGAAGGGTTCTGTTGAGAATTCTTTTCCCTTTCTAAGGACGGCCCTTCTCTCTTATCAGACTCGGACATGCGCTTTTTTGGTTGCTGACGGATTCAGATTCTTTCTTCCCCGCCTTCCCTCCTCAAAGCGGAAAATTCGCGAGAATTGAGCCTTTCTGGGCCCCCCTCTTGGTTTATCCCTCTACCTTTCAAAACGACCAGCTCTGGATCCTTCCCTGGTAAAAACGCCGCGCGATAGAGGTATTACGCCCTTTTTTCTTTCCTCTTTCTTTTCACCTTTGTCTAGTATTACAGCAAACTCCCTTAGCTTCAAATGATAGGAACATTTTTCTTGGGCGCGAGTGGCGGATCGTCCTCCTCCTCGCCCTCGAAGATGCACTTCGCACTCTTCACGCCATTCGCCTTGTCATCCCCCTTCGATGGCCTGAGCTTCTGCCCGACCCTTTAACCAGTTGTTTCCCTATGCAGTTCCTATATTGAGAGCCCTTTTTCGCGTATTCATACCTTCCTTCCCTTTTCCACCGCCCCCCCACCGCGTCTCTTCGCCCCATTGACGGCTAGGGAGCCGTAACGCTTCCGTTTGCGCCGCCGCTGACGGGCTTTCCCTGCTGGTTCCTGATCCGCACCCTTTTTTTGCGCAGGTTCAAACCTTCCCCCCTTTTACGGAACGAGCACCATCTCTATCTTTTCTTTAGAGAGATGGTGATAGTTCCGTACCATTTTTCACCGGCGGATCCAGGAACAGCGTTCCTTCCTTTCATTCTTACTTCTCCCCTCCTTTCCTCGCCGCGCGCCAATTTCTCCCCTCCTTTTTTTCATCGCGCTCGTTGTTCCTTTCTCGACGCCTGCATAGTTCAACCCCCCGTTAGCTCTTCCTTCCTCCTCCTTCCAGGCAATCGCCCGTCTCGGACATGTGTGAGCGTCTCTGCTCGTGCGTGTCTTTCGCTTCGCTCGCTTATGTCGCGCTTTTTTCCTTTGTTTTCCTTTTTCCCGTTCCACTTTTTTTCTTTCGACGCGGTTCTGCTTTTTTTTTCTTTTTCATACAGAGCAAATTCTCTCCTTCTGTCCTCCCTTTCCCTTCTCTTCTTTAGCTCATTACCCCTCCCCCGCCCCCCCCCACCCTACATCACCCGCTGTTTGTTTTCTCTCTTCTGTCTCCTCATTATCCCCGTTCCCGTCCTTCCTCCCCCCTCCCATTCCCTCCTTCCTCCGACTCTCCTTAATTCTAATTTTCAGTCTCTCCCCCGCCAATTCCCCTCCCACGTGTATCCTTCTTCCCTCCCATATCCCCCCCTCCCTCATATTTATTATTATCCTCCAGCCCCTCTTCTCGTACGATAAAATCGCGGAGATGCAGTGGAGGAACGCGATGTGGTCTTTTAGTGTAGCGCGTATAAAAGGCTCGCGTTCCCTTTTTGTAGCCCTGAAAATGGTCTCTTTCCTGTTTAGATGTAGTCTCCCCCCCCAAAAATGGAGAATCTGACCTCCTCCCTCCCTCGAATCTCGTTTCCTCCCCTATCAGCTGGACCAGAGTCTCGACTCCTTTTTCGCAAAACGTTCGAGGAAACGGCGCTTTCTCTGTTGCTCGATGGCTTTTGCCATTCTCTTTTCTTTTTTCTCGCGTAGATCCCGTTGCGCGCGCTCCTTTTTCCGACGTGCCGCATCAAGCTTCCCTCGACATCGATACAATCCTCTTCTTTTCTCTCGTCCTTGAGTTCCACGGCTACCACTTTCTCAACAGAATGGTATTTCTGCGATGCTTCGAAAGCGGCTTCCCTCCTTTCTCCTTCCCTTGTGACTTCCCCCGCCGCGAAATCCTTCCCCCCATCGTCGCCTTCGAACCTCCTTCCGCTTGTTACGGCAGCGTCCTGGACCAGGATCTCTCTCGTCGCGAAGGAAGCCAAGAACCCTCTTTTTTTCCAGCTTCTCGCCTCCTCTTCTTTCGCGAGCGTGCAACTCCCCCCACAGTAATGGGAAAAACACCCCCCCGTCTATTTGCTCTCGCGCCTTCTTTTCCTTTGAAGCTTTTCATCTCCCGTTAGACAGATATGTCTCCTCAGTTATAATAGTAGAGGACAACCTTCTTCCCCCCCCATTACTGGCAGTCTATTCCACTCCCTGAGCAATTCCCCCCATTGGGAACGTACTTGATTTATAAAGTAATACGGTTTTTTTTCCCTCGGAAACTCGCGACACACGACGGTCCCCCTTTCCCCCCTTTCCCTTCCCTTGGTCTTACTTTTCTTTGCGCCGGCAACAAGACCGAGACGTTACCTTCCCTTTTGTGAGAGAAGTGTGAAGCTTGATTAGTTTACTGCACCCCCCTCCCTCCTTTTCCTTGCTTATCCCCTCTTGGACGAAACACACCTTTTGTCCAGCCTCCTCATGAGGTCATGGTAGGAGAACCCTTTCTCCTCACCTTCATTCTTAACGCCCGCAGTAGCTTCCCTCCCCCCCTCCGAGCTCCTCCCTCCTAGGTAAAATTTCTTCGGAAATATATATATTTACCTTTTTTATAGATTGGCCAGTTCCCTTTCCCCCTTTCGGATTCCTAGGTTCCCCGGTTAGTTAGGGAGAGACTGCCCCTCGGAGTTCTTCCGCAAGGGGAGCCTCCCCTCCCCTCCCATTTATCTTTTTCTCAGGGGGAAGAGTCCTCACAGAGATGCGGGCTTTCCCGAATCTCCTCTTCATATTCCGGAGGGCACCAAAAGGGAGTATAGAAAGTTATGGTGAAGCAGCAAATGCGCTTTCTTATACGTGCTCATTTTCCTTCCTTTCCCGTCGGTGGAAGCCGATTTCTTTTCAACCGTAGGAAGTTTCCTCCCCAATTGCCAAAGTAGCTTTCCCTCTTTTCCTGACCTTTAATCACCCTCCTTTCTCTTTTTCTTCTTTGCCTAGACGATAGGAACTTGCCTCCCGATTGTTACGGGAGAGGAGAGTACTTTTTTTTCTTTCCAATGCGCGAGAGCCCCCCTCCCGCCCTGTTCCTTCCCTGTTGTTAGTGCGGTGGTTTTCTGGCGTACGCGAGGAGACCCTACCCGTCTAAGAACGAGCTTGTTCTTTCCCTAGAGGAAGCTTGCTCCAGGGATCTCTCTCTCCCTTTAAGCCCGACGCAGGACTCTCTTTGCGACGTTTAGACGTCTTCCCGGATTTTTCTCTTTTTTTTTTTCGTCCTGGCATACGATCGGAAGGTTTTCCCCTCGATACCATTCGGTTTCTTCCTTCCTTTTACCCCTTTCTCCCGTGACAGAATCGCTCCCAGAAGTGATCGTTGCGGCATCTTCTTCCTTTTTTAGGTTCCTGTCGGTGGGAGAGCTGCTGCTTTCCTCCGATCGAAAAGGAAATCTCCCCGCGACCCACAGGCACTGGTTTCTCTCTTTCCTCCCCCCCCCGAAGTGTTTTTTTCTTTCCTCTTCAGTCACTTGCAGAACCTCTTCTCGAGGATAGATAGAGAAATTGCGCTGTGCCGTGTTGCTGACGGCTCCTCTTCTCTTCCCCCCGAAATCTTCCTCCCCCAAGCGAAAATCGGACCCGGTCCTCCCCCGGGCTCGTGGAAAATCCGGCTTTTTTATACGGAGTTCCCCCCCCTTTTGACTCTCCCCCATCGCGTCCGCCACTTTCTACGCGATTTATAGGAAGATCCCTTTCTTACAGCAAAACCGCCCGTCTCCTTCCCATCCTCTTTCGGTTTTGCAGCTGGCTTTCCCGGATCGAAGCGAACGCCATCCCCTCGCGAGAGGACCCCTCCCCTTCCACCCTTCTTCCTCTTTCCTGGAGATTATGCACAGACCCCGTAGATTTCCTGAAATTGAGGCGTCTCCATGTTCCCCCCCCCACGGGTCCCTTCCTCCCTGACGACACTACAAGGAGAAATGGCGCGAGGAGTCTTCCTATGAAATGCGTGTGCGCCGCGTTTCCTTTCTCCCCGATTTTTTTCCGCTTTCCTACGGTGCCGCTTCGCGATGCTTTTTTTTCCCGTGGCTAAGGAAAGAGAACAATCTCCTGTTGTTTTGAGAAGATGGTGCTTCGTTCTTTCTTTCCGAAGCGGCCGCCCCCCCTCCTGTAATGCCCGTAAGCGCGGCGCAAACTCTTCTCCCGAGAAGTAAATACGAAGCCTCCTGGAGTGTCGTCGAGGATGAATTCCGCCTTTTATCTGCCTTTTTTCCCTCTAGTTAAACCAACGCGCGACGGGGCGCGTTCCATCGCCGGAATTGTGTTTCCTCTCCCCTTTTTGATTTTTAGTGCCTTCTCTTTCGCTTAGATCGCACGCGTCTCTTCCTATCAGTTGAATATGATGCGGTCTTTTGCTGTAATACATAGCAAAGGTTCCCTGTCCTATACCCCTTCTTAGACCAGATCGCGCGCCTTTTTCGGCGTCTTTCCAAGCGCGGGTTAGGCTCGCGTTACCCCTTCTCCTCCTAAAAGTCTTTTTTTTCCCAGAACGAAGCCCCCCCCAGGGAACGGTCAGCATCCTGTCGGTTCTGCGACAAAATGGCCTCTTCCTCAACACTTTACGTTCCTCCCTCTTATGACATCGTAAGCTGGACCAGCCTTTTTCCAAGTGAAGAAAATTAGAAACACTTTTCATTCCAGGAAGACGCTCCTACCTTCTACAGCCTTTTTCTTAAATTGCGACTGTTCCTGGTTCCCGTTGCAGCCCTTCTCTCCCACAGATTGTTCCCTCCTCGCCTCGCCGTTTTTCTTCCTCCTTTTGACTATAGATCCCATCATATCCCCTTTCCTCTTCGCGACGGGCACTTTCTTCCTTATTTAGCAAACCTACTTTCTCTCTTTCGTGCTCCCCTCCCGTCTGATGCCCGCTTTCCGCATTTTTTCAAACGAAAAGGCAGCGAATCCTTCCCCATAGTCTCCTCCTCCCGAGCTTTTTTGCGTTAAGCATCCTCCTTCCCTGGAGCAAGGATAGGGTACACCTTCAAGAACCAAGATCGTTCTTCTCTTTTTTTCTTCGCGCGCGGCTTTCCCTCTCCTCGTTGTAAACGCCAACCGAACGCCCCCCCCCAGAAGTAGGCAGCCTTTTTTTCCAGGCTGCGGCTCGACTGGACGACTTCCCAGCTCTGTCTTTCTTTTTCCCTTCCTACTAGTGAGGCCAATATCCCTTCTTAATGGAAGTAGAGCGCACTCCCGCTACGTGGGCAAATGGGCCTCTTCTTCAATTTCCTTTTGGACATCGTCTGAGCCCCTTTTTTTCAAAAATCGCTTTTTCCGGGCCAAGGTCCCTTCCCCCTGTAGCTATCCTTTGAAGTGGAGCCCTTTTTTCCGTAAACGTCGATGAAGCAATTTCCTTCCTCCGGAATCGGAGAGTTTCTTCGTTTTTTTTCCAAGTACCGCTGATGTGCTAGTTTCGTCCCCCTCCGTAACAATGATGGATCCTCGGAGACTCATCAGGCGGGCTGTCAATGGAGCCCTTCCCGCTGCCATAATAGGCCTTCCGTCCTCCCTCAACGCGAGACCTCTCTAGTACA
>Ga0179593_1535567_pt1 | contig 17438 bp, 11 predicted proteins | sample CZODoug2_1_08_16_FD_185931 | JGI IMG/M metagenome (GOLD analysis project Ga0179593, IMG submission 185931) | Vadose zone soil fungal communities from Angelo Coast Range Reserve, California, USA - CZODoug2_1_08_16fungal (PacBio error correction) | ecosystem: Environmental > Terrestrial > Soil >... | reverse complement strand
CAGCGCCTCATTTTTTTACGTTTCCGTGCGACGTTGTTGAGTTAGCGATCGGGTTCGTTCGAATGACTTGTGCCTTTTCCTTGACTTTCCTTCGGTCCCCCGCCACTTTCTTAAGCGTCGCTCGTGCTCGACTCCGCGGTTTAGACACTTTTTTAGACATTCTTCATGTGGACACCTTTTTATTTGTCATTTGAAACTCATTTTTCTTAAGGTAGAACCCAAGGGTTGTAATTTTCGTCCGTTCCCCCTCTCTTGCTGAGCCACCACTTTGGCGGCTTTCCTTTTTTTTTTCTTTGTTACGCTGTTGGCGCGGGCCTTTTAGGTGGCTGGGCCGTTTTTTTTTTTGTCATTGGGTTATTAAAATGGGCGTCCTATCTGTTCTTCTTCCCGAGTTACATGATTTACATTCTCCCAGCCTCTGAGGACCCCCCTCCTTTCCCCCCGAGATCCCTACCTCTTTTTTGTCACGCACTTCTATCGGCCCCACTGCAGCTCCATCCCGTCCCACCCGGCTGGTTTTACCGCTTCCTGGAGGCGGGATTCTATCACTCGCAGCCTTCGTCCTGAGCGGCCTCTCTTTAAGAAGCCCTCGGTGTTGGATCCAAGCAGAAGCCTTTTGGCAACTCCGAGTTTTTCTCGTTCTTGGTCCCCGGACCTCCCTTCTTTTGACGCGTTTCCGCGCCGGTTTTCCGCGGGGGAATCTCCCGAGTCCAGTTTGGTTGACTTGTCCCCTGTCCCTTTAAAACCCGCAGGCTGCGCAATTTCCATTAACACCGAGGGGGCTGATGCGCGCTGGCTCCTTCTTTGAGCTCCGTCTAATTGTCGGCGGGCTGTTTCAGACGGGCAAGTGGACTCTAGCAAAGAGGCATGTTCCTCAAGTCGCCCCCCCTCCCTCCCAGTTCACTGCGTCGCAGGATTACTTTTCCAAGGTCTGCCAGGAGAAATGACGCTCTGGTGGATCATTTCAGACTGTTCCTCCGTAACACCCACTTGTCCCGGCCACGAGTCTGAAATAGTCGACTCCCCTTCTACTACGGCGATGCTGCGAGGGTCAGAGTTGCAGTTCTTGCTGTGCTTGCTGTTAAGCCATCCTCAACACTTCTTTCTTAGTTTCTTTGTACGACCCTTAGAAAGGTAGTTTGCGCTAGTTTTTTATTTTGTGCCTTATCGGAATGGTGACTTCTCTTCCTTCGGTACGTGCTTTCCCGATGAGAGCATAAATCTAATTTCCGGGCTATTCCTCCCTACAGTTTTCTTCATACGGGTCGTTTTTTGCGCCCCTGATTCTCCAGGCCTCGGACGAGCGCGCTTTTTTCAAGGCTTCTTAGGCGATCTTCCGCAGCGATTCCCTCTCCCTTTTTACCGTAGTCTGTTTCATGGTACTACACGGTGGGCGCGTTTATTCCGGCGGCAGCTGCCCGTTTTCCCGAGTTAGATTCCTAGCCCGTGCACTTGCAACGCCGAGCTTTTTCGCCATCTTCGTGCGTCCGGTGACGCAGTCAGACGGTTCTGCCGGTACTTTATGCGTCTATTTTCTCGTGTCTTAGGGTTTTCTTGGGCCGCTTTTCGAGTAAGGCAGCAGGCTTCCTCCGTCTGGATCTGGCGGTGCTTACGATGGATCCCTGAGCACGGGACGCCTGGGCCTTAGGCCCGTCCACCCGAACGAGACTGGAATGCTTCTTTGACCGGGAAGCTTGTGCGGAAGGTGTCAGTGCCGTGTCAGCGCTGTTTGATTTACGTTTTTTTTTCCAGTGAGAAGATGGCCATTTCTCCTTTTCGGTGCTTGAAGGCTTCTCGCCTGAGGAGGAGTCCTTCCCCTTTTTTGAAGGCGGCTCTTCGTTTCGCAAGATGTCACAGACGACTTTTATCTGGGTAGAGCAGCGAAGGCTGGGTTCTGATTTCTGTTCACCGCTCGCCAGTTTGCCCTTCCTCTCTTTCTCCAGGAAACGTAGCGCAGGGAGCAGGCTTTTCCGTGCGCCGCAGCCTGGAGGGTCGGGGTCTTCAGCCAGTTAGGTTATACTGGCTGCTTTCTCTATCTTTCTCCTTAATCCGTTGTGTTGTTTCTTTGCGCTTCCGTAGGCCTGAGACCTTGCCCCTTTGTCCTTCTCCCCTCTTTTAATAGACCTGGTTATCCCTGGTTTTTTTTCCCACAGGGCAATCGCCTCGTCTGATGCCTTTTTTTCGGAGGCTCGTTTGACTCCTCTCAACAGCAATTCGCCTGATCCCTTTATTTTTTCAACGATGGCGACCCATCCCCCCAGTCGCCTCCCCTTTGGAAGTAGTCCCGAAGAGAGCCTTCAGACCCTTCCCTTGCCTGCTCCTTCTCCATGGGTCGTCGCTTTTGCATTATTTTTACCGCTACACCCCTTCCTTCCCCCACACCAAACTCACGGCGTACGGGGTTCCCCAGTCCAGGCTCTTTAGTGGCGCAAACACCATTTTCCCCTTCGTTCGTCCCGGTATGACTTTTTCCGAAATCGTTTTCCGTACGAAGCCCCGGCGTCCTATTTTCTTCCGCCTTTCACTCGACCCCGAGCCGAGTTTCCCCCCTCACCTCCCGATAACGCGCCTTCCCTTTTGTTCCTTTTAGCCTTCTGCTCTTTCTCCACTCTCTGACGCTCACCGTCGGAGTGTTTAGGCTTTTTTTTGAGCCCCAGCATGTGCCGAACTCACCTTCTCTCTCTCTTTCATGCGCCGCCGGGCACTCCCGTTTCTTCAAGATAGTTCCGTCGTGTGATCTTTCTCTCTAGAGCCCTGGTTTGCTCTTCTCCGAGTACCGCAGCGCGATGGCCGTAATCGTTCCTGCCCCTCGTCCTGGCCTGTGGGACGCAAAAGTGTAAGGCTAGAGAACATGCTCTGGTTTTTACCTCTTGACAGCACGTCCCTCCGTCGACCTTTCGCCCCCCTACACTTTTCTTCGATTTTCCTCAATTCTTCGAGACGGGCGCGGCTGCTTTTACTAGGCTAAGCGGGTGAGGTACGGCGACGGAGTCAGATCTCCATCACCTCTTCGCATTTTTTCGGCTTTCCAATGCGCCCGAGGGCCTGAATGGGTGTTTTTTCTTTTGTGAGGTGCCGACCGAGTCTCTTTGTGATCTGCGCCGGTCATCCTTTCGGTAACGTTCTCTGCTCTGGAGGAATGTCTTGCCCTTTTCTTTCGAGTTTCCGTGCTGCGATTTTCTTGGGTCGCAGGCCCGCTTCTTTGGTTTGGACGGCCTTTCCATTATGTCGGCCTTCCTGATTCTCTTGGTTTCGACCAGTCTTTTTTTTTTGGAAGATTCGGCCTTGCGCAAATCTTTAGATGTCCACCGCGCCACTCTGTCTTCTGAATTACAGTCCCCGGCTTCGTCCCTGGTCTCTATGATTTTTGCGGGTTTTTCCGTTGGCACCACTGCCTCGCTTGTGTTTCCGTTTCCCACCGGTCAACGATTTTTTTCGTGCGCAGTTCCATGTGTCGATGTACAAGGCGTTGCTCGCAACGTTACGATAAGCCAGCCCGCTCCTGCTCCTGCGGTTGGACTTGTGTGTCTTCTTCTTCTTTTAAAGTAAGTCTCGGACAGGCCGTCAATTCCTTGTTCGGCGCGGGAGTCCGGGGGTAGTGCCCTTCTTTTTGTCTTTACTTTAGACTGATTATCGCTTTTCCTCCTCCATTTTCCCACAAATTTGCCACTTTTAAGCCCCGTGGTAGCTGCGACTCCTTTCGCACCACAGGCTTCGGCCTTTACTTTAGCTTTTTTAGTACGAGAGTGTCGCCATGGGGTTTCTCCTTTTCGCGGGGGATTGACTTTGAAATCCACTGGGTTCGTGCCCTTATCCCTCCGAGCTCCGGTTTTCCTTGTCAGCGGGACCGCGGGGTCCGCGTCTGAGACGAGGTGTCGACCCTGCTTCGATTAGGTCCCGGGGAGTTTACGGATCGCGAGAGAACATTTTTTTGAACGGTTGTTGGAAGTTGATCTTCCACTCCCCGGGTACACTGATGCCAGCTCTCCTTCCCCTCCATCACCGGCCGCGTAGCCGTCCGCACGTACTGAGGGCTCTTTTTTCCTGAACACTCCCTTTAATGGTGTTGTATACTGGCTACATCATATAAGCCGGCGTACTGTCAGCGACACTGGGAGGCCTTTTCGGATTGTCTTACCGACTGTCCTCTTTTCTTCTGTGATTCGTCTTCACCTTTTTTTTCCCCTGTCTGATCTTTCAGATTCTCTTCCCCCGATTGTAAGATTTTCCGAGTAGGCAGGTGTCGCCCCTCTCTGAGACTCTGCGCCGCTGGGGTTTTCTTTGCTACTTTATGGTATCGCACCGTTTTTTTTTCCTCCCGGTGGACGAAGTGCTTTACGCCTTGTGCTTCCGGCCACCCATGGCTCTTTTCCGACTCTCCACCTTTCCTTCGTCGTCTTTGGTTGGTTCTGGCGTCTTTCCCACCCTGTGTGGCTTGGGCTGAGCCGGCGGTTTGCAAGATTTTGGCTTTTACCATTCTTTTGTTTTTTTGTTTTTTGGTTTTTCTTGCGTCGGTGAGCTTCCGCCCTTCATTACATCCCTCGTTCCTACCCCAGATTCCAATGACTCACCCGACCAACCCCTTTTTTTTTGACCGCTCGCTTTCGTTCCACGCCTTCCCCAAGACCATCCAGAATTCCAGCTTTCTTTTCTTGGCTTTTCCTAACTGGTCGCACCGTCTTTTGTCTCCCCTTTGTAGAGAACGGCTTCTTCCTCTCCTCACCCCAAGTCCCCTTCTTCTCTTCAGCTGACACTTTTTTCAACACGCCGTACGATTTCCCCAGTTTTAGCCAGTTTTTCCAGCGTCATTTCTGGGTACGCGTGGCTCTTGTTTCTCTTGAGTTTCATTTGTCGAAGTGAGGCGTGGAAATAGTAGCGTGGCCTTTGTTTTTAATAAACTGCCCCTCTGTTCCTTTAGGCCCAAAGGCGGGATTTTCCGTGAACCTTCCTTGGCTCAGTTATGCGCCGCTCCTTTGTTCCTGGTGGCCCTTCCTCGATCACCCCGTTGCCCCTTTGGTTTCCTCCTTTTCCCTGAAAAGGGCTGCCGTCGCGGTCGCCGACTCCTCCACGTTTTTCCAGTCGTGAAGAGCCTGTTCGTCCGTACGCGTCAATTCACACTCTCCTTCTCTTTTTTCTTTCATTTCCGCCGCTCGAACCCGTAAGGCCATCCGGCTTTTTTTCAAATTTCTAGAACATAGAGTATCTTCCGGCAGTACGGTTTAGACGGTCTTCTCTCCGTCGCGACCTACCCTTTCTCTTCCTTTTGTCCAGAAATGTTCACGGGCTCGCTCTTGCTATTTCCAGGAGATGACCCCGTGTCCATTGCTCTGCTAAAGTTTGGGTACGTGCTGGTTCGCAGCGGAGTTCAATTATTGTGCGAAGCTCGCCTGTTCCTCTTTGGGAGTCGCTCCGTCTTCCGACCCTGTATTCCAGGTTTGCTTCCCTCGTTGGGCTGCTCGCGATATCTCTTCACGGGCCATAGCCCGGGTTAAACTCTTTTCGCGCCACGTTGGAACTGGTGCCCATCTTCCTCTGTTTCGACGAGGGCTTTCCCGACGAGGACGCTTCGGGCAAGCCCCTGGCACGGGCATTGTTCCTCCGTCCGAGCCTTCAGCTTCAGCTTCCGGGATTTTTTTAGTTCTCGGACATTTTCTCCGGACCGTTCTGCCTTTCTTTTCTTTCCTTTCTTTTTGGCTGCGCGCTCTTTTTGGGAAGAGGCTGAAAGCCCCTGGTGTTTTTGTGGGGTACGTACGCGAATTCCCGTCCTCCATGGTGTTACCTTGACCTCTCGCGCCGTCGACTCACCGAGCCATTCCTTGTCGCTTGTGACGCCGTTCTCTGTTTGATTATTTCTTGATGTAATGTATGAAGATTTTTGGTGCCTCCTGCTCGAACTTGGCGCGTCTGACGAAGTTTGTAGTGGGTCGCTTTTTGTTGAATTCTTTTCCCTTTCTCGGACGACGGCCTGTTTTGGGGGAGTCGGTCTTTTTTTTGTTTTTTAGCGAAGCAGGACGTCGTTGAGGCAGTTCCGTTGGAAGCTAGAGCCGGATTTCGGGGTGGTTAGTAACATCCTCGACTTCAGCGACGTTTCCGAAGAAGGTGCCGGGGATGACCCTCCTTTGGTTTTTTTCTTGTCGATCGCCAAGCGGCGGGCTTTGTTTTATTTTTCAGTCAGGGTCGTCTGCCCGGTTCCTCTCTTAAGGTCTTCTTCTCGTGTCTTCTCCTTTTTTAGTTCGATAACGCCTTGCCGTATCGGCCCTCGTGTCCTGACTTATCTAACCATTTTTTCTTCCACTTCCCCCGTTTCGGGCTTTCTTTTGGCCGTTCTCTTTCACCTCTCTCACTCGCGCAAAGTCTTTTTTCATTGCACACTCGACTCCACACCCAGTACCTTTTCCCCTTTTCGTCTTTTCTTCGGAAAACCAGACCTTCCCCTTCACCAGTTCCGCCATGGAGATTCCCACCCGAACCACTACTCTTCGTTTAATCGCGCCGCCTTCCCACAACTCTGCAGAAGGGAAGTTATTAAAATCCCCTACCTTATTTAACACTCACTTGCGTCTCAGTTCAGTTTCGTCGTCGGTCCTTTACTTTTTTTTTTCGGTACGTTAAACTCTTTTAGCTTACTATCTAGTCCTAGTCCGCCTGCTGCCTGACAAACTTTTCAGGCCGTCCACCTCCCTCTCCTTTAGAGGAGTTCAGAAACGTCCGGATCCTAGATGATGCGTATTTAAGTCTTTGACCAGGACGTGATACGGCTCATTTCCTATTGCCTTGATCAGTGCACGACCCCGCTTTCGCTAGTTTCCAGTCCTATTCTTTCAAACGGCGAGGGCTTTACCATTTTGGCCGGGCGAGGTTTTTGAACTGAGTGCAGCAATTTTCCCTTGTTCTCATTAACGAGTGATCTGATTAAGGACCCTTTGGATCACCTGTGGGCGAGGGGAGCGTAAGGTCATTTTTTGCCAGTTACTACTGGGCTGCTCTTTTCGTGACCACCCAGCCGTAGTCCCTTCTCGCCAATGGGAGTCTCTCTTGATAGCCGCTGCGCGATATTCGGCCTATGTTTTTCTTGCCCGTGCTGTTCGTTTGCCTATTTTAGATTGAACGTTCAAGAGCTAACTCAGCATAGTCTCTCGTTCTTTTAGAAGAGGGCTGAAGGTGAGTGTTACGTACGTTTATCGTCTTGCAAACCCCCTCCCCCCCCCCCCCCCCCCCCCCCCCCCCCCCCCTCCCCCACCCCCCCCCCAACCCCTCCCCCCCCCACCCCCCCTCCCCCCCCCCCCCACCCCCCCCCCCCCCCCCCCCCCCCCCCCCCCCCCCCCCCCTCCCCCCCACCCCCCCCCCCCCACCCTCCCCCCCCCCCCCCCCTCCCCCCCCAACCCCACCTCCCCCCCCCCCCCCCCCCCCGTCCCCCCCCCCCCCCCCCCCCCCCCCCCCCCCCCCCACCCCCCCCCCCCCCCACCCCCCACCCCCCCCCCCCCCCCCCCCCCCTCCCCCCCCCCCCCCCCCCCCCCCCCACCCCCCCCCCCCCCCCCCCCCCCCCCCCCCCCCCACCACCACCCCCCCTCCCCCCCTCCCCCCCCCCCCCCCCCCCCCCCTCCACCCCCCCCCCCCCCCCCCCCCCCCCCCCCCCCACCCCCCCCCCCCCCCCCCACCCCCCCCCCCCCACCCCCCTCCCCACCCCCCCCCCCCCCCCCCCCCCACCCCCCACCCACCCCCCCCCCCCCCCCCCCCCACCCCCCCCCCCCCCCCCCCCCCCCCCCCCACCACCCCCCCCCCCCCCCCCCCCCACCCCAACCCCCCCCCCCCCCACCACCCCCCCCCCCCCCTTTCTGGCCTCCGCTCCGGAGTTATTTGTTAGGTGTATCAGTCTTCCCTGGCCTGGGTCTGCCAGTGGCGGGGGCGGGCCGCGTTCCCTCTTGAGATTTTTCATATTTCTCCGGGCTTACGTGCCAGCAGGGCCGAGGTGTGTCTGCCAGATCCACATCTCCGTCTTCAGCATGATGAGTCCTTTATCTTCTTTCCACGTCCTGATTTTGTGAATGCGAAGCACCTCTGTCCTTGTGTGTTTCTTAGCCTTGATAAGCACAGCCTCATCGTGAGACCTTTATTCAGTCAACAGGGGCACGCGTCCAGTTCGAAGAGTACCGGAGGATGCGCCGATTCCGCTTGTTGAAAACTTTGACGTGGGCGTTGCCACTTAGATGTGCGCACGCCGGTCTTGGGTATTGTTTTCTTATAGCGCCTGCTTACAATTGGTCGCCTTGGTCTTTTTACGTGCTACAGCCCCTCCTCCAGCGATCAGCGATTTTTGTTGCTATGGTCCTTTTTCTTTCTATTTTTCCGTACATCGAATTTGCCTGTCCCAATTTTTGCGGGGTCTGTTTCATTTGTGTGTCTTTCTCTAAGGTTGAAGTAATTCTTCCATCCGGAAGACTTTTATGCAAGTACCCAAGACTTGCAACACCTCCCCCCAAAGCCCGTGGTATCTCGATTTTTAAGATCCAACAACCATCGACCTTCAGTGTAACCATGCTCCCAACCCGAGCGCCATGGGGTGTCGCAGCTTTTGGTCCGGAAATGAGCTGCAATTGGTCCGGACTCCGACGCCGTGAAAACTGGTTGTCCGTGAGAAACTCACGTTTTTTTTCACTGATCTTCGGGACGTTTTTCCTTACACTCAATGCATTCGAGCCACCGCTGTCCCCTTTTGGACCGTCTGTGGAGGCCCCGTGTAGGTATGCCCGCGGGGTCCTTTGAAACCCGGCCTTCTTCGGCCAGCATAATCCCCTCATTACGTGTTTTTTCCGGTGAATGCTTCTATTTCTTCATCTCTCTTTTACTCTCCTTGTTTCTTTAGATTCTAAGTTCCATCTTCTTTTCACTTTCTCTAACTTAGAACGTGATGCTCGGGCTAGCCACTGGTTTCCTTCATTCTTGCCGCCCACTTTACCACCCCGGGGACGTACTTTTTGCTCGCTAACCTTTATGCCTTTTGTCTCTCATGCGAAGTGTCCGGGAACCTCGCCGCCCTCTACTTTTGCCACTTCTTGCCCAAGACTGGTGTACTCGACGGAGTCTTCCCCCCCAGTGTACCCTTGGTTTCGTCCTGAATTGGGCCATTTCTCTCCTTTCTCCTGTGCGCCTCTGACACTGTACGCCGGAGTGGGGGGCGTGATTATTCCTTTCTCTCTGGCTGGGGCCGATGAGATTGAAATCCTTTGTGGGTGTTCGCCGGTTTCCTTTCCAGGTTCTTTCCGGCACTTGTTATTCACGCAGTTCGATACCCCCCAGATTTTAATCCCGACTCTGCCTTGGGCAACAGCCAATGCTTTTGACTTTTCCTGCAATTAACCCTGTTCCAATCAGGCTCGCCTCTTCAGGCGGTAACGCACGGGCGCTCGCCGCCGGGACCAGTCTCCCTTTATCCTCCGTTGTGCTTTTGCGGCATATCATTTGTGCCCTTTCATCGCTACGGTACTCACGGTGACCGGTGGCTGCGATGCATCGTGGCCACGCCCATAGGCGATGCTCGCGGCTCTTCCGCGCTTGTCTTTTCTATCTCGACCTTACGCGTGCGCGCCGTTCAGTGTGACGCTTCTGATTATAGCAGCGGCCTTGCGCACAGTACCACCCCCCTTAACTTCCACTGTTTTAAATCCTCACTTTCCCCGTTTCTTGCCACCGCGACTTGCCCCTTTTTGAGCAATGTCCTGTGGCTCCTCTCTCCGCGGGCACTTTGTTGGTGCCTCCACAGTCGGGCGTCGCCGCGGAGCACACTCTCCCCCCCCTCCCCACTGTTAAAGTTTGTCTTTCCTTTATTTTGCTGGCCCGCCCGGTTCTCCCCTAACATTTCCGCGCTGCGGGCCAGTTCTTTTTTTTGCCAGAATCTTCCCCTCGTTGAGGTCGGTTTCCCCTCGTTCGGCTACACTGGTCTTCACTTTTGCTTCCCAGGCTCTTTTATGCTTTTCTCCTTTCTGTTCGCCTTCTTTAGGAACTCCATCACCCGGTTCTGACGATAGTACGAAACATGAGTCCATGTTTCTCTCATTCTATTTTTTTTGCCCTGATTTCGCCGCTGGGCTCCCGTGCTTTTTTCAGTTTTTCCTTCTGTGCCACTAGCCGCTGCCGTCTACCTCTCCAGGTTGCTATGCCGTGAAATACCTCACCTGGATTTGTCTAGCCTGCTCTAACGACGTAGTTTCCCGAGGCGCGCACGTTAATTCTAGTTTTGTAGCTTTGCCGGCGGCCTCTTCCTTTAATCTCCAGAGTGGCGCCGCCCGATCCATGCGAACGTGCGTTGTTTCTTTTTCGACGAGTTTTTTTCGCAGCTCGAGGTACTTGTTTGTGTGCCTTCACGGTATCTGCACAATCCCGCGTTTTCATCCCCAATCACGACGGTGCTTCAAGTTGCGGCGTCTATTCCGTATTTCTAGAATGCCCTCGCGACCTTTTTTTGGCTGGGGAGGGTCCGTGCCCGCACTCGGGGTCACGGTCATGCAGCAAGGCGGCAGACATTGTCTTCGTTCCGTTTTGAAGTAGTTAATTCTTTTCCTTCTTCTCCCGTCCCGGTCGGAAGTATTTCCTAAACTGAACTCTCCCCGGCCTTTTCTTTTGGACGTTGTTGTTACGTGAGGTGAATTTTTCAGTGGTCAGAGCTTGTTCGGTTTGCCTTAAGGACTCTTCTTTTTAAAGTGGGTCGTAAGGCGCGAGGCCGGGGACTCCGGCTTAGTGGTTGTTTGAGGTCCATGACTGGCGCGACGCGCCGGTTTTCGGAGGCTCGGCGGTCTTTTTCTTGAAGTTTTAAGCCAGACGCCGTTGTTGTTCTGTCTAGCAGTTTTTGTGAAGTTCTAGTTCATTGATTTTTTCGTTCCTTTTTGCTCTCTTGACCGGTGACGCGTCCCTTTTTCGACTTTCATCCCCTTTGGCGGCGTTTCAGGGCGGGAGTTCGGTTTCCTTTGCAGGAAGTTTAGTAGCTTCGGGCGAGATTACGGCGATGCGCTCCCACTCAGTTTTTTTTGTTTGCCTCGCCGCTCTCTTTGGCTCCGCCCTTCCTTAATAAAATTACACCGGAGAACTCCTTTTTTTCTTTGCGCTCGCCACTGTTCTAACATTTGGCTCTTTCTTGGTCCGCGAGAGTCGAGCGCAACGTCTGCTGCATCCCTTTTCCTCCTCCCGTCGCACCTACTTTTTTTCCACCGTTCAACGTCGTGCTTCCCGCTTTCCATCCCCCATGAAGCCGCTCCTTTTTGATCCTCCTCCTTAGAGGACTTCTTTTCTCCCTCTTTTACAGGACTGGCGTCCTTCTACAAATTACGACGGAGCCTCCTCCCCGTCTTAACCGATTTTCTGCCCAACTCCAAGACTCAACGGCCACTTGCCCTCAGTCTTTGGCTAGTTCTTTCTTACTGACTCGGCGGTCCCGGCGGTTCCTGATTCTTATAATTCGCGTATTTGCTCGATTTTGCCGCCTGCTGCATCTGATCCCGAGCGCTTGCCCGTGCCGTCTAGGCAGGGCATCCTTTTTTGCCTCTCTCCTTAGAGTATCCGGCGCTTTTTGAGGACGCTCGTTTTGATGAACCTTTCGACTGCGCATTCAGTTGCAACGCCTAAGTGCTGCGCCTCGAGACTCATTAGTTTGGATTGTTCGTTGGGAGTCCATCGTCTCGCCTTCCTTTTTTATAAGTGACTTTTTCTTCTCGCCTTCTTTTTTGAAATTTCCCCCAATCTCGTTCGCAAGATCCTTTTTCACGGACGGGCGGCGACGGAGCCCCGCGTTTTGACGATGGCCTTCACTTCCCGATTCCCATTGAGGCTTATCGTTGACTCCAGCATTTATCACTTGTCAGTCTTTGAGAGCGCAAGCGCATGGCTCAGAGCGCCAGAGTTCGCTACCCCGGTCAATTCGTGTTTCTGTGCGGAGGAGAACCACTTGTTTTTCCCCCTCCTCCCCTTTCACTGAACGTCCCCTAGTCTCGTGTCGGTAGCGCACGAGGGCAGCTTCGTGCCCGAGTCAAGTCAGGCCTACAGGTATCTATTCATTCGCGATGTCGCCCCTTGAAATGAAGCAGGTCACTTGTTATTTACGATGGGCGGGCATGCTGGTTGTCTCGTTTTGATTTTTTGTAGAAGAATTGTTTACCTTCTGTTTCGGTCTCGTCTTTTTTTTTGCCGCGCGACCTTTTGATTTGCCATGTCGATTTTTCAAGCTTTGGTTTGAAGGCGATCTTGATCTTTTGCCCGGGGTCTTCTTTGCTGACTTGGGTTTTTACTATGCGCCGTTGTCGACTTCCCATCTCTGCGCAGCGGCAGCGTCCACTTTCTTTTTCCTCTGCGGAACTTCTTCAGTGTATTTTTTTTGAAACCTCGTACCTTTCTTTTAGTTGTGGTGTTGGCCGCTTTCGGGTTAAAGATTTTCTTTTCAGGAGTCTCGAGGCTTGCTTTAAAGAGTTTTCAGTCCCATTGATTTCTTATACCTCTTTATAGTCGGATCAGCGCGATCTCTTTTGTTTGACGTTTCGTTTTTGACCTGTGTATCGTTGCGGTCCTTTTGTGGGATTCGTGGGGGTCTTTTAAAGTTATTGTTTCTTTCTCGCCCTTGAAGTCCGTCCAAGACACGTGTCACTTTATACGCAGATTTACCACCCCCACAATGAAATAATTACCAAGCAACCGTTTCTTTAGCGACGTGCCGCGTCCCCAAGTCGGTGGCGAGTTTTTTCAAGGAGTCCAGTGGAGTCGCCATGTGTTTCTGAAGCCTTGGCGGAAGTCAGCTGCACTCGTCAAGTTCTCTTCCGTCCTATTACAAGTTTGAGAGTCCAGGTTTTCTTCGGTTACCTCGTTAAGCCACTGCCTGTGCTGTTCACTCACGGTCAAAGAAGGGACCAGTCTCCCTTCTGGAACGACTTTTTTGCGGCACCCAGGTTTGTGTCCTTCCTTAAGCTCACCTGCCCCCCTTAACTTTTTTCCTGGACCAACCCGCTGCGGTCGCCTGGGTCTCTCACGAGTTGAGGGTGATCACATCTCATTTATTTTCTCTTTGTTTTTTTTGCGAGAGATCCTATAGCCTGAGTAGTGCGCGCTGTCGACCTCTTGGCAGCTTATCGAGTCCCCGATTTTCTGCAGGTGATCCTGCTTTCCCCTTCAAACTGGTGCCGTTCTCCAAGGGCAGCAATAGTAACTCTGCTTTTTGTAGACCGTGGTGCGTCTCTCGTCAGGAGGTTTCCTTTCACGCCTTTGCGCGTTTGAAACCCTTGCGTGACATGCCACGCCTCCTGTGGACTCGACGGGGACACAACCCATTTTTAAAGGCATTGTATCCATGCACCTTCTTTTATTGACCCATGGAGACGGATACTTGTTGGTCTCATCCAATGTACGGCGGCTCTTGACGGTTACCACTGGCCTATGAGAGGGGTGCCGTAATTTGGATTCTCGGTTGATATCAGTTCTTGTGAATTCCTTCCTTCCATTCCTTCATTCTTCGATCAGACTTCGGACCTCCCACCCCCCCCGGCTTTCCATGCAACCTGTGATGACGGTACGACTTACCCCGAAGTCAAAACCGCAGTCAGGTTTCTCGTGGCTGTTCTCGAACGCTTGGTTTGTTGCTATTTTTACAACATTTCGGCTACGATCCCCTCGTTTTACGACAAGACCTTGTTTCTGTTCGTTTGCCCCTGCACCACGTCCGCCTTCTGTCCGATGTGGTTCGCTAGGTCGCCGCCTGTAAGTTTTTCCTGTTGAATCATGTTGTTACGGGTTCTTACCTCTCACTCGGTAGACGATTTTGCCTGATCTGCTTTCATGACACTCAGGCACCTTGCTTCGCCAGATCGCCTCGCTGGGTTTTTTGCCACGGGGGGCGACCTACGAGAAGGTCGACTGACCTGCCTCCCCTGCGGCCCGTCTTTTCGCGAGTACCTGGTCATCGTCTGCCGCTTTAACGCCGCGCCACGCACCTGTCTTAGAGCTGCGCCGGGCGCACCACGATCACTGTCGGCGGAGGCGCTTGAGCGGTCTCCGAATGTTGACAGACCTGTTTTCACGGCGTCGGACCTTTTACTTCCCAGTGCTCTCTTCGCATCGGAAGCTCCGAGCTTGAGCTTTTCTTTCGGGGTCGCTTGGGTCGCATGCTCCGCCCGACTACTAGGAATTGGACCTCGTCGACATTTTTAATCCCTCCGAAGATTCTCTCAAGGTTTTTTCAGGTTTTTGGCGACCGGGTCACGGCTCTTGGGTTCACCTATCCCTCCAGGCCCCTTCTTTCACTACGTTCATTTGACTTTTTTGGGCTCGCTTGTCGCCATGACAACGTCCAGGGCGCTTTTTGATTCGATTCGTCACGGGCTGCTTTTCCCGAGAGTGCGGATTTCCACCGCCGGGCCGAAAGTTTTTCGCTGGGCCGCTAGTTGGGGCGAAGGTCCTTTTGGCTTTTTGACGAGTGCTAATCGCCTACCGGGACCCCGCATCGGGATCTTCACACACAGGTCGGCCGTTAATCGTTTCACGGTTTCGGCTGATCCCAGAATGCTTTCTGGCCTTGAGTTTTTCACGGCGTCTGTTCGTGTGTGGCTTTTCGCTTCCTTTTCCATCGTTAGTTGGTCTAGGGCCGATTTCGGTACGCGCTTGCGTTTAGTACGTAATTCCGGCGCCGTCTGGATTCGTCATCTCTTTGTCCCGTAAACCCAAGTTCTTGGACTGATTTTTGACGCCGTTGAGTGGCTGGGGGTGGTACTGGGAAGTGGTATCTCATGCTCCCGGTCCTTCTTTTCTGATATTTTGTGTTTTCCTGCGGACTGGTTGGAAGTCGTGGGAGTTTTTTTTGAGGAAGGTCTTTCGTCCATTCTCCTTTCAGATGTTGTTGCTTTTGTTGGTCGTGAACCCCCCGTACGGGTTGAGATCATGTGACCGGTGGGTGAGAGGCTAGTTTTAAAAGACCCCCTTGCGTCGCATACTTTTGCTCCTTCTCTGAGGGCCGGAGGGACATATTTGGACATTCTACTAGTGTGGAGTCTCTCTCTGGATTTTAAGTCGTTATCCACACCCACCCCCCCCCCCCCCCCCCCCCCCCCTCCCCCCCCCCCCCCATTTCGTTCCTCCGTCGGTTCTTTTCACCGGCGAACAGACATCTTTATCCCAGATCTCCTACACAACCTTTGTTGTTCGTCCCTCTGACCCTTCAATATGTCGCCGCGTGACTTTCCTGTCAGATCCCCTTTTTGACGGGCGTCTTCTAAACCGGTGTCAAGACCTTTTAACCGCGAGATCGTCGAGTTTAGGAGTCCTTCTCTCATCGGGGAAATTTCCCCCGCCGCTGACCCGTTCTTTTTATAGTCTGCTTACGCTTGCCACGACCCCTCAGAATCGTCGCCGCTTACCCCCTGGAATTCTTCTGACCCCAAGCAACGACGGGCGGCGTCCGGTCTTATTCTTCCCTTCTCTAGGAGGCCGACTGCGTCTTAGCCCAACTTCCAACCCCTCCCACCGAACACTTTTTAGGGCATCAGTCTTAGGCGTGTGGAAGGTAGGACGGGGAGCTAGTCCGGTACGTATAAAGAACGGCTTCCCGTTCAATGCGCCGCATGTCGACGCACTTAATTACTCTCACAGCTTTAGCTCTTCCACTAACCTACCCCTAGGAGCCTCGCGTTTTTCAGGTATAAGCGCCGGCTTGCTCTTTTAATCCGCATCTTTTCACTCCCGGACTTTGAACGGCCGGTCTTTTTTGCCCTTTACTTGCACTGGCCCAACTTCGTTCCGCGTCTGTCCTGTCGACCAATTCCCAGACGGGCCCTTTCTCTTTTACCTGCGCCTTGGCGGGCCTTCATGACGGGCGCGGGCCCAAAGTCAGCTCTAGCCTTTCTGAGCGCGATCGGGCCGTTTTAGCAGCGATTGACGAGGGTCTTTAGAGGCTGACGCCCTGTTTAAATTCCTATGTAAGTCCATGGGGAGACGGCAATGGCTGCCCCTCTTTCCAGCACTTTTTTCCTTTTTTATATCGCCCGCCGGCCGAACGCATGATTCGCAAATTAGTGAGAGATCCGTCAATTTAGTACGAGGTCACCACTTCCCGCCGGGTTGGGTGCCGGTGGCGAAACAATCGGTTGCCCACGCATCCCCAAGAATGACGATCCTCTAGGACTTGGATGAACTTAGGGCATGCTTCTTTCTAGCCGTCACTCGGCTTTTTTGACTTTTAACAGTTGTGCTCGGCCAAATCGCGGAGTGTTTAAGTGCCGTCCAATTTTACTCTTACTTGGAGTCCGGTGACTGGGGGAGTGAGTTGTTGCGCGGTTTTGGGTTTCTCACGACCCATTTTTGCTGTTTTGACCGGGCCCGTTTTCTAGGAAGGGGTCCTTAGCCGCGCGACCTTATCGTTACGTCTTCCTACTTCTCCCCTAGAGTCTTGTTTAACACCCCAGAAGGTGTGAAGGCCGATTGACCTTATGTGAATTTTTGTTTTTGTTTGATGGGGGTTTTGGTGTTTAAAGTGGTTGTGTCGCCCTAGGGTTTTGTTTCTTAGGAGTGAGTTGGGTTGTTTGGCTGGTGTCTGTTTTTTCTGTTGATGGAGTTGGTGTTTTTGTTGGGGGGGTGTGTTGTCCGGGTGTTTCCGTCTGTTTTTTTCTCGTTGTGCGTTGGGTGTGGGTGTGTGTGGCTGCGGTCTTTCTTTGATGTTCACCCCCCCCCTCGGCGATTGAGAATTCCAGCTCGTACTTCGCGCACGGTCCTTACCGTCTCTGGACCTGTCGCTGTGTTTCTAAACCTCGGCATCAGTTCGTTTGGTGACCGGGGTTTGGTCCGAACTTTAACGAGGTCTGTCGTGAGTATGTCCTTTGTACCGTTGCCCCCGTCGGGAGCCCGCTTTTCAGATCCGCTCAGCTCCATGCGAGACATTTTCTTTTGGGTTGGGGTAACGGTCCTAGGCCCTTGCGGTCCCTTCCGCCTGGGTTGGTCTGGGGGTTGGGGGATTTCCGGAACGGCGCCACGTTCAGTGGGGCCTATCCCTTGACTCTTTACCCTCCTTGAACTTTCACCAATGACTTAACCATTTTCCTCGTCCCCAGTCCTTCTCGCATAGTAGCCTTTTGTTTTCCACCACCCCTCGTACAGTGGGAGGCCTTAGCACAATCTACCACCTGGGATCAGCACCTTGCTCTCTGCTGCACTTCCAACTGGGTTTAGCCGACGCAGTTTTAGGAACGTGCTGGAGACAGCCTCGGTTCCCCGAGTTCGCTCCCAGCGTTCCGGTGTGTCCACAGACACCGGCCTGCTTCTGTCACCCTCCGGTTTAACCTAGGGCGCGGCGTCTTTCCAGCGAGCGAAAAAATTGGTGGACGTGGAAGGCCTTCAGATCAATTCACAACATCTCGAGGCTACCGTAAGTGCCCGTCCTCTAGCAATTGTTTCGTGTCCAGCCGGATCGGCTGCCCCCC
>Ga0179593_1483743_pt1 | contig 17438 bp, 18 predicted proteins | sample CZODoug2_1_08_16_FD_185931 | JGI IMG/M metagenome (GOLD analysis project Ga0179593, IMG submission 185931) | Vadose zone soil fungal communities from Angelo Coast Range Reserve, California, USA - CZODoug2_1_08_16fungal (PacBio error correction) | ecosystem: Environmental > Terrestrial > Soil >... | reverse complement strand
CCTTTTGTTTGGTCCTCTCTCCAAAGCCTCTGGACCCTGCCCGAATTTGACCGCGACTCAGTCCCACTACGTTGTAGCATGTTGAAGAGACATGCGTAACACCGGTCATGGCGCCGTTGATTCCTTCCTGTGTGGGTTTGAGTGTTTTGTGTTTTTCCCCCTTCCCCTTCCCCCCGTTCTTTCGGAACCCGGGCCGTTTTTTTTTCAGGCCTGACTTTTCTTCCTCAGCGCCCATTTTGTACCCTTTTCTCTTATGTGGTCGCTCGTCTAACTTTTCCTAATCCTTAGGGTTTTTTCAGTCCAAACTATCCGCATTTTTCCGGAAATCCCTTTCCCCCACCCTGCCTGATGTGCGGTTCTCCGGTTGATTTGTGTCTATTTCTTTGGTTGGCGGCGTCCTCCAGCAGTTTTTCCCAGCCAATTCCTGGTTATGAGAGTTTTTTTATCAGTGGTCTCTGTTTTGTGGTTGTTTTTTTGTCTTTTTCCCCCCGGTTCGGGGTACCATTCCTTATCTGGTTTTTTCCGTTTTTTTCCTGCTTGACGTTTTTTTCTTTCAGGTTCTTGATGGTTGTGGAGGGCCGTCTGGTTGGTCCGTGTTTTGTGTTAAGGAGTCCTTTTTCCCCCCCACCTTTTTTGACAGACTCCTACTCCTTCTGATTGCACTTTCTGTTTGTTTTCGTTTTGTTTAAACTGGTCCTCTCTCGTTTCATCACCGATTCTCGTTTCCCCGTTGGCCTTCCCTTTTCGACCTGTTTGATAGGGTGCCCAGTTTTTTGATTTTCCGCTGTTTTTTTCACCAGGTCGTCGTCCGACAAACGGAGGGGCGTTTGCTCGTTTTTCTTCACGGGGGTTCCCCCCGCTGACGTTTCCTGCTGACCAGGGACTTTTCTTTTAGTTTTTTTTCCCACCCTTGAGCCCGGACCGGGAGTTCTCTCTCAATATTCCTGTTCCGACGTCCTTTTGCCGCGTCCTTGCCCGTTCGAGGGGTAAAGCGTTGTTAACAAAGCCTCCCTTGTGGTCTTGGTACTTCCTCCCACGAGGCTGCTCTGTCGGCCTGTTTGTTTTCTTTTTTGTTACTTGCTCCCCGTGAAGCCCCTGTCCCCCTGAAAGTCGTTGGGACCCAATGCCCCCCCTCCTTTTTTTCGTTACCTGGGTCTTGCCCCCGTTAACCCCCCCCTTGCGTGGTGCCCCGTCGGGTCCTGACCCACAACCGCTTTCCGTTTCCTGCGTTTTTTGTTTGTAAGATCGGCGATTTGTTTTTCCAATTGAAGCCGGGCTTCGGGGCCCCGTCCTATTCCACCGTGCAAAACTTACTGCTGACCCCCCACCCCCTCTTGTATGGTGGGTCGCACTCTTCCAGCACAAGGGCCGGGCCTTTTTTTCCGAGTTTGGCTTTCGTTATTTCACGTCAGACCGGGCCCTCCCCAGTTCACTTCCCCCGCCCCCCCTTTTGGAACACCCTTGATCCCCTTTTCTTTCGACGTGTCCCCTGCGTTTTTTTCCCTTTATGTCCCCTTTGATTTATGACCCAAAGCCTCCCCCCACCCCCCTTTGGTGGGCTGGCTTTTTGGCGTTTCTTGACCCCCCCTTGCGACTTAAGCACAATTGTTTTTTTTTTCATTAATCCCACAGGCTCTTGGACGCTTCTGTTTTTTCTTTGGTTCATGATTTTTACCTCGCAGTTTCCACTGGTAACTCAACCTGCTTGCCCGACGAGCCGCTTTGCCGTGCGATCCTGTTCAAGGTCTTCATTCCCACCCCAGCAAGACCTGTGGTCTGGATGTTTTGTCATCAGTTTCCTTCTCTTCGTCCCGGGACCCTTCTCGGTCCACCACCATTGGTCCCCCCCCCATTTCACGTGGAACCCTTGCTTTTTAACACATTTGCGCATTCCCTTTTCCCGCGGCGGGTCCCCCTTCCCCAAATCCCCCCCCCCCCCACCTGGTCACCGCGTAACTTCGTTTTCCCTCCCCCTATGCCCTACGTGTGGACCCCTCACGTGCTCAATCAACCCCCCTTCTTCTGCATACTCACCCTCCCTTTTCCACCATGTTCACAGTCAGATCTTCTCTTCATACTCGTTTTGTTTTGTTTTTTGCAGTTCTTCTGACTTGTGACCCTCGTGGACCATTTTGCTGTGGTTTGTCTTCTTGTGAGGGAAGTGCCCCTGCGTTTTTTTTCTCCCCACGGTTGACCCCGAAGGGGGTGTGATTTTAGATTCCCTCCCCATTTCCCTCTTTTAACCGTTTGTTTTTGGCCTTTGTGGGCTTCCTGCCGAGATTCGTTTTTCCCGTTTTTCCGGTTTTTCCATCAGTTTCTTGCAATGGTTTTCCCACTTTGTTCTTGGCTGCTCCCGGTTCCCCCCCGGTCGTCCCCGGCCCGGGATGTTTTAGAGTTTTGTTTTCAATTTAAGGCCAGTTCGGTTCGTTCCTGGGGTTGATTTTGACTTTTCCCCCGGTGACGACGTTCTATCACCCAGCTGGTTGAGTCTTTCTGTTTGATTGCCATTCTTTTTTTCGTAGTTACATTATTTGAATTTTGCAAATTCGTTTGTGTTCCTGCGTTTGACCCAGGTAGTTGACATGGCCCCTTTTCTCATTTCGCCTGTAACCACTGACGTTGGTTCCCCGGTCGTTTCGAGTAGAATGTTACAGTTCTTCCCCCCCCCTGCCCTCCCCTTTGGCCGGTTTTGGTCTTGTTTTTTTTTTATGATTTCCCCACGATGGCCTCATAAGGCGTGTTAGTAGACCAACGTCCCCTTTTTCTTTTCTGCGTTAGCCCGGGCCTCCAGCCGTTGCTTTTTCTATTTCTTGTTTAAACCCCTTTGTTCTGTTCCCCCGCGGAGGTTAACCTTGACCTTTGAATTTGTTTTCCCCCGGTTTGAATTCCTTTTCTGACTTCTGTCCCGTCCCCCCGGTGCCTTTCCAGGCCCCTTTTTTTCTACGTTCGTCAAACACTTGGTCATCTGATTTTGCGTTTTTTAAGCTTTTGGTTCTTTTTTAGGCTTCGCCCGTTTGTTCCCCAGGCCCCTAAGTTCCCACCCCCCATCCCGGCTTTTTTCGTTCACCCCACCTCGGAACCCCGCTGTTGTTCGTTGCCCGACCACCCACGTCAACCAACTGCTTTTTCCCATTAGGTCGTCTCACCCCTTCGGTGGATGTTGCCTTCACCATTTTTTCCGTTTTTTTAGTCCTTCATGGTTTCCCTTTCACTTTTTCTGATGTCCTGGCCGGTTTCGGGATTGCTTTAAGAGTTTGAGGTCAAGTTCCCCCCCCCTGACTTTTTTTTTTTTCCACCTCTGCCCACAGGATGTCAGTCCCCGCGTTTTCTTTAATTGGGTTTACGTTTGTTTTTCCACCTGTTCCCTTTATGTTGTTTTGGACCAAACAAATGAGTTACCGGTCCTTGATTGCTTTTTCCCTTCCACCAGGTTGTCGTTGTCCTTTTCTGTTTGTTTGCCCCAATTCCATCCCCCAGTCAACTCCCCGGACCGTTCGGTCGCGACAATTTTGAGCGTTGTACGGCCCCGTAACCCCCTTTTTCCCCTGCTTCCCAGGGTTTAGACCCCTTTGTTTTTCACCTTTTCCGGGCCTGCCAATTCGTGACCGCGCTCGTGTCTGGTTCCAACATTTCGACCACCAAAAAGGCAGTCCTGTGGCAGAGGTGGATCAGTCTCGTTGTCCCCCCCGGATTTTGTGGTCACACACCGGGTTTGAGACGGTTCCCCCCTGCCCTGTGCGGAAACCTGGCACCCCCCAGCGCCAACCCATCAGAGACCTTGCCTCGCCCTAACACAAGCGCCCTTTTTCCCAACCAAAATTTCTTCCCACTCCCCCATTTGACAACCCGGGTGCCTCCTTCCACAACGCCAGCCCCCAAGAAGTTTGACCGCTCATCCAAGATGAGTTTGGACCCCCCCCCTGGAAAATCCGCCAACCCAATCTTATAGAAACCCCCTTCTTTTCGTTTCTAAACAACAGTGTCCTCTTTCCTCACCTGTGGTTTCTCTTTGGGTCCCAACTGTAATTAGCAAGAGTTTCTGTTTTGAGCGTCCCCCCAGGGACAGCTTTCTTTCTCTGTTTTTTAGCTTTTTTAGCCGTAGGGTTCTCCCCACCACGTCCTTGTTTCAACGCCCGGGTGTTCCAAGTTGTGTCTTTCACGGTGCTATCAGCGTCCACATCCCCCCTTCCCATCGGACAGGGAACGCACCAAAAGCGGCGCCTTTCTGCCTTCTCTGTATGCGTCGTGATGCCGTCTTTTTCAGTTTTACACCTTCTGTTCCTTTTTCTCGGTCCCTTTCGGCCCAGCTTTCTGGGTTTCCCCCGGTTTTCTCGGCCGATTTTGACCTCTTGACTGCACTGGTTTAATCTCTCTTTCCTCCCCCTGTTTTGTTTGATCGATCTCACCGGTGGAGTTTCAACCAACCTGCGGAGCGTTCTTTTTTCAGAGCGCCCCCGACCTTGCGACGAAGGACTTCTTGTAAGTCTGTTTTTTTTTCATTTTTGACTCGCTCACCGCGTTTCCCCCTGTCGCATTGCGTCCTGGCCGCTTCTTTCGATGTAGTGGATGGAGACTTTCTCCTATGTAGTAAGGATGCATCCCCTTTTCTTCCCCCGGCGTTGGGTTGAACCCTTCACGTGATCCCTCCAATGCCACTGACCGTTTCCTTCTTTGTTGGCGCTTCGAGGGAAGCTGGCCTCTCCTTCGGTTTGAATAGAAACTTTCACTCCGGCGTTCACCCCATCACACTTCACGAGAATTTTCTTTTGTCGTTTCTCCGTGTCGAAGTCTGGTGTTGGCTCCTGCTCAGGTATTCCCAGGTTTTTTTTCCCCCCGTCATCTCATGAGCTGACCTGCTGTTTGCCTCTGCGGGGGATTGAGGCCCTGTTGCATGTCGGTTATAAGTTTTTGTTTTTTTTTCGGGGACCTTTTCATGCGCCTAATTTTTTTTTTTTTTCCTATTTGTATGGTTTTTCGTTGGCTGGTAGGTTCTGGTTTTCTGTTTTCCCGTCTTTTTAGGGTCCGTAGTATTTGGTGGCCTTTCAGTGGTAGTTTGCCCCCCCCGCGCAATTACCTTTTCTTCGGTTGTCGTTGAACAGTTCTAGTGTTACCCCGGGTGATCGTCTTAGCTCCCGCTTTGCTTTTTTTGCAGGGCCTTTTTTACCCGTGGATTTTGCCCAATTGATCTTTCCGGCGTCCTTTTTTTTTTTTTTCACAAGGTAGGGCGCCATACCCACTTTCGGTCCTTGTTGTTTGCCTTTCTTTGTGTCAGGGCTTTGTTCAGCTGCCCCAGTTTGGGTCCTCCAAGACCGTTGAGGGCCCCCCGTTGTTCCCTGAACGTGCACTCTCAGCCAACGACACCCCCTTTTGACCCCCCGTTTTTCCGCTGCTTCGGCTGTCTTTCCCGTGGGCCGCGTTTGTCAGCGTGTACACCCAAGTAATTTTTGTTTGCCCTTTGTTGAGTCGGTCGTTTTTTTTTTGACTTCTCCCCCCCTCCGGACGTCTGCTTGCCTGTGATGATCCCATTGAAGACCATGAATCCCCGATTTCTTGGTTCCCAAGGCCACCCCATCCCCCACAGGGGTTTACGCCCTGTTTTGACCCCTTTTTGTCTTTGGGGTGCCCCTTTTCCCTTTTGTTGACCCACCCCTCGGCCTCTTTTTTTCGCTGTGTGAATTATTTCTCCTCTGTTGTGTTAAACAGTCAAGACGCCGTTCCCCCTGCTCCCCCCGCTCCCACCTTTTTTGTTTTGATAACCCCGCCGATTAGTCTCGTGTTTGTTTGTCCCACCCACCTGCGCTCACCCAGGGACGGGGAAGGTCCTCTTTGCCGGGCCCTTTCTATACAACTGTCCCCGGTTAATCCCCCCGCACAAGTATGCCAACCTTGTCCCCTCCCCGTGTGACCCCCCTCCCCGTTTGGGGATTCTCATTCCCCGGGTTTTTGGCGATCGAGCTTAAACCTGTTGTCACTTTCAGCATGCTATGAGGTTTCTTCGTTTGAAACCTCTTCCCGTCGCAACCCCCAACCCAACCCACCCGCCGCTTGGCTTGGGGTTCCCCCTGAACACATGCTCCTCCTCCCACGGTGCACCCCTTCCCGTTTACTGGGCGACTAGCGCCCCCGCAGCTTTGGTCCCCGCCCCCAGTTGATTTGCACTTCTACTGAACCCCTACGTGCAATGAGGACGAACTGACGGAAGCGTGATCCCTTGCCCTGCGGATTCTCTCCCACCCCCCCCCGACATGGAATGTTTTTTTTCCCCCCCCCTTGATTTTTTTGAAAGTATGTACGTTGCCGAGCTTGGGACCTGTCTCGACTCCACCTTATTAAATTGGCAACTCAACTGTCCTGTGACCCACAGCAGAAAGACAAACTTTTTCGTTCCGCGGCCCGGTTCTGCCCCAAATCCCACCTTCCAGGAAAGGGCAGCCTTGTCCGACATCTTTGGTACCCACGTGCAAACACCCTTGATGTGTTATCACCGCATTCCTCCAACAACCTTCACTTTTTTTTCCCAACTATTCTTTTTTCCCACTCCTTAATAAGGGTTGTTGTGGACAGACTTCCTCCCTGTTTCCAAACATGTTGGCCTGGCTTTGTTTTTTTCTTCATGTCCCGGGCCGTTTTTTTTTGATCTGTTTTGAGCCAGGCAGGTCCCTTTCGGGCATCAGGAGTCTCACTTCGCCTTTTACCTGTTTTTTTTGATGTTTTGTGGTTCGTGCCTCCGTTCAGTTTCCCCGGCTTTTTTTTTTCTCAAAGTTGCAAGGGTTTTTTTTAGTTTCTTGAACTGGATTCAATTTGGTGGTTCCTAATCAGGTTCCCGTCTTTTCCGTGAATTCCGGTCCTGGTGTGCGGGGTGGACACTGCAGTCTGGACAGTCTTCGGGTCTTGGTGGTTTATTAGAAGGGGTAAAGGTCGAAACCGGTCCTTAGATAACTTGCTTCAGTGCCTCGGTCCAGTATTTTCACCCTAGAACCGTTTGTCCAACCCTCTTCTGTTTTCTGGACCATTCTTCCAGGTGCTCTTCTCAGAACTCTTTTTTTCACAATGATCTGTGGCCTTGTTTTTCTGTACTTGTGTTATTCCTAATGTTTTTCACACTTTTCGGCAAAACCTGGTGCCAGCACTATTTCGGTTTTTTTTTTTCCTTCATGTTGTTTACGTTCCTCATATCTGTTTTCCCTCTTCCCACTTACAACCGCCAGTTCCATCTTTCCCCCCCTGCTTTTAGCCTCTGTGGTCACACTGGGTTCTTGTCCCCCACTGAGGTTGGTTTCCCCTTCCTGGGAACAGTTTGACCTTGACGTGGACTTTTTATGTCCCGTTCTTGTACTTAGCCCCCCCGCTTCAGGGGTCCCTTTTTTACCCCACTTAATGTGCGCGAAGTTCTGTTTTCTTTTTTTCCTCCCCCCCCCCCCAAATATCGGTCGTTGTCTTTCTGTTATATGGTATTCTTAGTGACCATTGTACCCCCTTGTTGCTCCTTTAAACCATCGTGCGTGGACTCTCACGTCCTAAAAGTATTCGAGGTTTGGGTTTTTTCCGCCCACAGACTTTCACCCAGCCAGCTTTCTTCTACTAGCCACTTACAATGTCTGTTAACACTTTAGGGGTTCTCTTTTGGCATGACCCCCCCCAAGACCGTGTATTTCCGTTCCATTCTCAATTTCACTTTTTTATCTTTACCCTTTCAGTCCTGATTTAGAGGAAGGACTTTTCTGTTTTATACCCCCCTTTTCACCAGCTTACCTTTTCCTTTTTTAACATGCTGACCCAAAGGTCTGTCCATCTGCCTGTATGAACTTCAAAGTCCCATTCTTTTTATGTTTGGGTCTCTTCCCGCTGTCCGGGCCTACGGGTCAAACCCACTTTCTTGTCCGTGCCATTCATCTGTAAACCACCCCTTTTCTAAGAAGCAACCTTAACAGGGAACGTTCTTTTCCTTCCGTCCTTACTTTTTGTTGACCCCGCCGGCGTAAGGCCAAGCTTACGGGGCCATTGAATAAAGGTGTCTCCCTCGGTCGGGTCAAAAACTTTTTCCCTTCTTCCCCTTAATTTGATTCACCCCGCCCTCTTGAAAGGTTCTACCCCCCCCCCAGCGAACAAACTCCTTATGTCCCACTCCCCTTTATCGGGCACTCCTGTGAACAATTCCGCCGTTGACCCTCAAAGGGACCCGGCAACCAGTCCTCCCTTTTCACCACACCCTCCCCCGCTTGAACGTTCCCCCCTCCGCATACCCCCCCCCCTCCTGGCAACAAACCCTTGTATCCCCCAAATTGTCAAAAAGCCCCCCCCCCCCACCCCCCACCCTGTTCATCCAAGAAGCCACCCCTTCTCAGATAATCCATATTGCGTTACACCGCCTGACAATCCTTGCCCCCAAGCCATTCCACCCCCCCCCCCCTTTTCCCCCTTTTCGCCCCCTACCACCTTTTTCCCTAGTGACCTTATTTTCCTCACGTTGCTGCTCTTTTTCTTTTTCTTTCCAACCCTTCTTGGAGGACAGCGTGATAGAAGACACCCCTTCGCTCGTATCTCTTGTTTTTTTAGCTTCTTTCCTGTCCCAGTTGTATCCCCCCCCAACGTCTTGTTTAACACGTTCCCGGGTTCGGACATCTTGACCTTCTGACGCTCCCCATGCTCCAAAGTGCCCCTCCCCCCTTCAACCCGGTGGGAAGCGGCGCGGCAGCCTGTGTCCCATGGTTTCCCTGCTTTCGGTTTCCTTTTTGTCTCTCCGTTCTACACTTCTTTTCCCTTAGTACGTTTAGTGAAAGTTGCTTTTTTCCCCCCGAGGAGCCTGCGGGTTGATCTGCGCCTCCCCCCTGTTGTTTATCTCTCTCCCCCCCCTACTTTTTTTTGTGTTTTTGCTCTCACACCCTTTTCGTCTTACATCTCCCAAAAGCGGTCTTGTCCCCGCTTAGAGTTAGATCGCCTTCCCTTCCCACCCCGCTTTGTAGAACACCATTGTTTGACCATGCTCTCCGTTGAACGTTTTCACCTCGCCTCTTCCTTTTCGTTTTCTGTGGGCGGTCGTCTACGGGTGTGTTCCTCCCCCTCTCAAAAGTTTTCTCCCCCCCCCCCCTTGGATAAGTTCCTCCCCCGTCACATCCTCCTTGTTGTGTCTCTCTCACCCCCTCTTTCCTTTTTTATTTTTTTTTTTTTTTTACCCTCGAAATATCCCGTTTTCCCTCTTGCCACATTTTTTCTTTTTTTTACTTTGATTATACTTTTTTTCCTCGGTTTGGTGCGGAGACTTTTCCCCATTTTGTTTTTCCCCATTCTTAGGGCCCCTTTCCTCTCCTTTTTCTTTTCTTTTTTTTTTTGAGGCCAGCGTTTTGGTTCCCCGGGAGGGGATTAAGGTTGTTTTTCGGTGGTTGTCTCGCGTTATTTGGCCCCCGGTATTTGATTGTTGTTTTATTTTTTTTCTTTGTGCCTTATTTGTTCATTTTTCTCTTTGTCGGTGTTTTTCCGTCTTCCGGTGGTTTTTGCTAGGCTTTTTTTTGTCCCCCTCTTTCATTGATACCCCGTTTTTTTGTTTGCAGCTTTAAGGAGTTTTTTTTTTTGGTAGCATTTTTGAACCGGTGCTGAGCTGTTATTCCCGAGTAGAGATGAGACGGTGACCATTTAGCCACGTTCTTTTTTTTTGTTCCCCGTCGCTTTCCGCAACTCCCCTTGTTCCCCCCCAGTTCTTATCCGGACACGTTCTTGTATTTTGAGTGCTTTTCGGGGATTCAGGCCCCTTCGTTGCACACCGACAAGAACTGTTTAGGGCGGAACGTTCTTTTCCAGTGACCTTGCCTCTCCCTGTAACCTCCCCCCTTCCATTCCCCGGGGAAGCCCTCTGGTCTTGAAGGGAGGTCAGGGGCATCTTTTTGAAAACAAGGGGTCAGTTTTAGTTTTTCTGGGGGACTCCAAACCTGGTCCCTTACTTTAGTCGGTCCTGGCCGGTATTCACACGAAAATTGTCAGTTCAAATTAATTAACTTGCCCCCCCCCTTCTTGTCCCCAATGCCATAACCCCTTCCTTTGGTCTTATCCCACCTTCGGGAGACCCCGTGATTTTGTCAATTCTTTTTTTCTTACACGGACACCCTCTTTCTGCGTGGAAGACCCTCCCCGATTTTTTAACAAGTCGACTTGCCAGGGTCCTTCCCTTCCCGAAGAGAAAAGGTCCGATTATCACCTCATTCCTGTGGTCTAACTCTTCAGGGCTCCCAAGGTGCTTTCCTTCCCAGCTGTCCCCCTTGCTTATCCCCTTTTACCCCACCAGACCCGGCCCCTTCACCGTCAAGCTTCCACTTCCCCTCCTGGGGCACCTTCCACCCAGTTTTAACAGCTAGTAGTCCCCTCTGTTTAGAATATTTCGGCGATTCCCCTGAGTGGCTGCCTCTTGACCCCTCTTATTTTTGGTTAATTCTTGAACCAGTTTCCCCCTCTGGCCCTCCCACCACCACCTAATTTTTTTTCTTTTTGTTTTTGGGAAGAAAACTGGACCCAGATCAAGACCCTTCCCTCCCCCGTGTGTCCCTGCGCAGAGAGAAATTTTTTCCCTTTTTTTCCCTGCCCCCCCTCGGCACCATTTCCTATAAAACCTTGGAGGAAGCCTGCCCCACTCCTTTTGAGAGACTATACGTTGTTTCCCCTTTTCCCTTCTTTTTCAACCCAGCCCCCCTGCGTAATGGGATGTTCCCCCCGTTTCTCTACCTTTCGCATCCTGTTCTTCTATGTTACCCGTTTTCTTTCAAAATGTCTTTCGCAAGACCCCCCCCCTTTATGGCCACCCCCGCACCACCAAATCCAGACCTTTTCCCCTTGCGCCGGTCTTGCAGCCCCAAGCCACCCAGGGGTCACCGCTACATTGTGTTACCACTCTTGCCTTTCCTGGCAGTTTTTAACATTGCTCCACCAACCCATGACTCTCACAAAACCCGACTGTTCCACTTTTTTTTTTCCCCACATTTCTATTATTCCTCCTCATCGGTGTTGTGTTTTCTTTTCTCTCTATCTTTGGTGTGAAACCATAGTGGACCCTTTTCCTTTTTTTTTTGATGAGGAACTGATTTTTCACTTCCCCGGTGCCTCCATGCGGTAGGGAAGTCGTTTTTGAGCTAACCTTATCAATTTTTACTTTTATTTTTTATTTGATGCCACTCGGTAAATGTGTTTTTCTTTTGCCCCGTGGGGTTTCCAATTTACTTTTTAGATCCCTTTTCCCTTTTTTTTTTTGTTCAAGGCATAGGTTTTTTCCCTTAAGGGGTTGCCGCGTTTTTTTCCCCGAGCCGGGGGTGGACCCCCTCCCAGCACCAGGTCCAAGTTTTCTCTGTTATTTCTCCTGTGAACGGGAACCGTCTCTCTATCCACTCTTTCTTGCGTCTGGCGTCCTTTTTGGCGTTTTCGAGCTTTCGCTTTTTCCCTTTTTTCCGTGCCCACTCGTGGCGGCCCATCTGGATTTGGCGCTCATTTCGCCTTTTCAAATGAACCTGTTCCTTTGGTCGTAGGCGTCTGTCTTCCCTTTTAGGAACCACCAACTTGGCACAGCCCCCGTGTTTCCCGGTGTTTTTTGGAGGTGATTTTCTTTTTTTTTTCCCTATTGGAACCTCCCCTTTAGTCTTGTTGACGACCCACGCCCCCCCCCGGTTTTCATAGATTTTATTCCTATAACAGGCTCGTGATATCTTTTTTCAATTGTTAGGTGTTCCAGTTAGCGTACCTTTTGGGACTTTTTTAAGTTTGAAGGAAGGTCTGGACTGCGAAAACTGGACAAGTTTAGGGGAAGAAATTGCCTGTTTTCTCCTTTCCGAGGTTTTTTCGACCCCCCAACCCGGCTTTCATTCTTGTTTATAATTCAGTAGGTTGTGGTGTAGATCCGGATCTTTCCCCTTGCAGTCTAGTCCCCACTCGATGTCCCTGTTCCCCCACGCGGAACTCCGCTTTATGGGTAGACCGGGAATTTAAACAAGAAGTTGTTTTTTTCTCCCGTCCAGTTCCGTCGGACCTAGTCCCCCCACGTTATGAATTTTCCCACACAGGCGGGGGGAACCTTCAGGTATTTCCCTTTTTGACTTTAGTTCCCCGGCCGTTGTTTCAGCCAGGAGGTCGTCCCTGCTTTTCCTTTCCGTCCCCTGACCCTTAATTCTCTTCTTTTGTTTTTTTCCCCCCCTTGAAAATTCATTCCCCTGTACGCGACACGAATCCGCGGCCCCCTTCGATTTCTTTTAAAATGGTCTTTCTGGTCTGTTCGTTCTCTGGAGGAAATAAACGCCGTTGTCTTGTAACTGTTTCTAACCATGGATCACGTCAGCCCCATACCCTCCACTTTTTTCTTGGTCCCCTACATTTTCCCCTCTGGAGGTACATCTTAAATCCGCCCTCCCAGTGTTCCTACCCCCCCATGTTCCCCCTGGTTTTTTTTCCCCCCTCACGCAGGCGCCACAGGATCACTGCGTTCTAGGGGTCCCCACCCCCAGGCCAACCCCTCCGGGTGAAGTCCGACCCGGTCTTCCAGTTTTTCCACGCCTTGCGCCCAACCGGGGACAGGCCAACCCGCACCGCGGCCTCGCACCCAGGACCCGATCATCCCCCCACAAACCGAATCTTGAAACTTCCAACTTCGCGGCCCCCCGCCGCGGGGCCCCCAAAAAAAGTGATTCCACGTCCCTGGGCCCACCTGAATGGACTCCTGCCCCCAGATCATTGCCCACCCTCCGCTTGCCGCTCATCCAGATTCGGAACACCTGGAACGACACCCCCTCCTTTCCGCCAAAAAGTAAGATCGCACTCAACAAACTCCTTCCTTTCCCGCCTTCTTTCCGACCGGCCGTATACCTTTTTTTCCTTTCCCCCCCTTTTGTCAAAAAACAAATGAGTTTCAAAAAGTAGCTTGCCCACCAGAACGCCTGAGTATTTCTTTTCTCTTTTCTTTTCAAGTTTTTCTCCCCCACAGGACTGTAAATTCCCTGTGTCGAACCTTCTTTGAACATTTGTACTGACGTCCCAATTCTCACCCCCCCCTCAGCATCTCAACCTTCATTTCCTCTCCCCTTCCTCATGGATTTTTTTAACTCTTACTCTCTCTCGTTCTTTCTAAAATAGTTTCCTTCCGTTCGAGTTTCCTCCCGGTTTCTCCTTGGTTCACTCTAGCCCTCGTGGTTTTTTTCTTCGACTCCTTTTTAATTATTTGCCCTCCTTTCTTTTTTTTTTTGATGAGCTTCCACCTTTTCGTTGCTTAACCCCCCCTTTCGCCTTTTTTAGATGGAGATTTTGACACCCCTCTGAAGGAAGTTCACTCTTTATCCCCTTTTTGTCTTTTTCCCCTCCGCCCCCTCTGAAGGGCTGGGCAGTCCGCTCCCCTTTTCTTGCGGTTGTCTTCTTTTCGGAGGATCCGGAGTATACTCCTTTTCCTTGTTTTTTCCCTCACTTGCTTGTTTAACCAGGCTTGTCTAAATTCCTTCTTCCTCATCTCACCCCCGAACATTCCCGGGCTGCTTCTGGTGTAGGGTATAGCGCACGCTGGGTTACTCTTCTTTTTTCCATCTACCACAACTATCACCTGTCTTTCGGTTCAAACCTTCTTTCCCTATGATGGTGTTATTGCTCGTTATTTTTCCTCTTCTTTTGGGCAGGCAGAGGTCGGTTTTTTCCCGAATCTTTGGATTGATCTGGAAAGATAGTTTTTTCCTGGCGGTTGTGAATCCCCTTGCTTTTTTGGTCCATTCCCCTTGGACTTCAGGGGTGGTGGCCTTTCTTGATTCTTCTCGGTCCCCAAAGGTTATTTTGTGGATGGTCTTTTTCCTTTTCCTCTTGTGTGAGTCTTCCTACACACCCGTTTTTTTTCCCCTTTCAATTGCTGTTTTGAAGAGAAAATGATTCCTGTTCTTTCTTTCTTTGCTTTTGTTGGATCCTTGGTGGCCAACGGCGCTCGCTTTTCTCTATGACTCCTGCTGTTATTTGACACCTTTTTCTCACCCCCCCCGGTTCTTTTTTTCTGCAGTGGAGCTTTTTCCCTCCCCCGTAAACACATTTCCTTCCTTTCCCGACCCGGTAGGTGATTGCTGCTTTTAGGTTTGGTTCTATCCAGCCTTTCCCTTTTCCCAACTGAACAAGACCCTTTTGATTTTTCTCACACATCATCCCCGCCCCGGTACCTGGCCTGAAGTCCCCCCCCTACCCTTCCGGACTTCCTCCTTTTCTCTCCTTTCACCCCCGGTGGTAAGGGTTTGACACCAAGAATACGGAACTGTTTTTCGGTTTTACTAAGTCAAACTTGAAGTGAAGATTTCCCAATTTGCGTGGGACGGTCGGGGACCCGGCTCCCCCACCGCCCCCTTTCCTTCCCCACGACAAGTTTTGTCACCTACAAACGGGTTTCTACGAACTTAAGTACACCCTCGGTTTCCCCGCTGGTTCCTCCCCCCCCCACATCAACAGCGGGACGGTTAGGAGTTTTGCATCGATTCAACGCGATTTGTTGTAACAGGAAGAAGGTCCCTGTTTCACCTTCCCCTAAATTAAAGCTCCCAAGTTCTTACAAAGAGATGGCATGTTTGAGAACTCGTCTGCTAACAATGCCTTAATTGCCTCGATTGCCGCGCCCTTCCCCAGTTCCCCCTTATCACCTTTTCCACCTCTTCTACCCATTCCCGTCCGGGGCCTCCCATTGTGTCCACCCAGAGCTGCACCTCTTTTTTCTTTCTCTATGTCCCTTGGGAGTTTACCTTGCTTTCCCCCCTTCATGATGTCTTCTGAACCAGTATTTCTCAGCCCCCCACCCCCTTCCAACCTGGATGGATGTGTTTTGCTCAATTGGGAAAAATCCCCCTCCCCCGTACCTCCAGTTTACCAGTCCATTTGTGTGATAAGTCCCCCCTCCTTCGCGTCACGCCACTATTTTCTTCTCCTTTTGCACGACTCGTTCCCACTCACCCCATGCAGGTTTTGGCCTCAAGATACCCTCCCTTTTTTCCCCCCCCTTATTCCACCAGCCCGGTCCCTTCTTAAACCCCCCCCCTCCTACCTTGCACTTCCGCTGACTTGACCTTTGAAAAACATATCCCCTTTTCGTAACACCCCTGCCGGGACCCCCGCCCCTCCTGAAAAGGCTTCCCCTCGTAATCACAATGCCCAATCCCATTTACACCTCTAATGGGACCACTTTTCTGAACGCCTGTCTTTCACCCCTTTCTCAACCACCCCAATTTTTCCGCTCGCCCCCACCCCTTGCCCACTCTTTGTTAAAAAGTTTTCAGATCTTATATTTTACCATAACGTTTTTGTTTTTTTTTATGCCTCTCTTTCATGTGCCACCCTCTCTTTAAATTTTTTCATTCTTTTTATTCTTTTGTGTGGGAGTTCCAAGAAGTTTTTTTTTTTTTTTTTTATCACCGGTTTTCCTGAAGGAGCTCTTGGTCATCTCTCAAGTGTAGTAGCCCTCTTGACTTGACATTTTTTTTTGGCTTTTTTGTAGTTGTGCAGCACTCTCATCCGTTGCGCGGTTACATTCATGTCTTTTCCCATTTGTATAAATGTTTTTTTAGAGAACGTTTACAAAGTATCCTCTGTGATATTTTCCCCTGTTATTTACATGCACTTCTTTGGATTTTTTCCCATCCACAGAAAAGGTCTTGGTCTTTGTTGATTACTTTGTCAAAGTAAATTCCATCCTTCTATCCACAGATGAGTTCTTTTTGCCCATAGGGTCTTTGTAGTTCCCATTTTCTCAGTGCAATCTTTTCTTGTCTTAGGGGTCCTTGCCACATTTCCCTTTTTAAATGCCGGTTGGCAGCCTTGTTTCTTATGGTCCAGAAGCGGGCCAACAACCAAGCAACCCTTTTGTCCGTTTTGGGGTTGTTTTTGGTGATTCTCTAGGCGGTCCCGATGGGATTCAATCTTTTTTTTCCCTTCCTTACCCCTCCCCTTTCAGTCGGTAGCGAGAAACAGAACCAGGGGCTCTCTCTTGTTCCCCTTGGATTTGCCCGGCTTGAAGTGTTCAGAAGAATTGAAATTTTAGGAAGTTGTAAGTCCTAAAACTCTGATCCTTGGCCTTTCCTGACCCTTTTTGGCGACGCGTTCTCAACCGGCATCGGCGGAGCGTTCGGGTTTTCTCTGTTTCTTGGATAGTGAGGGCCCTGCGCTTCCGTTTTCCACTTTTTCTTCCTTATCGTAATTACGTGAAAAGAAGATTTTTCGTGGTCGACCACGGGGACACTTTCAACCCAGGTCTTTTTTTCAAGCCCCTTTTCTTCTAGGAAACTGTGGTCTTAGTGTTATTGGACTGGTCCCACCTCCTGGTGTGGGGAAGTCCTTTTTTCTCCCCCTTTTATCTGCCCCGGTCCCCTTGACCTTTAATGCTATTTCGGGAAGACGACCTTCTTCTTGGTTCCAAATCTTTTCCCCCCTGTGTTCCTTCTTCTACTCAGGGAAGTCGTTCATAAGGTGATATTTTTTACTGAACGTTCTTTAGTTTCCTTCTTGTTTTGGCTCCCAAAACCTTTTCTTTGTTCCCTACCTTCTGAACCCCTGGTTCACGCCAGCCACTTACCCTAACAGTTGTCCTTGCGCAAGATGCCTTGCTCTTCTTGCTGCATCCCGGTCAGACTCCCGTTCTTATGACCCTTGTTTTCGTTCAACCTACACCCAATCTTCTGCAAATCGTATAAACGCTCCTTTACCCCCTTTTTTTCCACCCCCAGGCCAACCCAAGGAAGCCCAGGGTCTCCCCCTTTTTTTTTTTTTTTTTCTTCTTAAAAGCCTGCTTCCAAAACCCACCTTTGACTCAACTTCCCCGCCCGCCAATTTCATGAAATCACCCACCCCTAATCAAAGAGATTTACCACCCCATTTCCAGAGAAATTTCCCCCGAATTTTTCCCTACTCTCTCCGTCCCTGGACACCCACTCAATTCCCCGCCCATTTTGTCCCCCCAAAGTCCCTTGCATCATCCCAAAAGCAACCCCTCTTCCCTCCTTTTTTCATTCCAAAGGGACAACCCTCTTTTAACATTCGCCAGCCCAACCCCTCCTCCAAACCCGATTCGTGCAACATTCATTTCTTGGTTCCCCTTTTATTTTTGACACCTTCTATAGATACTTTTCCCCCCCCCTAATTAGCGGAACATCGTTTCTCTATCTACACCTACTCCCGGACTGTTTGTTTAGTTATTCTGTCATACTTCCATTGTAGCCCCCCTTCCACTTTTTTTAACGCCAAGTGGTCGTTGGCCCATCAGGACCCTCTCTTGATCCCCTAAGACCAGAGCAACTCCTCCACATAAATGGAAACTTAATTTTCTCGGATTCCCTTTTCCTGTCGAGTAAACGCTTTTCTTTCTATCCTTGGTCCTTCACATTTACACGGATTTCCTTTTCCGGTTACCCTGGTTGCTCTCAGGCGCTACCTAGCTCCTACTTTTTGATTTTGATCCCCCACCCGTTTTA
>Ga0179593_1425919_pt1 | contig 17438 bp, 21 predicted proteins | sample CZODoug2_1_08_16_FD_185931 | JGI IMG/M metagenome (GOLD analysis project Ga0179593, IMG submission 185931) | Vadose zone soil fungal communities from Angelo Coast Range Reserve, California, USA - CZODoug2_1_08_16fungal (PacBio error correction) | ecosystem: Environmental > Terrestrial > Soil >... | reverse complement strand
CGTTACTTGTTTGCGACCTATTAGAACTCTGTGCTGGCACTTCACCGGCAATGACGCGCTGATCACTGGATTGATAAATCTCGCCTTCTCACGGATTCTGCTGCACCGCGATTCAACCATTTTTTTTCTCTTCCTTAGCGCTCTTTGGCGTTGGGTTTGTCAGTCTATGACTGCAGCAAATGGACCTTGATGGTGACCTTCTTTCTTCTGTGCGCGATGGTCTATCGTTTCTTCTTGCCGTCCCTCGTACACTTCTCCTTACTGGCACACTCAAATGGAGGTTTGCACAAGCCCCCCCAATCACTCATTTCCGCTCTAAGGGTGGTTTGTTTTCACTTCATCTGTTTTGCTCCTCTTCCTGACCTGAGACTTTGCCGATTATGTTTCTAAATTTCAGATTCAGTTTTAGCGCCCGTTTTATCCCCCCCCCCCTGCTTTACTAGCAGCGGGGCTCTGGTCAACTTCGCCCCCCCTAAAATCTGGTATTAAGGACGACCTCGCGTATTTTCCAAAACTTTCCCTTTTTACTTCTTCTATCAACTTTCGCTCCCGGCCCCGCCTCGATGCGAATCGATCATCTGCCGTCATCGGATGGAGGGTGTTCCCTCTCAGGCTGGTCCTGAGCGACTTTTGGCCGTTTTTCCCCCGTGCTCGTCTTTTTTTTTTTTATGTTGCCGGGGCCTTCTTTACGCATCTTACTTTTTCCGTTCTCATCTCTCCCATTTGTAAGTTTCGCGGACTATCCACACGATCTGACGGTACGAGATCTCCTTCCACTCTTTCTGCCCGTGTATTAGTCAATTTACCATCGGTCGTTGCACCCAAGCTGGTCCCTGTCCCTCTTCCTGAAATTTAAGCTCCTTTTCCTCACTCCCCTTTTTTGCGCATGCTCTTTCTTCCCTTTTGTTTCGCATGTCTTTCCCCTTCCATGGCCTGAGGCGCCTCCTCAAAATAACCCCCCCCAGTTATTCGGTTCATCGACGACCTGCAGATACTTCCATTTCCTAGATACCTACGGCGAAAGTGGGCCCTTATTTAGAAAAGTTCCCTTTTTCGTTACGCTTATAATTATCACCAAAATTGTCCCCCCCAATCCAGTTCAACAGACACCCAATTGCGGTTCACAACGGTTGTCAGTGAGTAGTCCTCTTCTTTTTCCCTTCTATACCTTCCCCAGCTACTCTTCAGTCCTGAACCATTCGGTGTCAACTCTATCCCCGTCACGTTTTCCTCAGAACTTCCCAGGCCCATGGAAAGAGATGTTGTTTTTGACGTTTTTCCTTGAATCCCCTTCCTAAATCCACCAGTTGTCCCAAAGGTACTTTTTTACCCCTTTCCTTCCACGTCTGCTGGTTTGCGCCCACGGTAAATGAAGTGGGCTTGTCACCATCGAGCAGAGCACTCAACCCTGGCTCCTTTTCCCTCATATGGACTTCACTCCCCCGCGTTTCTTCCCCTTGGCCGGGTTCTGTTTTGTTTCTGTATATTTTGCGCCGCAAACCTGGGTGAGAACGTGCTCGTTGCCCGATGCCGTAACGTGAAGCGCCCCCTCTTGCCATCTCTTGCCGTAGGCTTTTTCTAGAGACGAATCCCAGTCCGCTGAATTCAACGCACATGTCCAGTTACCCGGCCGTCTCTGAACCCACGCTCTTTCAGTTCCCCTCCTTTTTTTTCTTTAGCTGTTCCAGCCCATAACCCTCCCAGCAGCTTCTTGGGTCTCAACAAAAGTTTGATTTTCTTTTACTCACCTTGCCTCTCCCCCCTGACCAGCCTTGCCATATTTCCGATGCAACCCTTTTTTAGTTGCAATCGCGGCCGATGTATCAGTGCGATACTCCCTTTCTCCTAAGGTTGGGCCAGCATCGCCCGCGCCGTTCCCTCTCCCACGCGCGCATCCCCCACCTTTCAAGCTTTTTGCCAACCCTTTTTTTTTCGGAGGAGATTCCCTCTTTCTTTCTTTCAACTCCCTACCACCAGGTCACTGTAACTCGTCAGAGGCCCTCGTCGATCGCACCCTGGCCACCCAAACTGGAATTGTTTTTCAGCACTCTATTGCTACTCCCACCATCCACCTTTCAGCTCCCTCCGCCCTCACCCTTGTTCCTCCTTCTATCCTTTTCGTGGGTCTGTGTTGGCCCGAAACCTCTGCCGCGCCCTTTTTCGTACTGCCCCCTGTGTTCGTGTGGCACGTGCGCCCCTTATCGACCGAATCCATTTTGGCGTTTTGTAAACCCCACTTGTCCGTGCCCGTTCACGGTCCCTTCGTCCTCTCTTTATCAGGTTGTATCTCTTCTTTCTTACACCATCCCCGGGGTTGTTGCATCGAACCCCCCTTATTTTTAAAGCGCAGGGCGTCTTTTTGCTTTCTTTGGACCGAGTTCCTCTCATCCTCGAAGGCCCCCTGTAAATCTTCCTTAGAACTTTCTTACTTCGAGCACACCTCCTTGAGATTGAGACGCACTTAGCCGGTTAGTCTAACACCTTTCAGAGCTCCCTTGAGACTCCCTTCCCTTCACGTCTTGAATTCAGCGTTCGAGTTCGCCTCCAAATTCTTCCTCCCTATGCATTCTTTTCTTCACGCTGGTTTTTCGCGATTGACGCTACGAATGCTTACTGCCTTCTTTATTGATTCCGAGTATATTCCTGGTCTTTCGGCCCTGGCTTTCCAATTCCGGCGACAAGCCGCTGTGCCACGATCGTTCTCTTCCTCAGTGGGCCCTTCTGCTGTCACCATTCTTTGGAGCAGATCTTGCTTTCCCTTTGATTTAGAGCCGCACTTTCCTTTCCTCGGTGAGTCTGGCAATTTCTAACGATATCTTCGTTCGTGATCTCAGACCAGGTACCTTTATCTCGTCGCGTTCTCTTCGAATCTCCTGGGCCGTGCGTGTCGTTCTCCTATAGGCGGGTCAGTGACTTTGCTCGCTATTTTTTTAAATGCCCCCTCTCCGCGGACTTGCCGGTCGCGGCCTGTCCGCAGTCAACATAAGTATTTCTTCTTTTCCTCTTCAAACCCTTATGAGCTCTAGAAGACCCCACGTAGTGGCCACCGTCCATCTTGAGCGCCAGCAGGTGCGTTTGAGTCAAGCGTTGAATGTGTTCACTCAGACTGTTGCGAGCGGAAACTCCCCCCAATACTCCTCCCCCCCTTCCCGCCTTATTCGGGATCTTTTTTTTGTGACGTTTCTCCCTCCCCCGGTCCTCCCTATATCCCCCTACGCTGCCGTGCTTCCACATTTTTTCCTTTTATATAGCGAATTTGGTATGTTGCATAGTAGACCCCGTTGGGATCTTATATCTCCCTCGTTTTTTTTTTTTTTGGCTCTCCCCCCATCCACCTTTTCGAAAACCTGGTCCCCTCCGCTAGGAAGCGGACCTTGCGACCCGCTTGCACACCCCTCCCGGGTTTTTCGTACCCTTTTGCAACTCTCTTTCCTCCCCCTCGGTTTTTTGGATGAGTCTCTTCTTGGTCGGTTTATTGAAAACCGTGTTCTGGTCTTTTTGATTCAAGCGGGTCTTGCCTTTCCTGGCGGCCGCCGGCTTAGTTTTCCCCCATTTGCTCTCCCTTTTTGGCCGGATATCCGGTTTCCCCCGAATAGATGCGGAGAGTTTCTTTTGCAGTTTTTCTTTCCTTCATCTCACCGTTCGGTCAGTATGCTTTTCCCGAAGTGACGCGCAATGCTGGTTCTGTGGTCCTGATCTTTTTCGTTCCCTTTTTCGATGCCGGCGGGTCGCTTGTTGGCTTTTTTTTTTTTATACGTTTCGCCTCCACCGGCGCTTCTCTGGCCTACTACCGGCTTGCGCTCAAGATTTCCGCTTGCACCCCTGACGGAGGGTTTCCTCAACCGCATCCATTTTTTTACCGTCCCCCCCCGCAGCTCCCTTATGTTGCCTTATGGGTCGCGCTGTCAAGTACGTCTGGGTTGATGATCTCGATCTTCTTTGGTTGCCTTTGTTTCTTTCTACCGTCCGCGAAAGGCTGTCGCCGTTCATGTCCCCTCTCCCTCTAAACTTCCTGGGTATGCACTCAAGCATCTTGATGGGACGCCGCTCGTTCCCTGAGGCTCGCAAAGCTTTCTTCTGTTTTTCCGCTGAGCAGCCGCTTTCAAAATGTCATGGGAGCGCGGTGCGCTTCCCCTCTTGATCCGCCTGAGCTTTCCTCGCTGTTTTCGCGATTTTTAAGCGCAGGTTTTCGAGGAACCATCCCCCTATACTCGGATTCACTCCCTTTCAGGAAGGATTCCGAGCAGTCTTGCCGCCTTCCTCTCTCCGTCCAAACAAGAGTGAACCTGCTAAGTTATTCTCTCTGCACCCATTTCCCTTTTTCGGCTGTTGCTCCTTCATATAGTGATGGAATGATCATTTTTGACCTCTTTCAATTTGTTAGTCTCCCCTTGCGCGTTTTTCTGCAAGTTGTTTCCTTTTTCTCGAATCGACTCGGGATTCATGAAGATTCCTTGTAGTCGATACTTCTCTGGACTCTCTCTAAGGTTTACTGCCGGCTTTTTTTTGCCACAGAAGGTCTTGGCTGTGTCCCAAATGTGCTGCCTAATATCTCCCCTTTTGTGCAGAAGCGCTTCAGATTGCGGGACCTGGCGGCACCACGTTTTTTTCCCCTTCCCCCAATGTTTTTCTGTCGATGCGTCCTAGTGCACGTACAACGTGCTTTTGTTGAAGATTCCGTTTCCTCTTTTTGGTTTCACCCCAATCTCCCGCCCCTGAAAAGTTATCCTTCCCTAACTTTCTGGAGGAACATTGCGCTCCAATTGGTTGAGTTGACCGTAGTCGAAATTAGCCGGGTAGGTTTTAAACCCCTTCCATTTTTTCCCCCAGACTTTCGGATAGCCTTTTTTCTTGCATAGGAACCGTCGTTGCCTTTGCCGGCTTTCCTTTTTTTTGACGCACTCCCCAGATTTCCCCGATTCGCTAAACACGTGAGGTGTTGGTCACGGCCAGAGGGGTGGCATTGGGTCTCTCTTGCTTCTTTGGGACTGGCGCGGATATTTTGAAACCGGATCCCTCCCTGTTTGCCGCTTCTCATTTTTGTCCCCCCCGAGTATAGATTCATCGATTTTGCAAATTGGCACCAAGGGTGGCCTCTTTCCATTGCTTCCAGGAGTGTCGTTTTTTTGGGCATCTTCCTTCTTGAATCCAACTTCGAGAGCGGAGTTTGTTGACCCCCCAGGAATGATATTCGTTCGTGGCTGCCAATACTTTAAAGATTTCTGAGCATTATTCTCGTTTTCTTAGTTTGTTAATGGGGTCTTTCTTTTGGAAAATTTCGCTCTCGGCTTCTTGCTTTTTCTACCCGCGATGGGCCGTTTCTTTGCTGCTGCGGCTTACGTCTCTCGCAGCCAACCCTGCCGATGGTTATAAAATTTTTCCGGCCCTCCTATTTTCTACTCTCCCCAGAACCCGTTCCAATGTGGCCTCGCTGCGAGCGTGGGGGCTGGGCGGTCCCATTGAATACATTTTTTTTTTTTCCGTTTTGTCTGTTTCCTTGAGCTATTGAGACTGAGGCATCCCTTTTTTCCAGGCTTTCCTTGCCACAGGAGCCGGGGATTCAACCGGTTCACCGAATCAGATTTTCCATTTATGATGGCGGGGATCCGGGCGGACTAACCCGTTCGCTGGCACGGCTGGTTTGTCCTTTATAGGTTTTAGGAGATCTGTGTTCTACGGGTCCAGACTTATGTTAATCCTGTCGCGGTTTTGGCCATCTTCGCTTCCTCCCTCCAGGACGATGCGACGCAGGGATGACACTTTGTGCTGCCGCTTACTGGGGTTGCTTTTGTGCTTTTTTTTTTGCTCCTTAGCACCTCCCGTAGCCGCCATTGCTCTTGTTATCGCTCCCCTTTTTCCGTCAGTATTCCTTCTTTCCAATCTTCTCTTTTCTCATCTGACGAAGAATGGTTTCTTGGGCTCGGGCCTCTCTGCCCATTCCCCCCCCCTTACGCAAAGTTTCTGAACCCTGGACTATTTTGTGACACCCAATGTTCTTTGACGGCCCGTCTCCAAACTTTCTTTTTCCGGTGACCCGCTTGGTCCCTATGCCCCCCTATTTTAACATTGACGCCTCTTCACGCCGTGACTCCTCGTTTGTGAATTGGCCCTCGCTCAGTAAAGGCTTCGTTTGCTTCTCTCACTTTTTACCTTGGACGTCGTGCTCCCTTAAAGTGTTTAAGATTCTCCTACTTCCCCTCCGGTCCATTTTTCCCCGGTCCCGGCAACCCGTCGCTCATTATTCCTTGCTAATTCTCTCTATGTGCGTCATTTTCTTTCGTCTTCGTCAGGTAGATGAGGAGCCTCCTTTTTCTTTACCCTCTGACGATTGTCGGAGAATCCTTTTTGCCTTTTTTCCATCCGTATTTTTCCTTCCATGCCTCCCGAATAGGGGCTTTTTTTGTGCTGAAGTTCCCTATTTCGAGCCTCGACCTTTTTCTTGCGTTTTGGGACCCGGGATCTCTGCCGAGAAAATTAGTGATTTTCCTCGTCCTTTTCTCCTTAGGTCTATGTAGTCCCACTATTAATAGTGAAATCCACCCTCACCCCCAATTTCTGCTCCTCCGCTACTTCTTTCTCTTTCTTTGGCTTTTCCTATTTTGAAGTTGTTTCAGCTTACGTCGACTGGGTACGGTTTCCCCCGTTAGCGAGCGGACCATCTGTCCTCAGGACTCCCTCATCTTTCCTTTCTCCAGGGTTGCCGAATCTTAGGCTAAAACACCCTCCAGCTACCCATTTTCTACTGCCCTTTTTCAAAGCTCGGTACTCAGTGACCTTCTTGTCTACAGTTAGTTTCTTTCTTTTCCAGTTCCTTTATCATGCTTTTGGACTCGCGCCTTCCTGACGGCCCTTTATTTCGTCCTCGTAGCCCCAGAGCAGGAACTTTATCTTCCTTTCTTTTCTCCTCCTCCCGTTTTGGGTGGCTCTCTCTCTGCTGCTGGACGTCCCCCCGTCTTCTAACCGGAAATTCCCGGGCGGAAGGCGCGTATCGTCCGGAACTTCCGCGATGCTCCGTCTGGAGAACTACCCTGCTTTTTCTCCCTATTCTGCTTCACGCCCCTGTTTTTCAAACTTGAGGGCTTGCTCCTTATCGCTGTGCTGGGTGGGCCGGTCCCTCTTCTGCATGCCATTGCCATAGCGGTATCAGGCTTTGGTCTTTTTCGCTGGTCCAATCGTCATCGTGAAGCACCACGCGTTCCACTTTTTTTTCACTGAGCTCAAACTATCTTGTGACAGAAAACTCAATCACTCATTTCGACCTCCGCAATTTTTTTTGAGTTTTCTTTTCCCTTTTTTTTTTGCTCCCTCTCCTCCTTCCTCCCTGCGATTTTCTAGCTCACGGAATGTTTCTCCTTATTTATTTCCGTTTCGCCTTCGACCTCGAAGCGGGAAGAGCTTAACCTTTTTGCCCCCCCCCCCGCCCCCTATTTTTTCCTTTTTTTGACACTTTCTTTCTTCCCCAAATTGTAGAACAAGTTATTTGCAAGTCGCTTCTTTCAAATTTCTCGATGCTCCTCTACCTCTTTTAGGAGCCAATCTGAGACTTGCGTGATTATCATTCCTTTTTTTTTGACGACTGTGCTGTCGGCGAACGTGATTCTGGACCGGAGGTCCTTCGTGCCTCATCTACGTGTGACTGTCTTCTTTTTCGGATCCCCGCTAGACCCTTTGTCCAGTTGCTGAACTCCCCAACGATGGTAATGAGCTCGGAAACTTCACGCGGGGGGATTAGCTGTAAATCTTTCCCTTTTTCCGCTTTGTCCACCCCTCTTTTCGCACCTGGAACTCTTCGACTTGGTAGTATTTTACTAATGAATTTTGTTCCCCCGAAGCTATTACCCTTGTTTCGCCTTGCGTTACTTTTTCATGTTTTTGATTCCCTCTTGCCCCCCCCCAATACCCTTTGTCTACGAAGAATAGAGCTTATCTTCGTTCCATCTTCATACCTGCCGGCGGCATTCGGTCGCGACTAGTCCCCGCCCTTTGCCGTCTCTTTTTTTCTTTTTTCCACCAACCCAGTCCACATGCGCACCTCACAATGTACGGAGTCACCACCACCGCACCCCAAGTTTTTTCGTTTGGTCTGTCATTTCTTTTCGGCACATTCCGATCATTGGCCCCCCTCCGCGATCCGTCTTCCCTTTTAACTTATCCCCCTATCTGAAAGATCCTGCACAGCACCAATGCCGCTTGCTGTTTCTTGTCACCCGACCTTGAATCCCCTTCCGCCCATTCCAGTTTACTGATTTCTTCGTTTGTGCACTTTCAGAAACTGCCGCCTGGGTGATTTCAATTTTTTCCCAGGCTTCCATCCTGGATCCCGGATCCCCTCTTAGCCCCAGATCCTCCAAAACCTTGCCGCGTTGCCTGAGCTCATTGTTGTTGACCCCGGGTAAGCCCCACGCGTTCCTCCTCCCACCCCCTTGGCCGTTTTCTTGTTTCAGTGTATGTTTGTCTGCTTTATTCGTGCGTTTCAACGGGTTGTCACACCGAGTGATTCTTCGCGAGGCCGTCGCCGCAGCCGCACAGCTTGGCATCTCGTGAACTTGACGAGATCACGACGCCCAATCGCCGGGTGGTGGGGTGGAATTTACACCGTCCCCTCATTACATCCTGAACCACGAGATCTGTCCCAGGCAATTTATGGAGCTTGTTCCCATCCCCTAACAGCATCCGCTTTCCTTTTTGAAACACCAGCCCCGCCGCGATCGCTGTGTCCGTCCCCTTTGAAGATGAACCCACCCGCCCTGCCACGCCATTACTCTTCCACACTGGCCCGCGGTGCAAATCCCGCTCTGTCGATGTCTCGATTTGCCCCGTCGATACTTTCTTGACTCTAATTTGGCAGATAGCAGCGCCTCCATCAGCACGCGCGTCATTCCACTCTCACGCTGGGTTGCCAACCTCGGCTTTTTTGCTCTTTAGCACTTCTCCCTCTTATTGTGTCTGTTCTTTTCACCCGCCGCCGAAAGTGCCCTCCCACTCGTTCCGGGCCAGCGTTGATCGCACTTTCTTTCCACCAAATGAAGGGGTTTCTACCTACCTCTCTTGTTCTCTTCAATACCTTCCCTTCCAGGGTAGCTCTTCCCCTCAATTGTTTGACTGCAGCTCTCCGTTTTCATTGCTGTATTGGTGGGGACAGTCCCCCGTCCATCGCCTTTTCTTCCGGAAGGGGCCATCAGTGTCCCTTGCCAGTCTGCGTACCGTCTCTCCTTTAGCTTTTTTCTTTCCAACCCTTTTTCCCCCGGTGAATTTCATATTTCAGCGCTGTGCCCCTCACTGTTGACTTCGACGATAGGCAAACCTTCCCCTTTGTCCCGCCTTTGCATAGGAACCATTCCTTCTTTTTTGCACCCCTCCTCTTCGTACTTGTTTCTTTTTCATGAACTTCTAGACGTCTTTTTCCTGGACACCTTTCATCTTCCGCCTTTTCCCTAGAAACCCTCCGATATCTTTGAGCCGCAACGCGAGCCCCGGTGCTCTGAACCATTTTCAATCTGACCACCTTGAGCCTTCCTCAATAACTGTAGTGAAGTTAAGCCGCCGTGTGATTTTTTTCCCTGTGCCTGCGCCTTTTATGATCGCCCTCCCTATGGTTTTTCGTACTTGCGCTCCGCATTGAGGAAGCCTTGATTTTTTTTAGCTACTTTTTTTCATCTTTGGATTGGTTATGCGACATTGCTCTTCAAAATATTCTGCCCCCGTTTGACTTCTTTTACTCCTTTATTTTCAAATGTTGCTTGCTCCCATTCCTTGGGAGAGCTGTCTTTGACACACCGCGAACTGCGTTTTGCGAAGACCCTTCTCCTTTTCTTTTCCAGCGACATATGATTTCGTGCCCTCCACGCCTTCATTTTTTCGACGATTGTCGATTTATTTTTTCGACCTTTCCCTTTCGCTGGCGTGTATTCCTCTGGTCGTTTTTCTACCCCCCCCATACTGGATTTCCGAGATCTTCCAAGACCAGAGCGGATTGACTGTGCGCGCTCCTCAGACCCTCCCTTCGGCTGCAATTTTTGTTCGTAAAACCATGGCGCTTTCCTCCCTCAACTCCTTTTTGGCTTTAAATTCTTTTCGCTCCAGCCGGGTGCTGTGATACGTCCGTGAATGGTTAAAGCGCCGTTTTTTACGTCCTTTTACCCCACAATGATACTCCAATCTACCACCTCCTCTTCGGTTGGATACCGTGGCACGCCCCCTAGTACATCCTCCCCTTGCTTGCGGATCACCTGTTGAAATCATCCCTAGATCGTGTGCGCGTTTTTTTCCTCAAAAACTCTCAGGCTCTCTGAATGTCTTTTTCTGTCTCCGACTCGTCCTCCCCTGTTTTCCCCCTGGAACCTTCTTTTCCTGCCGGCACCTGCAGGACCGTTCCCTCAACACCCAGTCCTCCCACGGTTTTCATAGCCCCGGTCTTCAGCATCTTTTTTTACTCTCCTTTTGTTTTGCGAGCTCGCTTCTCCGTGTATATGCCCCACCTGGGGTCTTGCTTGTTTTGCTTTCTTAACTTGTTCTTCTTTCTCGCCGAAGCTTCTTTTCCATTTTTCGCGGTGGCTCTCCCCTTCTTATTCGACCAGCATCTCCGACGGAGCTGCCTGCAGCATTCTTTTCGGTCGCACCAATCTGGCACACTTCGAGACTTTCCTTCCGCGTGCCTCCTCACTCTTTTTTCGAGCTTTTGTTGGCCACGTTCTCCCTGATCCGGCGGGGCCGTTTGCTGTCTCGTGATTTTGGGCTCCGTTCCGCTCCAACGGCGTTTCACGTCACGCACTTTTTTGTCCCCCGATTACCGGGGCCACGAGCGTTGCGTGTCCCCCTCCCCCTTGTTGTTTTGTACTGAACCCACTTTCAGTCCCTGTTTTTTGTCGCGCCGGTCAACAACCCCACCCCCCCAACCCCCCACAAAAAAAAAAAAACACCAAAAAAACCCCCCAACCCCCCCCCCAACCCCCCCCCCCCAAATCATGCCTTTTTTTGAGATCTCCTAGTTTTTTTTTGTTCCCCGAATGTCGATGAAGACTTCCTTTCCGAAAGGATTTTCGACGCATTACCGCGTGGGACATCCTAAATTCTTGCTTATTATTTCCACTCATACCTCCTCTTCGTGGCCTTGAGAAGCGGAGGTCCCATTTCTTCTCTGCAAAGCAGGCGCTGGTTGTCCGCGAGCATTTTTCGCCAGAATTTGAGAATTGAGCGGGTCCACTTCAAGGACTTCTCCTCTTCTGCCTTTCTCCCTTCCGATTTGAAGCGCTTTCCGCGATTTACCCTCCCCCAATCTCCTTGATCCATCAGGCCGCTGCGGTTCCGGCGCTTTTTTTGCGGGCGTCTTCCCAACCAGTTCGTGCCTTCGCTCAGGACTGCGCGCGCACATTGTTCGTCCGAGGCTTCCTTCCTGATTATTTTGACGCCCTCTTTTCTCTTTTTTTCTGAAGGCTTCCTTTTTCCTTGAATGGTGTTCGACGCCCGGAGGCGTGCGGTGCGCAAGCCTATCGGGCGTTTTTCCTTCCTCTCCGCGGGTTCTTCCCGACAGATTCCCTTGTGTCCTTTCTTACTTCTAGGAATCCTCTCCTCCTAGACTCCCCGTCGTTTGTCCAAAGCCATGTGTCCTATGCAGACTTGGCCACCATGGGCTGTTTCCCCCCCCCTCTTTCGCGAGGCCCCGTTTCTTCTCTCGCTTAATCTTCTGGACTTTTGTCTCACACAAGTTTGTGAGACAGCGCCACCATGGCCTTCCGTTCGAGTGCGTACGAATGCGTGCACGGACACGTGCTTTCGTCCTGTCCGATTCTCTTTCGCTGCTTTCCCCATCCTCCCCGTCCGAAAACGTTTTCTATCTTCTTCCCAAGTGAGGGTCGGGACCGGTGTACATGAGATTGCGTTCATAGTCCGATACACCCATATGGTAGGTGAGCCCCCAAAAACTTCCTTTTTCCCTCCATTGCGTGTTTCTTTCGGACGATTTTCCTTTGCGTTTCCCCCCACCCCGTCTGGGGGTGACTCACGCCCATTTTCGAGTTGCTCTGCAACACGAGCGGGTTGGCAGGACATCGGAGATTTCCGCAGCGCCTTTTTTTGTGTTACTTTTCTCTTTGCTCGTTCTGCCCTTATTAGCCATGAGGTATCGCACTGTCAATCTTCCCTACAGCATCGATTTGACAACTCGTTTGCCAATGTTTGGTTACCCTTTTTTACTTTTTTCATGATTGGGTTTTTTCATTAGTCCTTTTGAACTTTAAGTTACGATTCCCTTTGTTTTTTTTGACCCCTTGCAAGCTGATGCTTTAGGGTGACAATCTAACATACCTGCTGAGTCATTTCTTCGTTTTTTTTCCTTTTCTTTTTCCCAATGTTCTTTTTTTCCCTTCAGCTTTGTATTCGTTATATCGATTTAGATTTTTCAGTTGATGCGGCACGTCTTTTGCGCTGCGGAGCTTTTCCCGCTCTTTCGAGAAGAGACTCGTTTTCTCCACTTTGCCCTCCCTCTCTCTACGCAGAACCAGACACCGGCATTTGCGACGATGTGCGCGCGTGTGGTCTGGCTGTCCACTATTAGTCTCTTAGAGGAAGTTTTTTTGAGTGTTTCTTGCTACTATTTTCATTGGCAGCCCGTCTTGTACTCCTCATTGCGCCACGTCGCGTTGACTTCCCCTTTTAACATTGATCCCTCTCTTTGCCCCCTTCTGGTACTGCTTGGCTTCCGGTTGTGACCTGCAAACAGGCGGCATTTTTGTGGGCGTTCCTTCCCCGCGATTTTTTTAAGTTAACACAGCCTATGTTCCTCTGACAGGTTTTGTCCTACTGTTCCTGCCCACTAACTTTCTTGGAAGATGGACTAACCGTTGGTCGACGATTTAATTGGGTTTCTGTTTCTTTTGATTTTTTTCATAGAACGCCTTTCGATCGGGTTCCTATCCTCCTTCTGTAAGGTTTATTCTATGGCGCCCTTGGAGCTAAGCTTCGAGTTTTCCCCCGATGTCCCTCCTCGGTGGTAGTGTCGCGGGCGCTCGGCCTGACATTTTCCTCGGTCTCCCGGATTCTTTCGGAACACCTCGTCTTGCTTCAATTAGACTCATTTCGAAGAGTTCCGGTGATCCCGCTTGGTGTCCCCTGCCCTACGTAAAGGACGAGTATTTATACCGTCGACTCCTGTTTCCTTTCCCCCTAGCCTTCCCGGGCCTGATTTGCAGTCAGTCTAGGGAGTGCCCATTGGGTTTCGCGTGATCACTTTTCAAAGGTTCTCCGTAACGATGCGGACTCAGGCATTGTACCTTTTCTCATCTTCCCAGGTTTCCCTTACCCATTCGTTCTTCCGTTAATGTCCTTAAATAAGTATACGCGGTGGGAATTTTTCTTTAATCTTCGAGTTCTCCTGAGGAGAGCCTTTTAAATAGACGATGGCGGATCATGAATGCCACTTTTTTTCCGACTTACTCCTTTTTGTTCTCCCTGCGACCCGTCCTAGTTTCTTTTTGGCTACTTCAAGCTCGTGACGGCTTCTATTCGCAGTGTCCGAACTTTTCCTCAGTTCGAGCACATTAGTTTGAAGTCCTCTTCGCGGCGTCTCGATTTTCAGAGTGATCCCAACTCTGAATTTCTCAACTTCACACCCATTTTTTCTCTACGGCCAAATTTGTGTGGTCATTTTGAGTTTTGTTTCACCCATTTAAGTTTTGAGTGTCAATTCTCCTTTTAATGATTGGCGTACCTTTTCTATGATGGCCCCCTCTCTTTTGTAATCCTGGCATACCACCCCTCCCCGATTGAAAGTGGTCATTCAGTTTGGGAACCTGCACCCACCCCTCCACTATACAGGAATCTGACACGCCCCTGGTTTCCCGAGATTTTTTTTTTTTTCCAACTTTCTGAACGTTCCGGTTTCCCGACTTGATCTTCATCGCGTCTTCGGACTCGCGCCAGTCGCCGGCTTCGCATCGGCGTCCAGCTAGAATTATCTCTCTTCTTTTTCCCTCCTCTTTTTTTTTTTCCTGTTGTTGTTTCTTTTTCTCTCTATCTCTGTAGTTTCTACGATGAGAACTCGGCGGAAGGCGCGTGATTCCCGGAATACGCGATGACACATGTGGTATCCTCGACTTCTTTTGACCGCCTCTTTTTCCCCCATGGCGCGGTCATTTTCCCCCCCTTTTAGCGCTGTCGTTGGGTCAGGTTCCAGATTGCTGCCAGCCCTTGTCCAATCGCTGGTGATCGCGGGCTTCTTGTCGTCGAGGTCCTCTAGCTACTTCGTGATTTTTTCCAGGCCTCCTTCTCCTGCCCCCTTACAAAGCGGTGACCGAAACTTTCCCTTCCCATTTCCGCGATCCGAAATTGGTGTTGCGTGGGCCTTCTTTTACAACTTTTCCTTTTTCCATGAGGTCTTTGCACTCATGCTTTTTTCCTCTTCTCAAGACATGTTTCTTTCTCTGATTAATCGGTCCGGGTTTCGCCCTTTCTCCATAGCCTCGGGAAGAAGCCCGGGAACTTCGCCCCACCGCCCCCTCTTTCCTTTTCTTTCACGGACGCCCCTCCTATCTTCAACTTTCTTTCTCCTCCCTCGTCTATCACACTGAGTCATCCTGCAATCGCTCGCTGGAACTGATCCCTCTGCGCCCCTCGGAGAGTGAGTGCATTTACTGATGCCTGTACTGATTTTACGTTGTCCTCTTTACAGTGATTTTCTTTGGTCCTTGATTCCTTCGTGCCGCCTTCTTACGTGCTTCTTTGACTTCCATCACTGCTGACTGTCCAGTGTTCTCAAAGATGCGGTAATGAGAGTCGGAAATTCACTCGTCTTTTCGATTTACGCTCAGTGCTTTAATAGTGGTGGGGGGCCCACCTTCTGCCCTTGAGTTTATTTCCAACTGGCCCCTCTTCTAGCAAATGGTAGAGCGACATCCCCCCCTTACCCCCCCCCCATGACCCCCCTTGGTGCTCCTCTTCCAGTTGCTCCTTGCGGAAAAACGGAGGTCTGCGTTCGCGCCCCAATACCCCACTGCTCTGCAGAACCTTCCTCTTCCTCCATGTCCCATAGAATACCCTGCGGCTCCTTTTGCGATCTCACAAGTCTGGCGGCTCGGGCGTGCTTTCTTCTAACCAACAGGTCCCCCTACTCCCCTCAACCCCATTTACTTGCGTCAGTAACAAAAACGTCTGTCGTTTCTTAGTCTTTTTGTGAACAGGCGAGAGTTGCCCCCCTCCGCGACGGAGGAACCAGTGACACCATTTTCTCTCCGGACAGACAAGTCCACATGACCTCGTCTGTTTGCGGGTCCCCCCTCCTGAAAACGGTCCGCAAGTTGCCAGACTGGGAATCAGGGTTTCTTACCTTTTCCAAACGCCTGTTATCGGTACACCTCACTGGCGGCCCCCGTTTTTTTCTCCCTCTGCAGAACAAGTCAAAAAACGGACAACTTCTCTGTCAGACCTATGTGAGGACCTCCCCACCGCTCCTGCATCTTCTCAAAACATGTGCCGGATGTTTTCTTTTTTTCCTCGGGTATAGGCGATCCAAGGGTGTTTCGATCTTTCTCTTCAGCTAGTCACGCCAGACAAGCCGCAAAGCCGGTCCCATCTCTTTACCCACGTAGATCGAGCGCCTGAATCCCAGCGAGTCATGTCCCCCTAACATGCACCAAGTACCCTGAACCAGCTCTTTTCCTTGATCCTGCAATTTCTTCTTAGCTGGTCACTGGCACAGCCTCTTGCCGTTTTCTCTTTCTCAACACCCGCAGCGAGCTGCAGTGTCCCATTTCCCAATTACTCTTGCCAAACCGGCCCAAGCCTGCCCCTTTCCGATGCACCCATTGTGACCCTTTTTGAAAATCTTTCTTTTCCGGAGCTCTTTGCCAGTGCGATTATCCGGCTAGAACTGTTGCAAGCCTTAGCCAGCTAACCTTTCCACCGCGGCCCAGAGCCTTCCCCCCTTCTTCCCATCCCGTTTCCTGCCACCGCGTTTGTTGCGAGAGCGCTGAACTCTGTTTGCGGGCGTCACAACCCTCCGCTCCTCTTAACTTGTTGGCTATTCGTCGCATCCCTTCTTAACAAATGTAGTTTGTTTGTGCTCACCTCCTCATTGTCTTCGGTCAACTACTCAACTTACAACTTTTTTCTTCCCCCGTTCCGTTCCTTACTTTTTCCCCGTTCGGGACCTCTGACCTTTTACTACTGGAGGATTGGTGGCCCCGGCACTCGTTCCTCATTCTCAGTTACGACATCCCTTGTCGTGCAAGCATTTCGTACGATCTTCCCCTTCAGAAATGTGGCGTGTCCCCCAAAACTGTCTACCCAGGTCACGGTTCCTATTTCTGCGACCGGCTGCACACTCCCCGTTTCCTCGCGCGAAACATACCCTGTTTTTTTTTACCTTTCTGCCTAGGACACAAAGTCTTGTTGCAAACGAGCGGCGTGCTTTGTAGCTGGCAGAACGTTTTTTTCATCGTTGACCCCCTGCATCTCCTGATTGCAATTTTTTCTGTTTCAGTCAAAACCTCCCGTGAGCTTTCGCCGCAAGCGCGCCGGTTCCGCAGAACCCCTTCCCAATCGGACTGGCCTTCCCAATCACGAGTTGACGGCGCAGCCCTACCGGATTTTTCCTCCACAGGTTTTCGTCTTCTCGAATTCCATCCTTTTGTCGCAGACTTTGCCTTTTCGCCTTCTTTGCCTCTTGCGCTTGCTGAGTATTCCGAGTATCTTTTGGATGTCTCGCGGAAATGTTTTCAACCCCTTTCCCCGCCGCGGCCCCAATTGTCCTCCTGGATTTTCTCTCACAGCTGTCCCCCTTCTTTGGGAGAGCGCTGAGTCTCTGCCAACCTGTTGCCCCCTTTTGAGCCGCCGTTCCTCACTCGGCTCATTGGCGCGATCAGAGATCTTTCGTGTAAGACCTCGCCGCTCTTTAGCCTTCTGTAGATTCTTCTTCCTGACCTCAGTTCGGGGGCTCAGGTCTGCTTTTTATTTACGTCTTGATACCAATACGGCTCGCTGATATCGCCCATTTCTGGAACGGCTGCTCACCAGACGCAGAAATAAGTAGGCTTGCCCCAGTTTCTTTTTTTTCTTTTTTTTCCCAACCCATGGATGCGTTGACGGACCTCCTCCGTCGTTGGCCCCTTCATATTGTCTTCATAGTGTGCGTGGATGGCACCTGTTAAAGTAGCTTTGCTGGAACCGTCTTCCCAAAATCTTTACTCCACTCGGCCCCTCCTTTTTTTTGGAGCCGTGGCATAGCTCGTCCAGCCGACCCCCCGCGATTGCGGGCCTTTCACGTAGTAAAGCCTCTCGCGACGTTTTCTTTTTTTCGCTACCCCCCTGCTCAGGCTCTCCCTCCCTCTTGTGTTCTCAGATCTTCCCGCCCATGTTAGAACCACTGGAAACATCACGATTGGCAAGCCCTTCCCTTAATCCCGCTGAGCCATCACAGCAATCCCCTTTTTTAAGAATGTCTCCGA
>Ga0179593_1639883_pt1 | contig 17439 bp, 30 predicted proteins | sample CZODoug2_1_08_16_FD_185931 | JGI IMG/M metagenome (GOLD analysis project Ga0179593, IMG submission 185931) | Vadose zone soil fungal communities from Angelo Coast Range Reserve, California, USA - CZODoug2_1_08_16fungal (PacBio error correction) | ecosystem: Environmental > Terrestrial > Soil >... | reverse complement strand
CCCCTTTTCGGCCTCGAGGAATGTTTTTTCCCCCCACGAATCCCTCTAACCGCCCAGGCGCGCCTTTGGGTCTCTTCCTTCTCCCCCCCCCCTTTAAAGGCCTCGATCCCTTCTCACGCGATGATTTTCCCCCACAAAGTCCTCTGTTTCTCATCTTTTCGGTCATCCAGTCCCCCTGTGTGGGGGAAGAGAGGTCAGCCGTCTTCCTTTTTGAAGGAAGGTGAGGTTCCCCCCCTTTTCTTCTAGATGCCCCCTGCACTACCCCCCACTTACCGAAAGGATTCTTTCCCTTCTCCAGCGAGAGGATTTCGTCCTTCACCCCTCACTAACTTAATGGGCCCGCACGGCACCACCCACCCTAGCCCCGTGTTCTATTCTTTCTTTCTTTCTTATTACAGAAGGAAATGGATTTCACCCCGGTTCGCGGTCATTGCCCCCTCCCCCCCCGCACCTTGCCCCACATCCTCCCTCCTCTCCACCCCCATCCCTACCCTCCCCCATAGCCTTTGTTGCCTTCTTGCGCTTCTCTTGTTCCCCTTTTTCTTCCCTCCCCCAGCCAGCCTGGTGCCCCATCTCCGATGCTCTCGAAGTCCCCAAAGGCCTTTCCTCGGCGCCCTTTCCTCTTCTTGTCTGCCGTGGCCAAGTCCTCTCCTTACTTCGTCTTTGGGCTGCTTCACTTTATCTGACTCGCTTTTTTCTATTCTCCATCGCCAGCAGACCCTCCCTCCCACTCTTCCCCTCCTTTTTTTCTCTTTTGAGATTGCTCTCCCTGCGATTGACTGGTTTTCCCTCCGCGTGAGAGTCCTCTCTTCACCCTTCTTTGCACACACCCCCTTCCGAAGTCGGGCCTTCTTTCCTCTCTTCTTTTTTTGCATGGCCGCCCCTGGTTTTTCCTTCTTGTCCGATTTTATTCGTGGCCTTCTCTCTTTTTTTCCCTTTCTTGGCTCCCCCCTTGCCTCTCCCCGTCTCGAAGCCTTTTCTCCCTTACCCCCCCCCCCCGGCATGGAGGACAACGCTTCCCCAGCTTTTTTTCTCCGTTCGTCTTAGAACACTATCCCGAATTCATGTTCCCACGGGTAGCAGACCTTATCCCGCCCTCTCCCCCTGATCTTCTTTTTTCATCCTTAGTGTCGATTTCCTGGTCGAAACGCTTTCCCCGCCCCCGCGTCCCCTGGCCGGCCTTTCGGCTTTGGACATCTTCCCATTCTCCTGTTGAGAGGATCACGTCCCTTCCGGCACGAATCAGCCCCCTTTTCCCCGTCCCTTGTTTCCCTCCGCTTTTCGTTGATATCGGCCCTTTCTTCCTTTCCCTTTCTTTTTCCCTGCATCCCCCTCTGCTCTCTCTTTTGCACAATCTTCTTGTGGCCCTCCCCTAGCTTTTCGCTTCTCTGGAATAGGGGGGCCCCCCCGCGCGGCCTCTTTTCTCTCGAACCCTCTCCCCCTATGAACAAAAAGCAGCCTTCCCCCTATTGATCAGCGCCTGGATCCTTTTCTCCTCGTCCCCTTTCTTTCGTCATTCCCTCACCGGATTCGCGGTCTCCGTTTCTTCACAGCTGTGCTTTTTTCCCTGCGGAATTTTTTTCCCTTCTCGCATTCCCTCCCCTGCTTGTTTCCGTTTTTGCATGGCACCACGATTCGGATCCCCTTTCCAGCTCGACAGGGCCGGCTCTTTTTTTTCCCCAGTGTTTCTCGCAGCCCTGCGATTCCCTGTCTCAGCTTCCCCCTTTCCCAAGCATGCGTTTTTCCCGCGTTTTTTTTCCCCCGTCCCTCGATCCTGTGGTTCTCTCTTCGTCTTCATCTTCTTCTTTCTTTCGAACCAGTCGCTCTCCGCCGCTCCCTATGCTGTCCGTTTTCCTCTTTCTTATGCCATCAGGGCCTTTCCGCGCTTTCCCCTTCCCCGAAAATCCTTTCTGGTCATGTTTTCCCCCTCCTTTTTTTCTTGGTGGTCGTTCAGGTCCTTCCCAGGCGGTGCTTTTTTTTTTTTTTTTCGGCGATGAAACCTCGGCTTCTTTCCTAGTAGGCGTCCCGAATCTAACTCCCTTTCCCCCGCTCCATCTCTCTCTTGTCTCCTCTTTTGTTTTTTTTTCTCGGGATGGAGATGGTCTTTCTTATGAGGCGGCGTGGATTCTTCTCCCCTCTACTGGGTGCTTTTTTTCATCGCCTCCCTCCTTTGCAAAAAGCACATCCTCCCTTTCTTTTTTTGTGTAGTCCCTTCCCCCCCCTTTCTCTAGTTTTGCCAGGTCCTGCTCGATCAATGACCCGTCTTCTTTTTTTTTTTTGGTTCCTGGCTTCTCTTCCGAAGACTTTTTTCTTTTCCTTTCCATTCTCCCTTTTGTTGCTTTGCTTCTCTGGCGAGGAGGTTGACCCCTCTTTCTGGTTCCTTCCTTTTTTTCTTTTTCCCCTAAAGAGGACGCCTTACTTCTTTTTCCGGTTTCCCTTTTTTTTCTCTCCACCCCTTCTCCTTTGCGAAATGGCGTGTTCTTTTCTCTGATCTTCCCTCAGGGCGGATTCAACGACTTTCCTTTTTAGATCTCCTCCCTTGACCCCTACCCCCCCCTAGGGTATTTTCCCTCCTGGCCCTCCCGGCCATGAACACCTTCCCCCACTTCCTCTTTTACTCCCAGGAGAGTGTTCTTCGCGAGTCCCTCCCCTCCTTGCAGGACTCTGGATCCCCTCTCTTTTTGAAACATTTCTCTTTTCCGACAGAAGAGGCGGCCGTGCATCCCCTTCGATCTCGGACCCTTTTTAGGTTTCGGTTCACACACGGGGCTTTTTCTCCAACGCGTCTCCCCTCCCTTCGAGCGATATGTGGCGCCCTTCCCCCCCTGCAAATTCCCCCCCTTTTCCGGCCTCGATGGAATTGGTTTTCCCCCCCTTTCCACGATTTCCCTCCCTTCTTCGTGGCCCTCTTCCTTCCAAGGAAAAGGGCGCGTACTCCCCTTTAACTTCCTCTATCGAAAACACAAATTTTTTAGGTAGGGCCTTTTTCCACCCCTTTCCCCCGAAAGGCGCTTTTCTGTTGGGACGCTTCAGCAGCAATCTCTTCCCGGCATTTTCAACTGATTTTTTCTGAGGTTAGAAATCCCATTCCCTCTCCCTAAGCCTTTCCCCCCCCCCCCCCCCGAGTATGAGAGAGAGTTTTATTCTCCACAGTCAACGGTGTAAACCTCATTTCTTTCTTGAAAGGAGGCTTTTTTTTTTCCCGGGACTTTTCCAGTCGTAGCCTTTTTCCGGGTGGTGAAGAGAGCTAGACGGTGGTCTTCCCAAGAATGAAGGTTTTTCTACCATAGCCTTTTCTATGTGTATTCTCTTCACCCAATGGTACTTTTCCTCTTTCAAGGCTTCCTCCTCCCCCCCCAGGATGGCGGTGGGCTTCCCCCCAGAGCCTCCTCTTCCTTTGGTGGTTGCGCCCCGTCTCCTGTAATCGCCATCTAGGCTTTTTTGGGACCCTTTCGACTTCTACCATTTTTTCCCCGTTTGTAGGTTCACTTTTCTATGTACCACCCGCCTCTCCTTCGAGAGGCGATGTTTACGCTGCGCGCCCCCCCTCTTACGAAGTCGTCCTTTTTCCTTTCCCCCTTCCTTTTTTTCCAGCGGTTCGGTGAGCGCCGTTTTTTTTTTCCCTTTTCCCAAAGGCCCCTTTTTTCCTTTCTCCCGTGGCCCTTTTAAAAACGACCTTTCTTTATAGCCCCCCCCCACCTAGACGTCCCGTCACAACCTCGTGAACACCTCCCTCTTTTCCCGTCCCCGTGCCCCCCCTCCCTTTCCCCCCCTCGCCTTTTTCTTCCCTTGGAAGAACCCCATTTCTTATGGCTTCCTCTCGCCTTCGATCAGATCGTATCGTTTTTTCGAGGGGGCATGGAGGTCCGTCCTTCCTCCCCGCCAGGTTTTTCCCCCTCCCCTGTCACTTGGCTTGCTTTTCAATAGAGGAAAAAACCCGCTCCTTCCTTTAGGTCACCTCTCTCCTTCACTAATAAGAAGCCCCCTTCCTTGGTTTTTCACGTCTTATCTAGGAATACGTTTCTGCAGTTCTTCTTTTTTCCACCGCGGCTTTTTCGGTGACCTCTTTTTTTTTCTCCCATACAGGTCCTTCTCTTTAGTTGCGAGTGGAATTGTCCATAGCGCTCTTTTCGGTAGTAGTCTTCTACAAAGCTCCTTGTTTTTTTACAGACCAGCAACCCCTTCTTTTCAGAGACTGGAATATTCCTTCCTTCGTTCTTGATCACAGAATATGCCTTTCCATGAACTCCTCCCCTTCTGCACTTTTTGGGAGCAAAAACTCTTCTTTTTACTCAGAGACACTATCCCTAATCTTCACGTCGTCGCTTTTTTTCTCCCCCTGGCTATGGGCCCCCTAGGCTCCCCTTCTTGTGATCAATCAAACAGGCCGTTGTCTTTCTTTTTTCTCGGGCCTCTCCTCCCCGTGCCTTTCTCAGGCGATTCTCCCTCAGCGCCCTTCCCACGCCATGGCGGCCCTTTTTTTCGCTTCTTTTTTTTCCACCGCCACTCGACGCTCTTTAAGGCGTTTTCCCCCTTTCTTTTTTTTTCTTCAAGGCGACCTCTTTTCCTCATCTCCTCTCTCTTCTTCTGCGTCCTTCGTCCCTTGCCCGAAAGGGATTTTCCTTCGTCTTTCAAAGAGAGGGCGCCCCCCCCCCCGAACCCTTTTCCTCCGTTATCCCCCCTCTTTGTTCGGCGAGAATGAACGGTTCTTTCCGGGACGACCGCCTTTCTGTGCTTGGTGCGATAGGCCTTATGAACACCTTTCCGTTTGCGTTCCCCTCTTTTCCCGATTCCACGCCTCATCATATCCCTTTTAACCAGTCCATCTTCTTCCTCCGTTTTGTTGTTGTTTTCTTTTTTTTTCTTTATGGACACCCCTTTTTCTTTTCCTCCCGGCTCATTCTTCTTTTAGTAAAAGGTGGTCATAGCCCTTCGTCCCCACTCCCTCCGCCTGGGGACGTTTTCCCTCCCCCCCCCTTAGCCCGTCCCCCTTTGGCCCCCCTTTCTGGTGGGACAGGGCGCCCCTCTCTCCCTGATGTCATTCCCTAGGACCATGATGTGACTCCCTCTATTTTCATCCGACTGTTCTCCCCTTTCTTTTTTGAACAAGAGAGAGGACCTTTTCTATCCCCGCAGACATTTTCCTCCTTCTTATTTGGCCCTTTTTCAGATTACACAACCTTCTCCTCCGCGCCTTTGCTCCTGGAGTGGGCATTTTTTTTCGCGAGGAACTCCTTCCAAAGCCCTTTCCCCCAGGGCTTCCTTTGCAAATGGCTCTCTCCCCTTTGTGATGGATAGAGAAGCCTTTTTTTTTGGCCATTCCACCTCTCCCCACATGCTCTCCTTTTGAAGTAAGATTTCCCTACTTTCTAGTTAAGCGAGGCCAACTTGCCCCTTGCCTGGCCCCCCCCCCTCTAGGTGGTTTTTCCACCTTTCCTCCTGATAGGAAAAGCCCCCTTTTTCTCGGATCCCCTTGACAGTCTGCTCGGATGATTTTTGTTCCCCCCCCTGGAGAGGTTAGCTTGCTAAGACCTATTCTCTCTATGGTTTCCAATACAACCGCGCTTTTCCTTGAATGCGGGGTTTTCCAACCCTCCAGGGAACCGCCCCTTTATGATTTTAGCCCTCCTCCTAATGGTCCCGTCCCCCTTACACTTCCGTCTTTAAACTATCACCCTCCTTTTTATGGGGATCCAACCCCCTCTTTTTTAGGGCTTGCGCTATCTCCGCCGAAACCTTTTGTGGTGGAATCATTCAAGAAAGACCTCGGACTATTCTTGATCCCCCTTGCTTTCGTTTCCTGAAATAGACCCCCCCTACGGATTCTCCTCTTTCTCTGGATTTGCGGGATTAGAAACTTCCCCCGGGCTAAGACCCTTTGTTTTTGATTGGGTCATTTGAAGCCTTCCTCGGAGGAAATCTCAGGTTCACATTTGGAAATTCGTTGGTACATGCCTTTGGGGGGACCTCCGAGCTGCTTCTCGGTGGGATAGGAAAGTGAAAGGGCGGGTTCGCCCCTCTTTGTCGTTTTATGCACTTCCCCCACTTTCCCCCCTTTCCGGCGCTTGCTCAACGCCCCCCTTCTTTTTCTTCTTTCCCAGGCCGAGCCGACGTTTTTCTTTCATGTTTTTTTCCTGAAACCGTTTCCTAGGCGGTCCTTGCTCTCTTAATTGCGAGTTTTTAAAAGAAGACTTTTCAGAGGCCATCTCTCTTTTCTTTGTTTTGGAGAGATGGTTTCAGAAGTCTGATTCCTTGTACCCAGAAAGTTTTTTCTGTAAGGCTCCACGCCATTTTGGCCGCATCCCCCCCCCCCCCCCTGAATACGAAGAGTTTTTCTCCGGCCTTGGCCACTTTCAGCACTTTTTCCTTTTTTGAGCGCCGCTTCCCCTATGGAAATTCCCTTTTTTATTCGTGCAGCCCCTCTAGGTGCGCCCCCCCTTTGTAAAACTCCCTTTTTTTTTTCGGGGGCCTTTCCTAGCCCCTTTTTCCGCTCGCCGTCAACTTCATGGAGACAACCTCTCCTTTTCACTGCTTTCCGCCCCTTTCTGACCACCTCCCTCTCTTTCTTGAAGAACACTTCGGGCGCCATTTCCCCGACGAGTACGCTCGCTCAGATCGTCTTTGGTAGAGGCCTTTAGGGTTCCAACCGCCTGATTCAAGACAAGGACTCACACTTTTAAGAGGACGGCGGGTGGGTTCCTCCCCCCAACAGCGAGCAGTTTTTTTGGTCTCAACGACAAACCTTTCCTCCCCCGCCCTTGACGTTTTTCCGCCGCTCTGAATATTTATCAGTTTTTTTTTTTTATCGGCCCCCCTGCGCCTTCTGGAAAGTGCTTTCCCACCGCGGCTCTTTTTGCAACTGTTTTCTTGTTTTCCTTACCATCGAGGTCTTTTCCCTTTTCCGTTTCTTTCATAGGGTTCACCTTCTCTTCCTCTTTCTGTATCCGCTTTATTAGAAAGCCCCCAAAAGTTTTTTCCATGTCCTCAGCTCCTGGTTTTCGTAAGAGAATTCGTCCTCCGGGCGTGCCGATAACCGTTCATTAGACTCCAACCTTTTTTTCCCCGCGTTTTTTCTCCCTCTGTCCCCCAGATGGGAAGAGTTGTTTCTAGTCTCCCGATCGAATTCGTACTTTCCTGGGGGATGGAAGAGTAATTTTTCTTTTCTTCTGGGACCCCCGACGGAGAAAGGCGAGATCCATCCTAATGTCCTCTGGTTTTAGAAAAAAACAATTTTTCTTTTTTTTAGCAGACATGCTATTTCCGAGATAAGCTAACCATTCCCTCTTTGCCCCCCAGTTCTCTTGGGTGGGGGAGACTCTTTCCCTCCCCCCGCCAAATCGACGCTGTTCATTAATGCTTTTTTTCTCTGCTAACCCCTGGTAACATCATCGCAGCTCTTTGATGATCACCTCCCTTCCCCCCATATGTCAGAGATGGAGGGGCCTTTGCCCTTCCTTTTCCTTGTTTAGTCTCCCCCCCCCGAACCTCCCCTTTTTCTGGTTCATGTGCCTCTCTTTCTACGGTAGGCGAGCCTGAACGGGTTTTTAGGGTCGCACACCCCCTTCCTTTTTTATGTGCTTGGTGCGATAGGCTTCCACACTCGTTCCTTTCCCTCGTAGGCGGAAGAGTGTTGCTCCTCCCCCCCTCATTAGTCCCCTTTTTCTTCCCATTCTCTTCCTCTCCTCCCCTTTTTTTTTTTAGAGATGGGATGGTACAATGGTGTTTTTTTCTTTCTCTGGATCGGCTCTCACCACTGGTCCGAGGTGATCGCAAGCCCTCCCGAAGCCTCCTCGTCCTTTGCGTTGGGGTTCTCTTTTCTTTTCATGCTAGCCGACCGGGATCCCTTTTCCCCAGAACTCTTCTTTTCTTCGGGGTTGACCTTTCTCTAGCTTACTAGGGCATTCTTTTTTCCCCCCGTCAGACATTGATGTCCCTCTTTTGTAGGGAATAATCCTCCCCGCTTTTTGTCCCTAGCGACGTTCCTTTAATCCTACAGATGACGCCTACTCGCTCCCTCTTGTTGAGGTTGCTCGCCCCCCCTTGAGCGCCTCCTCTTCCCCTGGGGCCTTTTTCGTTTTTCTAGAAGGGCGGATTAATTTCCTCCAACGGGCCGGCTCTCGAGGCCCTGGCGAGTCTCCGTTTCCGCGCTTTCTGTGCACCATCCTTTTTCCCCCTTTTGACGCTTCCCCCACGTCCGCTTCGGCCTCTCTTCTCTTCTATTTTTCCCTCTCTGAACCTAGTCCATTTCCCCCTTGAGAAAAGAGATAGGTTTTCCCCCGGGTTGTTTCTTGGCACAGGCATTAGCGGTGATCGGTCCAGGGTTTTTTTTTTACTACTTCGCTGATCGCTTTCGTTTCTTTCTTTTCATGGAACACACCCCTCCGAAACCCAAATTTTTTTTAACCTCTTCGCTCCCTCCTGGGCGAAATTAAAATAAAAGGACTCTCTGAATAGATGTAATTTAAGTGAGGGACCCTAGTTCACCCCCTAGAGAGCTGAAGAGAGCCTTCCCGAAGGAAAATCGAGGAAGAGATATCCCGTATTATGGGTTCCAACCACCCCCCTGAGAGGAGGTTATTTCTCGTAGTCTCAGCCGCCCTTGTGGACCCCCCCCTCTGAAACGACGAAGAACGCTTTGCTGTGCCTCCCCCTTCGGAATATGAACTCATGCCCCCTGAACGTATGGCGATTCTCCTTGATCTTCTTTTCTCCTGACGAAGGGCGCAGCACGGTGTTCCCTCTTCGCGAGGTGTTCGACGTACCTGGCGGAACGGTTCAAGGCGTTCCCTGTGGCCTGGGGTGGTGAAGGCGTCCTTTGGGATATTTTTTTCCCCCTCCCGTTTTTTCGCCCAGAGAATGGTGCCTTCAACGTTTCCCACGACATTCCCCCCTTTCTCGAAATGCGCTCAACTTCCCTTCCTGTGCGGCGAGAATGACGTGGCACTTTTTTCCGGTCCGATCTTTTCTTAGTAATGTGGTGGGCTTTCCTTGCAGGTCCGTCCTCCCCGGCGCGCGGTTTTCCCTTCGCACAGCTCTTCTAAATATATATATTTTCCCCTTAGAGATGAGAATTCGGCTGTCCCAGGACCTTTTTTCTGCATTCATTCCTTCCATCCCATTTCCTACGGGGCCGCAGCCCCCCCTTACTCCTCTTTCCCGTCTGATGTTCCCCCCTGAATGGCTAGCCCCTTCTTGTGTCTTCCTCTTTCCCCCCAAGGACCATGGGATTCGTTTTTCCCCCTGCGGGCTCCCCCCCTTCTTTTCCCGTCAGCTTCTGTGTCTTTGCCTCCCACCGTAGCGACTTCTTCAACAACCCTTTATGGAAAACGCTCCGTTTCTCCGGGTCTGCCCGGTCCTTTTTTCCAAACTAGCCATTTCCTTCCTACACAGTTTTCGTCTCCCTTTTCTTGGCTAATCACGACGAGTACGCTCTTCCCCTTCCCTGGTAGTAGTTCCAAGGTTTAACCGAAGCTTCCCAGCCAGGGTTCCTTCCCTGGACGGACTCGGCTGCCTCGGGGCCCTCCGTCGGGACCGTTTCTTCTCACAGCGCCCGCCCGTACGAATGCACCTTTTTCCTGGGTGTTTCGGCCTTCCGCGGTGATCATTTTTGTTTTTTCGGCGCAGCCCGTTTCCTGGCCGTTCTTTTTTCCCAACTTTTTTTTTCGCATGGGCTCCTTTGGCCCCCTCCCCCCCCAATTCATCGAGTCTTTGTAAGTTGAGTTGCTTTTTTCCTTTCTCGCGCGACGAAGAGTTTTTTTTTTTCTTGGTGCCGTCGACTGCACAGTTGTGCGCCCCCAAACGCCGCCCCCCCCATCCCCTTTCGATCAGCGCTGGAATCCTTTCGTCTCCCCTTTCGGGGTTTTATCACCGCTATGCCGGTTCCTCCACCGGATCGCTTTTTTCCGCTGTACGGCACTTTCTCTCTGAAAATAGAAGAGCCACTTTCCTCAGGGATTTCTTTTCCGCGTACTTGGTATCTTTTTTTTTATGGGCCCCTCGGCGACCAGGCGGTCCCCCGATACCATCACCCCCTTTTTTCAAGGGATCACTTCCCGATCTCCCCCCTCTGCCTTTGAATGCAGCCATGCGATTTCGCGCTCCTCCCTCCTTCACTGGCGCCCCGCTTCCTCTTGCCGCTTGGGTTTCACCTTGCTCGCCACCGCACCTCGAACGCTGTCCTCAGGGCGTCATCTGTCAGTTTCGTTCCATCAAGGCTCCTTCTCGGGAGGTCAACTCCTTCCTTTTCGGATGATCCCTCCCCCTTCTCGTAAATCATGTAGAGAGGCTGGATGCCCATAGGCTTCAAATCTTCCCGTCCAACCAGAACATCCTTCTCCTGTGATCGCGCTTGTTTATTTCCAGGCGAGATCGGTAGGCATTTTTTCTTCCCCCACTTCGATTTTTTTTTTCTGCTAGGAGGCGGTTTTTCTTACCAAATCGGGATTTCGACTTAGTAGAGGAAGAGTTCCCTCCTCCTACATATGCCCCTGGTTTTCCTTCCATCAGCTTAAATCCTCTTTTCCTTTTTTTTTCGAGAGATGGAGATGAGTAACAATGTCTCTGAGGAGGCGTGGACGGCTCTCACCTCCGACTAAGAGGTGATAGGTCTCCGAGGTGTTCATCGCCGGGCCCTTTTCTCCCCCCCACGACCGCCGTTTCGGTTGTAGTAACTGACCTCTACAGGATCAACAATATCTCTCCTTCAACGAGCGCCGGGTGATGTTAGGGCCTCTTACGACGCCTTCCTGCTTCCGAGCACATAGGTCCTAGGCGTTTATTATCTTTTTGCGCGGCGAGGAGGTGACCTCCTGGTTCTCTTCCGAACCGCCCTCCGATGAAGCTCCTCCCCAGAGTCGATTTTTTTCCTTCTGGAGCCGTCCCACAGGCGCTCCTTTGCCCATGCGGAGACTGTTGGAGAGAGGCCCTCGGATTCCAACGCCCCATGGTCGGATCCGCCCCCTCTCCTGGCGAGCGACAAATCTTTCACGCGCCTCCTGCCTTTTGTGCCAATCCGCCGAGACCAAGTTCCCCATGCCTCCTCCTGACCTCGCCTCGAGAAGTCTTTCCGAGATCTTTTCCCTCGTGCCTTCTGACCCGATCCGTGGGTGCTTTTTTCCTCCCGCATAGCGGTGATCCCCCTTCTCGGGGAAGAGAAGATACCTTCTCTTTCGAAAAGTAGGGTTTCTTCCTTTTGTTCATGGTCCCACCCTGTTTTTTCGAATCCCCCCCCCCAAGCGCTAATTTCCTCGCGCGCCTTTCAAAGATTTCATCGTCAACGCTAGGGCCCCTTTTTCGGTCAACCACTACTTTACCGCCCAGCGCGCGCAGCTTTGCTCTGAAAGCCCTCCCATTCCCTTCGCGGAACCCCCCCACTGATCATCTTTTTGGGCTGACCCCACCCCATTCCCTTTGCGGAGGGTAGGTTCCTGTGATCCGAAGGACTCTTGTGGGGACGAGCTGGCCCTCCGGGATTTCCCCTTTGCCGCACACTTTATTGCGTCTACCTCAAGGCCGTAAAGGATGGCCTACGAGCGGATCCTTCTGGATTAGCACATTTTTTCCGACACACTTTTTCCCATGAATTCGCTGAGTTTTTTTTTTGAAGTACGTGCCTTTTTACTTTTCCTCGGGAACTTTCCTCGGGGGTGGTGAGAGAGTCATGGTTTTTTTTTCCCCCCTGCAGGGTCCTAGCCTTTATGATCAAGATTCGATGAACTGAACCTCATGGCATCCTCTTCCGCGGCGCCCCCGCTGGCGGTGGGCTTCATGCCGTGGCCAAGGCCTTGACTTCGTATTCCTTGGTTCGCCCGTCGTGCTTTGGGCTCGCCTTGAATTTTTCGGGGACCACGTCCCAGTTCTCAATCTCTCGCTTTGACGCTTTTTTCGGCGCGCTGGAGCCCTCGCGGGGGTCACATTTAGTTTTTTTTGTTTTTTTTTTTTTTTTTTTTTTTTTTCTTTTTTTTTTTTTTTTTTTTTTTTTTCTCTTTTTTTTTTTTTTTTTTTTTTTTTTCGTTCCTTCATATAGGCGCCTTACAGAAACTGACCAAACCATGTATTCCCCCCTCACGTCGGCCCGGCGTTCACGGGACCTCTCAAAAACGACCTGGTTGTGGGGGGGGTGGGGGGGGGGGGGTGGGGGGGGGGGGGGGGGGGGGGGGGGGGGGGTTGGGGGGGGGGGAGGGGTGGGGGGGTTTGGGGGGGGGGGGGGGGTCGTTCACGGGTGGGGGGGTGGGGGGTGTTTTTTAGGGGGGGGGGGGGGGGGGGGGGGGCCTTTTGGGGGGGGGGGGTGTTTGTTGGGGGAGGTCCCCCTTTTGTCGCGTAAGGCCATTGGTTTTCACTTCGTGCTTTATCATATCGGGGAGTCCCCCTTCTATGTTCTCACCAGCCCGGCTGGCTGGAATAGCTTTTTGAAGCGCTCCGTAACTCAATGGAATCCCCCGCGATTCTCCTTTTCCCCGGCCACTCCCAGGGCCGTTTTCGACCAAATCGAATTCATTGTCCAGTTTTCGCTCCCTTTCTCTTTGACTACTCCCGCCGTTCCTCTCGATCAGCTCATCCGGTCGTTTGAGAGGAGGTCCGCACCCTCCCCGCACACGACCTTGTTTTTTCACAGCACATGGCCGGCTTCTGGGCCATCTCTCACCCATCTTCCGGCGGATCCCCCGCGAATGCCCTACTCCTCTTCCTTACTTGGTTTTTTAGCCACATCATCTTTGTGATCAGGGGGTTGATCGCCCTTTTCCTGACGTGCTCGCAGGAGCCGGCCCCCTCCTTCTTTTATGGCGGTGAATGTTTCCGCCCAAATTTCCTCGCGGTGACGTTTTGAGTTGCTTGTCTCCCCCTCTCCGTTTAGAGTTTTTTTTCTTAGAACCGCTGCCTGTGGCGCAATGAACCCCCTCTTCAAGAACCCCCCCCCCCCTGTCGATCAGCGCCTGGGATACCCTTGCTTGCGTGAGATCCCCCTCTATGCCGGTTTAATTTCCTCACAGGATCGAGGTCTCCTCCCGGCATAGGGCAGGTTGGCTCCCTCGCGGAAATAGACCGGCCGAAGCGTACTCCCGCGATGTTTCTCCTTGGTCTCGTCTCATTGTCCACACTAGTCGCCCCGGCGGCTTCCCCCCCCGGCCGTGCGCTGACCCCCCCCTCTTGCGATAGCCTCTGGGGAGGTAGTTTTTTTTTTTTCTCCGCCGCGATTCTGTCTAAGCGACACCTACCCCAATGGCGCACGCGTTGCGCGCCGGTGGGGTCTTCTTTTCCTTCACCGTCCCCCCCGCCGCTGTTTCCGCGAGTACGGCTGGGTTCTTCAAGGGAACTGTCGCTCTCGTGGGTAACTCCTTTTCGGATATAACATCAGCTCCTTCTATTTCTTCGAGTGGGCTACGGAATTCTAAAGGGTCCCTTTTTTTTTCGGTCACACCCGCCCCCGCCGGGGGTCATGCTGGTTGCTTCCCTTATTCTGAGCCTCGAACCTGTGTGGTTATTTCCTAGGCCGCACTTTCAACACAAAGTACCAGTTTCTTTTTTTTTGTCTTTCGGCGGCGATGCCCAGACTGGCTGATAACCTCGTTTTTTCCCGTGTGCTGAGCTATAAACGCCCTCCTCCCCGTCACCATTGGACCAGCTTCCATCTCCTTCCCCTCCGTTGTCTGTTGTTTTTCCCTTTTCTGATGGAGCGGGCCCTACTCTCGGCAATGGCCCCTCCCCCTCCAGTGGTCGGCGAGCAACACTCTTCCCCCCGGTGAATCGCCCAGTCCCGAGGTGTTCTTTCCTCCCAACTCGCCACGATTTTTAAATCAGCATGGGGACTTTGTTCCTTCCCTGCCATAACACCACCCCGACACCAGATCAACCACTCTTCTTCTCTAGGGTATGTCGGGTGGACCGGTCCTCTACACTCTTTTTTCCCGTAGAAAGCCAGCGCGCATTTTGCACGAGGCCGCTTGATGTCCCCATGATGTTCAGCCGAGGAGGGACCCACGCGTTACGGTTCGCATTTTTTTCCCCCTTTCCTCCCCCTAAAGATGAAGCCCTTCTGCGACCCAGCGTCGAGGTTTTGGAGAGCCATTCTTCCCAATAGCGCGCGCCCTCTGTGCGCCATGGAGGTTTTTTGAGCGCGACGCAGGGCGGATTCACCCCTCAATGGCGTCCTGGGCCTTCTCCCTCTCTGCCCACCGGAATTTTTCCTAGCATGGAGCCCTTCATTCGCGGGACCCACGGCACCCTCATAAAATTTCCATTTTTTTCAACCCCATCTGCTCCGACGTCTTCGTCCCTCGACGGCTTTAATTTAAGAGAGGTCTCCTTCCCCCTCGTGCCGGAAAGCTTTCACTCATTCGGACTGGCGTTCATGGAACCCTTTCCTTTTTTCTGCATGCATACCCAACGCCGACGAGGTTCCCTCGAAAGATCCTCTTTTTTCGGGCGGTTTCGTTACCCCCCTACTTTTCCTTAATGCCACCCCCCCTCACCCGGGCGCTTTTTTCCTAGCCAAAACAACCGCTCCTACGACCTTCCGCGCCCCGCCTATGTGCCTCTCTCCCCCACCCGCAACTCAACGTCACCCCCCGAAGAGCCCTCGGTAGGACATGGGTTTTTTTCCCTAAACGAGTTCACCGCCCTTCACTCTTTTCCAGCCCCCGATGGGCGCTTACTTCCTCACTGCACGTCCAGGAACTCCCCAGAGATAAACCCTTGCCCTCCTCTGAGGGGCTAGACACCTTGCCGAGGAGTAGGTCATTGTTCGGCCGTTCCATAACGACTCTCCTTCCTTTGGTGTTTTTTCTACGAAAAGCCTCCCCCCCCCCCCCAGCCAGGCAGGCCCTTTTAGCAAACTGGAGGGGGCATCTGCGGACACTATCCCTCGACCCCCGACCTTACATGAGCTTCCCTGGCTCCGGGATTTCCCATGAAGAGGGGCGAAGAAACTTTTTTTCTGATCCCCTGATCGAGGTTTCCCTCCCTGGCCTGGCCTGATCACGGTCTCCAGGACGCGAGTTGTCTCAATTTCCGCCTGTTTTTCCTCCGCTAAGGTCTTATTTTTTTTCGAGGGACGGGGGCCTCGGGAGGGTTCGCCAGAGCCTGGTTCGATCTATACCTTCCTTATGCCCCTCCCGTCAAAAATTCTCGTCTCACACTTGCTCACCGACTTCTTTTCACTTGGCGAGCATGTTTCCCCCCCCTTTCCCTATTTTAGAAGACGGCACTCACTCTCCCCTTTTTGGTGGGCTTCCCCCTCCTCTCTCCCGGAACTGGAGGTAGTCGCCTACTTCGAGCGCTTTTCATCCCCATATTTTCCTCGGCCCTCCAGCGACCCCCACCTTCCTCCCCTCCTCAGCCGTGGTTGTCCCCCCTCTATCTTTTTAGAAGTGCTTTTCCCCGACCGCGCGCCTCTCGGCCTCCCGACAGGCCCGAATTTTTTCCCGCAGCCCACAACGAAGTAGGAAGTCGGCTCTTTCCCCCCTTCCTGTGCGCCACCCTGTGAGCGACGCGTGTTCTTCAAGGACCACCCTTTTTTGACCTTTTTTTTTCATCTCGGGTCTCTCTTTTTCGAACCAGCCTTTTCTCTGGAATAGCCCAAGTCTCCCTCCTCCGTTTTCAGTCACACCTTCCTTCTACAAAACCTCCAGACATTGAACAGGCCTCCAGGGCTTTTACCTCGCAAGCCCCCCTAGACAACACCGTTTTTTCTCCCCCCGTCATGTGGCTTTTGATCAGATCGCTCAGACTCTCCCCCCCTTTTTCGCTTTTCGAGGGCATGGGGGCTCTCACCGCAGACCCCCTCCTCTGGTGCCCCCCCTCTCCATGGAAGGACTAGTTCTCGGGGCCCTTTCCAAAGAAGCGCTTTCTGTCCCCGCGTCACCTTCCCCCCCCCCCCTCCTCTCGGGACTTTTTTTAGGCCCAATACATCGCTTTTCTTCCTGTGTTTTTCTTTCCCCCCCCCTTTTCGCGCCCTTTTCTGGTCCTTTTCTGATTCTGCTGCCCACAGCGGCGCGCGCCTTTAAATCGTTCTTGTTTTCCCCCCCAATTCCCTTTCCTCTTTTTTTTGACGTTGAGTTGCTGGATTTTGCAATAGCGCGCGACAAGATTTTTTTCGCGCCTTTGTGTTTCCCCTCCCTCGCCCATTTTTTTTCCTTTTCCCCAAAAAGCAGCCTCACCCCCTTGTCGATCAGCGCCTTTTTCTCTTCTCCCTTTCAGATCACAGCCTCAGTCTTTTCCCCCTAACGCCTCCCCCTTCCCCTCTTTCTCCGATGTCGCACGATGTTCTTTTTTGGAGACCCCCGCGGAAATAGAATGATCCCTTTCTGAGGAATTCCCCCCCCTATGTTCGGTAGAGGACCTGTTTTCCGGGAAACACGATGCCTTCAGGACTTCCATTAAAAAGGTCCCCTTTGTAGCTAGAAAGGCTTCCTCATTAGCCCAGTTTTCCATTCGTTGAATCCTCCCTTGGGTCGCTCTTCCTCTCCTTGCCACAACGCAACATGGCGCTTTCGCCCTCGTCCCGGTTTTTTGTCTGGCTAGCAACCGCCACCCCCTTTTTTTCCTTTTTTCCTCCTGCGTCATATTGTAGGCGCGTTCTTTCCCCAAGTGCCCCTCAACCAGTCGCGCTCGTGGTTCTCCCCTCCTCAGCGGCATCTTATGATCACATAAAGCGTTTCCTTATTCTCGAGTTTTTCGGGATCAGACTTTGTCTCCCGTGAAGGAGTCCTTTTCCCTTAATCCCTTATCCCCCTGGCAAAAACAGACACACTTTCCGGGTCATGCCTCTCTCTCTTTCACCCTCGTAGGCGAGCAGCTCCTTTATGTCACACGGTGTGGTTCCTGTAGGGATGTGACGAAACCCCCCTTCTTTTCCCGGATCCTATTTATCCTCTTTCTTGGTGAGAAGGAGGCGGCGTGTATTTCTCCCTCACCCTTTCCCTTCTGGACGGGACGCATTACTCTTATTACCTTCCTCCTTTCAGAGTGGCCGCATTGTCACTCTTCACAAGCCTTCTAATTAGAAAAGGGTGTCAAATCCTACTTATTCCCCTCTCCTCTTCTCTTTTCTACCTTTCCCTTCCATTCCTTTGAGTAGAGAATCCGGAGCTGGTTTTTTTCCTTTTCCCCCTGGGCTATGAGTCTTCTTTTGTCTTCTTTTCCCACTCGGCCGCCTAAGACCCTTTTCCTCCGCCTTTCAAGAGGTGTTAATGAGTTTATCCTACCTTCGGGACAGTTCACCAAGTTCACCTTTTGTCTCAGGAGGGATGTCGTACCTGGAACATACCACCCCCTTTTTCTGCTCGCCGACACTATTTCGCCCCCAAGAGAGAGAAAAGGAAATCGGTTTTTTCCCTAGCGGAATGTCCCCTTTCCGAGCACCTTGGATTGAATATGAGCTTCTCCCCCCTTGCCTCTTAGTCTTGAGGACCTAATCTTTCTTAAGAAGCTCCGACACGCCCC
>Ga0179593_1563666_pt1 | contig 17439 bp, 16 predicted proteins | sample CZODoug2_1_08_16_FD_185931 | JGI IMG/M metagenome (GOLD analysis project Ga0179593, IMG submission 185931) | Vadose zone soil fungal communities from Angelo Coast Range Reserve, California, USA - CZODoug2_1_08_16fungal (PacBio error correction) | ecosystem: Environmental > Terrestrial > Soil >... | reverse complement strand
CGGATTGATGCCGTGATCCTGTCGCCGATAGCCCCCCCCTCTCTCCCGGTTCCTTCTTCAACAGGCGCCGAAAAGATCCATGCCCCCTCCTTTCCCCTGTCTTTAATGACAGCGGAAATCACTTTCTAGCGTCCCACGCAAGGGAGGTTTTCCCCCCAGACCTTTCCCCTCCCCCGACCTCAAAGGCTCCGCACTAAAGGATGGTGGATCCCCTTTTCCCCGAACTCATCAACAGCCCCCCCCCCCCCTTTGAAGACCTTTTTTCCACTTCCGAACTTCTTCCCATGTCTCTCCATACGAGTCGTGCCGACCATGACGTTGACCACTTTTCCCCTCAGACTCTTTCCTTCCTGATGGCGTAGAGCGCCACCTTTTCCCGCGCCGGGGAGAGGGCCGTTTTCTTTCGCCGTGGTCTTCCTCCGGTCTGATCAGGTGGCTTGCCCGAAGAGGGCAACACGATTTCCCCCTCTCGTAAGAGACCTTCTTCCCTCTTTCGCGACACGCGGCCACGGCAGTTCTTCCCACGCCTTGCTTAGGCCCTGTTCCTTCTCCAAAAAACTTCCCCCCCTTTTCTGAACCTTTTCTTTGAGTACTTACCGCACGTAGTAGTTGTACACCGGGGTCCCCCTTTTCCACGGACTCTACTCCCTTTTCAGAACTTCCTCCCTTTGTAGTTATTCCTTCCCTCCCCTGCGACGTTGCTTCCTACTTTTTTTCTGTAAAATCTTCAGGTGAAGACAATAGCCCGGGGCAGGCTTCGCCGAAGAATCCTCCTTTCTGTCTTGAGCCGACGCCGGAGACCTCCCTTTTTGTCCCCACGTTTGTGATAACTTGTCTCTCCCCTCCGATTTTTTTTTGGCGACCTGAGGCAGGTGGGACATATCTGCTCTTCCTTTTTTCCTCTTTCATGTTAAACTTTTCTAACAAAAGTACGCTGTCCGTGGGTGTAGGAGTCCTCCTTCTTCCCAATTTTTTCCTTTTTCCCCCGCTTTTCCGGGGACCTATGACGGCGGGATTTCGAGGATACGGTTGCGAGGTCCTTCACCTTTCTCCTGCCAGACCAGATGAATCGCCGGACCCCATTGTGAACGGTTCCGTTTTCCCCTGCACGTGTAATACTCCCCCTTTCATGTCCAGTCGGAGCATGGCCGGAGGACCGAATGGGGCATTTTCCTGTGATCAACCCTCTCTTTCGAGGTAAAGGACGAAATCTCCGGGCCGAAGAGGCCATTTTTCGTGTTTGAAGATAGACGGTTGCTGCTGGCCTCTCCCCTCTCCTCTCCTTCCCCCTTTTGTGGGAGCGGTGAACAGCGGAGAAGGTCTTCCCTCTTCTCTCCCTGGTGCAAGGGCGGGCACCCTCCTTCTTTTCTCTCGGCGAGGCAGAGGTCTCCTCCAACAGGACTCTTTTCTGTCCTCCGCATTTGAACTGGACCCCGGTTTTTTACTTCAGAACGGAAATGACCGTCTTTCGAATGCATTCAAAGGAGGCCCTTGATCTTTTGTGTCTCTTTCTAACAGGATGTTACTGAATTACCTGATTTCCTGCGGCCAAGTTCTCTGGTGTTCCCCCCCTTTCTGGTGACCTGTCCCGCTCTCGGAAACCTTCCTTGACTCTCCGGCAGGGTTCCGCTAGGAGCAATTGTTTTCATTGAGCCCCCTCCCCCTCCTCTTCCTTTTATGTTAGGCACGACGGGTCCCCCCACCGAGACACACTCACTTCCTTTGAGCGGCATGAAGCACGATAACCCACCTGGCCCCTTCCGTGCTCTTCTGGTACGCCAACCCTGCTAAGCCCTTTCCTTACCTTTCGAGGGCAAACACCTTTTTCTCGTCGGCTCCCCTTGATGTACGGCCCTTTTTTCCGCCGGGACGGAAAGGCTTCTTTTCCTTTTTTGCAACCCGCCCACTGAAAGAGGCACCTGCTGGTCGATCGGAGCCGCCCGCGAGGTCTTCCCCCCTCCTTTTTGTTGCCTCACTATCTTTTTTTGTCTCTCTGATCAGTCTGAGCGAGAGCTCCCAGGTCCTGTCCGTCCCTTCCCAAGTCTCTCACCCTTCTTCCGTGCGAAAGAGGCCACGGAGGCCCCCTTCTTATCCCGGTGTTAATTTTCGCACCCCTTTTCCCTCGCCTTGGCTCCCAGGCGAAGAGCAACGGATTTTTCCCCTCTTTTGATGCAGTGATCTTGTCGCCGTCGCTTTTTGAGTTCTTTCAGGTTTTTCTGATTCCGTGCGGGACGACCCTTTTTCCATCCCCCTTCAAGACTTCAGCGTCCCCTGATGGCTCCTGAATGACACTCTTTCTATCTTCCACATCTTCTCTTTGAGATCCCCAGGCCCTCGAGTGTCGGACGAGTTGCTCCCGTACGAGAAGACCTGGCAGCTCCAGGCTCCTTTCTCGCTTACCCCTTTTCCTTTTCTCTACTGACTAAAAAAGCATGGTGAACATCATTTCTCTTCTGACGACCATTTACATTTCGCGGCCGACGGGCAGGTCCCTTTCTTCTTTCTTCGAAACCGAGGCAAGTTCGATTGGGACCTATTGTCTCCCGTTTCCCCCCCCTCCACCTTTCCTCTTCGGCCTCGCCGAGATAGAATTCCCTTCTAGTGTCACCACTCTCCGAAGGACCGCTAAGATGGTTAACCCACTTTCACAAGCGTCCACAGGCAAGATTCTCCTGATAGGCATCCTTTCCCTCCCCTCTTTTCCCTCACCCCCCCCCACAAAAACAGTGGAAAAGGTTGCCGCGTCCCTCTTAATCTTGTCTTCTTCCCTCCCGTCAGTTGATTCACCCCGGGGACACCCTCGATGCCTTTCTCTGAAGTAATCCTTTTCTTTTTTCCCCCGTGTAGCCCAGCGCAGCCTTTTAAAGGACCTGGTAGCCTTTTTTTCCGGCGATTTTTTACTCCCCCTTGTCGTAGAATCCCGTAGCCGACGAAGCCTTCCCTTGCAGTTCTCATGGCAGGAGCCGTCCTCCCCCGGTTTACGTTTTTTCTCAAGTTGAATTCACCGACCGAGAGGGGGGCCGCTTTCCTTCCCTTTTTTAATCTCTCTCTTTTTTTTCCTTTCCCTTCCTTTTGATAGAGATGTCACCGAGGCCCTTAGCTGTCTTCCCCGCGCTGTCGGGGATGTCGATTTTCAGGAGCGCCTTTTTTTTTTATCTTCTTCTTCCATGAAGTGATGGCTTAGTAGGATAAGGGATGATCGAAGCCCCCCTCCCAGAGTCCCCGCCCTCCCTTTTTAGTGAACGGAGGAGCGGGCTTTACACGTGTGAAGAAAATACCCTTTTCTCCAGATGGCTTCCCTCGCCTCTTTACCCTTTTTGTCCCCGTTTTGATAAAGACGGAACGTCTCCTTGTCGCAAGCTTCCACTCATTTCAGAATGATACGCCGGGGCAGCTGGCCGATCCCCTTCTTCCTCTCGACGACCCTTTTTGAGGCCTTTTCCCCCCCCTCCTTCTTTTGGCCCCTCTCTCTTGTGGTTCGCGGTGGCAAGCCGACAATTAGAATAGGCGAGCCTTTTCCTCCTGTAAAGGAAGGACCCCTAGACCTTTAAATGTCGCGGGGTGGCTCCTCTCCCGAGCCCTTTCCTTTTTTCTCTGACCTTCCGTAATTGAATTTCGGACGGCCGTGATCGACTCTCCCCCTCGGGAGGAAGTACTCTTTGCTGACACGTCTTGCGAACCCTGGTTGGGCCCTCCCTCACAGAATGGAGATTCCTTTCTGAAAGCTCCTCCCCCCCCTTGGCTATTTACGCGCCCTTTCCAGAAGGCCCCAATCTTTTCTCTCTGAGCAGTTGTATTTCCTCCCTTCTTATCTGGAGATGAATCCACTTGGATGTGTAGGCCTTCTCCGTGAGAGCCCCCCCCCCCCCTCTTTCCCTCTGAGCCGGAGATCGGAGACGCATTTTCCCTAACCTCCCTGTCTTTCCAGAAGTGCTCGTCGCCCCACTTACGCCCGGGAGAGAACTTTCAGATCCCTTCCCTCTTACTTCCCAACCCCTTCCCAGGTCCTAGGCGACTCCCTCTTTAACGCAAGGCCCGGCAAAGGCGCTGGGGTATGTCACGTGGCATGAAGCTCCTTTTTCGAGAAATATAGATCCCCTTAGACATCGCGGAAGACCGTCCTGTTATCTATATCTTTTCAGAAGACTAATTCTCTTTTGAGATCCAGCGAGTTCTTTGATCGGTCCAGCGTCGACGATTCTTTGACTTAGGTACCACGTCCCCCCCCTCGAACCTTGCTGCGGAAGTACAGCGGCCTTTTTCGCCGCCGACATTGTCTTTGACCCTCCCTCTCTCCCCAGTGTTCTTTTGGACGTCTTCGAGCCAGTCCCCGCCAGATCCCGGTGAATCCCCGACACTTTATTTGAGTCTCCCCCCCTCTTTCGTGGTGGGTCGCGTTGGCCTAGATTCCTTTCCCCCCCCCCGTCCATTCTTTCTTCAGCGTCCAGATGTTCCTGACTGACCGCGGAAATAACTGTCTCCAAACCTCCTCTTCCCCCGGCGCGCACCACAGAAATGTAAGAGTGTAGGATCCCCCTCCCTCGACAGCCCATTGTTTTTCTTACACAAAGGTTTCCGTTTCCGTTTCCCTCCGTTGTCCTCCCTCGTTGAACCCTTTCTAGTTTTTCGATAGACGGCGTTCGGCCATTGCCGTCCCATGAAAAGGCCAGTCGGTTTGTCAGGTAGGAGCGGATGGCCGTCCCCTCTGCGCCCACCGCGGAAGTTTCCGAGGGGCTCCCTTGTTCTCGTTCTAGGCGACCACAGTTACGAAGAGGCCTCGCCGTCTTTTTTCCAAGAAGCGGGCCCACGCCCTTTCCAAGCCGAAGGACCTTCTCCCCTTTCTTTCCCCCCTACGAGAAACAGTTCCGACTTTTCTTTTAAACTTTTAAGTCGATAGGATACCACTCCTCCTTTTCAGCGGCTTTGCGGTTCCTGAAGTCACTGGACTTCTCGTCGTGATCACAAAGTGCCGTCGTGACCTTCCCCTTCTTACTCCCCCTCGGAGTTATGAACAAGTGCAGGACGAACGCGACGCAAGTTCCTCCTAGAAGTTTTGGGTCGTTTCTTTCCGAAAATAGAAGGGCAGGCTTCGAGATCCTCTGCCGACGAACGCCGTTTTTTAGCGCCCCCTCGACTTTTTTCATTCCTTTCTCCACTGTTCTGCATCCACCGACAGCGAGGGTGGGCCGCTTCCTCCCCCCTCCCCCCTTTTTTTTGAAATCTCTCTCTTTTGTGCTGATCTTTCCTCTCTTGGCGTCGCCGCGGCAAAACCCGTTCTTCAAATGTTGATCATTTTTCCCGAATTTCCCTGGTCTGGTCCTGGCTGCTTCCGGCCATGAGCGCTGCAAGGCGGTTTTCTTCCTTTCTGAACGGCGGCTTCTTCATTTGTAAAAGACCAGATGATCGCTTTCAGGCCGTGAACGCGGGAGGGAGTCCTGCTCCCCGAAGTGCTTATCTGTCTTCTTCCTGTTTCCCCTTCATCTTTGCTTGTGATCACGATCTCCAGGACTCTCCTCAGCGGAAAAGGGGCCACGGTGCTGGAGAAGGATAGAAGGGAGCTTTTTTCCTGACTCGCGGGCTTTTTTTTCTTTTTCCCAACACGGACGGTGAATTAGGAGTGAGATGAGTCTCCCCCCTTTCGGGAAATCCGCCCCCGATCTGGCGAGGCGGAATTTTTTCTTCCTCAAGCGAGACCCCCCGCCACCTTCTTTTGTGTCCCCTCTGAGCCCCACCTAAGCGCCGACATGTTCTCCTGCTGGTTATCTGAAGGGGCGGCCCCCCCTCTCTCTCGAGCTCTAAAGGATGTCTTACCTAGAGGTTCCCCTTTTTCTTTGTGCTTTGGGCAACAAATCACCAAGCACTGGTCTTTTCTTTTGAATTTTTCTGCCAGCTTTTTTCCAGGATGTGGGACGCGCCCCTTTCGCCTTCCTTCCTGGGGGGCAAGCTAGGCGCCTTCCTTTCCGGAGCCCTTCCTTCTCCTTTCTGGATTTTCCTTCTCTGTAAGGCCAAAACTCCCCCTTCTTGGAAGACTGCCCCGATTTTCCTCTTTTCTAACGGCACCCTTGCCCGGGGCTTCACGAGTTCGCAAAGTTCCTCCCCTTCGCCTTTTTGACAGTAGGGCAAACAATTGATCGCCCTTGTTTTCCCCCCCCCATTCAGGCAACGGCTTTCCCTCTCTTCCGGCGGCTGGGGGATCTAATGTCCCCCTTCCCTCTCATCCCCCTTGGACCTGGCGGAGTCCAGAAGCTAGGCGATCCTCTTTTATCCTTTTCCTCCTTTGTTGAGATACTCCCCTCGAGGAGGAGCCCTTCCAGTTCCTCCATTTTCCTTTAGCTCGGAAGGTACACTCCTCTGCCTTGACGTGCCGTCTTAACTCTAAAGCGGAACGGAGGCCCCCTCCGACTTTGCGATCACTTCCGTCAAGGTCTTCTCTCCTTTAACCTTCCTCCAGGGGCGACTGCGGACGAGAAAGGAGGTGAACTTTCTTGATCGGCGCGAATTTCGCCTTCCCTGCTGCGTGACGGTTGGCTCGCTCCCTTTTCCCCCAGATCCATTAACCGGAAGACTTAAGAGTCAACATGATCTCCTCTTAAATAACTCTAGTTTCCCCCTTTGCTTCGAGTCCCAGCCTTTCGGAGTCATGTCGCTTCCTATGGCAGACGTCAACCGCTCCATCTCCGGCTTTTTTTCCATTTCAACGACGTCCCCCTCTCTCAGTATCCGAAAATAAGGTACTAGCTCCTGCAAGCGGCTTGACCCTTTTAGTTCCCCCCCCCCTCCCCCGACCTTCCTTAGATCTGATGTAGTCGGAGAGACCCCCCGCAGCGAAGGTTTTTCCCCCTTGGACGGCCGAAGTTGATGCCCTCCAGTCCGGCTCGGAATCGCCTTTCTTGCTTCCTCTCCCGTCTAGCAAAACTCATAAAAGGATACGGTTAAACCTAACTTTCCCCCCTCTCCGAGGCCGAAGCCTTTTCTTCCCCCGCAAAGGAGATATCTCCCCTCCGAGCCCGGTTTGCCCGGTCCCTTTTCCGCCTTCAGTAGTCGTTGATACAATTTTCCCTCTTTTCCTTCCCTCATTCCCTTGGAAGTTAAGGCACGTCCGCCTTTGTAGTCTTCCCCCACGCTGCAGGACGACGACGTTCCGGACTGGTGTCTGTATTTTCCCGATGTGAACGGTTTTTGAAGCCTCGCCAGGCGTCGAAGCATCCTGTCCTTCCGAAGCGCCGTGCAGGGATCATGCCTTTTCCCCTTCCGACCGTGTTTCTTTTTTTTTGACTACTCCCCACTCGCGACGGTGGCCCTGGAGAAGCCCTCGAGGGCCCTTTTTCCCTACCCTTTTCAACGGGCCATCGAGGGCGTCCCGCTCGTCCTCTTTCGTTTGTATGTCGAGAAAAGGTTTCACGAGTTCTTGCCTTCTTTTCTCTTCCCTTTTCTACTTGCAGGTGGCTTCGGTCGGCTAAGGGATGCTCGACTTTCTCTTTTCTTAACCTCGCTGTTACCCGCCCCCTCCGCCGCGCCCCCAGGCCGTGAAACGGCTCCGTGGTGCTCCCTTCCCTTTTTTTGACCCCAGAGCTTCATGGGGATGGACGGGAAGACGCATCTAGTTTTCCCCGAACTCTTCGCGCCTCTATACCGCGGGACGCCGCCGTCCGGCCCCGTTGTTAGTGGAAAGAATCCAGGCGTCTCCCCCTCTTCCTTTTTCTCGTTTTTCCAAGCTGAGACGGTCCTTCGCCTTGGACGCTGAGCTCGTGATCTTTCCCCAGACGAACCCTTCCAGGCCGAGGAGGAATTTGCTCTTCCTCCAAGGAGAGCCGGTCTCCAAGGCTCTTTCCCTTTCCTTTTTTGAGCCAGAATAATTAGAAGAAATGCCCTTTTCTGTAAAAGTTCCTTTTCGCTTCCCTTCTATAAATGATGTTTAAACGAGGTGGGTCGTACCCGAGGGACAGGAGGAAACGTCGTCCCAACCCCCCCATCCTGGAGCATCCATTTCATTCTTATCTTAAGAAGAATACCTCCCCCCCCCCTCCCCCCCCCCCCCCCTCCCCCCCCCACCCCCCCCCCCCCCCCCCCCCCCCCCCCCCCCGTTTCTTTTTTTCTTTTTTTTTTTTTTTTTTTTGTGGGTTTTTCTGTTTTTTTTTTTTTTCTTTTCTCTTTTTCTTTTTCCTTTTTTTTTCTTTCTCTTTTTTTTTTTTTTTTTCTTTCCTTCTTTTTTTTTTTTTTTTTTCTCTTTTTTTTTTTTTTCTTCACGTTCCCCAAACTTGTCCTTCGGGGGGAGATGGAGACCTTCTGTCAGGGAGTCCATCATTTCCTCCTTTTTTTCCCCCAGGGAATGGATCAGGGTCATCTCCCCCCTACACCCCATCGAAGATGGGAAGAGGCGATCTTTTCCAGGAATCACTCGGGATTAAACGAATTATCTTTCGTCCCTTGAAGAACCGTTCCCGGAAACTCTTTTCCCTCTGTCCTCGTGACAAACCTTGATAGACTCGACTTCCCGAGTGTAAGGCCACGTTCCGAAGGGCTATTGAGAAGCCTACTTGGCCCTTTCCCTGGAAGAAGCGCTAGAATCCCCTTTCTTGCGTCCAGAAGGCTGGGGATATCTCCTTCTTTTCCCCCCCCCCCTGTTTTCCTTAATAACATAGAGGGAGTGACTTCTCCCAGAAAGGTTTCTTTAGAGGACCCCCCCTTCTTTCCGGAATTAGGGGCCCCCACCCTTGGGGCGGCGGAAAGCAGTTCTTTTCTCCTTTCTTGAGAGGTCGCGCTTCTACCTTGGCGATAACTTCTCCAGTCCCCTCATTCTCCCCTTTCCTTTTCCGGTATGTAGCAGCAACGGGCTCAGAGCCTTGCTCTTGAAGAAACTGTCCATTTTATGGCACGCCGCAGCTTTTTCCTTTCCTGTTGTATGGTGGCCCCCTTCCTTGCAACGACCTCCGGAGATTATCTCCTGATGGCTCAATGACTTCAATACAGCGTGTCCTTCTTCCAAATGGCTGGAGTTGTCAAACTGGCGCGTTCCCCCCTTCCTTGTCGTGCCAGGCAGACCGTAACCGAGAATCCCCCTCTCCAGGCTGGTGATGGAGTTGCCAGAAGTTGGCCGCTGTGTCGAGTTACTCCCGTAACCTAGCTTAGACGAGGCGTGACCTTGAACATTTCCCCTTCGGTTCGCCGTCGACGGGAGGTCGTTTCTTTTTTTTTTTCCCTTCAGTCTTTGCAGAGAAGCCCGGGTTACGGAGGGCTCGTTTTTCCCCCCCGATGCCCAGTTCCTCTGAGATCGAAGGTCGGCTTTCCCCCGCGGGCACACGCACGGAGATCCGTCCTTCTCGTGTTTTCCCCTTCTTGAAGCTGCACGCCTGCTCGGAAGAGACAGCGACTCCCCCCTCCCACTTTTTCTGGCCGCAGGTTATTTTCTCTTTAGTCCTGACCGGATTGCCCTTTCCACGGACAACCTCGATTGCCCGTCGTCCCTCTTTTTTTTCGCAAGTCGCCTCCACAGTGAAGAAGCCCGCGCCGGTTTCGGCCTGGGTTCGCGGCGAGACTTTTACTTTGAAGAACCCTCTATTGTCCCTAACCGGCGCTCAGAGAAGGGAAGCGTCTCATGGCCGAGCCTTTTTTCTCCACGGAGTGGTTCCGCCGGTCGGTTTCTGTTTCGACATCCACAGACAAGCGACGTTGTTTTTTTACTCCCTCGAGGGCCTCCCCGGTGACCTTTTTGTGGTTGTTGCTCTCTTTCTTTTTTTTCCTTCGTATTCCCCCTCTGGGCTGTCCTTCGAGAACAAGGTGATACCGGGTCCTTTCCCTTTTCCTTCGGACTGTTTGTCTTCATGAGACGATGCCCTTTTCGTCGGTCTACGGGATGCTCGACGCTATTTTCTTAAAATTTCCTTCCTTATGTTTTTTTTCAAAATCGGACGGCGGCTCAGGAGTCCTGCACGTGGTGAATCTCTTTGCTAATTTTTCGAGGGCGGGGAGACCCCGTCTTGGTTGTCCCCGTCACCCTTTCCTTTTTTTTTTTTCCTTCCCCAAAGTTCCATTGAAAAGGGCAAAGGGTGCGTTGTTTTTTTTTTTTTTGTTTTTTTTTTTTTTTTTTTTTTTTTTTTTTTTGTTTGCAATGGTCGTTGTTTTTTTTGGAATTTTTCCCCAGCTTGGCTTTGTCTTCCCCAGAGGAGCAGGTTTCCCTTTTAGTGCGTGGTGGTCTGCTGGCCTTCGATAGGAGAGAAGCGAGGCCCTTTTCCCTGCATCCACGGCGACCTTTTAGGCCCTCGCCTTTCTTTCCCCCTGCCCTGAAACAGACCCCATCCTGCCAGAAATGACCAGTCTTCCCCACTGCTGGGCTTCGGCATGGGCGGCACTTCCTCTTTCTCTCCCCCCCCCTGATGTTCACTTCCCCTAGATTTTTTTTTTCCCGTTTCTTTGATGGTGTAAATAATCACCAGCGGAGATGGGGCTTTTTCCCAGTTCTCCGACCCCCTTGCTGTGGACGCGAAGTGACAACGCCTTTTCTTGTTGGAAGATAGCTCCTTGTAAGATTTCTGCCCATCCAGTCATGATGTGTAGGACTCCTTCGGCCACCGCGAAACCCGTGGAAGCGGGCGATCGGCCCTCAGAAACCTGGCCTTTTTCCCGCCGTGCTCGTCGCCTGGGACTCTTTTTTGGCGCGACCAAAACCCCAAAAACCCCCCACCCCCCCGATTCCTCACCGGTTTAATCATTGGGACAGTGAAGGGAAAACCCTTCGGAGGTCTTTTTTTTTAAGGAAAGGAGTTAAGCCCTTTTTCAAGGCTCTGGGGGATGAAGAAGCTCTCCATGGAAGACAGCGTCCCCTCCCCTGTTTTTTCTTTCAAGCATCTACCCGTCCCTCGAGGATATATACCCCCCCCCCCCTCCTTTTCTAGATCCCCTCCCGTGGGAGACGCCTTACTCCAGGGAACTTTTCCCCCTTTCCCCCGGCCTCCTAGCGGCTCCACAAGTAGGAGGAACCATGGCCGTCCAACGAAGTGAAGTACCTCTTTCCGGATTCTGCAGAAGAACTTTGGTGTTCCCTCCCGGCTCCCTGAGTCGTTCTGTCGCCCGGTGGAGTACAGGGAGCTTTTGTTAATCCAGGTTGAGCCTATCGGCGTAGACTTCTTCGTGCTGGGACGATTTTGGAATCTATGGGCGGACCTGTGAAACGACCTCATCCTAAGCTCTCCATTCGACCATATGACAGCTTAAATAACTGCGAATAGCGTCACCCACCATGCATTCTCTGCGTAAAAACCCCCCCAATTTCCGTCCCTTTTTTGCGTTTTCATACCTTCACTGAGAAGACTGAACCCCCGTGTAGTTGAACAAAAGGTTCCCCCCCCTTCATTTTCTCCGTGTACTCCCCAGAGCTTTCCCCCTTCCCTTTCTACTATTGACTGCATTTCTTCCCCAATCATTTTTCTCAGACGGGGAAGGTCGTGCCTCGTATGGCGGAGCAACCTTTCCCCCCTTACTGGGGCATTTCCTCCAAGGGTAAGGCGTTTTCCCCCCTGATGAACCATTCCGCTCTTTTAGATCGAAGGTAGCTTGCCCGCCCCGCTGTGCCCCTCAAGAGATCCTTTCGGACAGGTCCTCTTTCCCAAACAAACTTGGCCTCGCCTTTCGGCCAGGCCCTTCCCCCCGAACACCGTGGGACCCTTCTTCGGCCCAGCTCTCTACTGGAAAGTCCTCGCAGGTTTTTGACCCAACGGGGACACCCTTTCTTTTTCCGGAAATTCGGGCCGTTACCCGTCGCCGGTGTAGTCTTCACCACTTTTTTTACTGCCCTCTCAGAAGTTCTGCGAGCCTTTGTTTCATTTTTTCTTCCCATAGCCCGGTAAGAGGAGTAGAGATCCCGTAGCCGAACCCTCTGGTACGGAGCCGTCCTCTGCGTTCTCCCTTGAAACAGGAGTGGGTCCGAGGCTTTATTCCTGTTCAGTCCCCATAAAAGCAGAGCTCCTCGAGGGAGCTTTCTTCCCCTCTATTTGTGAGAGAGATGTCCCTTTCTGCTCGGCAGTCGCGGCCAACCTTTTGAACAAGTGTGGTTGATCCCTTTTTCCTTGAAAGGTCGGCTGGTATCCGGCTGGCTTCCCTGAGCTCTTGCACTTGCGGCTTAGTAGGGTCCCCATGGAAAGGTCTTCTTTCTTTCCCCCCCCACCCCCTTTCTAAACCATTTCGGTCCTGCTCTGGCGTACTTAAAGTGGTGAAGACCTTTTCCCAGATGGCGGTCCGAATATGGCCCGTTCTTTTTTCATAGAGGTTGTAACAGTTGATAACCCTACGTCCTTTAAGGAATCCCGCCCTGGAACGGGGCCCCCCCTTTTTCCCTTATATTTTCGAAAGGAAAGCGTCTTCCCTCTGGCGTGGAAGATGTTCTTCCCTCGGGCCGTCCTTTTCCGCTTTGAGTGGGGAAAGAGTTAGGGTCCCCTTCCTCCCTTCGAGAAGGTTTTCAATGTGGCATCGTCCCTTTCGTTCCTCCCCTAAAAGTGGAACTCCCTTCGAGGGAACTGGACGCTGCCCCTTTCCCTAAATGACAAGTAGGAGGATTTTTTTCCCTTCTGGTCATGGTCACTCTCACGAAAGATCTCCTTCCTGTTTTTCGAGGTTCAATTTTTTACATAGAGGGACCCCCTTTTAGTGGGAACATTTCCCCTTTAACTACATCCCCCCTTGCTCCGGTCTTCTCGGTGTGACGGTATGAAGGCCGATTACATTTCTTTCCCACGGGAAAGAATGCAATGAGGTGTTTTCGCAATTTCTTTTAAGTAAGGGAGCCCCCTTGAAGGCTGCAGTAGAGGCCTCTTCCTACGGGGTCCCTCCCCCCCTCCACCAACCTAACGCCGGCGATCGCGTGGCCCCACGGCAGAAATGGCCTGGCTTCACCGCCGTGATCTCCTGCACCCCCGTTTCTCCCCCTCCACACGTCCTTTGTTCTCTAGAACTTCCACCCTTTCTCTTAGGAGACTACGTTCTGACGGAACTTTCCAGGGAAAGGAGTTTCCCAGCTTTCCCTGACGGATTCCTCGAGATTTTCCTGGAGTTGCGTCATAGATAGGAGAAGCCCTCTAGTGATCTATTCCTTGTTTTTTTTTGAGCGACCCTCGGGATTTCGAGCTGTGGATGAAAGAAATTTCTTTCTAGCTGAGGACTCTGTCCTTCATGGGTACGGTCTGAATTCCCCACCTTGAAGACCGGCTGAATCCCCCCCTTGACCCTACCTTCTCCCCTTCAGATTTCTATCAAGGTGTTGACATCCTTTTCCCCGGGTTAAGTATTAGAGCCCGTTTCTCCAGGGAGATTTATCCCCGGTCCCGTTCTCCTTGTGTCGTGTCTCCGAACGATAGCGAGATTTTTTCCTTTTTATTTTGGTAGATTTGCCTCAGATGCAGAACCCTCCCCGCCCCCTCCCCAGGTTCCATTCTTGATGTTGATACCTGACTTTCAGAGGACCTCCTCCATAGAGTCCCCACTTGTCATTCTGGTCCACTTCCCCTCGTTCGAGTCTTTTGACCAACGAGTCCCCTGCATCTAAAGGGTGGTTTTTTCAAGACTCTCTTTAGTGTACCTCGAGTTTCCCCCGGACCTTCTTGAACATTCCCCTCTTAGTGTGTCTCCCTTCAAATTTCTTCAGTCGCCCTGTTCAGGTCGGAGGGTCGTTTCACCGCGGACAGTTTCCCTGCTCTAAAGGGTCAGGAAGGTCCTTCCCTTTGGATTCCGTCTTCCCAGTTACGACTCTCCTCACAGGTAGGTCTCTCCCTCCCCTCCCACAGAGACCCAGAATCCCTTCTCCTTTTGGTTCCCCCATAAAAGCGCCCCTTTGCCGCGATTTTTCTCCTTGCCTAAACGGCGATCTTCTAAAAAGAACCCCTTCCCCGGTGGACGAGGCGGCGGTCCTTTTAGTCTTTTTATTTTTTTTCGTTTGATCCAACTTTTACCAACTTTAGGCCGTCGGAAACTTTCCTTCGTCAGAAATCCTTTTTCACAAAGTGAAGGAAATGCCCTCTCCGTTTCACGGCCTGTCTCGGAGAAGCACCCCTTCTCTTTGAAGTACCTTCTCCGTTGCGGTCTTCCCCCGAATACCCTTATCTCCGAAGCGCCGTTTCTTTTTTTTACTCCCGCAGCCCGGAGACCAGGCCCCGCGTGGGTACCGCCGGACCCGTTTTATCTTTTTTTCCCACGACAAGAGACGGGTTTCTTACTCTTTTCCCTTCTTCATTGAGAGAGATTCAATCCCTTCTTCGTGACCGGCCCTTTTTTTTTTTCTTTTCCACAAAAGGTTTTCCTCATTTCCCAAGGTAGAATGTCTCCCTCCCTTCTTTCATTATCCTCTTTAACGGAGGCTTTCTACGCAGAATGCCCTGTATCCCTTTCCCAGACTTCCTGCCTGAGACCCCAGGACGTTTGACCTTTACAATTTTTTCTTTTTGCACTCAGTGCGGAAAAATGATTTCTGCCTTTTTCCTTTACTCCTTATCGAGGTTGCCCTACGTCGACTTCCCTTCCCCCCCCCCTAATTTTCCGCAAGGGTCACGGTGTTCGTTGTAGAGATCGCAGTTTTTTTTTTTTTTCTCGTGCCTCCGGCCGTTTTTCTCTGTGGCGCGTGAGGTGAACCTCTTCTTTTCCCCCCTTTCTGGCTTGGAGATGAGACTTTAAGAAGACCCTTTCCTTTTTGCCTACGGCCCATTCATCTCCACGGCCGTCCCCCCAGACAAGGCGAGGTACCCTTTTCCCTCCCTCTCGATCTTCTCCCCCCCCCCCAATCCTCCAAGTCTAGTAGACCTGATGGTCATCTTTCCGGCAAGAAGTTCGGCCCATGATGTTCAAACGAAGGTGAGGTCACCCTCTATTGACCGGCGGTCAAAGTCTTTTCAAATAACCTCCCCATTTCGACTTCTATTATTTTCCTTTTCGAAAGCTCTTACCCCCTTTTTTTTACGAGCCACAGTGGACACGCTTTTTTGACGCTAGGCGCATGATTTTCCGCTTTCCTGGCTCCCATCTGGAAGTTTGCCTTTTCCTGGGGCTTTTCCTCTCATCCCCACACCTCCTACCCCCTTCCTCAGCTGTACGCTTTTTGACGCCGATCACCCTTTGCCAACCTTTTGATTCACCGACCTGTTGATCGTTCTCCTGACTCCCGGGAGAGTTTTCTATAAATGACCTTTTACTTTCCATTCCTTGTAGGCGTTAGCCTAATGGGAAGGCCTTCTTGCGGGACGGCAAGTCGGGTTACGAAGTGGACTGTCTTTTTCCTCCGCCGAATAGATCGCTCCTCTCCAGCCGTCAGTCCAGAAAGAGAGGGATCTATATATTTTTTCCCTCTTGCTATAAATAGAGGGAGGCCTCCTACGATGATGCTCACTCATTCTCTTTGCCGGAAGTTCGGGAAGTTTCAGGCCTTTCCCAGCGACATTGAAGGCGGCTTACGAAGGGGTTTAACTTCTTCCTCACCTATAACGGTGTTGACAAGTACTTCCGCCACGGGAATCTTCCTTCGAGACAGGGGCGTTCCCCTTCTCCGAGACCGAGGTTTTTTGACAGGTTTCCTTTCCCCTTATTCTTGTCTCCTTGATTTCTGAGTGATTTTTCGCGGTGGCTTCTTTCAGGACACGATTCCGTTTCAGCGTACATGATGGTCCCTTTCCCTCTTCAATCACTGAGCCCTTCCTGGGCAGGCTTTTCCCCACTGTTCCTCTCGACTTCGGTCGATATGTCCTCCCGTCACCTTCTCAAGGCTTGTTCGTCCAAAAAAGTTCTCCCCGGTCCCCCATTTAATTAAGTGCACCTCTTTTAACCACCCCAGGGTTTCCCTGCGGCTGACAACATTCAGTTGACATGACCAAGCAGTTTTTTGGCATGTCGGCGCTCTTGAGTTCGAGCGAAAAAGATGCCCGCTCCTTTGCTAGGGAAGATCAGGTGATCAGCTTTCCCCGTTCTCCTCCTTCATATCAGTGGAGGCTTGCCTCTCGGCGCAACAACGCACAGAGCTCATCTCCTCCTAATACATTCTCAGCTGGTTCCCCTTGGGAGCGATGCCTATCTTTTCAAGTCTCTCATTCCTTCCAACACAAGTGGACCCCCGGCGGCCCGCGGTCCTTTCCTGGACAGCGAGCTTTCTGTTTTGATAACACCTTCCCCGATGCCGTCTTCCCCTTCCCTATCTAAGTGCTGTTTTGTAGGTTCCCCGCGAAGACGTTAACGTCTTCTGCGAGCATCTGGTAGTTTACTCTTCTTCACTGACCTAGAAAGGGCCCTTCAGCAGACTAAGGTCCTCCTTTCCTCTGAACCTGGAGCATCACCCAGACCCTTGCATGTGTGGCGTCCGGTCCTCGACAAACCTTTTCCCTCCGCCTGTTTTTTTTTTGCCGAAGCCCTCGAGGCCTCTTTTCCCCATCCTCTTTTCACCTACATTCCCGAGGCCCTCGAGTGGTCGTCCTCTTCTCTTTTTTTTATCCCTTGACCCTCACTTCCCCCTTGATCACCCGGCCGCGGATTTTTTTGTCGGCGGCGGCTCCGGCCATTCTCCCCTCCCTTCTTAGGCGGATACGGGAGGCTATCCCTCCTTTCGAGGTCTCCAGATGCTCTCCTCTACCCTTGGCTTCCCCTCTCTGGCGTTTTCAAGACTACCCTCTCCGTTCTGACACTTCCATTTTGGTCCAGAAGGCTCTGTTCTTTTTTGATCAAGACCCGACGTAGCCCTCAGATTTCGCCGCCTTCTTTACGGTTGCTAGACGGGATTTTTCCTAGAAAGGAGTCTCGTTTTTTTTTGGCTCTTTTTTTTTGACCCTTTAGGCGTGGAGCTGAGCTCTTTCTTCCCTCTTTGCACATCGACACTTTCCTCGGAACCTTCACTCGTTCCTCTCCTCAAGGGCCTCCCCCCCTTCGTCGTGGAACTGGACGCTTTTGTCGCTCTCCCTCCTCGCAGGAATCAAGTCGGTCTCTTTCTGTGTTTCCGGTCAACACTTTCCCTCCCCTCTGATCTATGCCTACTGCTAGTTTCCCCGTTCGAGGGACACTTCGGCCACGTCGTTTTTGGGCAACTACATCCACCCCTTCAGGCTCTCGGTGACCTTTCTGTCTTCTCTGCCAAAGAGGACTTCCCCCCGAATGCCCTGGTCCCCTTTTCTTCTCGCGTTTGATTAAATTTTTCCTCTTTTTTTGAGCCATCATGGACGCCTGTTGGATCGTTCCTCCCTAGAGGCAAACCCTCTAACCCCTCCCCCCCTTCAGCTGGCCTGATTCACTTCCCCTTATCCCCTCCCCTTTTCTAGTCGACCTGACCTTCCTCGGCCCCCCTCCCCTTGACCGTGACGGGCAACCACTTTCGTCTGAGAATACTCTTTTTTACGAGGGACGGCCCACTTTCTCCGACCCCATGAACCCCCTTCCTCCGCGCTCGACGCTTGGGCGTAAAGAAGATGGCGCCCCCTAGGGCAT